>Ga0214917_10000349_pt1 | contig 60129 bp, 77 predicted proteins | sample LL_1208_BB_MetaG_FD_177983 | JGI IMG/M metagenome (GOLD analysis project Ga0214917, IMG submission 177983) | Freshwater microbial communities from Lake Lanier, Atlanta, Georgia, United States - LL_1208_BB | ecosystem: Environmental > Aquatic > Freshwater > Lake | place: USA: Georgia | collected... | reverse complement strand
CCTTATACGCAGTTGACATTTCCCACCGTGGGAAGTTTTGTCCAACCAGTGGGAAGTAGCACTACGCAGGGGAATTCCCTATGCGTCAATACGGCCCGCATCGAGGGAACAGTTATCGGTATAAGTTGTTGTGATTTCATATGATATGAAATTACTTAGATTTTAAGTTGCCAACATCTTGTCACGTGATAACACACTACAACTTCTTTGTAGGATGATTCTTTTCGATGTCTTGCGGCCCGCTTTGAGGGAACAGTTATCAAAGCTCTTCCACGTGGAAGAGCATGACGGTGCTGGATGTTGTGGTGTGGGGGAATTTTGGGCGAAAAAAAACCCCCCGATTTCTCGGGGGGTTGTAGGGGTTTACTCTTCTATTTCATCCCCTTCAGATTTAAAGTACTCTACAAAACCTTCGTACATGGTTTTGATCGAATCGGCTTGATACTGATTCTCGATGGCTTCGCACAATGCCATGAATGATTTTCCCTTGTCATGGTTGAATGCGGGTCTCAACAAATCTGCAAAGGGCTTGCTACCGGTAGCAGTGCTACCCGCCCTTGCCCCCGATGGGCTTGCACCTTTGTTTTTTGATTGTGCGGGATTCCATTCCCGCACCGGTTTACCGGTAGCCACTGCTTCCCGAAAGGTTGAAAGGTAGTTTGACGCCGTGCCCGATGCCCAACCGCCTGAAATGAGCCCATCATAAAACGCTGTTGCAACAGAGCATTTACCCTTGCGCCCTATAACAACTTTTGCTTTGTGCAAAACAAGGATTTGCTTGTTTGCATCTTCTTTTAGAGAAACTGCTTTGTCCTCATAAGACTTTGCAGATACCAAAGAAGTTGCCACCGCTGCCGCAATGGCAGTGTAAGAGAGAGTTTTGGTCATATGACCTCCTAATGTGCAGATGGTTAAGAGTGTTATGAATCGACCGCACCTCGCCGATCCATGAATGTATTACACCTCAAAACGTCATAGATTGCACGGGATAGCAACAAGTTGACACCTAGGGCTTTGAATTTCATATCATATGAAAATCGACACCCCACCCCCCACTAACTGGCGGCTTGTTGTGTGTAGTGCTATGCACTGTATTTCACTCAAAAGATCACAAAGAAAAAACTAAAACGCCCCCTACCCCGTGCAATTTTTGATCAACGGGGTTTGAGCTACCTATAGATAACACCCCCCAAGATGTTTCTATGTGAAATACCCCACCCCCCTATATAATTTTTTAAAAAAGCGTGTACACTTCGCACAAATTGGAGCTACAAACCGCACCATGATTCTCGTTACACCTGAATTAGACGTACCCGTACCTTTTTCGCTTACACCGCAAGAAGCTAAAGATTTGCACGCCCGTGCACAAGCTGCGTTCAATACGGTTGAGTTCTTAACGGCCAACGGGATGCAACTCCCCGCAGTGACTGATGCAGATAAAAAAGAAGCGCGTGAGCAATTCTTTGAGACACCCACTGCAAACAAAGAGATCAGTTCGGCAACTGCCATAATGCTCAAGGCTATGCTGAATGAGTACGACGTTGAAGTCGTGCGTAATGCGGCGCAAGTTAGAAATTACGTCAAGATGCGTCTCATGATGTTGACAGGCTCTAATAAAGAGTCAACCCAGTTGAAGGCGCTAGAACTTCTGGGCAAGATGAGTGACGTGGGTGCGTTCACGGAACGCATGGAGATCAATGTCACGCACCGTACTACTGAAGAATTGCAAGCAGAGTTGGCCAACAAGTTGTCTTCTTATATGGAGGGCATCATTGATGTAGAGGCTAAGGCTATTGAAATTCCGCAAGAAAGATATTTGAACGACGCACCTGCTGTGCAAGTGATTGATTTGGACGAGGAGTTAGGGCTCACTGGCAAAGAGTTGGAAGAACTTGATGACTGAAGTCGTTGAGAAGACAAAACTTGAGCTGGTGCTGGAAAAACTCCAGACGCTGCCGTACAGTCAGCAGCAGATGCTGATCAAAAAGTTCCCCAAGGATGAGCAAGAAGCCATCGCAGAAATTCTGGATGAGCTCAATACAAGAAAACTTAGGGAAAAAGCGGCTGATGATTTCATGGTGTTTGTGCAGGAGATGTGGCCTAACTTCATCCACGGTCGGCACCATGCCAAAATGGCTCAGGCGTTTGAGCGGGTAGCACGAGGCGAGTGTAAAAGGCTCATCATCAACATGCCGCCACGGCATACCAAGTCAGAATTTGCGTCTTACCTGCTGCCAGCTTGGTTTTTTGGCAAATTTCCGGGCAAAAAAGTCATTCAAACCAGCCACACTGCTGAATTAGCGGTAGGTTTTGGTCGAAAAGTGCGTAATTTGGTGGATTCACCTAACTATAAGCGGATATTTCCGGCCTTAGACCTGCAATCTGACTCAAAAGCGGCGGGTCGATGGAACACAAACTTCGGCGGGGAGTATTTTGCTATCGGTATTGGGGGTGCCGTGACCGGTAAAGGCGCGGATATCCTGATTATTGACGACCCGCACTCGGAACAAGAGGCTGCGATGGCGCAGACTAACCCAGAAATTTACGACAAAACATACGAGTGGTACACATCCGGCCCACGTCAGCGTCTCCAGCCGGGCGGCTCTATTGTTATAGTGATGACACGCTGGTCTAAGAGAGATTTGACCGGCCAAGTGTTGAAAGCGGCAGCGCAAAGATCGGGTGAAGAGTGGGAAGTCATTGAGTTTCCGGCAATCCTGCCTTCGGGTAAACCCCTATGGCCTGAGTTTTGGTCACTTGGCGAGCTGCAAGCCTTAAAAGAAGAACTGCCCAATGCCAAATGGCAGGCGCAGTACATGCAGCAGCCAACTTCTGACGTGTCAGCCATCATCAAGCGGGAGTGGTGGCAAATTTGGGAGCAGGACAGTCCCCCCGCATGCGAATTTATCATTCAGTCTTGGGACACGGCGTTTCTTAAAACCGAGCGGGCGGACTACTCGGCATGCACGACGTGGGGGGTGTTTTATCAGGACGACGACCGGGGCATTCCACGGGCTAATATCATTTTGCTGAATGCGTTTAAAAAGCGGATGGAGTTTCCTGAATTAAAGGCACGGGCGTACCAAGAATTTAAAGAGTGGGAAGTTGACTCGTTGATTGTGGAAGCAAAAGCAGCGGGTAGCCCACTGATTTTTGAGCTTCGGGCGATGGGAATCCCCGTGCAAGAGTTCACACCAAGCAAAGGAAATGACAAAATAGCCCGTCTGAATGCCGTGGCTGATATGTTTGCATCCGGCCATGTTTGGGTGCCTAATACACATTGGGCAGAAGAATTGATTGAAGAAGTTGCAAGTTTCCCGTCAGGCGAGCATGACGACATGGTGGACTCGATGAGTCAGGCATTGCTACGTTACAGACGTGGCGGCTTTATTCAACTGGCGTCTGACGAAGAAGATGAACCACGGGCTTTCCGCAGGAAAGAGCCGTACTACTAAGTTATACGGTGTAAACATGGTTAAGAACAAACTTTTTTTGTATGAATCAGTGCTGTCTAATGGCTTTTGTGATTACGTTTTAAACAGCGTAGACTGGAGCCATGCGGAAACTGGGTTGGTGACTCCAAATAAGTTGAAAAACTTTGAGAAAAGAATCACCGATGTGGTGTGGCAGGAGCCAAGCACTCCAATTGGCTGCGTGGCACAAACTTACATTGCGGAGTCTAATGTAAAAGCGGAGTGGAATTTTTTGCTTAGCACGCTAGAACAAGTACAGATAGGTAGGTATGCCGCAGAAGATGGTGGCCATTATGGTTGGCATCTAGATGGCGCAGAACCAGAAAACGGCATGCAGCGCAAGCTGTCTGTTAGTATTTTACTAAACGATCCATCGGAGTTCGAGGGTGGCGAGTTGCAGCTTAAATATGTGGACAGTAATAACACACTGACTAAGCGTGGCAGTATTGTTGTGTTTCCTTCTTTTATGGAGCATAGGGTTACACCTGTCACTAAGGGCGTAAGGTATTCGGCGGTCACTTGGGCACTTGGCCCAGCATTTAGATAGGACACAACATGGCAATCGAGAAGTCACTTTACGCAGCGCCTCAAGGGATTGAGGAGCTAATAGCACAGGATGCAGCGTCTCCTCAGATAGAGATTGAGATTGAAAATCCTGAATCTGTGGATATAAATATAGGTGATCTAAGTATCCATATGGAGCCCGGTGAAGAATCGGATGAAGACTTCAGCGCCAATCTGGCTGAGCACATTAGCGAAGAGGTTTTACAGAACCTTGCCTCTGAACTGATCAGTGACTACGACGAAGATGTGGCCAGCCGCAAGGATTGGATGCAGACTTATGTAGACGGCTTGGAATTGCTGGGTATGAAACTTGAAGATCGCACCGAACCTTGGGAAGGCGCGTGTGGTGTATATCACCCGATGCTGTCTGAAGCTTTGGTGAAGTTCCAGTCTGAAACCATGATGGCAACGTTTCCGGCCTCTGGCCCTGTGAAGACTCAGATTATTGGCAGAGAAACACCGGCCAAAAAAGAATCCGCTCAGCGTGTCGCAGACGACATGAATTATCAGTTGACGGATGTAATGAAAGAGTACCGTCCCGAGCATGAGCGCATGCTGTGGGGTTTGGGTCTGGCAGGAAATGCGTTCAAGAAAGTGTATTTTGACCCGTCAATTGACAGGCAAGTGTCGTACTTTGTACCTGCGGAAGATATTGTAGTGCCGTATGGCGCGTCTAATTTGGACTCTTCTCCACGGGTGACTCACGTCATGCGTAAGACCGAGAACGAGTTGCGTAAGTTGCAAGTTGCCGGGTTCTATAGGGACGTTGATCTAGGCACTCCAGAGAACGTGCTTGATGAAGTCGAGAAGAAGATCGCGGAGAAGATGGGCTTTAGAGCTACCGCCGATGATCGCTTTAAAGTCTTGGAAATGAACGTTGATCTTGATCTTGAAGGCTACGAGCACAAAGACAAGAACGGGGAAGAGACTGGAATTGCCCTACCTTATGTGGTGACTATAGAAAAAGGCTCTGGCAGTGTTTTGGCAATTCGCCGTAACTGGGAGCCCGACGACGAGACATACGCCAAGCGTCAGCACTTTGTGCATTACGGCTATGTACCGGGCTTTGGCTTTTACTGTTTTGGTTTGATTCACCTGATTGGTGCATTTGCCAAATCTGCCACAAGCACCATGCGTCAGCTTATTGATGCGGGTACGCTGAGCAACTTGCCCGGTGGTTTCAAGACTCGCGGTATGCGCGTCAAGGGTGACGACACGCCGATTGCCCCCGGTGAGTGGCGCGATGCGGACGTTGCCAGCGGTACGCTAAGAGATAACTTGTTACCACTGCCATATAAAGAGCCCTCACAAGTTCTTGCTATGTTGATGGACAAGGTTGTTGAGGAAGGCCGTCGCTTTGCCAACACTGCGGATATGCAGATCAGCGACATGAGTGCTAACTCACCCGTGGGCACCACACTGGCAATCCTTGAGCGCACACTGAAGAACATGTCTGCTATTCAGGCGCGTGTCCACTACAGCATGAAGCAGGAGCTGGGTCTTCTTAAGAAGATTATTGCGGACTACACCCCAGAAGATTACGACTACCAGCCCGTTGAAGGAAGTCGCAAGGCCAAGAAATCTGACTATGACGACGTGGATGTGATTCCCGTCAGCGATCCTAATGCGTCCACCATGGCGCAAAAGATTGTTCAGTATCAGGCGGTCATGCAGTTGGCTCAGGCATCCCCTCAGTTATACAACTTACCACTCCTGCATCGTCAAATGCTAAGCGTGTTGGGAATCAAGGACGCAAACAAGTTGGTTCCGATGGAAGATGATCAGAAACCTACCGATCCGGTGACCGAGAACCAGAACGTGCTGATGGGCAAACCTGTCAAAGCCTTCTTGTATCAAGATCATCAGGCACACATCACGGTTCATATGGCAGCAATGAAAGATCCAAAGATTATTCAGTTGCTCCAAAACAACCCGATGGCGCAGGCTATGCAGCAGGCCATGATGGCGCACATCAATGAGCACTTGGGATTTGAGTACAGACGTCAAATTGAGATGCAGCTTGGCATGCCCTTACCACCACAGAAAGATGAAGCTGGCGAAGAGATGCACATGAGTCCAGAGATCGAAGCGCGTCTGTCTCCATTGTTGGCTCAAGCGGCTCAGCAACTACTGCAAAACAACCAGCAGCAAGTGGCGCAACAGCAAGCCCAGCAACAGGCTCAGGATCCATTGATCCAAATGCAACAACAAGAGCTGCAACTTAAGGCGCAAGAAGTCCAGTTGAAACAACAGAAACAGCAGATTGATGCCTTTGCTAAAGCCGACCAGTTAGAGATTGAACGTGAGCGGATTGCTAAACAGCAGGAAACCGAATTCAAGCGAATTTCAATTGATGCATTAAAAGTCGCTGCTCAAATGGAAGAAGACCGCGAGAAGCAAATAATAGATCTTAGAGCGGATGCTCTTAAAAATTTGAGGATCAATAATGAACGCACTTGATGTTCTAGTTCAACAAGCGGATGAAAAAGTAACTCAGATAAAGGATTGGCTGGCAGACGGCAAAGCGGATTCTTTTGAAGAGTACAAGAAACTGTGTGGTGAGGTTCGCGGTCTACTCATTATGCGGGGTTACATACTAGACCTGAAACAAACCATGGAGAACTCGGATGACTGAATCCATTTTGTTGGCTACAGACGCCAACAACCCCCAAGTTGTGGGAGCCTACAACTTCACTGCCACCGCAGAGGAAAAAGGCAAACAACTACCCAAACCGTCAGGCTATCGCATTCTTTGTGCTATTCCGGAAGCGGAAAAGCAATTTGAAGATAGTGAAGTTGGATTGGTTAAAGCAGACGAAACTATGCGCAACGAAGAGACTCTTACAACAGTCTTGTTTGTTGTAGATATGGGGCCAGATTGCTACAAAGACGAGAAACGGTTCCCAACAGGGCCGTGGTGCAAAAAGGGTGATTTTGTCCTTGTGCGCCCCCATGCGGGTTCGCGTCTGGTTATTCATGGCCGCGAATTCAGAATCATCAATGACGATTCTGTTGAGGCAGTAGTGGATGATCCCCGTGGTATTAAACGTAAATAGAGGAGCACAAAATGCCTTTAGAACAAGACGAATTTAAATTTCCTGACGAAGTAGAGCAGGAAAGTAAGGGAAAACCCGTAGAAAAAACGGATCCCGAAATTGAAATAGAGATTGAAGATGACACGCCTCCAGAGGATCGTGGCCGTCAGCCATTACCAAAACCTTTGGTTGAGGACTTGGAAAAAGACGAGCTAGACCAATACGACGACAATGTTAAGAACAAACTTAAACAGATGCGTAAGGTTTGGCACGATGAACGGCGCGAGAAAGAAGCGGCTTTACGGGAACACCAAGAAGCTATTTCTGTAGCGCAAAGGCTACTCCAAGAAAATCAACGCATTAAACAGATTCTGACCAATGGTGAAAAAGAATTTGCCAGCACGGTGCAAAGTAATGCGTCCATGGAATTGGATATGGCTAAGCGGGCCTATAAAGAAGCCTATGATGCCGGGGATTCAGATAAGTTGGTTGAAGCCCAGCAGGCGATGCAGGAAGCCAATTTAAGACTTATTCAGGCAAAAAACTTTAAATTGACCCCTTTACAGGAGGAACGATATGAAGTACAACCGCAACAACAGCAGTATCAATCCGTTCCTAAACCAGATGCTAAAGCTGAAGCGTGGCAAGAACGTAACAGTTGGTTTGGTAGAAATAAAGGAATGACCGCTTTTGCTTTAGGTTTACACGAAGAACTTAAAGAAAATGGGGTTTTAATTGGTTCTGATGAGTATTACGGCGCACTGGACAAAACGATGCGCAAACGGTTCCCTGATGCTTTTGGCATTGAGGAAGTGGAACAAGGTCGTGAACAGCCACGGGCAAAACCCGCGACTGTTGTGGCTCCGGCAACGCGCAGTACGGCTTCCAACAAAGTCAGACTAAAGCAAAGTCAGATGAATACGATCAAAAAACTTGGAATTACTCCTGAGCAGTATGTGAAGGAATTCCTTAAAGTGGAGGCCCAAAATGGCTGAAAATAGACTCGCAAGAGAACTTGAAACACGTGCGATAGTGGAGCGTCCTAAGCAGTGGATGCAACCTGAATTGTTACCTGAGCCAGACAAACAGGCTGGGTATAGATATCGCTGGATTCGTGTTTCGACGAATAACATGGCAGATCCCCGTAACCTATCGGCCAAACTCCGTGAAGGTTGGGAGCCCGTTTCCGTCGAAGAACAACCCAAATTCCGACTGTTAGCTGATCCCAATAGTCGTTATAAAGACAACATTGAGATTGGCGGGCTATTACTTTGCAAGACACCTTCTGATTTTGTGGATCAGCGAAACGATTATTTCGCTAAACAAACCCAAGCTCAGACGGACGCTGTAGATAATAGTTTCATGCGTCAAAGCGATGCGCGGATGCCGCTCTTTAGAGAGCGTAAATCTTCAAGTAGCTTTGGCAAAGGTACTTAATCTTTTTTAAGGAGTCTTAAATGGCTTATCCAACTGTATCGGCACCCTATGGGTTTAAGCCGCTCAACCGTCTGGACGGACTGCCCTATGCCGGCGCTACCCGTAAAGTACCGATTGAGTATGCTTATGCTCAAAACTTGTTCTACGGCGACGTAGTTCAAATCTCTGGTGGAACTATTGTTCGCTCAGCTATGAGCGCCGCTTCGTCTCCCGGCACCCCCGTTGCTGGTACGCTCGGCATTTTCATGGGCTGTTCTTACACTAGCCCCACAACTGGCCAAAAATTGTTTGCTCAGTACTACCCCGCTAGTACCGCTGCTAACGACATCGAAGCTATTGTTGTTGACGATCCTCGCGCTTTGTTTAAAGCCGTGGTTACCGTCCAAGGTACTTCTTTGGCTAATACCAGCACCACTGTTGGCTATCTGAATCCCTACTATGTCGGCTCCAATCTGTACATGATTGGTGGTGCTGGTGGTGTTTCTGGCAGCACAACTACCGGTAATTCCGCTCAGTCGGTTTCCGGTGCTGTCGTTACTTCTGGCACTTCTGGTGCTGGTGATCGTGCTACTACTGCTCTGCCATGGCGCATGGTTGGCGTTGTTCCTGAGACTGCTGTTACCTTGACCGGTACTGGTAGCACCTCTGGTTCCAGCGCAACTGTGACTTTGACCGCTGCTGTAACTGGCTTGGTTCCCGGTATGCAACTTATTTGCCCTACTGGTACTGGCACTTTGGCTGGCCAATATGCAACCGTTATTAATGTGGCTACCACCACACTGACCTTGGATGCCGCAGTTACTCTGGCAGCCGGTTCAGCTTTATCGTTTGTAGGCTTTCCAGAAGTCTTGGTGGCTTGGAATGGAAACTTCCATAGCTATAACAACACAACCGGCGTATAAGGAGCTAAATCATGGCAATTTCACGCGCACAACTATTGAAAGAGCTGCTCCCCGGCCTGAACGCTTTGTTTGGTCTGGAATACGCTAAGTACGGCGAAGAGCACAAAGAGATCTACGAAACCGAAACTTCGGAGCGTAGTTTTGAAGAGGAAACCAAGCTGTCTGGATTCTCCGCCGCTCCGGTGAAGAACGAGGGCTCTGCGATTGCTTATGACAATGCGCAGGAAGCATGGACTGCTCGATACAACCACGAAACCATTGCTTTGGGCTTCAGCTTGACTGAAGAGGCTATCGAAGACAACTTGTATGACTCGTTGTCCGCTCGTTACACCAAAGCTTTGGCTCGCGCTATGGCATACACCAAGCAAGTAAAAGCTGCTTCCGTTTTGAACAACGGTTTCAACAGCGGTTACGTTGGTGGTGACGGCGTACCGTTGTTCTCGTCAGCACATCCTTTGATCTCTGGTGGCACCAACAGCAACATTCCATCTACCCCTGCCGACTTGAATGAAACATCGTTGGAAAACGCTGTGATTCAAATCAGCTTGTGGACAGACGAGCGTGGCCTGTTGATCGCTGCTAAGCCTAAAAAGCTGGTGGTTCCTCCCGCTTTGCAGTTCACGGCAACTCGTTTGCTGGAAACTGAATTGCGTGTGTCTACTGCTGACAACGACATCAACGCATTGAAGAACAATGGTTCCATCCCTGATGGTTACACCATTAATCACTTCTTGACCGATACAAACGCTTGGTTCCTGACCACAGACGTTCCAAACGGCATGAAGCATTTCGTGCGTACACCGTTGCAACAGTCAATGGACGGTGATTTCGATACCGGCAACGTCCGTTACAAGTCTCGTGAGCGTTACAGCTTCGGCTGGTCTGACCCTCTGGGCATGTACGGTTCCGCTGGAGCTTGATACTTTGGTATCTAGAAAAGGCCCTTCGGGGCCTTTTTTATTGCCCATTTGACTTTTATTTTAGAGCGTGTACATTACCTGTAACTAAGTCGCAGGAGCATTTATGGACACCACAAACTTACCAAAAACCCGAGCAGAAGCTAAGGCATCGGGTGCTAAGTACTACTTCACTGGAGAGCCTTGCAAGCACGGCCACATTGCGCCGCGCAAAACCAAAGGTGCTTGCGTTGAATGTCTTAGAGTTGAGTGGCAGCACGCCGCAGAGACTCGGGTTAATTACTTCCGTCAGTACAACAAGCGTGAAGATGTAAAAGACCGTAAGAATAAGTGGTACGAGAATAATAGAGAAAAGGTTATAGCCGCTGCTTCTACACGTCCTGCGCATGTATTGCGGGAGTACCGTAATACGTGGAAAACCAACAATAAAGTACAGGTGTTGGCAGACAACAAAGTTCGCAGGCGGAAGCATCGGGATGCTACACCGCCGTGGCTAACACGCAAACAAAAGTCCGAGATTCGACAGCTTTACCAAATTGCCATCACAATGACCAAGACAACTGGAGAGCAATACGTGGTTGACCATATCGTTCCACTACGCTCTGACGAGGTATGTGGCCTGCACGTTCCATGGAACTTACGGGTTATTACTCAAGAAGAAAACTTAGCAAAATCTAACAAACTCGTTGACCCTACTTAAGAACCGTGATACAACTACGCTAATCCGGGCTTTCCGGTGCATCAAACAGCCCCGGCTGACGACATACAGATTGATGCGCCTAACTTGTATGTAAGGAATCATCATGGCAAATACCACATTCAACGGCCCAGTTCGCTCGCAGAACGGCTTTCAAACTATTTCTATTGACGCCAACACCGGCGCAGTTACTACAACCTCCACTCTTGGCACAGCCACTAGTGTGACCACTTTGGCCGCTACTACAGTAACGGCTACCAATCTGGTTTTTACTGACCAGAATCACCCAAGCACCGCTGCTATCAATGCAACGGCTACAGCCACCGCAGCACAAGTTGCTACAGGCTATATCACTTCTACCTCAGCCGCAGCTACTACCATTACTTTGCCTACCGGCACTTTGCTTGGTGCCGCACTTGGTGCAACTGCTGGTACTGTGATGGACTTGTATATTGACAACACCGCTGGCGCAAACACTGTGACTATTGCTGTGGCAACTAACGGTATTTTGTCTGCCGCCGCCGCTGCTGGCTCTGGTGCAGGCGCAGGTCTGTTGACCGTGCCCTCCGGTGTAACCGGTCTGGCTTGTTTCAGAATCATGTTCTCCAGCGCAACTGCATACGTATTTAGCCGTATCGCTTAATAGGAGCATCGCATCATGATGCAAACCGATGTTTTATCAGCGCACCTTAGTGCGGCTGGTTCTTATTATGGCAGTCGTTCAAGGCTAAAGGGGTTAGTTGTATCCCCAAAAGCCAGCACTGCCGCAACTTTTGAAATTCGTAATGGCAGTGCTACTGCCGATGTTTTATACACCATGGATATAGCAAGTTTGGGTACACCAAATACTTTTTATATTCAAGTTCCCGGCGAAGGTATTTTGGCAAGTTCTGGATTGTATTTAACTCTTAGCGTTGGTTCTGTTACTGGAATCACGATCTTTTATGGCTAAGACGCCCGCATGGACGCGCAAAGAAGGCAAGAACCCCAAAGGCGGCTTGAACGCCAAGGGACGTGCGTCCTACAATGCAGCGAATCCGGGGAAGCCGGGGTTAAAACGTCCTCAACCCGAAGGCGGCTCACGGCGCGACTCTTTCTGTGCAAGGATGACTGGTATGAAGAAAAAGTTGACCAGCGCCAAAACCGCAAACGATCCCAATTCACGGATCAATAAAAGTCTTAGAGCTTGGAACTGTTGAGGTAGATCATGCCCAGCACAAGTAAAAAGCAACATAATTTCATGGAGGCTGTGGCACATAGTCCAGCTTTTGCGAAGAAAGTAGGCGTCCCACAGTCCGTGGGCAAAGAGTTTTCTAACGCGGACAAAGGCCGCAAATTTTCAAAAGGTGGTGATACTATGGCAAATACATCTCGCATGAATCGTCTCGAAGAGCTTGGCCGTGTTAATGCTGAAAAAGCATCGACCGCTAAAGGCAAACGCAATTTGATGGCGGAAAAGAAACGTGTTATTGGCGAATTGACAATGAACAAAGGCGGCATGTCCAAGAAAATGGCTTCTGGCGGCATGGCGGCTTCTTCAATGGGCAAAGTCAAGACAGCAGCTCCTAGCCGTGATGGCGTTGCAACCAAGGGTAAAACCAAAGGTATGCAAGTCAAGATGGCCGGATCCGGTGTGCCTAACGGCATCGGTTCCCGTGTGATGAAAAAAGGCGGAATGGCCAAAAAGATGAACTACGGCGGCAAGTGCTAATTTAAGGAGTCCATCATGGCTACTAAAGAACAAATGCTTCAAGAAGCGCGGGATGAAAAAGAACGCATGAAGGCGGAAAAAGCCTACAACCAGTCTTTAACGAATACTGAGTTTGCCCCCAAGTTTGGGCCTACTAACGAGGAAAAGTATTTAGAGCAAAGACGCGCTGATCGGGCAGATATGGCGAAAGCAGCGCGGGATCAAGGAAGGCAAGAAGGTTATAACCGCCAACAAAAAGCCGCAACTCGCAGTGGCGTATTGGGCACCCCTGCGGCGTATCTTGAAAGGGCAGGTCAATACATCGGAGATAAGTTTGACGATGCTGATGCTTACTTATCAGAAAAAATGGGTATGACCGACCGCGCTAACTTTAAAAAAGGTGTAAGGCAGGGGTTAAAAGACGAGGGTTACAAAAAGGGCGGCTCCGTTTCTTCCGCTTCCAAACGTGCTGACGGTTGCGCCACCAAAGGCAAGACTAAAGGTACTATGATTACCATGAAAGGCGGCGGTTACGCCCGTTAAATTATGATGGCATCCCGTGGTATGGGCGCAATCCGCGCCAGCAAAATGCCGAGCGGGGCTAAGAAGCCTCGTCGGGATGACACTGATTTCACCCAGTACAAAGAGGGCGGCGAGGTAAATGCTGCTGGTAACTACACCAAACCCAGTCTGCGCAAACGCATCGTTGCTCAAGTAAAAGCAGCGGCGACTCAAGGCACCGGTGCAGGTCAATGGTCGGCCAGAAAAGCGCAACTTGTTGCCAAGAGGTACAAGGCGGCTGGCGGTGGGTACAAATGACTTGGTCAAAAAAGTACAAGGACTCTATTGACTGTGAACATCCGAAAGGGTTTTCACAAAAAGCCCATTGTGCAAGCGTAAAGAAAAAAGCTGGTGGTGGATTAGCAGCCCCTCAAAAATCTCTCAAAGATTGGGGCGATCAGAAATGGCGTACCAAAAGTGGAAAACCGTCTAGCAAAACAGGCGAACGTTACTTGCCGGAAGCTGCGATCAAAAGTCTCAGTCCTTCTGAGTACGCTGCTACCACACGGGCAAAGCGGGCTGGTAAGAAAACCGGCAAACAATTTGTAGCGCAACCCAAGAGCATAGCTCAGAAAACAGCGAGGTTCCGATAATGGCAAAGTTTCCTGATTTAACGGGTGATGGCAAAGTTACCCAAGCGGACATCCTTAAAGGTCGTGGCGTAGAAACCATGAAAAAAGGCGGCTCTGCTAAGAATTGGATTGCCAGTGCTATTAAAAAACCCGGTGCTTTAAAAAAAGAATTGGGTGTTAAAGCTGGTGAAAAGATCCCCGCAAAAAAACTTGCTGCGGCTGCAAAAAAGTCCGGTAAAGTAGGACAACGTGCTCGTCTGGCGCAAACACTTAAGAAAATGAAGTAATCATGGCCACGACTACCGGAACCTCAGTCTTTAATCTCGACATGAACGACCTCATTGAGGAGGCGTTTGAGCGTTGCGGTCAGGAATTGCGTACAGGCTATAACTTTCGCACGGCCCGCAGGTCTTTAAACATCTTGACCATCGAGTGGGCCAACCGAGGCATTAATTTCTGGACGGTTGAGCAAGGTCAGATCCCCATGGTGACTGGGCAAGCCATCTATCCAGTACCCGTAGATACGATTGATCTGTTGGACACTGTGATCCGTCAGAACAATGCTACAAGCAATCAGATTGATATCAACATCAGTCGGATTTCAGAACCCACCTACATGAGCTTGCCAAACAAATTAGCGCAAGGCCGTCCTATTCAGGTTTGGTTCAATCGCCAATCTGGACAAGAAAATCTAAGCACAGCCACATTGGCTGCAACCATTACCAGTACTGACACCACAATTACAGTGTCGTCGGTGGCCAATCTGACAACTGCCGGTTTTATCAAAATTGGTAGCGAAACCATCAGCTACCCTAACGTAGACCCTGTAAACAACCAGTTGCTTAACTGCGCTCGCGGGCAAAATAACACGACGGCAGCAGCGCACACTTCTGGTGCGGCTATCACAGTTCAAAACCTTCCGGCAATTAACGTTTGGCCAACGCCAAATGCACCGGGTGATCAGTACATGTTTGTGTACTACCGTATGCGGCGTATTCAGGATGCTGGTTCCGGCGTGAAGGTTCAAGACATCCCATTCCGCTTTATCCCTTGTATGGTGGCTGGGCTGGCTTATCAGTTGAGCACAAAGTTGCCCGGAGTAGACCAACAGCGAGTTATTGGGTTGAAGATGGAATATGAGCAGCAGTGGGATTTGGCCGCTGCGGAAGACCGAGATACATCTCCTTTGCGGTTTGTGCCAAGGAACATGTTCTATGCCTAATCGGTTTGCTTCAGGCAAATATGCGATTGCGGAGTGTGATCGTTGTGCGCAGAGGTATATGCTTAAAGAGTTGCGTACCCAGACGGTCAAGACAAGGCCGTTCAAAATTAAGGTGTGCCACGAATGCTGGGATCCTGACCATCCGCAATTACAACTTGGTATGTATCCAGTTGATGATCCGCAAGCAGTGCGTGAACCGCGTCCGGATGTGAGCTATAAAGTTTCAGGACAAAACGGATTGCAGATTTTGTTGACAAACAGTGTAGCCGTAGACGGGTTTGGTTACCCAGAAGCAGGTAGTCGAGTGTTTCAGTGGGGTTGGAACCCAGTAGGGGGGGCCCGAAATTTTGATGCTGCTCTTACGCCAAATAACTTGGTGTTGGCTGTAGAACTTGGTACAGTAACGGTAAGCGTAACTTAGGAGTCTAATATGGACAAAAAAGATTTAAAGCAAGACAAGAAAATGATTGCTGGTGCCGTGCATAAGCACGAAAAACACATGCATCCCGGCAAGCCTATGACTAAGCTGGCTAAAGGCGGCAAGACCAATTTGCAAATGAAGCAGTTGGGTCGTGGTTTGGCCAAAGTGGCCAATCAGAAAAAGTCGTCCTTCACTTACAAGCGCGGAGGCTAATATGGCTAAATTTAGCAACAAGGTTGGCGGCAAAGAAGTCGGCCAAGCTGAAGTCTATGCTGAACCCCATACCATGGACGGTAAGTCTGGTGTGGACATCAAGAACAGTGGGTATCAAGGTGGCAACCGAATGACTGCTAATGATGTCAACATGTCTGTTGGCAATATCAGCCGCGATCCTTACAAGGAGCCTAAAACTTCTGGGATCAAAATCCGTGGTACTGGTGCAGCCACTAAAGGCGTGATGGCTCGGGGGCCGATGGCGTGAACTATACGGCTCTTGTAACTGCCGTCTCTGATTACACAGAGAACACGTTCCCCACTGCGGATATGAATACGTTCATTGAGCAGGCGGAGCAGCGCATTTACAACTCCGTTCAGTTTCCGTCTATACGTAAAAATATGACGGGGACAATTACATCAGGTAACAAATACCTATCAGCCCCAAATGATTTCTTGGCGGTTTATTCATTGGCTGTAATCAGTGGTGGTGAATATGAGTATTTGTTGAACAAGGACGTTAATTTTATACGCCAGTCTTATCCAAGCCCGACAGACACAGCCATACCAAAGTACTACGCCTTGTTTGGCCCGACAGTGGTGTCCAATGTAATAACAAACGAACTTTCGTTTATCCTAGGCCCAACTCCTGACGCAACCTATACCGTAGAACTTCATTATTACTATTATCCAGAATCCATAGTCACTGCAAGCACTACGTGGCTTGGCGACAATTTCGACAGTGTTTTGTTGTACGGTACTTTGGTAGAGGCCATCACTTACATGAAGGGTGAGGCTGATATGGTTACTTTGTACAACACAAAATACAATGAAGCCCTTGCCCTTGCAAAACGCCTTGGCGACGGCATGGAGCGTCAAGATGCTTATCGTTCTGGTCAGTTTAGACAGGCGGTGACGTAATGGCGTTTACTGGAAATTGGACGTGTAATGTTTTTAAAACAGGTCTTGCAAATGGTCAATACAACTTTACGTCTGACACATTCAAGATAGCTTTGTATACCAATGCAGCTACATTGGATCAGACAACGAATGTTTACACATCCGTTGGGGAGGTTGTAGCTACTGGGTACACCGCTGGGGGATACACTCTTACGGTAAGCCAAACCCCTACAACGGGAAGTTCCGGGGATATTGCTTATTTGTCGTTTGCTAATGCAGTATGGTCGGCTGCTTTAACCGCTCGCGGGGCTTTGATTTATAAGAGCGGCGGCGGCAACCCAACGGTTTGTGTTTTAGACTTTGGTAACGACAAAACCTCTACCACTACCTTCACGGTGCAGTTTCCCGCTGTTACCAATACTTCAGCAATTATACGTATCGCATAAGGAGTTCAAATTGATCGTAACCACTACAAAAGGTGAAATGGACGATTCTTTGCTTGAAAAACGCGAAGGTTCCATCGACAATGACAACGAATCAACTTCATGGGTGGAGTACTGGTTGGATGGCGAATTGGTTCACCGTTCTGCACACGTTACCTTGAAGAAAATGCCTGTTTTTTGTGGCGGTGAAGCCGCTTCTTTTTAAGGAAATATCATGGCCAATACTCAAAGCATGTGTACCTCGTTCCTCGGTGAACTGATGACTGCCACGCACAATTTCGGAACTTCGCCTATTCGTGCGGCTTCTACAGCCGATACGTTCAAAGCCGCGCTGTACGTTACAACTGCAACAGTCAATGCAGCCACTACTGCCTACAGTGCAACCAATGAAGTATCGGGTACAGGGTACACCGCTGGCGGGGTAACTGTGACGAACGCAAGTGCTCCAGCTTCTACCAACACTTCGGCAACGGCTGGCGTGGGGTACTGGACGCCCTCTGCTTCCATCACTTACACCACTGTGACGCTTTCTACAGCGTTTGACTGCGTGTTAATTTATAACTCTACTCAGAGTAATAAGGCTGTTTCTGTTCATACCTTTGGTTCTCAAACCATTACTGCTGGTACGTTCACACTGACTATGCCTTCCAATACCACGTCAACTGCTCTGCTGCGCTTAGCTACCACATAAAGGGGTAGATCATGGCAGGGTGGGGCGTTGGCGCTTGGGGCTACGGCACTTGGGGCAATGGCGAAACCATCCTCACCGGAGATGCGGCAGCAGGTTCCGTAGGAACCGTAACCCCGTCTATATCCATTGCCATCACGGGAAACTCGGCTTCAGGAGCCGTGGGAACCGTTACGCCCACTATTACGGTTGCCCTTACTGGTGTATCCGCTGATGGGGCGGTTGGTACAGTTTCCCGTGGGGCTACATCTCTTGCGCTTACGGGCGTATCCGCTGCGGGCGAAGTTGGCACAGTAACACCCAGCACTTCTGAAGCTGAAGACGGAGATGTAGCCTACGGTTACGTTGGTGATTTGGGGGTTGCGCTTACCGTTGCCCTCACGGGCGTGGCTGGTGAAGGCTTTGCAGGAACCGTAACGCACAGCAAAGAAGCTGCTTTAACGGGTAATCAAGCTGCGGGCGAAGTAGGTAACGTAGCACTAGGCGCACGTTCTTTGGCTTTGACTGGAAACGTTGCCAGTGGAGAAGTTGGGACAGTAAGCCCTGACAAAAACAAAGCCTTAACAGGTGTTTCAGCGGAAGGTTTTGTAGGAACCGTAGTTCAGTCGGCGTCTGTAACTTTAGCGGGCGTTTATGCACAAGGCGACGTTTCTCAAGTTATTGTCCCCTTAAGTCCGCTTACGGCAACAGGTGAAGTAGGAACCGTAACCGCTGGAAAAAATATAGCTCTTACAGGCGTAAGCGCGGCGGGCAGTGTGGGGACGGTTGCCGTGGCCCCTCGTTCTCTTTCTTTAACGGGCAACTTGGCAAGCGGTTTTACGGGTGAAGTAATTGCAGTATATTGGCAGTTGATTGATGACAGCCAAACTGCTTCGTGGCAAAATCTAAACAATGGGCAAACTCCTGCTTGGGCACTTGTAGATACAGATGAAACCGCCAACTGGCAAGAAGTCGTAACATGAGGTCAAACACATGACAACAGCATATACATCCCTCCTTGGTCTGGCACTTCCAGTTACTGGAGAGCTATCAGGTAGTTGGGGTGATACGGTCAACAACGCTATCACATCATTGCTCGATACAGCGGTAGCGGGCACGACCAGCATCACAACCGATGCAGATATCACGCTGACAACCACCACCGGCGCGTCCAACCAAGCACGGCAGGCCATCATTCTTTGGAACCCGGCCTCGGGCACCACAACCCGCAACATCACTGCCCCTGCTCAATCTAAGGTCTACACCGTTATCAACGCTTCGGGCGGCACTCAGTCCATTGTGCTTCGTGGGGTAGGCCCAACCACGGGCGTGACGATTGTTAAGGGTGAATCAGCAGTTTGCGCGTGGAACGGCTCAGACTTCATCAAAGTCAGTAATACCAGCGGTTCAGGCACATTTACCAACCTGACAGTCACAGGAAACACCATCCTTGGAGACGCCTCTGCCGATACCGTGACCGTCAACGGCACAATCACCAGCAACCTGATTTTTACGGACAACACCTACGACATTGGTGCTTCTGGCGCAACTCGTCCTCGCAACCTGTATCTTGCGGGAAACGAAGTGGTTGCAGGCTCTGTCACCCTCTCAGGCGGCACAGCCAACGGCGTGACCTACCTCAACGGCTCTAAAGTCGTTACCAGCGGGTCTGCGCTGACGTTTGATGGGACTAACTTTGCCACAACTGGAACAGGAACTTTTGTTTCTGCAACTGCCACCGCGAATGGTTTGTTAGTTAAAGGTCGTTCTACAGACAACATTTCAAAGATTGCTTTTTTATCTAACGATGGCGCAACTGAATATGGAGGCGTTTTGGCTAGTGCTTCAGAGGTTCGTTTAAATAACGCATCATCTAATGCGCTAACTTTTTACACATCTAATGCAGAACAAATGCGCCTAAACAGCACAGGGCTGGGTATTGGGACTACTTCGCCTTCTTACAAACTTGATGTCTCTTCATCCGCTGAAGTAGTTTCTCGTTTTGCAAGAAGCGGTGGCTCTAATGCGTTAATTCTAATTTCCGACCCAACTACAACTACTGCCCCATATATTGCTAGTTACGGCAACAACATGGCGTTTGGTCAGTATGGCGCCCCTGAGTTTGCAAGGTTTACCAGCACAGGGCTGGGTATTGGTACTACTTCGCCTTCCAAGAAACTAGAAGTAGCAAACTCAGATGCTCTCATTTACGGCATCACAGTAGGACGTGGTGCAGGTGCTGTGTCTACCAATACTGCGGTGGGTGCTAGTGCTTTGGCGGCTGGTACTGCATCAAATAACAATACAACTGCGTTTGGATATAACGCTTTGCTTGTCGCTACTACCGGCTCTAATTTGGCTGTTGGTTCAAATGCACTTGTAGCAAACACAACAGGAGACGACAACACTGCTGTTGGTAGTTATGCTCCGCTTGCCGCAAATACAACTGGCATAAAAAATGTAGCCGTCGGTCGTCAAGCACTTGCCTCCAACACCACAGCATCTAACAATACTGCTGTGGGTTATCAAGCCGCATACACAAACACGACTGGTACAGCACTAGTTGCTATGGGTCGCTTGGCTTTGTACAGCAACACCACAGGCTCGGCAAACACTGCGATTGGTTCTGATTATCCCGGTACTGCTACTGGGCCTTTGTACTCCAACACCACAGGGTCGTACAACACAGGGTTGGGGGTTGGCGCATTGGCTCTTAACACCACCGCCTCTAACAACACTGCTGTCGGTTATCAGGCGGGGTATAGTAATACTACTGGTGTTCGTTTAACCGCTATTGGCGCTGGTGCAGGATATGCCTCCACAGGAGATTACAACACACTAGTTGGGTACAATTCGGGTAGAACTAACACAGGTACTTTTAATACAGCCGTTGGCGATACTAATCTTGGTTCAAATACCGCTACCACATCAACTGGTAGCTATAACTGTGCTTTTGGTCAAGGCACTTTGGCGTACTTATCGTCTGGGTCAAATAACTCTGCATATGGTTTTAACGCTAATGTTTTAAACACCACTGGCTCAAACAACACAGCAATAGGGACGCAAGCCCTAAACTTTAACACCACAGCATCTAACAACACTGCTGTTGGGTATCAGGCGATGTACAGCAACACGACTGGTACTCGCAATACGGCAACAGGCATAAACGCCCTTAGAGCCAACACAACTGCGTCAGATAGCACTGCGTTTGGCGCAAATGCTTTGTCTGTTTCTACTGGCGCTGGAAATACAGGTGTTGGTTCATATTCTCTGTTCTTAACCACTACAGGAACAAACAATACTGCAATTGGTACGAACTCTGCCGGAAATAATACAACTGGCACAAGCAACTCGGCTGTTGGTAATTTTGCTTTGTACTATACCACCACGGGCAATTACAACACCGCTATTGGCGATTCTGCTTTGTTCAACAACACCACAGCAAGCAACAACACTGCTGTTGGTTATCAGGCTGGGTATAGTAATACTACGGGTACACAGAATACGTTTATTGGCAAATCTGCTGGTAACGCTGTTACAACTGGTGGCTTCAACACAATTGTGGGTTATGGCGCTGGTAATGTGTTGACTACTGGTGGGTCAAACACCTTTGTTGGTTCGGGTGCAAGTGGGTCTGCTGGCGAATTAATTACCACAGGTTCCAAGAACACCATCCTTGGCGGCTTCAACGGCAACCAAGGCGGCTTAGACATTCGCACTGCAAGTAACTACATCGTGCTGTCTGATGGGGATGGGAATCCACTTATTTCAACTAACAGCACAAGGTCTGTTGCGCTTAATGGTGCAGTCCCACAAACTGGAACAGGCATCACTTTTCCCGCAACACAATCCGCAGCGTCAAACGCAAATACGCTAGACGATTATGAGGAGGGTACTTGGACACCTGTTTTACAATTTGATGCAAACACGCAAACACTTACGCTATCCAATGCTACTTATGTAAAAATTGGCAGGTCAGTAAGTATCAACATGAGCATTACATGGGGGTCAAAATCAGGTAGTGGACGTGTTTATATTACAGGATTACCTTTTGTAAAAGAAGGTGGTGGAACTGTGGGATTGCTGGCAACTTGTTCTGCTGGAACTATAACAACTACATCTGCTTTGTTTTACAACTTAGACGCAAATCAATCAATTTTAAATTTGGCACAGCAATCAGGCGATATAAGTAGTGGTAGCCTAGCTAACGCTGGAACGATTGCTTGCTCGGGCACATATTTTGTATAACCACGAAGTTCATTAGCCTGATTGGATTTGTCAGGCTGGACACAACGCCAACTTTAAGGAGAAACCAAAATGGCAATCACGAAAGAAAAAGTAATCGACCAAATCACCGTGACTGAGAACGGCATCGTTCTCTATCGTGAGGCAACTCGCATCATGGAAGACGGTCAGCAACTGAGCCAAACCTACCACCGCACAAGCCTGACACCGGGTCAAGACCTCACAAGTCAACCTGAAAATGTCGTGGCTATCTGCAATGTGGCTTGGACACCTGAAATCATTGCGGCTTATCAAGCACAACAAGGAGCTTAATCATGACCACATTCACCACCACCATCAATGCGATGTATACCTTGCAGACACCTGACCCCGATTACGTGGTCAACGTGTTGTGGACGGTCACAGGCGCAGACGGACAATACACAGGTTCTATAGACGGCAACACCATGTTTGACAGCAACCAGTCAAGCACGTTCATTCCCTATGACCAACTGACAGAAGCTATTGTGATTGGCTGGATTCCTGAATCACAAATCACCAGCGCACAGCAGTGTGTGCAGGGTCAGATTGACAGTCAGATAACACCTCCTGTCAGCCCAGAAAATACGCCCCTTCCTTGGGCAGCATAACGGGAAGCCGCCACCCGTTCTTGGCGGCACATTGAAAGGAAATACGATATGGCAAACAAACAACCCCAAATCGTGACAATAGATGACGTTGAATACGATGCAAACAACTTCACGGAGAATCAAGTTGCACTATTCAACCATTGTGTAGATTTAGACCGAAAGATTGGTTCAACCCAATTTCAACTTCATCAATTGGTGGTAGGTAAGGATGCGTTTTTAAAGATGCTGAAAGAAGCATTGAAAGACCAACCTGCTGAAGCCGCAGTAAAAGCAAACTAAAGAAACAGCCTCATGGAAACGATACACGAACTTGCCACTGAAACCGACAAACGACTGTCTATCCATGAGGCCGTCTGCGCCCAAAGATACCAAGGCATACAAGAGAGCTTTGCCCAAGGCTCTAAGCGCATGGCCAAGATTGAGTACCTGCTTTATGTAGTGATTGCTGTGGTGCTGCTCGGCCCCGGCGTGGCTGCGGAGTTTGTCAAGAAGCTGCTTGGAATATAAAGTGGACGTAGCCAAAACCATTAGCGCAGTTGCAGCAAGCGTTGCTGCGCTTGGTGGAAGCTATACCTTAGCCGACAAGTTCGGCTTTTTTGACCGCGCCATAATTGAATGGCACCCTGAACATTTTAAGATTGTGGCTGAACACAATCAGCCGATCAGCGTCACAGTAGCAAGAGTCAAAAAACGGGATGATTGTTCTGTTGAAAGTTTTACGCCCAACATACGAGATGCATTGGGCATGATCCATGAGGTAAGCACTACCGCAAGCAAGTTCAGCGGCCCCGCTGGCCCTGAGATTGACACTTTTACTTATGAGCTAACCATTTCCAAAAAAGAAAAAATAGCAGCAGGTCAAGCCACACTTCTTGCGCAAATCAAATACAAATGCCCCGAAGGTGAACGAATTGTGCAGTACCCACGGCATCCAAATCTTAATTTTGAGGTCAAAAAATGATTACTCTACTTTCAACTATTGTGTCATTCCTAATGGGCGGCTTGCCCAAATTGTTGGACTTCTTTCAGGATCGTGCCGACAAAAAGCATGAGCTTGCTTTGGCGCAGATGCAAATTCAAAGGGAGATGGAATTACGCAAATTGGGTTTTGAGGCGCAAGAACGTATAGAACACATTAAGTCTGAACAGCTTGAAATTGAAACAAAATCGTCAGAAAAGGTAGCTCTAATTGGGGCGCAGCAAGCAGAGATGCAAGCTATCTACGCTCATGACATGAGCCTGAACGAAGGGACTAGCCAATGGATGCACAACTTACGCGCTTCAGTAAGGCCCGTTATTACCTACGGCTTCTTTTTTCTGCTTGTAGTAATCGACCTGACCCTCGCATGGCATGGTATTGCTTCTGGCGTGTCTTTTGAGAAGTTAGCTGATCAACTTTGGGACAATGAAACCCAAACCCTGTTTGCTTCAATAATAGCGTTTCATTTTGGTGGTCGGGCTTTTGGTAAATGAACGTCAGCCCCAAAGCCATAGGCATGATCAAACACCATGAAGGTGTAAGACAGAAGCCATACCGCTGCCCGGCGCGGCTTTGGACGATTGGTGTGGGCCACGTTTTGTACCCTGAGCAGGGCAAGCTCAAGATAGACGACCGCGATGGCTTCCCCCTGCGCCCAGAGGATGATCGCAAATTTACGATGGAAGAGGTAGATGGAATACTACGTGCAGACTTGGATCGCTTTGAACGGGGTGTTGCAAAGTTTGTCCCCGTTGTCCTTACCCAAGGGCAGTTCGATGCTCTTGTTAGCTTTAGCTTTAATGTTGGTCTGGGCACACTACAGCGAAGCACCCTCCGTCAAAAGGCTCTTAGGGGCGATATGGAAGGCGCTGCGGAAGAGTTCTTGAAGTATTGCCTAGCAGGTGGCAAAATCCTTAAAGGGCTACAAAATCGCAGAATAGACGAGCGTGCCTTGTTTTTGTCTTAGGATGCGCCATGCCGTTACAAAAAATCCTGTTCAAACCGGGGGTCAATAGAGAAAACACCCGCTATACCACCGAGGGTGGGTGGTATGACTGCGACAAGGTGCGGTTTAGACAAGGCACACCAGAAAAAATTGGTGGGTGGCAACGTATTTCTTCTTCTACTTTTATCGGGGTATGCCGATCTTTGTGGAATTGGGTCACGTTAGGGTTTCAAAATTTGCTCGGGGTTGGGACTAATCAAAAGTTTTATATTGAAAACGGTGGGGTTTATTACGATATCACGCCCGTTAGAGCGGAAGTTACATTAACCAATCCATTCGCAACCGATACTACTACCAATTCTGGCGGCTTTACTACCGTCACAGTAACCGACGCAGCGGGCGGGTACACAAACGGAGCCTACGTTACTTTTTATGGGGCGTCGGCTGTTGGTGGCGTTACGGTTAATGGTGAATACCAACTTACTTATGTCAGTGGTACAACCTATACCATCCTTGTATCGGGCACTGCTTCTTCCAGCACGACGGGCGGCGGCACTGTTTATGCAGTGTATCAAGTCAATAATGGCCCGGCAATCGCACAACCATTAACTGGCTGGGGCGCAGGTGCTTGGAGTTCTGGAACTTGGGGTATTGGCTCCACTTCTACAGATGCTTTGCGGATATGGAACCAAAACAACTTTGGTGAAGACCTGATCTACGGCCCACGCGGTGGCCCTCTCTATTACTGGAATGCCAATATAGGTCTTACCGGCTCCACGTTTACCGTAACAATTGCAACTCCTGCGGTTGTAACAGCCACAATCAATCTGTCGGAAGGCGATGCGTTTACATTTACCACCACAGGAGCCTTGCCTACGGGCTTGGTTGTAGGTACTGTGTACTACGCTCGTAACGTATCGGGCACGACGTTCAATTTATCGGCAACACCATCGGGTGCGTTGATCAATACCACCGGAACACAATCACCAACCCACAGCATTTCTCCTAGAGGTGTTCCCGTATCGAGTTTGACCGGGGCATCAGATGTACCGCTTTCGCAAAACTACTTCTTGGTGTCAGACGCCAGCCGATTTACGATTTGTTTTGGTACGAACGACTATTTATCAACCACTTTTGACCCCATGTTGGTGCGCTGGTCAGACCAAGAATCCGTAACCAACTGGACACCCGCAGTGACCAATCAGGCGGGTAGCCTCCGGCTTTCTCACGGTTCCAAAATTGTGACGGCCATGCAGTCTCGTCAAGAGATTTTGATTTGGACAGATTCATCCCTTTATTCGTTGCAGTATTTGGGCCCACCCTATGTATGGGGTCATCAGCTTTTGGCGGATAACGTGTCAATAGCAGGGCCTAATGCTTCCGCGATTGCTTCTGGCGTGGTGTACTGGATGGGTATTGACAAGTTCTACAAATACGACGGACGCACCAACACCCTGCGCTGTGATTTGAGGCAGTACATTTTCCAAAACATTAACGTAGCCCAATCTGACCAAATATTTGCCAGCACCAATGAAGGCTTTAACGAAGTCTGGTGGTTTTATTGTTCAGCCGACTCTAACACCATAGATAAATACGTGATTTATAACTATTTAGAAGATGCTTGGTACTACGGCACCATGGCTAGAACGGCTTGGCTGGACTCTGGACTGAGGCAATATCCAATTGCCGCTACTTATACGTACAACATAGTCAATCAGGAGTCTGGTGTAAACGACAACGAAACGGGCACAGAGCTGCCTATCAACGCCTACATCACATCATCCGAGTTTGATATTGGGGACGGGCACAACTTTGGGTTTGTGTGGAGGATGCTGCCCGACATCACATTCAGGGGTTCGGAGACTTCTCCAACTCCGCAGGTCACTATGACGCTGCTGCCACTGCAAAACTCAGGTTCAGGGTACAACGTGCCCCCTTCTGTGGGCGGCGTGGACTACGGCACTGTGGCTAGGATTGGAACATACACCGTTGAACAATTTACCGGGCAGATCAATACCCGAGTTCGGGGCAGACAAATGTCTTTTAAAGTAGAGTCTGACCAGATAGGTACAGCTTGGCAGTTGGGCGCACCTAGGATTGACATTCGACCAGACGGCAGACGAGGTAGTTAATGACATACGTAATCACATCAGAAAACCTTATAAATCCTATTGCCGCCCCACGTTTACCCAACGCCCCAACGGAGTACGAACAAAGGTACTTGGACAGTTTAAACAATATTTTGCGTTTTTACTTCAACCAACTTGACAATACCCTTCGGCAGCTACAAGCGGCGTCCAACATAAAACTCAATGTTTATACGGTAAGTACTCTTCCTAGCGCAGTAACTTCGGGTGCGGGAACGTTAGCGTTTGTGTCTGATGCAAGTGGCCCTACGTTTGGTTCAGCAGTGGTGGGCGGCGGAGCAGTTAAAGTACCCGTGTATTCAGACGGAACCAATTGGAAAGTTGGTTAATTGAACTTAAACTGATAACATCTATTAACCCCTATTTCAAGAGGTAAAAATGAGCCTACACGATATCGCCCGTCACTTGGCCGCCAAAGGTCGAGGCCCAGACACTACCCTCGTCCACATGACTGAAGGGGAAGTTAAAAGCCTGCAAGATATTGCTAAAGCGCATGGCGGATCGTTGACCATCAACCCCCAAACTGGAATGCCCGAAGCGGGATTTTTGTCGTCTATCCTCCCTATGGTGGCTGGCGCTGGGTTAATGGCTATGGGTGTTCCCAACCCCCTTCTGGCAGCAGCTATTGTGGGTGGTGGAAGTATGGTGCTTAATCCCAACCAAAGCTTGGGTAAGGGCCTGATGACTGGACTTAGCGCATATGGCGGGGCAACTCTTGGCCAATCTTTGGCTATGGAGGGCGTTAAATCAAGTGCCGCAGCAGCCGAAGCCGCAAAAACAGGAGCCGCAGCAACTCCATCCGCATCCATAATGAACCAGCCTTTTGAAGCAGTTAGGGGTGGTTTGCCCGCCAACGAAGGGCTTTCTTTGTTTAATCAATTACCTAAAGGTGCAACCCCACTTGGTACGCCGACTGGCATGACAAACGATATGGCTAGAGAAACTCTTTCCAACATGAGTTCGGCGGGGCGTGCTGGTGCTATGGCGGAAGGCTTTACCGGGAAGAACTTGGCTAACTTTGCCAATGAAAACAAGATTATGTCTGCTGGTATGGTGGCTGGGCCTTTATTGGCTTCACAAACATCCCCCGAAGTTCCAACCGTGCCCGTAGATAGAGACCCCGGCCAACAGTATGACTATTATCCCGGTATAGCTTTGCCGACTCCCTCTGCTGACCCGTATGGCAGAGAGAAAACCTATTATTCGGGCTATTTCAGACCAAGAACTACTACTGCCGCTGGTGGTGGCATGATGGGTTGGCCCGCAGGTGAGTCTGTCATAAAAATGGCGGGTGGTGGCGAGCCTAAATACGATATGGGCGGATTTGTCGTCGATGCAGTAAATAATATGTTGCAACAAGACCCGAGATTCCGACAGCTTATGGGGCTTGATGCTAATGCCCCGCTAAAGAAATACATATACGACCAACAGAATCAAAGATACCTTGAAAACGGTATGGGTACGCCGTCAGAGGCCCCGCGCAGTTACAACTACGACACCCAGAGCCAACAGTTTACTGCGCAAGTACCACCGGCTACCGCCACAACTACCCCAATGGCGTCGGGCGGAATCTCCGATCTTCGTTACAACCTAGGCGGTTACTCTGATGGTGGCCAACTGCTTCGTGGCCCCGGTGATGGGGTATCCGACTCTATTCCTGCAACCATAGCAAATAAGCAACCTGCTCGTTTGGCCGATGGCGAGTTTGTGGTGCCCGCCCGTATCGTGTCTGAGTTGGGTAATGGCTCAACTGAAGCTGGTGCCCGTAAGTTGTACGCCATGATGGACAGAGTACAGAAGGCTAGAAGCAAAACCGTTGGAGAAGGAAAAGTTGCTAAGAACTCTAACGCCGCTAAGTATTTGCCAGCATGAGTTATGTGATGACCATAGAAAAGTTTACGGATACGTATTTAGAGCTTGAGCCTCTATACCGTGAACACTATGCCGAAATGGTTGAAAGATTAGAGGGTCAAGGTTTTACGTATTCTCCGTACAACCCTAGGCTGCATGAGTATGGAGCAGCTTGCGAAAACGGAAGTTTAATCACCATCGTGCTTAGACAAGAAGGGGTTGCATGTGGGTACGTTAATATGTATGTTGTGAAGGACATGCACAATCAAGATTTGATAGCACAAGAGGACACAATTTTTGTGCAAAAAGCACACCGTAACGGTGTGGGTAAGAAGTTAGTTCGATTTGCTCTTGAGGAGTTAAAACGCCGTGACGTTAAACGGCTTCTTGTTTCAGCAATGACCGACTTGCGTGTAGCTAAACTTTGGGGGCGAATGGGCTTCAGAGAAGCTGCAACACAAATGATATATGAATTCTGAGAGGTAAATTATGTGCTCACCATCTCCCCCACCGGCCCCTTCCCCGGTAACTTCCCAAACTCAAACGGCAGAGCTGCCAGAGTGGGCACGTCCGTATGCCAAGGAAACTCTTGCTAAAGGTGCCGCTTTAACCGACATCAACAAAAATCCGTATCAAACATACGGTGCTGATCGGATTGCTGGGTTCACCCCCATGCAACAACAGGCTCAACAACAAGCCCAAAACATGCAGCCTTCTGCCCAACTGGGTATGGGGACTAATCTTGCGGCACAGGCAGGGCTTGGTGCGCTAACTGCGCAGTACCAACCGGGTCAATTTACCAATCAATTCCAAGCTCCGCAAGCTTATCAGCCAAGTCAGTTTGGCATGTTGAGTGCACAAGCCCCTAATTTGCAGTCCTATCAGATGGGGCCAGCCGAGAGAGTTTTTGCCCAACAACAGGGCGCGCCCACCATGTCTGCGGCGCAGACTAATTACAACCCCAATATACAAGCGTTCCAGATGGGGCCTGCGGAAAGAATATCCGCCCAGCAAGTTGGAACGCCCTTAATGGATGCGGCTCAGACTGCGTATCGTCCAGATTTACAGACATTCCAAATGGGGCCTGCCGAGCGAGTCAGGACTCAGTCTTTTGCTAATCCATATTCCGCAAGCGCGTATATGTCCCCGTACATGCAGAATGTGGTGGAGGCTCAGCAACGTGAAGCTCAGCGCCAAGCAGACATTGCGGGTACTCAAAGAGCTGCACGGGCGACACAATCTGGTGCATTTGGGGGTTCTAGACAGGCTATTGAGAACGCAGAAGCTGCGCGTAATCTGGCTACACAGAAAGGTGACATCCAAGCTGCGGGGCTGCAATCTGCATTCCAGCAAGCACAACAGCAATTTAATGCCGAACAACAAGCTAGGTTGCAGGCACAGCTTGCAAATCAACAGGCTGGCCTTCAGGTTGGCGGTCAAAACTTACAAGCTGCCCTCGGAGTTCAGCAGTTGGGTACACAAACTGGTTTGCAAACAAGTCTGGCAAACCTCAGTTCTGCTCAACAAGCGAACGTACAAAATCAGGCTGCTCAGCTTCAAGCTCAGGGCTTAAATGCCCAACAAGCAATGCAAGCTGCGTTGGCCAACCAGCAAGCTGGGTTACAAGTCGGACAGCAAAATCTGGCTGCTCAACAGGCTGCTCAGCAACTTGGAACACAAACCGGTTTGCAAACAAGTCTGGCAAACCTCAGTTCTGCCCAGCAGGCCAATGTACAGAATCAAGCCGCGCAGTTGCAAACTCAGGGCATGAATGCCCAACAAGCCATGCAAGCAGCATTAGCTAACCAACAAGCTGGTTTACAAGTTGGCGGGCAGAACCTTCAGGCTGCATTGGGCATTCAGCAATTGGGCGCAGGACAAAACCTCCAAGCGCAGTTGGCTAATCAACAGGCATTCCAACAAGCTCAAACAGCAGGGGAACAATCCCGTCAGTTTGGCGCAGGTCAAGGATTACAAGCTGCAAGTCTCGGTGCTCAATACGGTCAGGCTGCTCAACAACTTGGCGAGCAGTCCAATCAATTTGGCGCTAATTTGGGCATGCAGGGTCTTCAAACGGGTCTGCAAGCTGCGGGTCAGTTAGGGCAACTCGGTCAGACTCAATTCGGCCAACAATTGGGTATTAATCAGTTGCAGGCTCAGTACGGAGCGCAGCAGCAAGCTCAACAGCAACAAGCAAACGACCTTGCTTACCAAAACTTCTTGAATCAACAGAACTACCCATACAAACAACTTGGATTTATGTCCGACATGATTCGTGGTTTGCCTTTGGGCCAGCAGTCCACCTCTGCGATTTATCAAGCACCACCTACCACAATTAATCAAATTGCTGGTTTAGGAACAGCAGGTATTGCAGGATTGGGTTTATACAACGCAATGAAATAATAGAGGACAGACTATGCAAGGCATTGCACAAAAGATCTTGGCCAACCCAGCCAAATACTCAATAGAGCAGCTTACACAAGGCGTGCAGAACGGTGTCATCCCCGCATATGTTGGCATCCCCTTGATCCAAGAAAAAATAAAAGAGCAGAAAGAAGCTCAGGTTATGGCCATGGGGCAACAGCAGCAACGCCCCGTTGCAGAGCAGATCATGCAAGAAGCCCAGTCTGCGGGTGTACCAGCTCTTTCTAGTAACTTGCCACAAGAATATGCGGGTGGCGGCATCATCGCGTTTGATGAAGGCGGTGAAGTTAAACGGTATGCCGGTGTCGGGCCTAGTTTGACAAGCTCCGTGCCCCCATTGAGTTATGAACAACTTTCAAGACTTTACGCAACCGACCCCCAATTAGCAAAAGAAGCCGCTTTGCGTGCTGGGCCTGTAGGGCAGCGTATTTTAGCGGGGATTGAGGCTGCCGCACGTGTTGGTGCTGTGCCAGCGACTGTAGGCGGAGGTGGAGCTGCTGCTTCTGAGTTTGCCGCTGGAATTACCGGAGCAATGTCACCTGAACAACGAAGGGGTATGTACTCTAACCCAATGCTTAGCGCAATGTCTGGAGATACAGGCATAGCCGCTGCAATTCAAAATGCGCCTAACATGGAAAAACCCACAATGGGTTCCGGAGACCAAATTTTTAAAGCTCTTTCGTTTTTCCCCAAATCAGTAATTGGTGCCACGGGAGATGCAGATTCTCCTAAAGGTTATGGCCTTACTCGCCTACTAAATTCCGATAGCACACCAGCCGCAGCCCCCACAATTAAAACTCCTTACGATCCAACGACAGCAACGCGCCGTTCGATGTATCCGGAGCAAACACAACCCTCTACGGCACCTGCGTCCCCCGCCGCTCCCGTAATTCCCGATATAAAAATGCCTATTTTGCAGACGTACACGCCAAAGGTTGCGACTTTGCCAGAACGCACCATGGGAGACTTAGTTGATCTCGATGCAATCACTAAGGATATGCCCGCAAAAACCAAAACAGCATTTGAAAACGCTGTTACTGCCACTAAAACAGATCTGGAAGCAATGGACAGCCCCGGTTTTGAGACCCGTGAAGGTCGTTTGAAACAACGTGAATTGGCTCAAGAGAAAGACTCAGCAATCGGTCGCGCTTTAAACTTAATGAGTCTTGGTTTTGGTATTGCGGGTAGCAAAGAGCGTACTCTTGCAGGTGCTTTGGGAAATGAAGGTCGTCAAGGTATTGCTGACTTAATTAGAGGTGAAGCTGCAAACCGCGCTGCCAAGGATAGGCTGGAAGACGCACGTGATAACTTTGAACAGCAAAAAATTGCGGCCAAGAAAGGCAACTACCAAGCTGCTCAAGTGGCGGGTAGAGATGCAGCCAACGATTTGCGGGCTGCTACTTCACTTTCGTTGCAAGGTGCTCAAGCGGGTAACGCTCAGGCTATCAACATGTTTAGTGCCCTTAGCCAAAGGGACATTGGTGCTGCAAATGTAGCAAATCAGGGTGAAAATCTACGAGCAGCGGCTATTGATTCAGCCAACCGTAGTGCGCTGGGTCTCGCAGGTTTAAATTTGCAACAGCAACAACTTGCTCAGACTAGTGCGTTCCAAAACAAACAGCTTGAAAACATGGAGAAACGTTATGCTGCTATGGACAATGCGTCTAGAGCCCGTATCTTGCAAGTCCGTGCGGGGGCTATGGCTAAGTTTATGGAGAATACAGCCCCTCAACTAAATGCCCAGTTTATTAAAGAGTACGGCCCTAATTGGCGTACTGGCGGAGATCCACGCAGTCTTGAAGCCCAAATGAAATTTAAACAAGCGCAGAATGCTTACATAATGGATGCTCTTGGTCAATATGAAACCATGAAAGATGCACGTCAAGCAGATGATCTTCTTTTGAGCCAATAAATATGATCCTCAATCTGCCCAAACTTGGCCCCGTCAATTTTCGGGATGATCTAACACCTGAGCAGTTTCAAGCGCAACTTGCTGCGCTTCAACAAAAGTACGATTTTAAACTGCCAAAACCTGAAGTAGGGATTGGCACCCTCCTCAAGCGCGGTTTCATGCGTGGCTTAGGGGAAACAGGTATCGCTTTAGGGGACACGCTCCCCGCTATGATTGGTTCTGCGCTTGGCTTTGATGAGTATGCCCAACGCCAAATGGATGAAGCCGCTGCTTCACGTCAAGCGTTAGAAGCCAAGTACCCCACACAGTTCAAGTCGTACACTGAAATTGAAAGCCCTTACGAAGCCCTGCAATACGGTGCAGAAACTTTGGGTGAACTTGGCCCCACTGCGCTGACTGCACTTATCCCCGGTGTGGGTGCTGGAGCCGTGGGTAGTAGGCTTGCCGGACAAAGCGCCCTTCGCGCCGCTCAAGCTGCTGGCCCAGTTTCCCGCGCAGGTCTAGCTGCCGTTGAAAAAACCGCTGAAGCTGCTGGTAAACGTGCAATGTATGGTGGTGTGTACCTTGGCTCGTTTGCACAAAACGCACCTGAAGTATTTGAAAGCATCTATCAAGAAACTGACAAGATGGAGCCGGGGATTTCTGCACTCGCCGGTGGTCTATCTTCTGTATTGGAATCTATTGTTCCCGGCAAACTGCTGGGTGAGTTGGGTGGTTACGGCAAACTAAAAGTCATCGAGAAGATGGCTAAAGATTCCGGTGCTGCACCTAAAGTGTGGAAGTATATTGGCAAAGAAGCCGCTAAAACCGCAGGGGCTGAAGGTTTGACTGAAGCCGCACAAGAGTCTATCAATGCCGCCGCAGAACAAGTTGCAGGTAGCACTAAAGACATGTTTGGCCCAGAGAACATCCAGCGTTTCAAAGAGTCGTTTGTCAAAGGTGCAATCGGTGGTGGTGCGTTTGGCACTGTCAGCGGTACAAGCCAAGGCTTGACTGCCCGTAAAGAGTTTAAAGATACCAAAGAAGCCGAAGCGGCCCTCAAGGCTCAGTATGAAGCTGAAAGAAAAGCGGGCACTCTGACACCAGAGAAAAAAGCTGAGTACGACATCGCGTTTGAAAACGCACGTAAACAACGTGAAGCTGAACTTGGCGAAACATTCGCAGGGCTACCCGACTACACCCAGCGTGCAGAAAACCTCAAAGCTCTCCAAGCACGGATGGATCAGATGCGTCCTGACTCCCCTGCTTACGCTGACCTGCAAGAACAAGTTATCAAAGCGCAAGAGGAAGTAGCCGCTGCTCAAGCCGCACAAGCTGCCGAAGATGCCAAAAAGATCGAAGCGCGGTATGGTGAACGTGGTGCCCCGTTTAGTATCGTGCCGCCTACTACTGGTGATATGTTCAAACCTGAGTTGGAGCAACAGCGTGCTGCTCAGCAACAAGCCACACGTGACTTTGCGTTTGGCCCTGTAGCTACAAACACTCTCGGAGATTTAGTTACAGTTGACACCTTAAAAAATCTTAAGGTGTCTCACCGATCCGAACTTGGCCGGAGTTTGCTTGGCGTTGATCTTGATACGGTTGATGGTCGCCGCAAGCTCATCCAGACTTTAGAGAACCCCAGCTTCAAGGGCACGATTGATGAAGCTGCCTACGATGATTTGATCAGTACCTTTGATCCGCAAGAAGTCAAAGCTGCACGTGCTGAAATGCAAGCTGAAACGCTTTCCCCTACCAAACAGAAACAGCAAGAGCAAACACGAAACTTTGCATTTGGAGCCCCTGATGTTACAAGATCTGACACCACCCCAAGTGGAGGAAGCACTGGCGTGGTTAGCGAGTCCACTGCCGCTGGAACTGCCACAACCTCTAAAACAACTCAACGAGATGGAGATGTTCTTACTGAGCAGGATGCTGGAAGTGCTACTGGAGGAGAAGGACAACAGCCCAGTGCACTGACATTGCCCCCAGAAGTACAGTCAGCCAAAGATTTATTAGACGCAATAGATAAAGGTGGCATTCCATTAAATCCAAGCAAAATTAACGCAATTGCTAGAGATCTTGGTCTTGAAGTTAAGAAGTCAGCAAAACCTGAAGAAACAATTGCAAGATTACGTGACGCTGTAGTTCGTGCGGCCCCGTCTATGGGCTCTATTGATACTCAATTTGACAAAGGAACCCCAAGTGGCACTACGACCCTTGAAACCGTCCAAACAGAAACGCAAGGACAAAAACAAACCGAACAGCCCAGTCCATTTAAGTTGACTCGCGGAGCGGTTACACCGGAAGCAGTTAGCAAACTGTCTGATGAGCAGCTAAATGTTGAACTCAACAATATCTACCTCAACGATCCCGAGTATGCGCTCGTACAGGCAGAATTAGCTAAACGTCAACAAGGAACTCCAAGTGGCACTACGACCTCTAAAACCAAGCAAACCAAAAAAGCTCCGGCGCTTACCGCGAAAACTGAAGTGCGCCCTGAAATTGCTGAACAACAGGCCATACTGGAACGGATTTTACCAAAAGAAATTGGTGGGTTCACGCTGGAGCCTATAAACCCGTACAGCGGTAATTGGTATGTGAAATATGCGGCTACCAATGAAGCTGGTATGGTGTTTTCAAAGGGTGCGCCTATTGACGCAGAAATGCTCGTGGGTACCGATGCGGAAATCCGTTCTCGGGTAATGGAACGGCTTGCTAAAAACGGGATCAAAGAAACACAAACCAAGCAAGCAAAAACGCAAAGACAAACGACAGCAGCCAAAGCAGTAACCCCCACCCGTGGCACATCGAGCCGTCCTAATCTGTCCGCAGAACTGCCTGTTATAAATCAAAAGTTAGGCCAGCGTGGGGTCAAGCTCGACCAACAAGCTAAAGATGCAAAAGCCTACTTTGGCAAGGTAGTCCCTGAGCTTGCGCTTGATTCAATTGCAAACGACTTGGTGTATCAACCCGAGGCGTATCGTAATTCGGTGATGAAGTCTTTGAACGAGCCAATGTTTGGCACCAAAGAAGAAGCCGCATTTTTTAAAGGTCAAGGCGGTATTCACGCTAAGAACGCCGAAGCATGGGCACGTGCCAACTTGTCCCCCGAAGCAGTTGCATTTATGGATCAGAAGGTTGCCCAGTACCAAAAGGAAAAGCAAAGGTCTGACGCTGTTCGACGCCGCCAAGAAGCACAAACAAGTGTGCGTAAAGCTACTAAGGTGCAGGTTGCTGAAGAAGCTGCCGCTGCCGAGGCAGAGGGCGAATACGCACCCACACTGGAAGAAATTGCAGAAGCCAAAGGTACGAAGACTTTGGCAGGCAAACGTAAGAAAGACCTACAACGTCTTGCACGTGAGTTGGAATCCGATCTGGGCGATCTGGATGACATAGCTGACACTGACACCACGGACTTGTTTGCCGATGCAGACCTCGCCGCATTACATACGCAAGCGCACCCGGTAGCCTTAAATCAGTTAGAGAACAATAACTTGGTAGGTGCGTTACAAGCACTGGCGGACAGTGGCTCGTCTAAAACAGCAGAACTTTTTGCACAGCAGTTGTCCAAGTTGGTTGGCAATGTGAACCTTGTGTATGGCGCTGATGTTTCTAGGTACGACCCTGCAACCAACACAATCTATTTGCGTGACGGTGCTACCGAGTACGAAATTCTGCATGAGTCTTCACATGCAACCATGTCCCACACTTTGGACAACCCGTCACACCCCGTAACCCGTCAGGTCACAACCCTCTTCAATCAAATGAAGAAAGGCACTGAAGGAACTTATGGTGCGCAAGATATACAAGAGTTCGCTGCCGAGGCGTGGAGCAATGATGCGTTCCGCAACCGCTTGAAAGAGTTCAAGCCTACTGGTGAGAAGCTGACTGGTTGGGAGCGTTTAGTCAACGCCGTGCGTCAGTTGCTTCGTTTGCCTCCCAAACATGAGACTGCATTAGATGCGATTGACCGCATGCTCAATGACATCATCAGCCCACCTCCCGCCGAACGCACGGGTGAAACTTTGTACGCGCAATCCTTACACAACCCCAACGTGGTGCAAGAGATGTTCACAAAGATGAACAAAATAATACGCAAGCAGCCCGTCATGAACACTGAACGTGCTGTTGGGTTTTGGAAAGCCGCAGAAAAAATTGGCACGACTGGTCGCCAATTGATGTACAAGTCGTTGAATTTGTCTGCTTTGGGCGATGTTGGTAGCAGATATTTAGGTGAAAGTGCGAAACGATTTGCAAATACCGTAGAAGAAATGGCGGGTTACCAAGAAAAACTTCTTGAGGCTATGCACCCGCTGCACGACCGTTTGACCAAGTTCCGTCAATCTGAGGAATATCAAACATGGTCTACTTTGGTGAATGACTCTACCCGTGTAGATGTAAACCCTGAAGCAGACTTAAGCAAATACAAAGGCAGTCCTGAGAAAGAAGCCGAGTGGAGACAGCTCAATGCGCGGTTTAAGAAACTTACACCAACTGGCCAGAAGTTGTACCACGATCTATTTGCCACCTACAAAGCTCTTGATGCGGAGTTCTTGAAGTCGCTGGAGCGCAACATCGAGGCTACGGTGGATGGCAAGGATAAAGCCGCATCTGCATACCAAAAGATTTTGCGAGAACTCGCTGATGTACGTATTGACCACTATGCGCCTTTGTTCCGCGAAGGCCAGTTCTGGTTGCAGTACGACCTCAATGGCGAAACTAATAAACAGACTTTTGACTCCGAGGCTGAACGTGACTTTGCACGTAAACAACTGGAAGCCAATGGTGCTAAAAACATTGATGTCTACTCTCGTGCTGACCAACTAACTACCAAGACCGTACCGTCAGGCACCATGCTTGCCGACATCATGAAAATCATGAAGGACAACGGTGCAGGAGAGGACGCTATTAACGACTTGATACAACTTGTTGTCAAGGCTATGCCTGAAGCCAGCATTTTGAAGAGCCGTCAAAAACGTACCGGTATCGGTGGTTACATAGACAACGCCGCTTATGTGTTCGACCGTGTGAGCAGTAACACCGCACGTCAGTTGGCACGCATGCAGTATGGCCCTGAACTGCAACGTATTGTGGGGGAGATGGAAAAGACAGTTAACTCCTCACGGGGGGATGTCAATACTTATGGTAGTGAGCTCATAGAGGAATTTGAAGGTCGTCGCAACTTTGCGATGAAACCTACGCTGTCAAGCTGGTCACAGTACGCAAGCTCCGGCGCGTTCTACTACAACCTCGCAGGTAACGTATCTTCTGCGGCAATTAACGTATTGCAAACTCCGTTGGTTGTCTTTCCGCAACTGGGTGGTGAGTATGGGTTTAAAAATGCGGGTGTAGCACTGAACAACGCCCGTAAGCTCTATATGGGTAGCGGGTTCTCTCGTAAAGTTGCCGAGCTGACAGGTGAGTCTAGCGATCAGAAAGCCATGACTTCTATTGAGAACTTGGTCAACAGCGGAAAAGCTCCTCAGTACAAAGAACTTATTGAGACTATGAAAGCTCGTGGGCTTTTGCAAACTTCTACTGCACGGGATGCGCTACGTTCTGAAAATAACGATTCATCAGGCTACGGCAGTACAAACAAGCTAGTGCGTTACACAACTTTGGTAGGCTCTTTCATGTTCCATCATGCTGAGCGCATGAACCGTGAAATCACCGCCGTTGCCGCTTACGATTTGGAAATGACTAAGCTCAAAAACTCCAAGATGAGCGAAGCTGAAAAGCAAACCAAAGCGATTGAAAAAGCCCTTTCTCTTGTAGAGTACGCACACGGTGCAGGTAGTACGCTCGCCGGGCCAAGCCTTGGACAGAGTGACATAGGAAAAGTTTTGATGGTGTTTAAGCGTTTCGCATTCAGCATGTACTACATGTTGTTTGACACCATGATGCGCTCACTTCCCGTCAAAGGTGCAACGGGTGAACAGCTTGAAGCAATCAAAGCGGCACGTAGACAACTTGTTGGCATATACGGCATGTCTGCGCTCTTTGCTGGCGCTAAGGGTTTGCCCTTGTATTGGATTGCTGAGTTGGCATACAACATGTTCCAAGATAAAGACGACGATGACTTTGATACTGTCATGCGTGAATTCCTTGGGGATTTCTTTTACAAAGGCCCAGTCAACTACTTCACCAATCTGAGCATAGCGGATCGTGTGGGCTGGACTGACTTGTTGTGGCGTGAGCAAAAAGGTAGTAAGGCTGATGCTAGTGCTTTAGCTCAAATTCTTGAAAGCGCACTGGGTGCTCCATACTCAATTGTTGACAGCTTGTTCCGTGCAAAAGATCTGATTGCCGAAGGTCAGATGGAACGTGGCATCGAAGCCATGCTACCCGTGGGGTTGCGCAACATCTTGAAGGGTGGTCGTTATGCAGTTGAAGGCGCTAACACTCTACGTGGTGATACGGTTGGGGATGTGAACGGCTACAACGCCGCGATGCAAGTGCTTGGCTTTGCTCCTGCTGACCTGATGAAACAGTACGAAGAAAATGCGTACATGACCGAGAAAGGTAAAGCGATCAAGTCTATCGAGAAGAACGCACTGAAGAAATACTATGCGGCGATGCGTGAAGGTGACATCGACGGCATGATGGAGGCACGTGAGAAGTTGTTTGAGCTTGGTGCTAAGTATCCTGAACTGAAGATCAGTGAAAACACAATCACTCAGTCAGTAAAAGCGAGAGATCGTATTACGAATGAGATGCACCATGGTGTACAGCTTGACCGCAAACTGGCACCTTACTTGAAGCAAGCTGCCGCTGAAGCATACGGTGATTAAAAAAAAGACCCCGACCGAAGTCGGGGTTCAAGGAGATAGCAACCCAAAGGAGAGAGTAACAAAGTTGCTAGGGCGAACTCTAGCACAATGTTAAGTGATCCGCCAGAATCTCACTCCTTGGGTGCCTCTTTCCAAAACAAAACGGAATTTAATTTTCATGCCTCGATCTTTAGCGTAGGCAACAACTTGATTAGAAATACCTTGACGATCCAAGCACGGTATATAGAAGGAACTACCCACTACAAATTTGTGCCATTCTATAGCAACTGGTACAGTATCAGCCGTTATTGTCATCGGTAGTAATCTCTACTTCCGGATCAAGTTCAGTAGCAACAGAGCAGTCAATCACCAGTGAAAACACTGAGGGGGTCGTAATGTCCGAGCCTTTGGACAGACTCTTTTTAATCACACCCGTAGTAATTCGGTTCTTCTGCAAGTCTTCACACAACATTTTGTAAGAAATTTGGTTCTCACTACACCACTCCCGCAGGGCTTTGGTAGATATAAAGAGCAGCTTCTTGTCAGGTTCAAAGCGCGTCATCAGCTCCCCACGGGGTTCACGTATTGGCGCTTCGTGTAATCCTGAACGCTTATCCACTGTGCTGTTGATGATCAACATGTTGTTGTTCTTTTCGTTCAAGAACATACCGATACGGCTCAAAGGAGTCATGCCATCAGAGCGCACTTCAACCCGCATACGGCTTAAAGTTTCAACCGCCCATTTATAGACTGCCGATACGTCAATATCATGTAAGCCTAACTTCTTGGCGATGATGCCGGATGTAAGAGCACATGCCGCTGTTGCTGACCAAAACCGTTCACGTTGGGTAAACCCTGCGGCTTTGTCAAACTTGCGCTGAATTGCATTCAGCAGACGTTGAACTTCCGGTAGATTGGCAATCACATATCGAATGAAGATCTCGCCAGCTACACCGTAGTTCTCGTACATGGGGTTGAACATCGCGTCAGATTCAGCTTTGCTCAAGTTGTCGTTTTTGGCAACCGCAAACTCCAGTACCCGCATCAGTTCGCCCTCCGGAAAATCTTTGAGGTTGTACAACTGATCGTACAAACTTTTGTTGCCTGATGTAATCGCAATCAAATACCAGCGCAATGAATTGCTACGTTCCGCATTTGACTGTGACTGCATACGGTTACGACCGCGCCCGTGCGTGATAGCGTAAGCCATCGCACTGACTTCCTCGTCAGCCATGTTGGTCAACTCATCAATAGTAGGGGGTATATTGCCCAGCACTGAGATACGGTGCATACGTGCCAAGTACTTGTCTTCTTGATTCATCAAGGGTTCAACTGGCCTACCCCAAATGCTGTTGACCAACAACTGAATAGTTGTCTTACCTACACCGGAGCCGTTGTTGGTCAGGTGAATGATAGAGCCGTTAAGTTTGGTGAACTTGTACAACGCTGAGCCAAACCCTGCAAAAAGTGTGAACGCACGGACTTCATTTCCGGCAGTGGCGTAGATGTTGGCAACCTTTTTCCATTCAGCAACTGAGCCTTTCTTGGTATAGAAACTAGCGGTCTCCGCAGTGGCGTTTGATGATGGGCTGTAGTTCACGCCCGATGCTGTGATCTCACGGTTGCCCACGATGAACTTGGTGTCTTCCTCATGCCAACCAAACTGCTGACGTGCTTTTTCTGCTTCTGACAGGTGCTGAAGTTCTTGCACCCACTTAGTGATGTATCCCATAAGTAAATCCAATCTTTTGTTGTATGCGGTTACGCCCTGATACGCCAAGACTTCACGCAACTTGTCTTTTGATAAAACGCTGGATAGCGGTGCGGAGAATTCGCGGATTCCATCTTTGGGCATATGTAGTCTCATCCACAAAGATTCTCCCGTGTCCGGATCATTCAATCGCTTGACGACGTAGAAGTCGTACTCGTAGATCAACTCATCTTTCTCATCTTCACCTTTCTCGTCTTTGCCCCAACCTCGTTTGTAGACCCCGCCGTTTTTTCCACGAAAATATGGGTATGGGTACTCGGGGATTTCAACCGTGACTTCTTCTTCCAGCACAGCGTTGTGCATAACAACGATGTTGTCTTCTGCCTTAGCCTCTGCAATGCGTGAGCCAATCTGAATCGGTGAAGTAATCTTGCCTTTATTCGGACAGTCTTGGCATGGCGCGGAGTTAATGCTTGAGAACGTATTGCACTTGTAGGGCTTTTCTAATAAAGCATGCGCCTTGTTGAACGTTTCTTGAGGATCGTATTCAGGATGTTGATTGCTAATCTTATGGATTGCTTTCTCACCGTCTTCGCAGTTGACTGCAATAGACAACCCTGCTCTCCACAACGGTTCTTCAACGGTCTCTTGTTCTTTATAGATACGTAGCAGTTGCGCACATCCCTCGCCCTCGGCGCTTTTGCGCATAATCGTTGCAAAACGGGATACGCTGTTGCCCATCAAAGCGCGGGTGGTTGCATCTATTGGGCGGCGTGGTGGAGCGTCAGAGCCAAACAAACCTTTAGGTTCGTCATCCTCTTCTTCCATACCTATCAACGTTTTGAAGCGTGAGAACTCTACGGGCTGCGACTCAACCAATACAGCTACTTGTTTTGGTGGGTTATCTTTAAAGCTCAGTGTGTCAGGCACACGTAGAATTCGAGCCGCATCTGCTGTGACCGCAGGGTCAGCGGACAGATTGTATGAAGCACAGAATTTTTTAAGTGCTTCGGCTGTTGGTTTCCAATCGTTGTATCCGATGGTCTCCGTCAGTGTCCAGTAAACGTGTATGCCACGTCCTGAATTAACGATAGTGGGTCGGGGTAGTCCTGTTGCTTTAACAAATAGTCTGAGCGCATTCAGTGCGAATGCTTGTGTTTCGTATGGTTTGTTTTCTCCACAATCTAGATCAAGCCAAAAAGCCTTGAACCACTTTGCGTTTTTTGCTGTTCGACCTTCAGTCTCCAAAAGATATTTGGCGCATCCAAAGTATGCGTCATATCCCTGAGAAATAAGTCCATCTACGACTCCATCAATCTCATCAATCGTTTCTACAAAAGTTTGCCTCGGCGCACCCTTCTTCAGTCCAACCACACAGTACAAACCTTCGGAGGCAAGTACAGCGTTGAGAAAGGTATTCCGTATTGTCATTGTTCGCTCTTTACAGACAAAAATGCCTTCAGGTCTACTGGCGATAAACCTTGGGCGGGGGGATTAAGTTGCGGCGTTGGTCGTTAAACGACTAAGCAGTTCCCATAATACTTTGCGTTTTCTCGGGTGGGGTATTGCTTTTCCCAAGAACCACATGTATATGGCTTGCCGTGATACACCAAGATGTTCTGCAACATCCTGTACTGGAATGTCCCGTTCAATGCAAATGCGACCAAGTTGAACACCAACATGAAATGGGTCTGCTTTATTGTTCGCATCTACAAATTTACGGGAATAACCTCTGTTGTTCATTGTTAGTAAATAGTGGGGTATGGTCTAACTTGGCACGTTTTGTTTCTCTGTATTCCCAAAGACCAGCAAGATTTGGGAATCGTTTGTCAAATAGTCGTGCAAGATACGGACTGAAATTGTTGTTGATCTTCCAAGGCCCAGCAGATTCAGTAACTGCGGAATGGTGGCGCAGATAGTGCACGATGGTACGAGCAGAGTAGTGTTTGAAACCGCTTGATCTGATCTTAAACGCCTGATCGCAAAACGCTGCCCAGACATGTAAGTTGTTAGGTAACCATTTCAAAAACTCTTTGCTAAACAACTCTTCGTGTTCTTCCGCAAGTTCCAGTATGTCCATGAGGTTCCCCTTTGGGGAGCGGGTTTCCCCGCCCCCGTTTACTTACTCAGCCCAGTCATCCAAGATATCGGCAACATCTTTTGGTGCTGCTTTTTTAGTGCGCTTGGTGGGTTCTGCTGTCTGTTCAACAGCCTCAGCCTCTACCTTGACTGCTTTGGTAGCAATCTTTTCATACGCAGGGGCATCCTCTTCCTTAGTCAATTCACCCATGGTGCGTACACCATCCATCTGCGCAGAAGTGGCGGCGATAGCGGCTTTAGCTTCAGAAGATTGACCTTTTGCTTGAGCCAATTCCAACTCCTCAGCTTCCAAAGGACGCACTGCCTTGAAAGTCAGGCGCGGTGTTGCGCTTGCAGTATCAAAGCGCATCTCGGTGACAACGGCAGTTACTGGCAAACCATGGCTTCCCAAGAATTTTGCGTATGACTGCAAGGGCATCTTCCCATTTTCAGCCGCACCAAAGATTGATTGCGCAGGGAGGGTCAGTTGATAAACGTCTCCTCGAATATCGTTCTCCAAGAGGACGGCAAGGCGCTGTGAGAAGCGGCATGCGCGGGATTCACCTTGACCTGAGCCTTTGATGTTTTGTTGGCATGAAGCACACTTGCTTGCTTGTGGTTGCTCAGCTTTGATGTCGGGGGCGATCCCGTCATTTGACCAGCATGTGGGTGCCATGGCTTGACCTTCTTGATATGTTCCTGCATAAAAAGTTCTTGATACGTTAGGGTTAGCCGCCGCAATAATGATGTTCATTGCGCGATCTTCGTTTTGGGCGATCTCTTTGCCATCGACCATCATGCGGAATACGTTGCCTCGAATAGAGATGCGCTTACCGCCAGTGCCCCCACTGCCGCCCATCAGGGCTTTGGTAGTTGCGTCAAGTTCAAGGTTTTTCAGGTGGGCAGGTAGTGTGTTACCACCTTTAGAAAATAAAGTCATTTCACTCATTTGGGTTCTCCAGTAGTTACGGTTTTAGCTTGCATTAGGGCATCAATGTCTGCGCGGTTGTAACGCACCTTGTTGCCTATGCGGAAATGAGGGATTGTTCCCTCGCGGGTCAAGTTATAGATAGTCTGTCGTGACATGCGCAACAGCTTAGCTACTTCTTGTACGGTCAGTGATGCTTCAAGATCCACTTGGGGTTCTCCTTATGGTTACACCATATTTACTGTCAGTGTTTAACCCTGTAGGCATGATGTCGGGGTTCTCCTCTAACAGTTGTTTCATGGTAGTTTGACTAATACGCCGTTCAAGCAGTTCGGGCATCTTGTGTTCCAAGATGAACTTGTGCATGGCTTCCCAGTCGCTTGTCCAATAGCGGGTCTTCACAGAACGAATTACCGTACCGTGAGTGCTACCAAGACGGTCAACACCGATTTCCTTGCAGAGTTCCAATAATTTGGCTTCCACAAGTTCCATCTGTGATTTCACAGAGCCATCAGCTTCTTCGTAGTCACGTAGAAGTTCAGCCCTTTTGTCGCGCATCTTGATGTAAGCGGCGACGAGTTTATCAACCGATATTGTCTCGGTCATATCTCTCTCCTTTGCATTTGTATCTGAATAATATCTTAAAAATTAACAGTGTCAAGTCTTTTTATGTAAGTATTTCTCCGTATAGGTCAATGATTCGGTTGTGGATGTCTACCTTGTTTTCCAGCATCTTGTACATACGACGCTCTACCCCGCTGCCTTGCAAGTGCACCACCACTGAGGGATTCTTTTGTCCCGCTCGGTGAACACGTGCATTGGCTTGGAGGTAAGTCTCGACTGACATCACTGGACTCCAGTAGACGATGGTGTTGGCGGCATGCAAAGTTACCCCGTGCGATGCCGCTTGTGGTTGGATGACCAGTACTTGTAAGTCATCCTTCGTTTGGAAACGCTCAAAAATTTCTGATCGTTTCGCCGCCGACACACCGCCGTGAATGATGGCAGTCGGGTATCCGTGCTTACGTAAATCTTCTGCAACCACTTCGATTGCATGTCTGTAGGGAACAAAAACCAATACTTTGTGGCTAGATTCTTCGATTACTTCACGTAACACTGCAAGTCGATTGCTTGCGTCAAAGTTAATCACCTCACCGGTATCGGAATACACCGCACCACCGGATAGTTGTAGGAGTTTGTTTAAGTTAGCAGCAGCGTTTACTGTTGTGATCTCTTCACCAGCCGCTTGTACGATAAGACGTTTGCGCAGTAGCTCATAGTACTTCTCTTGCTGTGCAGTAAGTGGTACGTCTCGCGTTACATAAGTAATGTCAGGTAAATCCAAACATTGATCTTTAGTAAAACGTATGGCGGGTTGTAACGCCTTATGGACAATTTGCTCAGAATCTAACTTGGGCACCCACTTGAACTGCGTGATCTTGTGCATGACTTGATCGCGGAATCCACCATAAAAACGTGGAATCCCTTCGGGGTTTACCAACTTGGCGATACCGTAAGCATCCAATGGGGACTGCGATGCGGGTGTACCTGTCAACATCCACAGCCAAGTGTGTGGTTTTATTAAATTGTTCAACACCTTCCAACGTCTTGTAGATGGATTTTTATAAGCGTTAGCCTCGTCAACGACGATGAGGTCGAAACCGCCTTTCAATATGTCATTGACAACAATTTCTACCCCGTCATAGTTGATGATGACGTACTCAGCATCACTTGCAATGATGTCTCTGCGCTTCTCGGGCTTGCCGTAAGCAACGTCCACTTTACGATGCATAGCAAACTTAAACAAGTCATTGCGCCATGCCGACTCCATGATGGATAGTGGACAAATAACCAGTACCCGCTTGATGGTGCCCTTTGATAGTAGGTAGTCTGATGCCCAAATGACCGACCCAGTTTTACCTGTGCCCTGCTCGTTAAAACAGAACGACCGGCGGTGCATCGTTAAAAAAGACGCTGTAACTTTTTGGTGTGCGAAAGGTTTATAGATTCCGGGCCACTTGTATGAAGCGTTGATAGGCGAAGGTACGTCCTTGATCTTGAGATTTTTCAAGACAATGGACTCTTCCAAATCCCAGTTCACCAAAACTTCAGCAACTTGCCCATCATCTGACAAGACTTTGCTCTTCGGAATCACTGTAGTGATCCTGTCGGGGTTGCGTACCTTGAGCAATAACGCACGGTTATCAATAATTTGCACTCTTCTCTCCAATGACAAACGTCCTGAACACGGTATGCGTCAGGTTCTTTTTATAAGTCCCCCGTAACGTGGGGGTTCCGATTAGTTCCCTGCCGAAAGTGTGCAGTGCTAATTGGTACGGTTATAGGGTCAATCTCAAAAACCCCCGTCTGCTACCACTCATACCTAACCTCGCAGACTACTTAGAAACTTATTTCTTCTTGCGCTCTCTTGTGCTTACCTCAGACACCACCTTGTGGTTCGACCCGCGCTTAAATGATCTGTTTGCCGATGCGCTCTCAACACGCACCCCATTTTTATTAGTGCCGCCTTTGGACAATGCTTTCATGTGGGCAACATCTTTACCTTCACGCATGTCAGCCTTGCCATTGCCGTTGGCATCTTTACCTTCTTTGTCCAACTTACGTCGTGCACGTTGTCGCTCCATCCGCGCTTCGTGGGCACCCGCACGTTGCTTCTCTAATTCGTACTCTCGCTTGACGTTGCGGTCAGCGGGGTTCTTATAAGGCATGTCAATTCCTTCCGTTATGGCTACATTCTGATACAGGGCACCATGCTTTGCAAGTGAAGTTTTTCTTAGAATTGAACACTCCAGTTGCATACGCTGTTTCTCGTGAAACAAGCACACTGTCTAGCTTGGTAAAGATATCAAACTTGTTGTGGACAGGAAAATCTACAGGTATGAAGTCCTTGCAAACTACAAACAATAGTCCTGCACGAACGAACTCAATATCAGGGTAATGGACAAATACACATGCCGCCATCAACGCCAGTTGTTTTGGGTCTGCGTAACGACTGCTCTTGCCCGTCTTGTAGTCAATGACTCGGGCTTCTTTCTTGTTACGGTCGATGATCAGCAAGTCGGCAATGCCTCTATACCAAACATCTTTGTCAAAAAATCCACAAGGTGCGAACTTACCGTCCACCTTCTTGATGCCCATCTTCAACTCACAAATTTTTTCACCGTCAATCTTCATCAGCTTTTCAAGCATGGGTTCCATGTACTTGTATTGCTCAGGGATCGGTGTGCCATCCCGCATGTACTCTTCGGCGGCGGTATGTACCGCAGTGCCATACATCATCGCTTCACTCTCAGGCTCTTTGATATCTTTTGCCACTCGTAAGTGGTAATACTTCTTAGGGCACTGATCAAACAACGTGATGCTTGAATAGCTCCATGCGGGTGCTTTAGTCATGCTTATTCGTCCCAATCATCTTGAGACCATACCAGCACAGGTGTGCCGATACCTAAGTAACCGCCTTCGATGTTGTACTCGATGAACTCACGGGCTTCTTCAAAGCTCAGACCGTCACGCATCAAGATTTCTCTGATTGATTCCGCATCGTAGACTAAGACATTGACTCGTTGTTGGTCACGCCAAATCATTGCAGGGCCAATGATTGCTTCGTCGTAGTTGTCGTACTTAATCATTTTTCATGTCCCTCACAAACTTTGCAAACGATGCGGCAGTTTCACCGAATGCGATGATCAGCCTATCAAACTTTTGAGCAACTTCTTCTAACGTATCGTTGCGTTTATCTTCAAGCTGTTGCAATGTATCCACCAACACTTTACGTACAGCTTGGTAGTCTTCATCAACCATCATGATTTTTTCTCCTTTGGTTTCTTCCATTTGTTACCCTCACTCCATAAAAATTTTTAAACAAACATAAACACACAACGCCAAGCACACACCACCTAGTAGCAGTAGTAAGAAAATTTCAAGCATTGTTCTTCTCCTCGGTGTCATCATCCATGTCTTTGAGCATGTGGTTCAGTGCCATCATCTGTTTGCTTTTCTCCATACGTTGTGCATGCAGTAAGTTCATTGCCTCGTTTAAGGCTTGAGTAGCCCCATACAGTTCAATGATCTCTTCTTTGATTTCTTGTTTGGTTTTCATGTGTTCTTCGCCTTCAATAACGCCTCGATTACTCGCGCGTACATCACCGCCTCATGCGGCTGAATCGGCTCAGACACCACTCCAATCTCCTCATCCGTCAGCCCTACCCAAGGGCGTTTATAAAAATATGGGTGCGAAGTAATTAAAACAGGAGCAGAAGCATCCCATTTCACTTCGGTTTCGCATTTGCAAGTACTTGCCGTTCCAAGTTCCCATCTCTCTCCGCATTTGTAGCATTCACGGTAAAACATTGTTCTGCTCCTTGGTAGGCCATTGCGTCCAAATGATTGGGTCACCCTTTTCGTCGGGGTTGAGTTTGATCCTCATCAAAAACTCGTCTATGGATACTTGCACAGGCTCCGACTTCTTCACAGGCACCCACCTTGTGCGGGTGCGCTGGATGCGCTCTATCTCTTCAAATGCTTCGTCTTCAGGTGTTTTCATAGTAATGCCTCCGGTACATCAAGTTGTGGCTTAGTTTGTTTACGGTTCAGTTGTCGCAGTGCGTCTCCAGTGGCGCGTGTGAAAGGCCACCACTCGTTCCATTTGATTTGCTCGGACTTTTTATTTTTTTTACTAACCTTTTCAACAAAGCCATCGTCGCCACGGTTTGGTTTCGTGGCATGGCTCTCGATATGATTTCTATGCATCTCTGTCTCTCCTTTAAAGTTGCTTCTTCATTAGTCATTTAACTTAACAATCTCCATAACTATCTCCAATCCCCGCTTCACAATCTAATGGAATACCTTGTGCCCATGACGGCACAGATCGCATGCACTCCATCACATACGCCATGGCTTCTTCAGCTTCTTGTTTTGGTGCGACACACGCCACAGCATCATGAACAGTGAGTACAACACGGTATCTCTTACTGATCTTGATTAGCTGTTCGCCAATGATGCAACGTGCTAATCCCTGACAAATGTTCTCTGTCAATTTGCCACCGTATAGCTTCACTACACCTTTGCGCGAATCATAAATATACTGGTCTTTGCCATCTTTGTCTCGTATCTTTCTCAAGTTGGGGTATCTCTGATACAAACCGTTTGGCATGAGGATGCCTTCTGCACCGATGCTGATACAGCCATTGCCCCACTTGGATGTACGTTTTTTGCTCATAGCATCAATCGCCGTGGAACCGGACTTCCATAAGGCGGGGATATTAGGATAGGTGTCACGGTAGGTAGCGATGATCCGTGCAGACTCCTCTGCACTGACCGACACACCGAAAGTCTTGAGTTGCGTTTGGAACTTCGCACTGCCCATACCATAACCCGCGCCAAGAATGGTGGTTTTGCCAACAAATCTTTCAGACGGGGTAACCTCTTCGCGCTCCTTGCAGTAGATAGCCGATGCCATGATTTTGTATACATCTTCGCCATTTCTAAATGCCTCCACTAAATCGTCTTGTTGTGCAAACCATGCAAGCACCCGCGCTTCAATCTGCGCAGAATCACAGTCAATGATCACGTGATCTTTGGGTGCAAGGATGGCTTTCTTGAGCTTCCCTGCGTTCTCACCACGTGAGGGAAAGTTTTGGAAATTGATCTTGTCTGCCCCACCCCACCGCCCCGTGTGTGCGGCGTAGTAAGAGAGGGGAACAGGTATCAAGCCTCTTCCCGCGATACCAATCAGGCGCTCAGTGCGTGTCTCCTCCAACGTAGTCTTGTTACCAAGTCTTGCGGCAACAAGTGTTTGTACGCGCTCATCGGGATGTTCAGCCAAAGCCTTGAACCCTTCGTCAGACTTAGCCAACGCCAACGCTTCCTTGCCGGTAGTCGCACTGATTTTTGTAGGCGGCTCCACGCCCAGCCCACGTAACAACTCAGCAAACTTTTGATTGCTCATCAGGTCTTCGATGTTGGCTCCACATTCATCCAGCAGCTTGCGCTTGCGTTCCTTCACTTCTGAAAGATGTTGGTGCAAGAGATCTTCATCAAGGGCGAGCATCGGCTCTGTAAACATACGGATCGTCAGATCAATAAGTTTCAGCTCAACCTTTTTAAACATGGGCAACAAAATCAGGAACAAGTCATACGTCAGATCGACGTCATTGATACAGTACGCCCCATACTGTGCAAGCTGTTGCTCTGAGAAGTCTTGGCGGCGTAAGTTAATCGCATCCACTACCTCAGTACCCTTGACTCCCAACGCATAGTGCTCAGACAACTTCTTCAGACTGTTGCCTACCTCAATCCCATGTATGGCTCGTGCCATGCTCAACGTATCTGCAATAGCTTTGGGTCTGATATCAAAGTGCCAATTCAATATCGCCATGTCGAACAACGCATTGTGTGCAACCACCATGCTGTTGTCCCAATCAAAGGTGTTGAGGAATGATTTGATCTGCTCGTGCGAACCTGTGCACCATGCAGTCTCACCACCCCCCACCTTGACCGCCACCCCGATCACTTCAAAGCGGGGATCACGCACATACTCCTCGGTCGTTTGGGTCTTGAACCCCAAGTCCTTGCTGGTGTAGTACGTCTCAAAGTCTAGTGTTATGAGTTCCATCAGAAGTTCAAACCAAAGAATGCTTTGATGTGTGGCTCAAAGTCTGCGACCTTGAAGATACCCATCTCACCCGTGTCCCGAAAGCCTATGCCGATCTCTTCACCACCATCCAACGTCCACAGCAAATAGTCACCTATCACCACGGCGTGTCTTGGCACGTCATCAATCTTGTAGACACCACGAAACTGCCCGTCATCAAATACTTCCCCGAACATGCGGGGTGTGTGACTAGTACTCATCATCTCTCTCCCATATCTATTTCAATCATCAGCTTGTCAACATCCGGTATGTTGTTTTCATTGACCACGATAGCCAAGCCACCCTGTGCAACGATCTGCGCTATGTTCCTTTCCTGTAGTGCAGTAGTCGTGCCTTTCCCTGCCTTGCACTCTATGGCAAAGAACTTGCCTTTGTAGCAACCAACGATGTCAGGTACACCCGATGCACCGTACCCTCCGGTAACCGGATAGAAGTAGTACGCACCAAAAGTTTTCAGTACCTTGACCACCTCGTTCTTAACCTTCTTCTCAGGTGTCATCATGATTCGTCCTGCCACTTGTTAATGATGTCGGCAATGCCACCTTCTTTTTCTTTGCGTCTGTTTGTGCGTTCTTCAAGCATGGCTGTTGCCTGTTCATGCGCAACGTATGCAATCTCCTCGGGTTTTGTTGACTTAGGAGCTTTGTTCAGCAATGCCATCATCGCAAACCCTGTGTACAAATCGTATAAGTTACTCTCGTGCTCGTTCATGTTTTTTTCCTCAATAATGTTTTTGCAACCATAAAGATTTTGTACAGCGGCATCGACACACGATCTGGGCCAGATGTATTCAACAACACACGTTGAATCCTCTCCTCATCAGAATTAAGTTGGCGCATGGGTCTTTGATACATGCAACCGATCTCTAACCCTGTACGTGTTCTATATACATTCTTCATCACAATCTCCTTCCTCGTTTGATAAGTAATACAACGTGTCAGATACCTTGAACCCTAAGTTGGGAACCAAGTCGTTGTTGTTTGTAATGCGTAGCATGGAGATGGCATCCATGATCCACTTCTCTACATCATCTTGTGGGACGTTGTAACGCTCCCTGCCTTTAAAGCTCGGTAACGAAAAATCCAATAGGTTGATAGTGCCATCCTCGTTCACCTCCACACGCATGGCTAAATCTTTAGGTGTCATGCGAATATCCAGTACGTGATATCCGATACACGAATGCCAACGTCTGTAATAGCATCACCATTGTTCGCTATCTGCAACACAGCCAACTTGTTGCGTATGAACTCAGGCACATCCTCCATACGTGTGCATTCAGTTATCTGCATGTCATCAGTAAACTTGTACGACAAACTGTTGGGCTTGACCCATACAAAACATGCGCGGGGTTTGTAGTCCTGCATGCGTTTCAACTCAGCACCTTCCTGTATCCACAAGTCCATGGCACTTGCGAATGCTTGTGTGCTTGGTTTGTATCCTGACGCAATCATGTGAGCAACCTCTTGTGCTATGACGCTACGCTCAATACCCATCTTGCTGTACACCTTGTCTCGTGCTGGCTCACGTAGATTGTTGATACCTGAATGCAACTTCGGTACACAAATATCTTGGATATCGTCATGACCAAGCGGGGCTAAGAACTTTGTAGCAAGTTTCAACGCCTTAGTTATGTCCTTGGATTGGCGGGTGCGGTAGCCCTTGTTTGTGCAGTTGAACTTCTCGTTCTCGATCCTCTCAGACCTTACACAAAACGATGTAATACCGTTCTCCTGTTCTACGTATATCGAGCCCGAACGAAAGTCGGTTGCATCAGGGTACGTGATACCCAATTCAAGATAAATGGGCACCGCAATATCCCCACCGTTTTCATCTTTCACCCAAATCTGATGGCTGTTTTTATCCACGCATGGCACGATGTTGTAGCGTTTGTTCTTCAACACTTTGTAGAAGTTAAACAAGTCCTCGCGCACGGGGATGTCCACGATCCAGTACTTATGATTCTTCTCACGTGCTTGCTCTACGGTGCTTTGGAAGTGGTCGAATGAAACTTTACCGACATAGTTTTCTTTAGTTGTTTGCATGATTTACTTTCTATTAAAGGTTAAAGGTTAAGTTAGTCAAGGTGAATAGTTGTACCCATGGGGGGTACGACTTTGTTACCACCTACGATAGTCCACAGCACTGGGGCATTCCATGTACCCCAATCACCATAGATGTAGCCATCAGTCAGCACGATCACACACTCGGGCTTGATCTGATTGTCTTTAAGATACTTGGAAACACACGATACGTCAGTGCCACCACCGCCCGCCGGTTTGGTAGATGACGACAACGTGGAAAGTTTTTCCTGTGTGTAGATTTCATGGGACGCCACCTCAGTGTCCCAATACAAAAGATCAACTCTCTCGGGCATGGCGTTGAGGCAGATGCCTTGAACCTCGGATAGGAACTTAGACAACTCAGCCTCACCGATAGAACCCGATGTGTCAACAGCAACCACGATACGCCCCACCGTCTCAGTGATGGTTGACGGCATGTACATGTCGTGTTGTAACCACCTGCGGTTAACACGTTGCCACGTAGAAATGTCCTTACCTACAGCAGTGGATGAAACGAACTCACGTAGTTGTTCACGCCAATCAACCTTGGGCTCGATGAGCGAACCCAACTCACGTGACTGATTACCACCCAGCTTACCTGCCATGAGCTGACCCTGACGAATGGCTTGATTGATATCTTTGGCAACCTGCTCAATATCTTCTTGAGACATGTTTTGCCCTGATTCCCAATCGTGGTCATCAAGACCACTACCCTCACCTTCACCGTGCCCGGCCCCGTCATCGTCATTGTCTTCTCGCAACATGTTGTACACAGTCTGCGAGTCCATACCTGCATACTTGTGGTCAAGTAGTCCACCCTTGGGTAATGTGATGAACCCGTTGGTACGCTTGCCGATAGCATCTATCTCAAGGTTGATCACGTAGTCACACGCCATGTTGGCAGTGCGCCCATCCTCCTTGTAAAGATGTTGCCACAGGAACATGTGTTGATACACCTTGTGCAGATTCTCATGCATGATGAGACCGCGCAAATCAGAATCAGATATCTTGTTGATGAACTCGATACCGTACTCACAGTCGATGCCGTTGGTACGTGCAGTGGGCACATCGTCAGATACTGTGTACTTGCCGACCATCAGCACACCGGCATAGGTCATCGTCTCGGGGTGCCCCATCAACTCCACATGGGCACGTTGTACACGTTGCGTTGGCGTCAACGTGTTGAGCTGTGTTAAGAATGACATATCTCTCTCCTTTTTAATACGGTATGAAATTACTTCTTGGCGAACAAGAAGTTGTTAGAAGCCGCCCACCCAGCGAACTCGGTGTTACGTGCGGCTACGTCACGCTTGGGGCATTTGTCAGACATGACGCTACGTGCAAACAAACCTTGTGCCTCCTTGGGCATGCGGTTCAAGAACTTCATCCATGCAACGATGTTGCTGTTCTCGATACGATGCACCGCTTTGGCAACCAACATACATGCGGCGGCGGCAGATGTTGGCACGGTCGCGGTATCGGGGGACTTGATCAACTCATCCCATGGGGTAAGTTGAGAGTCGAGCTTGTCCATCGTCAAGATGTTGTGCATTGCTTTCTCACCCACCGTTCCTGCCAATGCATGACACATCACATCATCACCCAGTATGCGAGTGTTCTCGTAGACATACGCCGCCCTCTCCATAGAACGTGGTGTCACAAACGAACTGCGCACAGTGCGGGGGTCATTGATGTATGTATTCTGCTCGGGCTTCTCGTAGTCCTCGAACGATGCAAACATCTCGGGGTACTCAGCCACCGTACCAATGATCACAGGGTTGATACCGTAAGGTATGGCGAACTCCTCGATCCATGTCTTGGCATTAGGCTTGGCAACACGCACCACAGTGATGCGGTTACGTGCATGCGGCGGAATGTTGTCACCGATACCCTCCACTGCCAAGTTTGTTGTACCAAACACCACTGACCCCTCGCTCAGTTGATTGGTGCCCAGCGAACGCTCATTCATCAGCCGCAGTGAGGCATTGAGTACACCCCCCCGCGCTTTGCCGATCTCGTCCAACATCATGACAACCTTCTTGCCCTTGAAGTGAAAGCCGAACTCTTCGTTCGGTATGAACGAGCAGACCTCATTACCGTCAATGTCCTTGATCTTAGGAACAATGAAGTCACCAACATCTTTAGTGGTGATGTCCACGTAGCAGAAGTACGCGTCCTTGAACTGCGAGTAAGACTTGAGCATCTTGAGGATCGCAGACTTGCCGATGCCCATCTCGCCCTGCACTAGGACAGTTTGTTGAGCACCCACGGCGGCGATCAGGTCAGCAGATTGTTTGAGTGTGATTGCGTTGTACATGTTACTTTCTCCTTTGGGTTAAAAAATTAGATATCGAACTTAGACAAGATGTTGTCCACCTTGCGCTTTGTCTGCTCACGCAGACTGTCGCTGTCTCGTAGTGAGTCAGCATCCACACCGCGCATCGCATCCTCCAGTTGCTTGCGCATCTCATCCAACCGTGTGTCGTTGGTTATGTTGAAACTCTTCAATAGTCCGCAGATCTCGATGGCATTCTCGACAAGCGAGTCCCTGAATATCTTGCGCTTGCTCTCACCGTTGCTGTCGATGTCATCAGTCAGCCGCTCTGACATGCGAGTCAGGCAGTCATGCAGTCGCTCCCATGCCTCGGTCATTGCTCCTGTAACACGTTGTTGCAACACAGCTTCGTACTGCGACTGCAACTCTTTGAGTCCTTCCTCACCGATGTCCACCCTGAAGTCACCCGCTTGAGGCAGTGGGGTCATGCTGTAGCGCATGCCGAACTTGGATTCAATGTGCTCACGTGTGGGGTAGTCCTCACGGTTGAACAAGTCACCGAGTTGGAAAGCGGCAGCCGCCACTAGCGTGTCGTAATCATTCAGAAAGTTGTTGACAGCAGTGCCGAACTGTTGCTCGTAATCAGTCAGCCGATCCTTGAACTCCATGAAGTGAGCCATGTTCAGCACACGGTCGCCGTTGTCGCCCCAAGGTTGCGTCACCCCATACATCCATGAACGTATAGCGTTGGCGATCTTGGTGATCTCGGTCAGCTTGGATGAACCTGCCAAAAGATTTTTGTGGTAGTTACCAGCACGGGTCTTGGTGCTGTTCTGTTGATCCACCTCCTCAGATACGCGCTTGTCCAGCTTGCGTCCCGTCCATACAGACAGGGACAAGTTGACGATTAGGGCAGAACTTGAGAGTTTGGACACGCTGAAGTTGCCCAAGTCGATTGCAAAGTTACTCATGATTACTTTCCTTTAGGTTGTGGTGTTTTCATATCATATGAAATTACACCGTTTACTAACACACTTACTAACACGAACTACATTATAACAGATTGACAGATAGAGTCAATTTGGTCTCCACATGAACAGATCTAGGCACACGACCAGCAAGGCGATGCTTGCCGTCAATGTGTACGTGACTATCCATATCTTTTTGGCTTTACTCATTTCACTTGCTCCCATCCAAAAGTTTTTACATTCACCGGCGTGTTGGTCTGCGTTGCCGCATGCATACGCTTGGCACGTGTGATAGTCAGCGCATCCCACTCTATGCGTTCGCCGGTATCGGTCTCTACGTAGAACATATAACTTGTTGCTACTTGTGGCGTTTCCCACATATCTATGGTGATGTTGTCCTCAGCTTGCTTCATCTAATATCTCCTTCAACTCGTTTGGATACGCACGTGACATGTCGTGCAGAAGTTTTACAAACTCAAAGTTTTTTATAGAGCCGCTGAAGTCTGCCTTCAGGCACTCCCTCACGTATGTCCACGCCATGATGGCGTGTTGGCGTTCTTGATTCATATATCACCTCTCAATATCTTTTGGTTTGTTTGTTTCAGGGTCAGATGTGCAGAGTCACGTGTGATGAACATGTACCCGCCCTTGCCGTACTCTTGCACTACCGTCCAACTCTTGCGTTCCTGACGTGCGGCTTTCTCACCGCAGTCCACGCACAGGGTTGTTAATTGCGCCCTCGCTGGGGGGTCGATCTCGTCACCGCATATGCGGCAGTCAGTTGTTGGCATGCTCTCTCCTTATCCAGTGAATACACCCAAACTTGGGACCAACAAATACACCCGCACAATAGCCCTCCACATCCCAACCGGAGCAACCGTCAATCGGGTTGCTTCTTTGGTTGATGTCACCCATCAGGGAACAACTACCCTCATTGCTCCCATTGGGGTCAGGTGTGTAGTGGGCGCACTTGTCACATGTGTTGTTTGTCATGCTATTTCTCCCAGTGGTGCGATCAGTCCAACTACACCGTTGTTGCGCACTTTGATCATGTCATCTACGTGCAGTTTGGTTGTATCTGTGCATGGATGGCACTGCGATTTATGCTTTGATGTTGTCACGCTGTACTTACTAGCGTTCTCAAACCACATGTCAGTCCTGACCTCGTATATGAACAACGGCCAGTGTTTGCCATATGAATAGACAACGTAACGTGCATCCTCGGTGTCGGTGTTCTCGTCACGCTCCCACTCAGACCAAATGTTGTTGGCTTTGAACTCCTTCATTTTCTTCACGTAGTCACGTGAAGCATGGTTACTCACTCTTGCTTTCGTCATGATTACTCTCCTTTGGTTGATTTCCCACAGTGGGAAGTTGGTTACAGAAAAATCAGGCAGGGGCTTTTTTACCTGATTGCGGGTTCATCAATTATCGCAACCCGATTGCCCTCTCGGGCTTGCCCTCCCTCGGAGGCGGCTGCGCGCCTCGCCAGACCCCTCCATTCGGGGTCAATAAATTCAAACTCATCCCCGTTGTAGGGGATGGTGATAGACGCCCCATGATTTTGGGGTGTGCCAAGTTTTTTCAGTGTTACGTATCTCATTTTTAAGCTCCTAATTACGATGCGGATTGCATCTGTTAGCCTACTGTCACTAGGCTAACAGGACAATCTGTTATCCCGTCTGTTATCCCGTCTGTTGTAACTGCGATAGTGTTTGTCGTTCACGCATATCCCTTGCGGTTCGTGTTCCTAGAAGTTGTTGGTATGTGTTCGGTTCATGCCGTGCGGCGAGCGGTTTGTCGCCTATCAAATAAAAAATCAGCACTCACTCTCACATACATACTCTTCGTTAGGGTTGTTGCACGTTTCCATGCAGAGCACCCCACACATTTAGGCAGTATCTGTATTGACTTGCGCTTTGCTATCGGTCGTGTTCGGTGCCACACATGACGCACACTACTGACCTACACCACAAAATGCACCGACTGACTACGGTACGCCTATTCGCACAGGGAGGGTTCATGGCACGGCGTGGTGTTCTTCTCGTGCGTTCTGCCTATGTGCTTCTCGTATACATTAGTTCCGAGCGGCGGTTTAGTTTGATTTCCCACAGTGGGAAAATCCGGTTTGATAAGTTGTTAAAGAGCATGGGCAAGCCCATTGGGTTAGGTACGATCACCATTTACCCCTTCGTGATATTTCACGCTACAACATGTTTTCACGTGTTGAGCCTCTACTGTACCACAAAGAGTCTTGGATGTCAAGTTGTGACAAGGTAGTGTTATGTGGTGATAAAACCGCATTATTCCTTTTTTTCTGTATTATTCTGTGGGCACAGAATAAAGCAAAGCCAATAGGCATGCGGGTTGTGAGAGGTTTTGGGTGTATTTTTCCATTATTCTGTGGTTTTGAGATGAGAGAGACAAAACATCGCCAAGAGCGTAAGCAAGCATGCGAATTTAAGCAAAAACTGGGGAATTTGGAGTTTTTTGAAATTGTCTCTTCATATATATTTTTTACAGAATAATAGAATAATAGGGGAAAAACCCTGCGGAAACCCGCATGGATGCTGGGTTTCATATTATTCTGTGGTCACAGAATTTTTAGGAATAATTGAATAAAACGCGAGACAGCACTGCCTTATACGCAGTTGACATTTCCCACCGTGGGAAGTTTTGTCCAACCAGTGGGAAGTAGCACTACGCAGGGGAATTCCCTATGCGTCAATACGGCCCGCGTCGAGGGAACAGTTATCAGTATGTTTCTGTACGATTTCCCACTGTGGGAAATAAGATAGGTTTTAAGTTGCCAACATCTTGTAGTGTGATTTCTTGTGACAACATCTTTATAATTTAAATCACGTGACAACTTCTTTGTAGGATGATTATCCACAGGCGGTAAACCCTTGCTTTGCGGCCCGCTTTGAGGGAACAGTTATCAAAGCTCTTCCACGTGGAAGAGCATGATGGTGCTGGATGTTGTGGTGTGGGGGAATTTTGGGCGAAAAAAAACCCCGCCGAAGCGGGGTTTTTAGTGGTTTGATCAGTCTTCGATCCGATCACCTTCGGCTTTGAAGTACTCTACAAAACCCTCGTACATGGTTTTGATCGAATCGGCTTGATACTGATTCTCGATGGCTTCGCACAATGCCATGAATGATTTGCCCTTGTCATGGTTGAATGCGGGTCTAAATAGATCCGCAAATGCCTTACTTGTCTGAACCTTGGTGCCCTTCGCGCCTTTGCGAGACTTGCCGCCTTTGGTGCCGCCCCAGTCCAATACTGGTTTACCAGTATTGACAGCGTCCTTGAACAGTGACAAATAGTTCTGAGCAGTCTTTTTAGCTAAGCCACCCGCCACCAATGTGTCAACAAAAGATGTTGCAGTGGCGCACGTGTTGTAGCGTCCGATCACTACTTTGTCTTTGTGCAACTTAACGATTTTTTTGTTGACGCCATCACGTAATGACGTTGCCTTGTCCTCATACTTTTTTGCCTCAATCAAGTCAGTTGCGATCAAAGCGGCTTCGTTTGCGTAAGAGAGAGTTTTGGACATGATGTCCCTTTCGTTCGCGCAGGGTTAAGAAGTATGAATCAGTCGCGCATCACCGATCCATGAATGTATTACACCACAGTTTGTTATAGATTGCACGACATAGCAACAAATTGACACCTAGGGCTTCGCTTTTCCCACGGTGGGAAAATCTAGACCCCACCCCCCACTAACTGGCGGCTTGTTGTGTGTAGTGCTATGCACTGTATTTCACTCAAAAGATCACAAAGAAAAAACTAAAACGCCCCCTACCCCGTGCAATTTTTGATCAACGGGGTTTGAG
>Ga0214917_10000347_pt1 | contig 60353 bp, 50 predicted proteins | sample LL_1208_BB_MetaG_FD_177983 | JGI IMG/M metagenome (GOLD analysis project Ga0214917, IMG submission 177983) | Freshwater microbial communities from Lake Lanier, Atlanta, Georgia, United States - LL_1208_BB | ecosystem: Environmental > Aquatic > Freshwater > Lake | place: USA: Georgia | collected... | reverse complement strand
GCGACGGGGCACGGGCGGCCCCGAACCGTGCGAGTCGGGCTTGGCACGACGAGCGTAAGGCGGAGCCGACGCGGGTCGGCGGCGACGACGCGACGGCCTTCAGCCCGCAGCGAACGTCCGGCGACGGGGCACGGGCGGCCCCGAACCGTGCGAGTCGGGCTTGGCACGACGAGCGTAAGGCGGAGCCGACGCGGGTCGGCGGCGACGGCGCGACGGCCTTCGGCCCGCAGCGAACGTCCGGCGACGGGGCACTGGCGGCCCCGAACCGTGCGAGTCGGGCTTGGCACGACGAGCGTAAGGCGGAGCCGACGCGGGTCGGCGGCGACGACGCGACGGCCTTCAGCCCGCAGCGAACGTCCGGCGACGGGGCACTGGCGGCCCCGAACCGTGCGAGTCGGGCTTGGTACGACGAGCGTAAGGCGGAGCCGACGCGGGTCGGCGGCGACGTCGCGACGGCCTTCAGCCCGCAGCGAACGTCCGGCGACGGGGCACGGGCGGCCCCGAACCGCGGCCGAGACGATCCTGCCGGGCACCGGCGCGTGTTAGAATCCGCCGGCTGCCAGCGAGCCTTTCGCCCTCGAGTCCTCCCCATGCCGACGCTGCTCGACGAGATCGTGGCCCGCAAGCGGGAGGAGGTGGCGGCTGCCAGGCGGCGGTGCGACACCGCCACCATGTCGAAGCAGCTCGCCACCGCGCCGCCCGTGCGGGATTTTTTCGCGGCGGTCTCGGCGACCGGTGGCATCAGGCTGATCGCCGAGTTCAAGCGGAGCAGCCCCTCGGCCGGTGAGATCCGGCCGGGCGCCAGCGTGGAGGAGGTCGTCCGCGGCTACGCGTCGGCGGGCGCGGCGGCCCTCTCGATCCTCACCGACGGGGAGGGGTTCGGCGGCTGCCTCGACGACCTGCGGGCCGCCCGCGAGGCGGTGCCGCTGCCGGTGCTCCGCAAGGAATTCGTCGTCGATCCCTATCAGGTGATCGAAGCCCGCGTGCATGGCGCCGACGCTGTGCTGCTGATTGCCGAGTGCCTCGACGACTGCCACCTGCGGAGCCTCTACCGACAGATCCTCGACCTCGGCATGACGCCGCTGGTGGAACTGCACGACGCCGCGAACCTCGACCGCGTGCTCGATCTCGGCGCCACGCTCGTCGGGATCAACAACCGTGACCTGCACACGATGACGACCGACCTCGACCACGTGCTGCGACTCCGCGACCGCGTGCCGGACCACTGCGTGGTCGTCGCGGAGAGCGGCATCCGCAGCCGCGGCGACGTGGAGCGGCTGGAGCGGGCCGGCATCGGTGCGATGCTCGTGGGCGAGTCACTGCTTCGCAGTCCCGACCCCGCCGTGGCCGCCGCCCGGCTTCTCCGCGGCTGACGCGGCGCGGTCGCGCACGAATCGGTAGCCCATCCCGCGGACGGACAGGAAGTGCACCGGGCGGGAGGGGTCGGCCTCGAAGTACTTGCGCAGGTTGAGCATGAAGGTGTCGACCGTGCGGGTGGCCGGGGCGCGGGCCATGCCCCACACCCGCCGCAGCAGGTCGCTCCGCGACGTGACCGTGCCCTCGTGCTCGACGAGGTAGCGGAGCAGCTTCATCTCGAGGTTCGTGAGGCGGACGGGCCGATCGCCGCTGCGGGCCTCCCAGGTGTCGAAGTTCACCTCGGCGTTGCCGAACCGGTAGACCGCCGGCGGTGTGGCCGTGCCGGCGGCTTCGACCGCGGCAGGATGGCGGCCGCGGCCGCGCCGGCCGAGCAGGTTGCGGACGATCGACATCAGTTCGTCCAGGTCGAACGGCTTCTGGAGGTAGACGTCGGTGCCGGCGTCGAAGCCGCGGATCCGGTCCTCCACCAGCGTGCGGGCCGTGAGCATCACCACCGGCACGTCGCTTCCCTGCCGGCGGATCGCCTCGCAGACGTCGTAGCCGCTCATGCCGGGCAGCATCAGGTCGAGCACGACGAGGTCGACCGGCGCACCAGCCGGCTGTCGCTCGCCGGCCGGGGTGACGGCCGCCAGCGCCGCCTGCCCGTCACCGGCCACGGTCACGTCGAAGCCTTCTGCCTCGAGGTTGTACTTGATGCCGATCGCGAGGTGCTCTTCGTCCTCGACGACGAGAATGTGCGGCATGGGGTGCCCGCGGCTGGGCCGCGGCCGGGGGGCCGGAAACCGATCCCGCCATGGTAGCAGCGGGGCCGGCCGGGCTACCGCGCCAGCACGGTCCGCGGCTTCGGCGCCCGCGCGTAGCCGTGGTCGATGAACCACTCCCAGGCGTCCTGAGAGGCGGCGTCGAAGGGCCGTCGCGTGTAGCCGAGTTCGGTCTCGGCACGGGTGCAGGAGAAGTTGTGGGGCAGCAGCGACATCCCGGTGGCCGCGGAATTCACCGGCAGTTCGCGGCTGAGGAACATCCCGGCGACGTCGCCGCACCAGCCGGCCACGTGGACCAGCGGCTTGGGCGCCACGCCCAGCGGCTGCATGCGTCCGGAGGTGCGGGCGAAGATCCGCCAGGCGTCGAGGTAGGAGAGGGGTTCGCCGCCGAGGATGTACCGGCGGCCGGAGCGGCCGCGGGCCAGCGCCGCGAGGATGCCCTGGGCGACGTCGCGGACGTCGACGAAATCGTTCGATCCGGGTGGCGCGAACGTGCCGCGGCCGGCTCCCACCTCGAGCAGCATGCGGCCACTCGAGGGCTTCCAGTCCCACGGCCCGATCATGTAGACCGGGTTGACGATCACGGCGTCGAGGCCCTTGTCCACTTCCTCGAGCACCACTCGCTCCGCCTCGCGCTTCGTCACCACGTAGGGGCATTCGAGCATGCCGCCGGAGGGCGTCTCCTCGTCGGCGGGAACGCCGTCCGGCCGCAGCCCGAGGGCGTCGACGCTGGAGACGTGGATCATCCGTGCTCCGGCCAGCCGGGCCGCCCGGGCGACGATCCTCGTGCCCTCGACGTTGACCCGCCGCATCTGGTCGAGGTGCCGCCAGCCGACGTGCACCACCGCGGCGGAGTGGACGACGCTGGAGGCGCCGTCGACGGCCCGGCGCATGCCGGCCTCGTCGAGCAGCTCCGCCGGCACAGCCTCGACCTGGAGGCCGGCGAGCGGCCTGCCGGCGGAAGAGCCGTCGGGACGCACGAGCACCCGCACCCGCCGGCCGCGCTGGAGGAGCATGCGGACGACGTTGTTGCCGACCAGACCCGTGGCGCCCGTGACGAGGCACTCGCCCTCGGTGACGCGGGGGGCGGCGGCAGCGGACGACGTGACCATCGACGAACCTCCAGCGAGCGCCCGGGCGCGATGCCGGAGCGGTGGGGTCGTCCGTGACGAGACGTCATCCTTTTCCGGCTGGAATCCTACATCGGAAAAAGACTGCGCGGACTTGCGGGGGCAGCCGGCCGCTGCCGGCGTTGACGAACCGGCGGGTTGCGCCGAAGATGCTCGCCGTGCCGGAAGTCCCTGTCGACCAGGGGTTTCCGGCGGATGTACGGGCCGGCGGTGCGGCCGCCCCTCCGGGATGGAGCCTGCCGTGGCGGAACTGACCGTTCGACCCGTCGACACCCGCTCCGAGCAGAAGCGGTTCGTCCGGCTGCCCTGGCGGATCTACCGCGACGACCCGTGCTGGATGCCGCCGCTGGTGATGTCGCAGGAGGAGCTGCTGGGCTTCCGGCCGCATCCGTTCTACGAGCGGTCGAAGAGCCGGTCGTTCCTGGCGACGCGGGGTGGCCGCGACGTCGGTCGGATCACGGCGATCGTCAACGCCGGCCACATCGACCGTTACAAGGAGCAGCGCGGCTTCTTCGGGTTCTTTGAGTGCGACGACGACGCCGAGGCGGCCCGCGGCCTCTTCGGCGCCGCCCGCGACTGGCTCCGCGGCCAGGGCATGCACACGATCCGCGGGCCGGTGAACCCCTCGCTGAACTACGAGTGCGGCCTGCTGATCGAGGGCTTCGACACGCCCCCCTTCTTCATGATGACGCACAACCGCCCCTGGTACGGCGGCCTCGTCGAGGCCAACGGTTTCGGGAAGGTCGAGGACCTGTACGCGTTTTGGGGCAAGACGTCGATGCTCGCCTCGCTCGACTCCAAGCTCGGCACGATGGTGGAGGGGGTGAAGGAGCGGTTCGGCGTGACGGTGAGGCCGCTCGACCGCAGCCGGTTCGACGACGAGGTGCGGATGTTCCTCGACATCTACAACTCGAGCCTCGGCGGCACGTGGGGGTTCGTGCCGCTGACGTCGTCCGAGGTGAAGCACATGGCGGCGAGCCTCAAGCACCTGATCGTGCCCGAGCTCGCCCTCGTGGCCGAGGTCGGCGGCAAGCCGATCGGCAGCGTCTTCTGCCTGCTCGACTACAACCCGCGGATCAAGGCGATCAACGGCCGGCTCTTTCCGTTCGGCTTCATCAGGCTGCTCTGGAACAAGAAGGGCATCAAGCGGATGCGGGCCATCAGCACGAACGTGGTGCCGGAATACCAGGCCTGGGGCGTGGGGCTCGTGCTCACCGCGGCGCTCGTGCAGCCGGTGCTCGACTGGGGCATGGAAGAGGCGGAGTTCTCCTGGGTGCTCGAGAGCAACCACCTCTCCAAGCGGACGCTCGAGCGCGGCGGCGCGATCGTCACCAAGAAATACCGCATCTACCAGGACGACCCGCCGCGGCAGGGCTGAGACGGCGCACGACGCTCCGGCCAGCCCGCGGGCCGGCGCCGGCCAGGACCGCCCGTGTCCGCGTCGGCCGTCCCCGTCGCGTGCCCGCTACCGCCGCCAGCGGCGGACGGCACGCGGCGCCGGGCGGTAGCCGCCGCCCTGGACCACGGTGGCCCCCGCGCCGCCGGTGAATCCGCCGGCGGCGACCGTGCCGCTGCCGGAACTCCGCGCGGGCGTGTTGTAGTAGGGCCAGACCCGCCGGCCTTCCCGCTGGGCGCGGTCCCACTGCTGGGCGCCGTAGTTGATGCCGGAGAGGTTGAAGCCCGAATAGGGATTGCGCGGAGCGGCGTGGGCCGGCGCCGCGGCGAACGCCAGGCCGCAGCAGGCCAGGGTGCAGCAGGCCAGCGTGATGCAGAACTGTGTGGCGGGAAACACGGGGCGGTGCGACGCGGGCATGCGGGCGGTTCTCGTGGAAGGGGAATCGTCGTGTCATTCTACGCCGCTGCTCCCGGCCCGGTTCGGCACGCCGCCGGCGCTGGCGGCGGAGGTGATCGGCGGCGTAGACTCGCTCGGTCCCGCCACTCCCCCGCCGCCGCAGCATCCATGCCGTCGAGACGATTCGCCTGCCTGCTGCTCGCCGGTCTGTTCGTCGTCCCGCGGCCCCTGCCGCCGCTGGCCGCGGACGATGCCCGGGAGCGGGCGATCCGGGCCGACCGGGAGATGATGGCGGGGGAGTGGCGGGTCGTCTCCGTCGTGCGGGACGGGCGCCGCGTCGATCGGGGCGGCATGGTCGTGACGGTGGTCAACGGCGTCGACGGCCGGTGGCACCTGCTCTCGGAGGGGCTCACGATCGCCGAGGGCTTCAACGGCATCGATCCGACGACGAACCCCAAGACGCTCGACCTGGTCGGCGTGCAGGCGGCGGTCGAGGGGCTGCGGGGCAGGCAGTACCTGGGCATCTACGAGGTCACGGCCGACACGCGGCGGATGTGCTTCGCGACGGCGGGCCAGCCGCGGCCCGCTGCGTTCACCTCGGAGCCGGGCAGCGGACGGATCCTCGTCACGCTCGAGCGGGTCGTGTTTCAGTAGCGGTCGCCGGCGGCCGCAGGCCATTTTTCAGGAGCATGCCGCGATGGGATCGATCATCCGCCTGGGAGGTTCGCGGCGCTGGTCGGACGTCGTCGTCCACGGCGGCACGGCCCACTGGGTCGAGGTCGCCGAGGACCCGTCGCTCGACGCCCGTGGCCAGGTCGCCCAGGTGCTCTCCCAGATCGACGCGACGCTCGCACAGGTCGGCAGCGACCGCACGCGGCTGCTGCAGGTGCTCGTCTACCTCGCCCCCGACGTCTCCCAGCAGGATCTGGACGGACCGTGGGACGCCTGGGTGCCGGCCGGTCATGCCCCGATCAGGGCCACCGTCCGCGTGGGGCTCGCCGCAGGCTGCCTGGTGGAGATGGTGGTGACCGCCGCGTCGTCGCTCGTCGATCAGGGGGGCGGGATAGACTGACGTGACACGGATCGGCGTCGATCCGCTCGGGAACGTGTTCGCGTCAGCCACAATCTTCCGGAGACACCATGGCCATCACACCGCAGCAGACGATCGCACTCCTTCTCGAGAGCTACAGCATGGAGCTGGATACGGTGATGAACTACCTCGCCAACAGCGTCAACCTCGACGGCGTGCGGGCCGAGGAGATCAAGAAGTCGCTGGGCGCGGACGTCACCGGCGAGATCGCCCATGCGCAACAGCTCGCCAATCGGATCAAGCAGATCGGCGGCCACGTGCCCGGCTCGAAGGACCTCGTGCTGGGGAGGCAGATCCAGCCCGTCACCGACACGACCGACGTGGTGGGAGTGATCCGCTCGGTGATCGCGGCCGAGGAGGCCGCCTGCGCCCAGTACAAAAAGATCATCAAGGCCGTCGACGGGGAGGATTACGTCACCCAGGACCTGTGCATCAGGCTGCTGGCCGACGAGGAAGAGCACCTCGTGCAGTTCCGCGGCTTCCTCAAGGAGTACGCCGGCGGCTGAGGGGCATGCGCCGGCGGCGTGCCGGCTGCCGCCCACCAGCAGTGCGACCAGCGCCGCGCCGAGAGCCGAACGCACGGGGGTCATGACGGGCGGGGCGGGCGGCGGCCCGCGCCGCGGTTGGGGCGGTAGCCGACGCTCTTGCGTTGCCGAGGAACCTTTCGCGGGCCGCCGGCGGACGGCGCCGCCGCTCCGCCGCGGATGTGGTCGCCCGAGGTCTCCTCGGTGAACGCCCTGGTCGCCTCGCGCCGCTTCCGTTCGAGCGCCTCCCGGGGCGGCCGGTCGGGGATCAGGCAGTCGCAGCCCGCGCCGATCAGGTCCCGCCGACCGGCCTGCTCGAGCGCCCGGCGGACCTCGAAGTAGTTCTCCGGCTTGAAGAACTGCAGCAGCGCCCGCTGCATCCGCCGGTCGCGCAGCCCCTTCGTCACCGTGACCGGCCTGCGGGTCATCGGGTCGAGGCCCGTGTGGTACATGCAGGCCGCGATGTCGAAGGGGCTGGGGATGAAGTCCTGCACCTGGTCCGGCTTGTAGCCGTTGCGCTTCAGGAACAGCGCCAGCTCGATCATCTCCACGACGCCGCTGCCGGGATGGCTGGCGATGAAGTAGGGCACCGTGTACTGCTTCTTGCCGACCCGCCGGCTGGCCGCCTTGAACTCCTTGTCGAACTCGACGAAGTCGTCGGCCGACGGCTTCTTCATGAGCGACAGCACCTCGGGGTCGGTGTGCTCCGGCGCCACCTTGAGATGGCCGCCGACGTGGTGCTCCGCCAGCTCCTGGAGGTACGCGGGATCCCTGCGGGCCAGGTCCATCCGCACGCCCGAGGCCACCAGCACCCGCTTCACGCCCTCGACCGTCCGCGCCTCCCGCATCACCTCCCGCAGCGGCCCGTGGTCGGTGCCGAGCAGCTTGCAGATGGTGGGATGCACGCACGAGAGCCGGCGGCACTTCGCCTCGACCTCGGGCCGCGTGCACCGCATCTGATACATGTTGGCCGTGGGACCGCCGATGTCGGACACGGTCCCCTTGAAGCCGGGCTGGGCCGCGAGCAGCTTGATCTCGGTGATGATCGATTCCCGCGATCGGCTCTGGATGATGCGTCCCTCGTGGGCGGTGATCGAGCAGAACGTGCAGCCGCCGAAACAGCCGCGCATGATCTGGACGCTCGTCTCCACCACCTCGAAGGCGGGAATCCGCGCGGCCCCGTATGAAGGATGCGGCCGGCGGGTGAAGGGCAGCCCGTAGACCTCGTCCATCTCGTGCTGCTCCAGCGGCAGTGCCGGCGGATTGACGACCACCGTTTCGCGGCCGTGCCGCTGCACGAGGCGGCGGGCGTTGTGGGGATTGGTCTCGAGGTGCGCGATCCGCGTCATCTCGCAGAAGGCGAGCGGATCACCGGTCACCGCTTCATAGGCCGGGAGGTCGAGCGTGCCCTCGCCGGAGGGCGGCGGCTCGCTGGCGCCGAGCCGGTAGGACACGCCGCGCAGGTCGCGGAGTTGCTTGATGGACCGGCCTGCCGCCAGGCCGCGGGCGATCTCGAGCACCGTCCGCTCCCCCATGCCGAAGACGACGAGGTCGGCCTTCGAGTCGAGGAGGATGGAGCGGCGCACGGTGTCGCTCCAGTAGTCGTAGTGGGCGATCCGCCGCAGGCTGGCCTCGACGCCGCCGGCGACCACGGGCACGCCCGGGAACGCCTCGCGCGACCGCTGGCAGTAGGCGAGCGTCGCCCGGTCGGGCCGGCGACCGATCCGGCCGTCGGGGGAGTAGGCGTCGTCGTTGCGGACCTTCCTGTTGGCGGTGTAGTGGTTGATCATCGAGTCCATGTTGCCGGCCGAGATGCCGAAGAAGAGCCGGGGGCGGCCGAACTGCCGCCACGCCGCGCAGTCGCTCCACTCGGGCTGGGCGAGCACCGCCACGCGGAAGCCCGCCGCCTCCAACAGCCGCGCGATCAGGCCGTTGGCGAAGCTCGGGTGGTCGACGTAGGCGTCGCCGCTGACGAGCACGACGTCGACGGCATCCCAGCCGCGGGAGCGCATCTCCTCGCGCGTCGTCGGCAGCGGTGGCCGCGGTGTGCGGTCGGCGGAGATGGAGAGCGACATGGCCGCGGAGCTCGGGCGGGAACGGCACGACGAGGGACGTCCGTGCAGTCTATCCCCGGATCGCCGGGGGTGAACGTCGCTCCCGAAACGGAAGCCTCGAGTGGTATAGTGCCGGCATGCCAGCGATCCCCAGCCCCTTGCCGCCCCCGGTGACCAATGACCACCCGCCACGTGCGCCGCTGCGGACGATCGTCATGGCGGCGGTCATGACGGTCATGGTGGTCATGGCGGTCGTGCAGCCGTTCCGTGCGGCTCCCGCCACGGCGGCGGATGGCGCGGACCCGGCCGCTGCCGCAGCGGAGGACATCGCCGTCTGGATCGAGCAACTGTCGGCGGAGCAGTTCGCCCAGCGGGAGGCGGCGACGCGGAGCCTCGCCGGCGCGGGCCGCGGGGCCATCGAGCCGCTGAAGCAGGCGATCGGTCGGGGCGATCTGGAGGTGGGCAGCCGGGGGGTGGAGATCCTCCGCGAGATGCTCGGTGGCGACGACGCGGATCTCGCCGTCGACGCCGAGCGGACGCTCGAGTCGCTCGCCGAAGGCATGGATCCCGCGATCGCCAGCCTCGCCGAGGCGACGCTCGACTTCCACACGCTGGGCCTGGCCGATGCCGCCCGCCAGCGGCTCGAGGCGCTCGGCGCCGTCGTCAGCGAGGAGTTCATGCCCTCCGGGCAACGGGGGCTCGCCGTGCTCTTCAACACCGGCTGGACCGGCAAGACCGAGGACCTGCGGCTGCTGGCCCGGCTCCGTGGCGTGGCCCGGCTCGGCCTGCACGGCGTGCGGCTCGACGAGGCGAGCGTGGCCGTGCTCGGGAGGCTGCGCGGGGTGGAACGGCTCGAACTGTACGGCACCGGCGTCGACGACGCGGCGCTGGCAGCGCTGGCGGAAAAGCTGCCCGGAGCGAAGATCGACGTCCGCAAGGGGGGCAAGCTCGGCGTGGCGGGCCAGGCCATCGGTGCCTGCGTCATCAACCACGTGCAGGAGGGATCGGCGGCGGCCCGCGGCGGCGTGCAGGCCGGCGACATCATCCTGCGGATCGACGGAGAGCCGGTGGCCGGCTTCGAGGCACTGACCGAGCGCGTGGGCCGCCGCGGCCCGGGGGAGAAGATCGAACTGGACATCGAGCGGGTCCAGCCCGGCGGCGAGCCGCAGCGGTTCAAGAGAACGGTCGAGCTGGGCGGCTGGGAGTGAACGGTTCGACGGGCGGCACGGGAGGGACGCGATGATGCACGCAGGAGGGGAACCGCGGCGGGCCGACGATCTGGTCGACGTCCGCTGGCATGCCCACGCGGTGAGTCGGGAGGACCGGGAGCGGGCCGCCGGGCATCGTGGCTGCGTGCTCTGGTTCACCGGACTCTCCGGCTGCGGGAAGAGCACGCTGGCCAATCTGGTCGATCACCGGCTGCACGCCCGCGGCATCCGCAGCTTCGTGCTCGACGGCGACAACGTGCGGCTCGGGCTCAACGCGGCTCCGGCGCTCCTGCGGGACCGTCACGGCGAAGCGTTCGCCCGCCGGTTCGGCCTCGGTTTCGCCGCCGAGGACCGGGAGGAGAACATCCGCCGGATCGGTGCCGTCGCCGACCTGTTCGCCCAGGCTGGGATCGTCGCCCTCGCGGCTTTCATCAGCCCGTATCGACGGGACCGCGATGCCGTGCGGGCCATGCTCTCCCCGGGGGACTTCGTGGAGATCCACGTGAAGGCCCCGCTGGACGTGTGTGAGGGACGAGATCCCAAGGGGCTCTACAAGAAGGCCCGCGCCGGCGAGATCAAGGGGTTCACCGGGATCGACGATCCGTACGAGGAACCGTTCGCGGCCGAACTCGTCGTCGATTCCGCCGTCACGCCCGCCGAGCAGCTGGCCGACCGCGTGGTCGCCTGGCTCGAGGACGCGGGCAAGATCCCGCGGCGGTGATCGCTCCCGTCCGCTGGAGCCGCCGCGCGACACCGCGATCCGGCGGCGCCGATCCGGCCGTCACTTCCGCGGCCCGATCAGCTCCACGACGTTGCCGTCGGGGTCGCGCACGCAGGTGAGGTGCATGCCGGGAGCGAGCGCCGCGGGCAGGGCGACAGGAGAGCGGGCGAGCGGCTTCACGCCGAGTTTCTCCAGGCGGGCCAGCGCCGCATCGGTGTCGGCCACCACGATGGTCAGGTAGCGGAAGCCGGTGTGGGAGTGGATGAACTCGGTGTCGCCCGTGCGGGGCGCGGTGCCCGCCACCTGCATGAGCTTGAGCTTGGTGGCGTCGGGGCCGTCGCCGAGCGCGAGCACGCGGATCGACAGCGGCTTGGAGTCGGTGAGCCCCGCGGCCGCGGCGACGTCGGCATCCACGGCGAAGCCTTCGAGCTCGCGGAAGCCGACGCCCTCGGTGTAGAAGCGGACCGACTTCTCGAGGTCGGAGACGACGGTGCCGAGATCGATCGTCGTCCGCGGGAACGCGGCCGGTTCAACGGCGAACGCAGGAAGGCCGGCGCAGGGGATGCAGAGGGAGGCAGCGAGGCAGACGCAGAGGCGAAGCATAGGACGATTCTCCGGAGCGGTCTGGGGAAGGGATCGGACCGGGGCACGAGCAGGAACGAACGCGGGTGCGGGCCGTCGGCGGTTCGGGGCGGCCCGTGCCCCGTCGCCGGACGTTCGCGTCGGCCTTCCGGGCCTCCGCTCACTCGGATGCCGACGGCGCTGCGGCATCCTGCCTGCGCATGACAGCATACGCCGGCTCTCGGGGCATGGCCCACCCCTCACGGATACCGCTGGCCTTCAGCAGGCGAGCCCGGAGTGCGGGCCGTCGGCGGTTCGGGGCGGCCCATGCCCCGTCGCCGGACGTTCGCGTCGGCCTTCCGGGCCTCCGCTCACTCGGATGCCGACGGCGCTGCGGCATCCTGCCTGCGCTGGTCGGCATACGCCGGCTCTCGGGGCATGGCCCACCCCTCACGGATCGCGCCGTATGTCCAGGCGAGCCCGGAGGTGCGAGCCTGCGGCGGCCGAGGCACACCTTGGCTGTGCCTCCGGCCGCCCGAGGCTGCACGGGCCATGGATGGCCGTGCAGCCGTGACGTTAGTCCAGGAAGCCGGAGAGTTCCTCGCTCCGCGCCGGGGCCTGCAGCTTGCGGACGGCCTTGGCCTCGATCTGCCGGATCCGCTCGCGGGTCACCTTGAAGATGTGACCCACCTCCTCGAGCGTGTAGCTGTAGCCGTCGCCCAAGCCGTAGCGGAGCTTGATGATCTCGCGCTCCCGGTAGGAGAGGCTCTTGAGCACCTTCGCGATCCGGTTCCGCAGCATCTCCTGGGCGGCACCCACGGCGGGGTTCTCCGCGCCGGTGTCGGGCAGCAGGTCGCCGAAGTGGCTGTCCTCGCTGTTGCCGACCGGCCGGTCGAGGCTGATCGGGTAGCGGCTCATCGCCGTGACCCGGCGGGTCTCGTCGACCGGCGTGCCGGCCCGGGCGGCGATCTCCTCGATCGTCGGCTCGCGGCCGTATTCCTGCAGCAGTTGCCGGGCCACGTTCCGCACGCGGCTCATCGTCTCTACCATGTGCACGGGGATGCGGATGGTGCGGCTCTGGTCGGCCACGGCCCGGGTGATCGCCTGCCGGATCCACCAGGTGGCGTAGGTGCAGAACTTGAAGCCGCGGCGATACTCGAACTTGTCGACCGCCCGCATCAGGCCGGCGTTGCCCTCCTGGATGAGGTCGAGAAACGACAGGCCGCGGTTGCGGTACTTCTTGGCGATCGAGACCACCAGCCGCAGGTTGCCCTCCGACAGGCCGCGCTTGGCCCGCTGGTAACGGGCATAGATCTCGCGGATCTCGGCCATCCGCCGCCGCAGGCTCCGCGGCGTCTCCTGGCAGGCCTTGAGGATCGCGCGGTACTCGTCGACGAGCTTCTGGCGGCCCGACGGCGGCTGCTTCGTCTTCTTGTGCGAGTCGATCTTGGACTTGAGCTCCTTGAGCCGCGCGACGAAGTTGTCGAGCGTCGGGATCATCGCCTCGATCCGCTGCGTCCGCAGGCCGAGTTCCTCCACGAGCCGCACGCAGCGGCGGCGGCGATGGCCCAGCCGCGCCCATGCCTCGCGACGCTCGACCATCTTCCGCTTCCTCGACAGGGCGATCCGGTAGTCGGCCCTGTTCTGCCGCAGCAGCACCTCGAGGGTGCGGAGGTTGTGCGGGAGCCGCCCGAGAATCTGTTCCTTCTCCAGCCTGTCGGTCACCGACACCTGCACGGTGCGGTCGAACGGCAGCTCGCCGCGGTGGACCCGCGAGAGCACTCGGAACGCCTGCTGACAGACGTACTCGCACTCGAGGAGCTTGGCCCGGAACTGCGCCCGCGTCGTCTCGATCTGCCGGGCCAGGTAGATTTCCTGCGCGCGGGTGAGCAGCGGGATCTCGCCCATCTGCGTGAGGTACATCCGCACCGGATCGTCCGACCAGTTCTCGACCTGCTCGGCCAGGACATCCTCTGCCTCGCCTGCTGTCTCCACCTCGGCCTCGGCGTCGATCTCGGCGTCGGGCATCACGACCGCGTCCGGATCGTCGACGAGCAGCTCGGCATCGGCCTCCTCGGCATCGACGACCTTGTCGGTGAGATCCTCCACCTCCTGCGGGTTGGAGACGACGTCGTCCTCGAGTTCATCCAGCAGCGAGTCGAACAAGGCGGTTCTCCTTCGTAAGAACGTCAGTCGCGTGAACGGCGGTCGGGGGCGTGAGGGAGCGGTGGTCCGGCGTGCGATCCAAGGCGACGCGGTGCGGTGACCGCGCCCGATGCATCATTCGGGGCGTCGACAGTCTGATTCAAGCCGCGGCGGAATCCAGCAGTCCGCCCAGGCGACTGCAGCAGCCATGAACAGTACGCCCGCAGGCGGGACGGATCCGCCCTGCGTGGCCTCGAGTCGAACAAGATGGGCAGGCTGGCGAAAAAGGGACGGAGCCATGCGCATCGAAAGGGTATCCGGAGGACGCACGATTATGACCCTGACCAGCGCGAAAAGCCAGCAAAATTTTCGGGGACCCCCCCCGGGGATTCGGCCTCGCCGGCCCGGAATGGTAAAACGATCCGGCAGGAGAGGTTCTGCGTGCATGTCCGTCGGTCGCAGCCGCGGCGGCCGTGTCGAAGCGACACCTCGGAACGTGCGTTCCGATCGCGTTGACCGCCGCGAAACTTTGCGGATGGCATCGGCTGCGGCGCATCGAAGCCAGACGAATCGAAGCCAGATAGAGCCCGAGTCGAAACCGCCAGAAACCCCGAGTGGAACCGTGGCCAGCGTCCAGAAAATCTTTTTGCTCCCCTGCGAATGCTCGGCCGAGATCGAGGTGGTCTCCGGGCAGGCGGGGGGAACGACGTCATGCACCGCCTGCGGCCGGCCGGCCGACGTGCCGAAACTCCGGGAATTCGCGGGCCTGCGCACGAAGGCGGTCGACGATGGCCGGACGGGCCGCGGTCGCGCCACCCACTGGGGGCCGGCGCACGCGGTGGCGGTCGCGGGGCTGGCGCTGGCGGCGCTGGCATGGAGTGGTGCGGCGATCGTGGGATCGGTGCCGAAGGCCGCGTTCTCCGCCGACGTCATCCGGTCGGACGTCAATGCCGAGAACGACGTCGTCCTCTACCAGGCGCTCGAAACCCTGCAGGCCTCGAGCGTGATGCGGATGCCGCGCCGCGAGGAGTTCGAACTGCAGCGCCGGACGCTGTTCGCGGTGAGCATGTCACGGGTGCTCACTGCGATCGGCGGCCTCGGCGTCGTGGTGGCGGCGATCGCAGGCCTGATGCTCCTGATGGCTCCGGCCCGCCCATCACGCCCATGAGGGCCGCCTTCATCACGCAGACGGGCGGTCCGGAAGTGATCCGCGTCGGCTCGCTGCCCGACCCGGTGCCGGGGCCGCGCGAGGTGCTGGTGAGGGTCTCCGCCTGCGCCGTGAACCCGATCGACACCTACGTGCGGGCCGGCACGGTCGCGATGCCGCTCCCGTTCCCGTTCGTGATCGGCTGCGACCTTGCGGGCGAGGTGGTGGCGGCCGGCGTCGAGGTCGACGGCCTGCGACCGGGCATGCGGGTGTGGGGTTCCAACCAGGGCCTGCTCGGGCGGCAGGGCACGTTCGCCGAACTCGCATCCGTCCACGAGCAGTGGCTCTATCCCACGCCCGACGGGGTCGCCGACCGGGATGCGGCCGCAGCCGCCCTGGTGTCGATCACGGCGCACCTGGGGCTCGTCGACAACGCCTGTCTCACCGCCGGGGAGACGATCTTCGTCAACGGCGGCTCCGGAGGCGTCGGATCGGCCGTGGTGCGGATCGCCAAGGCGCTCGGCGGCCGGGTCATCGCGTCGGCCGGAACCCCCGAGAAGCGGGCGCGGGTGCTCGCGGCCGGCGCGGATGCCGTCGTCGACTACCATCGCGCCGACGTCGTCGATGTGGTGCGTGGACTCGCGCCGCGGGGGGTGGATGTCTACTGGGAGACGCAGCGCGAGCCGGCGTTCGATCAGGCGGTGTCGATGCTCGGCGACGGTGGCCGGATGGTGATCATGGCGGGACGCGAGGCGCGGCCGCAGTTTCCGGTGGGGCCGTTCTACGTCAAGGGCTGCCGGCTGTTTGGGTTCGCGATGTTCAAGGCCGATCCCCACAGGCAGGCCGCCGCCGCCGCCGACATCAACCGCTGGCTCGCGGCCGGCAGGCTGCGGGTGCCGATCGACCGCGTCCTGGCGTTGGAGGAGACCGCCGCGGCCCACGCGCTGCAGGAGGCCGCCACCGTCGGCAGGGCGGGCGGCCTCGCCGGCAAGATCGTGATCGAGCCGTGAGGCGGGCCAGCTGTTCAGGCCGTCGCTGCGTCGGCGGCTGGTTCGTCCGTCCGCGGGCCCGGCATGTCGGCCCGCCGCGGCTCGCGGCCATGTGGGTCGCCGGTGGCGTGGCCGGTGTCCTGGCGGGGGCCGCGGCCGTGGTGGCACCGCCGATCTCGGCGGCGCAGATCGTGTCGCCCTCCGCCGTGCAGACCGGCATCTTCGGTCTCGAGGCCCGCGGCAGCCGGTTCGTCTACGTCTTCGACCGCTCCGCCAGCATGGCCGAGCCAGACGGCAGGCCGCTCGCCCGGGCGAAGGAGGAACTGCTCCGCAGCGTCGACCAGCTCGGCGACGTGCAGCAGTTTTACATCATCTTCTACAACGAGCGGATGGAGTTGTTCACGCCGGGGGCGGCCCGGCGGCTCGTCTTCGCGACGGAGGACAACAGGCGGGCGGCCCGCCGGTTCGTGGAATCGGTCCGTGCCGCCGGAGGCACCCGGCACGCCGAGCCCCTGGCCGCCGCCCTGAGGCTGGCGCCCGACGTGATTTTCATGCTCACCGACGGAGACGAGGCGGACGACCTTTCCGCCGCGGAGCACGCGAGGCTCGCCGAGTCGCTGGGACGCACCCGCTGCATGATCGTGCAGTTCGGAGGGGACGGTGCCGTCCGTTCGCCGCGGCTGGCCCGTCTGGCGACGCAGTCGGGCGGACGCTACACCGTCGTCGATGCCGCGGAATGAGCGGTACGGCCAGCCGAGTGGCGGATCAGTACTGCGGCCGCGACGTCGTCGGCTGCGTGGCCTGGCCGGAACGATTCCGCCGCATTGCGCCGACCTCCGCATCGATCGTCTCGATGCCCGCGGCGATGTTCGGAAACATGCTGCCGCGGCGCGGCTGCTGGTCTTCGGGCTGCCGGGACCCGGGCCGCTGGCCGCCGGCGCCAGCCGCGGCCGAGGTGCCGCGACGGGGCTGGCTGGCCCTTTGGGCCGGCTGCTTCGCGGGCTGCTGCGCGCCGGTCGTCGGCAGCGGCTGCACGCCGGGGACACCCGAGCGGAGAGCGGGCTGCGGGGCGGGCTGACGCACCGCGGCGAACGAGGAGTCCGCCTGCAGCGCGATGTTTTCGGGCACCACGAGATAGCGGGCGACCCGCGGGGCCGCCGGCACCGCCGCCGGGGCGGCATCCGCGATCGCCGGCCGCAGCACGCTCTTCGCCGCGCCGTCGTCATCGGCCGTCGGCTCACCGCCGATGGATGCGAGCGGTGGATCGGCGAGCGTCGGAGCAGGCGGCATCGCGACGACGTCCTCGGCGGGAGCCGCATCTGCGGCGTCGGGACCAGCTGCGATCGGCTGCTGCGACGTGACGCGGTCGCTCGGCGTCGCGGCGACGGCCGGAACCGCGATGACGGCCTCGTCGGGCTGGGCCACGAAGGCACCGGCCTGCGGTGCGGTGGTCGCGGCCATCGCCTCGAGGATCTCGTCGGTGAAGGCCTCGTCGACCTGGGGAGCGGCGGCGACGGTCGTCTCGGAGGCCGCCTGCGGCATGTCGGTGACGGCCACCGCCGGTTCGGCGTCGCGGGCGGTGGCGGCGACCTCGTCGGTCGACGGTGCGACCGCAGACGCGACCGGAGATGCAGCGGGTGGCGCGGCCGGCGATGCGGCCGGAGGCGCGGCCGGCGATGCGGCCGGAGGCGCGGCCGGCGATGCGGCCGGAGGCACGGCCGGCATCGCGGTCGATGCGGTCGTCGTCGGCGCGGCGGCCATCGTCGGCGCGGCGATGTCGGTGATGGGCGTCGAGCCGGCCGACTGCTCCGGCCCACGCGGCTGCGGGACGACGGGCCGCGACGGCTGCGGTTCCACCTGCGTCCGCTGCTCCGGTGCGGCGGCCGCCGAAACCGTGGCTGGGGCGGCCGGCGCCCAGAGGTCGGCATCCGGCACGTGGGCCGCGGCCGGTGCCGCGGCAGCCGAAATCGTGGTCATGGGGGCGGACGACGACGGCGTGGTGGCGTCGGCTTCGACGAGCTGGATCGACAGCAGCGGCTGCCCCTCGCGGAGCGGATGCTTGAGCACGAGGCCGCTGAAGGCGTCGCTGGCCCGCAGCGCCGACGTCGGCACCATCGCCCGCGGCCAGTCGCGGAGCGCCACGTCCCACACCGTCACCGGCGCACCCTGGGGCAGCGATCGCAGCGCCACGAAGATCGGTTCGCTCTCCACCCGCGGCTTCGCCTGCGCGAGCCGCACGTCGAGCAGGCTGTTGACGCCCACGGCCGCGGCCGCTCCGGCGACGAAGGCGGCGGCGAACACCGTGAATGCACGGGGCGTGTGCGACCGGGTCGAGGGCGTGTCAGGCGATGCGGGGCGCATGGTGGATTCTCTCGTCGTTCCGACATGGGCCGCCGTCACGGAGCGGGACGGCGGGCCGCGGCGATTCCTCATCTGGAATCGACACCGTTGGCAGGGTGCGTAAAGCCTGCGGTACGGAGGGATTGCCGCTTGCCAGGACACCGCAGACTCACGGCGGCCCGGGATCGGTCCGGCCGGGAGGGTTTTCCCAGGCTTCCCCGATTCACCGTCACGGCCCGTCGGCCATGGCGCGGGGTGCCGCGTCAGGGCTCTCGTCACGACGGTCGGCATCGTCCGCGGCGAAGAGCGGATCGGCGGGGCGGGCCTGCGGGTCGGGTCGGATCGCGAGCAGCCGCTGCCCCGCGCGGCTGCCGGCGCGGTCGCGAAAGAAGGCGTCGCCCACGGACGACGCGGGATCGCCCGCGCAGCCGACGACGAGCATCGAGCCGGCCGGCACGGCCACCTCGAAGGCGAGCGGGTCGAACGTGTCGCGTCGCTGGCCCGCCTCGAGTCGGAACATGCCGTCCTCGCCGACCCACGACCGCTCGACCGGCCCGTGCTTGATCGTCGGCGCGAGGTGCAGCCGCACGCGACCGTCGGCCGCGGGCCAGGCCCGCAGCCCGAAGAACGGGCTGGCATCGTCGTACGTCCTGCCGCGGATGCTCTCGTCGTCGTGCTCGAGCACCACCAGCCCGCCGATGCCCGTGGCCGCCATGACGTCGCTGGAGCGACCGGGGAGCAGCCGCACCACGTGCCGCACGAGCGCCGGGTTGTCGGGCAGCGCCGACGGCAGCGACTCGCCGGCCGCGGACGCCGAGGGCAGGAAGCGCTCGGCGAGCTGCGGTGGCAGTTGGGCGGAGACGATGCCGGCCCGCAGGCCGTTGCCGCGGAGGCGGCGCCGCAGCGCGGCGTCGAGCACCTGTTCGTCGACGAGATCCCAGAGGTCGTCGCGGAGCAGGGGATCGTGCTCCTCGAACCTGACGAAGATGAGTTCCAGCGGAATGGTCCGCGGCGGGGGCCGCGGACGCTCGGCGAGCGGCGTCGCCGGCGCGTCGGCGATCGCGTCGGCATGCAGGCCGACACGGCAGCCGCAGCAGGCGACCGCGACGAACGCGGCGAGGGCGACCGCGACGAACGCGGCGAGGGCGGGCGCGACGAGGGCGGTGGCGGTGCGCATGGGCTCTTCGCGGCGGGAGGGACGCGGCGGCCGCCACATCGCTCCCATCCGTCTCGGAAGTCGGTCCGCCCCGGCCCGCGGGGAAGCCGGGCGGGGCGGGGAAGGTAGGGAGGCGGGCGGTCCGCGTCAACGGCTGCCGGAACCCGCGGACGAGACGTCCTCGGAAACGGGTTCGTCTCTCGACCCCGTGCCGCCCGGGGGTCGGGGCGATTCTCGTCGCCGTCCAGACACCGCCGGCAGCGCCGTCCCGTGCCCGCGTGTCAGCTCACCGCCTTGACGGCGTTGACGAAGAGAGACAACCCCGCCCCGGCGGCGAGCGGATCGAGCCGGCCCGCCCAGGCGGGATGCTGCACGGCGTCGATGAACCGCTCCGGGTGCGGCATCAGCCCGAGAATCCTCCCCGTCTCATCGCACGCGCCCGCGACGTCGCCCAGCGCCCCGTTGGGGTTGGTCGATCCGCCGGCTGCGTCGGCCGCGTAGCGAAGCACGAGCTGGCCGGCCGCATCGAACGCCGTGAAGTCGGCGGGCGACCCCGTCACGAACCGACCTTCGCCGTGGGCGATCGGCAGCTCGAAGCGGTCCATCCCCTGCAGGAAGACGCAGCGGCCCGGAATGGCGCGAAGGTTCACCCAACGGTCGACGAAGAGGCCGGAGCGGTTGTGGGCGAGGCTCGCCCGCGCCGCGCCGGTGCCCGGCTCGGCCAGCAGCAGGCCCGTCTGCAGGAGCACCTGGAAACCGTTGCAGATGCCGAGCACGAGTCCGCCGCGGTCGCGAAACTTCGCCAGGCTCTCGGCGAGGCGCGACTTCAGCTCCAACGCGAAGATCCGCCCGCTGGCGATGTCGTCGCCGTAGGAGAAGCCGCCGGGGATGCAGAGGATCTGAAAGTCGTCGGCCAGCGCCGGCCGCGCCGCGAGGGCCCGCACGTGCACGCGGCGGGAGATCGCACCGGCCCGCTCGAAGGCGTGCGCCGTCTCGTGGTCGCAGTTGGTGCCCGGCGCCCGCAGGATCATCGCCCGAGGTGACAGCATGCTCACGCCCCTCCCCGCCAGGCGCGGGCCAGCCGTTCCACCGGAATGGCCACGGCCGCGCCGCCGGCCGCCGGCACGATCTCCAGCCGCGGCTCCGCGATCACGCTCCCGATCCACGCCCATGGCATGCCGGCGACGATGGCGGCGAAGCGGTCGGCCGCCGCGGCCGGCACCTCGCAGACGAACCGACCCGGCGTCTCGGTGAAGGCGATCGCCAGATCCCGCCGTGCCGGCGTCAGCCCGGCCGGATCGTCGAGCACCGGCACGTCGGCGACCGCGAGCCTCGCGCCCGTGGTTCCGCCGATCGCCATCTCGGCGACCGCGGCCGCCAGCCCGCCGTCGGAGCAGTCGTGGCAGGCGGCCACGAGCCCCGCCCGCTGGGCCGCTGCCACCGCGGCGAACGCATGGCGACAGGCAGCGGCGTCGACCTGCGGCACGCGGCCGCCGCGGACGCGGCCCGCGAGTTCGAGCTGGCTGCCGGCGAGATCGAGCCGCGAGCCGCCCACGATCGCGAGGCGGTTGCCGGGTCGCTTCAGGTCGGGAGTCACCACGCGGCGGACGTCGGCGACCTGGCCCATCGCGGTGGACAGGAGCGTCGGCGGGATCGACAGCTCGTGGTGCTTCCCCGCGGCGTCCGTCCAGGCGAAGACGTTGTTGAGGCTGTCCTTGCCGCTCACGAACGGCGCGGTGAATGCGACCGCCATGTCGTGGCAGGCCCGGCAGGCCTCGACGAGCGTGCCGAGCGACTCCTCGCGGCGGCAGTCGCCCCAGCAGAAGTTGTCGAGCAGGGCGATCCGGGCCGGATCAGCGCCCGCGGCGACGCAGTTGGCGATCGCCTCGACGATCCCGCCGGCCGCCATCTGGTAGGGGTCGAGCCAACCGAGGCGATGGCGGAGGCCGACGCCGAGCACGATGCCGCGGTCACGGCCGAGCACGCCGCGGATCACGGTGCCGTCGGCGGGGCCGAGCCCGGGGCCCAGCAGCGGCTTCACGATGCTCGAGCCCTGCACCTCGTGGTCGTACTGCCGCACGATCCATTCCTTGCTGGCCACGTCGGGCGCGGCGAGCACGTCCAGCAGGCAGTTCGCGAGCGACTCGTCGGCCGCCGACGTCCATGCCGTCGGCGCCGCGGCCGGCGGCGTGTGGCGCGACGCGAGCCGGCGCCGCGGCCGGCCCTCGTGGAGGAAGTGGCAGTCGAGTTCGCCTGCGGTGACGCCCTGCCAGCGGAGGACGAGCCGGCCGCTGCCCGTGAACGTGCCGATCGCGGTCGCCTCGACGCCCTCGTCGGCGGCGATCCGCGCGAGCCGCTCCCAGTCGTCCGGCGGCACGGCCAGCACCATCCGCTCCTGCGCCTCCGAGATCCAGGCCTCGGTGGCGGAGAGGCCGTCGTACTTCAGCGGCACGCGGTCGAGGTCGACCTCCGCGCCCAGCACCGCGGCCATCTCGCCGACGGCGCTGGAGAGGCCGCCGGCGCCGCAGTCGGTGATCGCGTGGAAGAGCCGCTGCCGCGACGCCTCGAGCACGAAATCGCAGAGCATCTTCTCGTGGATGGCGTGGCCGATCTGCACCGAGCCGCCCGACTGGCTCTCGCTCGCGCTCGACAGCTCGACACTGGAGAAGGTGGCGCCGTGGATGCCGTCGCGGCCGGTGCGGCCTCCCGCCACCACGACGAGGTCGCCCGGCTGCACCGCCGCGTCGGCGGAGTTGCGCGGCATGATGCCGACGGTGCCGCAGAAGACGAGCGGGTTGCCGACGTACCCGGAGTCGAAGGCGACGGCGCCGGCGATCGTGGGGATGCCCATGCGGTTGCCGTAGTCGCGGACGCCCGCGACCACGCCGGCCAGCAGCCGCCGCGGATGGATCACGCCGGGTGGCAGGTCGGCCGCGGGCGTGTCGGGCCGGCCCACGCAGAAGACGTCGAGGCTGGCGATCGGCTTCGCGCCCAGGCCCGTGCCGAGCACGTCGCGGATCACGCCGCCGAGGCCGGTGGCCGCGCCGCCGTAGGGCTCGATCGCCGAAGGGTGGTTGTGGGTCTCCACCTTCACGCAGATGTCGTGGTCGCCGTCGAACCGCACCACGCCCGAGTTGTCGCGGAACACGCTCACGCACCAGTCCTCGGCCCCCAGCCGCTCGCGGACCTGCTTCGTCGCCGCGAACACAGTCTCCTTGAGAAGGTTGTCGTAACGGACCGCTCCGGCCGGGCCGACGTGGTCGACCGGGCTGCCCAGCGTCTTGTGGCAGCAGTGCTCGCTCCAGGTCTGCGCGATCGTTTCCAGTTCGATCTCGAGAGGCTCGCGGCCCAGCGACGTGTAATGATCGCGGACCGCCCGCAGTTCGACCGCGGTGAGCGCGAGGCAGCGGTCGCGGCTGAGCGCGTCGAGGGCGGCGTCGTCGAGGCCCTCGAGGGGCACGGCCTGTCGTGCGAAGGTCCAGGGGCGGCCGCCGGCGAGCGTGCGGTGCGGCAGCGGCCCGACGACGACGTCGTGGATCGCCTCGCTGGCGAGCAGCTTCCAGGCGAGCCTGTCCGTGTCGGCCGCGGCGAGCGCCGGCAGCCAGTATTTGCGGACGCTCCGCACGGCGGCCGGACGCAGTCCCAGCAGCCCGCATGCCTCCTGCGCCGATTCGGCCGCCGGGTCGGTGACGCCGGCGCGGGGCAGCACGTGGAGCACCGTGGGCAGCTCGCCCGACGGGCCCATGGCCGGCGCGGTGAGCGTCGCGGCTCCCGCCTCGGCGACGATGAACGATTCGGTGACCGGGTCGGCGAACACCGCCGCCGCCAGCCGCTCCACGTCGGCCCGCGACAGCTCCCCCTCGATCAGCCAGCCGGCGGCCGTTCGCGCCCGCGTGCAGCCGGCCACGCCCAGTTCTGCGGCGCCCGCGACGACCGCCCGGGCGGCGTGGTCGGCATCGGCGTCGCGGAGGTGGACGTCAACTTCCCACAGCATCGCGGTCTTCCTTGGCACGCGTGAGTAAAGACACCAGCCGGCGGCGGTCCTCCGCCTCCAGGGCGGCGAGGATCTTCTCGGTGACGCCGGCGATCCGCGACAGTGCCCGCGCGACGGCCGGGGCGTTGTCGAGCAGGATGTCGGCCCACAGTTCCGGGTCGCCCGCGGCGATCCGTGTCGTGTCGCGCCAGCCGCCGGCCGTGAACTGCCGCGCCTCGGCGGGCGTGGCGGCGGCCACGGCGGCGGCCACGACGTGCGGGGCGTGGCTGGTCGCTGCGAGGATGCGATCGTGCTCGCGCGGGGGCATCACATAGACGGTCGATCCGAGCGCCGACCAGAAGCCGCCGACCGCCTCGACGTCGGCCGCGGGCGTGTGCGGGGCGGGCGTGACGATGGTGACGCGGCCCTCGAAGAGCGCGGCGTCGGCGGCCGCGGGGCCGCGGCGGTGGCTGCCCGCGACGGGATGCGCGGCGACGAACCGCCCCCGCACGCCCCCCTTGCCGCGGCGGCGCCGCTCCCAGGCGGCGACGATCGAGGCCTTCGTGCTGCCGGCGTCGGTGAGGATCGCGCCGGGACGCACCGCCGCGTCGACCTCCGCGAGGATGCCGGCGATGCTCGCCACGCCGGTCGCCACGACGACGAGGTCGGCGGCCTGCACGGCGGCGATGTCGGTGGCCGCCTCGTCGATCGCGTGCGCCCGCTGCGCCTCGGCGAGCGATCGGGGCGAGCGGCCCACCCCGATCACGCGGCCCGCCAGCTTTCGCGCTTTCAGCGCCAGCCCGATCGACCCGCCGATCATCCCCACGCCCACGATCGCGACGGTCGGCCAGTGGAGGGGACGAGCTTTCATGGACGCGCGGCGGACGGATCGGGGACGAGCTAGCGGCTGCCGGAAGGAACGCCGGTTTTGTAGCAGATACGGCAGCGTCAGACAGCCTCCTGACGCGGGGGCCGCACCGCAGACGGATGGCGGCGGCGGCGACGCTGTTCAGCGGCCCGACCATCGGAGACACTACGGCTCGGTCGGTCGGCCGCGACCGCCGGCCGACCGCTGCTGCGGCGACGCCGTGCCCGACCCGGAGAGACGACCATGCCCGGCCGCCGCGAGATGCCGCGGGCACTGCAGGCCGACCTGCTCGGCAGGCTCTCGATCGCGCTGGCGGCGGGCGTCGATCTCCGCAAGGCGTGGCACAGCGAGATCGGTCGCGTTCCGTCCCGGTGGCGGCCGCGGCTGGAGCTCGTGGCGCGGGCGCTCGACGACGGGAGCCCGCTCGCCGAGTCGCTGGCCGCGGCCGGCGACACGTTCCCACCGCTCGTCCGCGGCATGGTGGCGGTCGGCGACCGCACCGGCCACGAGGCCGAGACGCTCCGCCAGCTCTCCGACGCGCTGGCCCGCGGCGTGCGGGCGACCCGCGAGCTGCGGCGCAGTCTCGCCGGCCCGATGTTCCAGCTCGTCGTCGCCGTCGCCGTCGTGGGCTTGCTCATCGTGATGGCGGGCATGATGCCGCACGACGTCCTCGGCCTCGGCCTGCGCGGCCTGCGCGGGCTGGCCGTCTTCCTCGCCGCGCTGGCGGCCGTCGTGGCCGTGGCCGCGGCCGCGATCCGGTGGGCGGTCGCGGACTGGCGGCGGCACGGGGTCGTGCGGCTGGTTATGGACCTCGTTCCCGTCATCGGCCCGGCGTCCCGCGCGGCGGAGGCGGCGGCCTGGTGCCGCGCGGCGTCGCTCGCGAGCGGCGCCGGGCTCGACGCCGGCCGGCTCGTCACGCTCGCCTCGACCGCCGCCCCCGGGATGGCGGTCGAGGCCGCGGCGGTCGAGGAGGATCTGAGGGCGGGCAGTACGCTCGCCGAGGCGCTCGGCCGGACGCGGCGGTTTCCGCGGCGGCTCCTGGAGATCGTCGCCGTGGGCGAGGCCACCGGCAGCACGGCCGAGTCGCTCGACAGGGTCGCCGGCCAGTTCGACGACGAGGCCCGACTCGGCTGCGAGGCCGCCGTGAAGATGGCGGGATTCCTCGTGTGGGCCGCGGTGGCCGCCCTGATCGCGACGCTGGTGGTGAGGATCTTCTCGACCTACGTGGGCGTCATCCAGGCGGCCGGCCGCGGCCTGTGAGCGGCCGGCATCGCCGGGCGCGACGCGGCGGGATCGACGCTGCGTCCGGGGCGGCTTCCCGGTAGAGTCTGGGCGGCTCGGCAAGATGCGGGGGGTGACCCGCGGCACGGAGCCGGATGATCCCGGGGTGCGGCATGCGGCAGTCGCGACCGACGACGTTGATGAACATGCATGCCCGCGCGTCCGACGCCGGGAGCCTGTCGGTCTGCAGAACGCTGGTGGCCGTGGCATGCGCGGCGACGTCCCTCGTCGCGGCCGAGCCCGGAGCCGTCGTGATCGATCCGCCGTCCGCCGCGCGGACGCCGAGCCAGCAGGAGACCATGGCGGCCCGCGGATTCGTCCGCCATCGGGGCAGTTGGCGGACGGCGCAGGAGATCGAACTGATCGAGCGGGCCGAACGGGCGACGGTCGCACAGAAGGAGTGGAACGGCCGGCTCGAACGGATGCGGAAGCGTCTCGAGGAGCCCGCCCATGCCGAGGCCACGGCCGAGGAGATCAGGGAGATCTCGGACGGGTTCGCCGTGCCCGCGTTGGCCGCCGCGTTGGCCGCCGAGCAGCATGCGCGGGTGCGGGCCCTCTACGTCGAGGCGCTGTCGCGGATCCGGTCGCCGGAGGCCGCGCAGGCGCTCGTCGCGATCGCGATCGACCACCCCGATACCGAGACGAGGATCCTGGCGGTCGAGCGGCTGGCGGCGATCGACGCGGCCGCGGCGGCGGGAGCGATCCTGCCGGCACTCGGCGGCGGCGACAACGGGCGGATCAATCGGGCCGCGGCGGCGCTCGGGCGTCTCGGAGCCCGCTCGGCCGTCGGCCCGCTGATCGACGTGCTCGAGACCGAGCACGTGGTGGTCGCGGACGGGCCGCCGGAGGGCTCCACGACCGCCACGTTCACGCCGTCGGGCGGCGGGCTCGCGCTGGGGGGCGGCGCGAAGCGGCGGAAGGTCCGCATGCAGAACCCGCAGGTGCTCGAGGCGCTCGTGGCGCTGACCGGCGCCGACTTCAACTGGGATGTCGCGGCCTGGCGGGCCTGGCTGGCCAGCCGCCAGGCGCCGGCCGACTTCGACCCGCGGCGGGGCTGATTGCTCACGCCGCCCGGTCGGCGGCGACGGGCGGCTGGCCGCGGCGGCGGGGAAACCACTCCGCGTCGAGCACCAGTGTCGCCACCCGGTTCTCGAGGTTGGGCCGGAAGATCACGAGCAAGAGCACGGGCAGGAACCAGGCCATGAACAGGCCGCCGTTGTGGGCCTTCCAGAACTGGCTGCCGAGCAGCACCGCCGCCGTGCAGCTCATCAGCGTGCCGAGGTTCTTCGGCGCCGGCCAGATGGCGAGCGTGGAGATCATCGCGACGAAGGCGGCGAGCACCGGCAGGCGGAAGACGGCGTCGTTGTACGGGAGCGACCAGAAGCCCTCCAGCGAGACGTCGTTGGGGAAGATCCAGCCGAACATCTGCCGCAGCTGCCCGAGGAACACCGTCGCGTCGGGCGACGTGAACCAGAGGCCGAAGACGAGGGCGGCGAGCGCCGCGGCCACGCCCAGGGCGAAGCGACGGATACCCCGCTGCCAGTAGAAGCCGCACCACAGGGGGAGCAGGAAAACGGGGTAGTAGATCGTGCCGGTGGCCAGGCCGATGAGCGCGCCGGAGACGAACGGCCGACGGTAGGCGGCGATCGCCCAGATGACGAGCGCCCCGGGGAGCGCGTGGTCGACGCGGCCGGTCATGATCGCCGTGTAGGGGAGCAGCAGGTAGAGCACCGCCGCCGCGATCCCCAGCCGCACGGCGTCGAAGTGCAGCCAGGCGATCACGATCATGCCCGAGACGATCGCCAGCTGCGCGAGGATCGCCATGACGCGGGCGGTGGTCTCGTGCACGATCCTCCGCTTCACGTCGACGGCGGCGGCCGGGTCGACGGCGTCGGGGTCGGCCGAGAAGAGCCGCTGCGTCGAGATCTGCGGCAGCAGGAAGAGCAGGGGGTAGCCGGGCCCCAGCCGGGAGAGCTGATCGGCGTCGACCTCGGCCTCGCGGGTGTTGAGCCGGGCGGCGGCGGCGGCGCCGGCGACGTCGTCCCGTTGCGGCCTGCTGGTGATCACGTTGGCCAGCAGGAAGACGAGCAGCGAGATGCCGAGGAAGACGAGGCCGCCCACGGTGAGGTTGGGGTCGAGCAGGGGCCTGCGGACCATGAGCGAATCGAAGAGCATGCGGACGAGGAAGGCGCCCGACACGGCGAAGATCCAGACGTAGCCGAGCTGCTGGGCGGCGGCGCTCGCCTTGTAGCCGCCATACTCGACGGCCAGCAGGCCGGGCGCAAACAGGATCAGCCCCACGAGGTCGAGGTTCCGCATGCTCCAGACGCGGTTGAACTTGAAGAACAGGGCGATGGAGAGGAGCGACGACAGGTAGAACCAGGTCGTGGGGTTGACCCGGTAATAATGGAAGAGGATGTCGCTCATGCCGGGCATCCCGACCGGCGGCCGGGGACGGTGTGTCTGCCGCGGGCTTTCCCGCCGCGCCGCGGACCCCTCAGTATAGAGCAAATGCCGACCACCCCGACCGGGGGGAAAAAGAAGCCCCGGCCGGAACCGGCCGGGGCTCGAGCGAGGCGTGGCCGCCGCTGACGCGGCCGCCGAGGGAACGACGCCGCGACGTCAGTCGGGCAGGTCGACGCTCTCGGCGCCCTTCCGCGTGACCATGGCGGCGAAGACACGGATCGTGACGCTGTCCGACAACGCCTTGACGGCACCGTCCGCCATCACGACGTTCACCACGCCCGGATGGAAGGAGAAGGGCTGGCCGGAGCCCTCCTTGCCGTAGGTGGTGCCGTCGAACGTGGCGATGTCGACGCTGTCGCCGTTGGTGGCGTTGATGGCCTGCCCGCCGCCGCCCACGGTGAGGCCGTCGGCCGAGGAGCCCGCGAAGGCGAAGTCGCTCGCCGGCCGCACCCAGCCGCCGCCGTTGACCCGCGCGTTCGCCGCCGGGAAGCCGCCGACCCTGCCCTTGCGGGTGTACTTGAACGGTCGGCCGGCCGACTCGGCCAGCGCGATCGTCTTCGACAGGCCGTCGGTGCAGAAGGAGAGCTTCTGGGCCACCTTGCCGTTGTAGTCCTTGGCCATGAAGCCGTCTCCCTGCTGCGGTCCGCTGGTCGTCTGCGTCATCTGCTTCTGCGTGCCCGTCCAGGCGACGTCGGCCTTGTCGCTGGAAACGGTGCCGCCGTTGGCCAGCCGGTTGTCGACGAAGGTGGTCGGCGAGTAGTCGGTGGTGGCGCAGAAGAGTCCGGCCGTCACCAGGCTGCCGTTCCAGACGGCCATGGTGTTCGTCGTCGGGTACGGCCCCGACGTGTCGGGATCCGCGTCGAAGGCCTCTTCGTTCGACGGGTCGGAGGGGCACTCCAGGGCCTTGATCCGCGTCATCGCGAGGACGGCGTTCGGAGTCTGGTAGCCGGTGCCCGTTGTCCACGAGCTCCAGTTGACGTTCGGGCTACGGTCGTACTTGTCGTAGAGCTGCGATTCCTCGAGGAACGCCAGTGAACGGTTGACCCACGAGATCCGGCCGCCCGTGCCGCTGATCGGCCGCGTGCTGTGGGGCAGCGTGCTCTGGTTGGCGCTGGCGTAGTTGAGGATGGCCAGGCCGCACTGCTTCATGTTGTTCAAGCAGGCGCTGCGGCGGGAGGACTCGCGGGCCGCTTGGACGGCCGGGAGCAGCAGGCCGACGAGCGTGCCGATGATGGCGATCACCACCAGCAGTTCGACGAGCGTGAAACCCGGACGCCGCCGGGCGGATGGCGTGAGAGACGAACGTGCAATCGACATGTCGAACTCCTCGTGAAGAAAGGGATACGATCCGAAAACCCTGGGGCAACATCGCCTCGTGGCGAGCCGTCGCGGTCCTCCGGTCGTTCCGGTCGGCGCGTCGATCTGAAAACGTCGTGTGGTGTGCGGTGAGTCTGCGTGGGTGGCGGGGTGACGTTGGACGGGGGCGGTGACGATGCGGAACGGCCCGGTCAGCGGGTCAGTCGCGTCTTCTCGGTGCGTTCGATCTGGACGACCACACCGTCCTGGACGATGGCGAGCACCGACCCGAACCGCAGTCCGCGCAGGGCATCACCGATACGGCGCAGGGCCGCGTCTTGGGCGGGAAGTGACGCGGCATCGCCGGCATCGGCGTCGCGTTTGTCCGTCTCGCCGTGTCGGGTACTCATGGTCTCGGTCCTCCTGGTTCGCGGGATGATCTACGAGGGGGCGGCGCGTCAGCGCGCGGCGGGCCGCTCAGATGACGTACTCGGGGTCGGGCAGGAACACCCGCACCCTGCGTGGCGTGATCGTGACCTGCTCCCCGGGTTGCAAAGCGAGTTCCCTCGCGGCCTCGGCCGGCAGGTCCACGTGGAGTTCGGAGTCGGAGCCGGCCGGACGGCAGGCGATCCGCGAGACGGCCCCGCTGCGGGTGATCCGCAACACGCTGGCGGGCAGGCTGCGGCCGGAGGCTCTGTCGGCCGCCCCGGCCCGCCGGATGTCGAGCTCGTGCGGCCGGAGGTAGACCCGGGCGTCGCGGGCCTGCGCGTGCGGATAGTCGGGGTATTCGATGGGGATGCCGTGCCAGAAGGCCCGCCCGTTCTCGACGCGGCCGTGGAACACGTTGACGTTGCCGAGGAAGTCCATCACGAACGGCGTGGCGGGATGCTCGAACACGTCGTCCGGCGTGCCCCGCTGCTCGATGCGGCCGTGGTTCATCACCACCACCTCGTCAGCCAGTTCGAACGCCTCCTCCTGGTCGTGCGTGACGAAGATGCTCGTCATGCCGATCTCGTCGTGCAGCCGTCGCAGCCACTGCCTCAGCTCCACCCGGACCTTGGCGTCGAGAGCCCCGAAGGGCTCGTCGAGCAGGAGGATCTTCGGTCGGATGGCGAGCGCCCGCGCCAGCGCGACCCGTTGCCGCTGGCCGCCGGAAAGCTGGGCGGGCTTGCGGCCCCCCAGCCCCTCGAGCCTTACCAGCCGCAGGAGCGCGCAGACCTTCTCCTCGATCTCCCGGCGGTCGGCATTGCGCACCCGCAGGCCGAAGGCGACGTTCTCGAACACGCTCATGTGCCGGAAGAGGGCGTAGTGCTGGAACACGAATCCCACCTCCCGCTGCCGAGCGTGGAGGTCGGTGATGTCGGTGCCGTCCTCCTCGATCTGGCCCGCGTCGGCCGACTCGAGCCCGGCGATGATCCGCAGCAGCGTCGTCTTGCCCGAGCCGGAGGGCCCGAGCAGAGCCAGCAGCGTGCCCTGCGGCACTTCCAGCGACACGCCGTCGAGGGCCCGGAACGAGCCGAACGATTTCGAGATGCCCGTGACGCGGATGCTCATGCGGAAGCTCCCGGGGTACGGAGGTCGACCGCGGTGTTCTCGGCGAACGCCGCCTCGCGGTCGCGGAACTCGGCCTCCAGCCGCCGCTCGATCACGAACTTGGCGACGAGCGTCACCAGCGCCAGTCCCGCGAGCACGCTCGCCACCGCCATAGACGCGGGGGTGCGGTATTCCTGGAAGAGCTTCTCGACCCGGAGCGGCATGGTGTCGGTGGCGCCGGCGATGTGGCCGCTGACCACGTAGACCGCCCCGAACTCACCCATCGCCCGGGCGTTGGCGAGCACGATCCCGTGCAGCAGCGCCCAGCGGATGTTGGGGAGCGTGACCCGCCAGAACACCTGCCAGCCGCCGGCGCCGAGGCTGACGGCCGCCATCTCCTCCTCGGGCCCGAGCGACTCCATGACCGGGATGAGCTCGCGGACGACCAGTGGCAGCGTCACGAACGTGGTGGCGAGCACGAGCCCCGGCCACGAGAAGATCACCTTCCAGTGGAGCCAGGCCAGCGTCGGGCCGAGCAGCCCCTGGCGCCCGAAGATGAGCACGAGGGCCAGGCCTGCCACGACCGGCGACACGGAGAACGGCACGTCGAAGAGCGAGATCAGGAGCGACCGGCCGGGGAACCGGAACCGCGCCACCAGCCAGGCGGCTGCGACGCCGAAGACGGTGTTGATCGCCACGGCGACCGGCGCCACGGCGAGCGTCAGCCAGATCGCGTGCCGCGTGTCGGGGTCGTGGGCGAGTGCCCGCCACCAGGCGGCCGGGCCCGCGGCGAAAGCCTCGCAGAACACGGCCGCCAACGGCACCACCACGAGGAGCCCGACGATCGCCACGGCCGCGGCCACGAGGGCGGCTGCCAGCGGGGCGGGCGCGTTCGTGTGGAGTGTGGAGGGGGGCTTCATGGGACGGTGTCCGTGGGCGTGCGACGTCACTGGGCGGCGCGGGCGACCCGCTGCTGCAGGAGGTTCACCAGCACGAGCAGGGTGATCGACATCGCCAGCAGCACCACCGCGATCGCGGTCGCCTCGGCATAGGCGAACTCTTCGAGCCGCGACACGATCAGCACCGGCGCGATCTCGGTCTTGAAGGGCATGTTGCCCGAGATGAAGACGACGGAGCCGTATTCGCCGAGCGCCCGCGCCAGCGAGAGTGCGAAGCCGGTCGCGATGGCGGGCAGGATCGCCGGCAGGACGACGCGGAGGAACGTCTGGCTGCGGGACGCGCCCAGGATCCTGGCCGCCTCCTCGACGTCGCGGTCGAGGCTTTCGATCACCGGCTGCACGACGCGGATCGCGAACGGCAGGCTCACGAACACGAGCACCAGCACGATCCCCAGCAGCGAGTAGGCGCCCCTGACGCCCAGCGGTACCAGGAACTGCCCGAGCCAGCCGCGTTCGACGTAGAGGGACGAGTACACGAGTCCGGCGACGGCGGTCGGCAGCGCCAACGGCACGTCGACGAGGCTGTCGAGCAGCCGGCGACCAGGGAACCTGATCCGGGCGAGCACCCAGGCCACGACGAGGCCCGACAGCGAACTGATCGTGGCGGCGACGGTCGCCGCTCCGATCGACACGGCGTAGGCCGCCCGGGCCCGCGGCGTCCAGGCCGCGGCAACGAAGCCCGCGGGGCCGAGCGAGGCGGCCCTCAGGACGAGCACCGCGAGCGGGAAGATCACCATGGCGGTGACGACCAGCGACGTGATGGCGGCGGTCGTGCGAAAGCCGGGCAGCACCCTGGCGGCACGGCGGCGGGCCGCGGTCGAAGCGGCGGGTTGCCCGGTCTCCGCGTTCCGGCGGGGAGCGAAGACCCGCAGGGATGGCGGCGACGGGGCCGCAGCGAAGGCGATCATGTCTGCGCGTGGAAGGGGCATCGTGGCGCCGGTCGGCGGCGGCTCAGTTGGCGGTGGACGGCTGGTAGATCCGGTCGAAGACCCCGCCTTCGGCGAAGAACCTCTTCGTGGCCGCCTCCCAGCCGCCCAGGAACGAGATGTCGAACGTGTCGATCGCCGGCCATGACTGGCCGACGGCGGCGGGTGGCTGATCGTGCGGCCACGGCCGATAGTGGTGCTTCGCGATGATCTCGCGGCCTTCAGGCGAGAAGAGGAACCCGAGGTAGGCCTCGGCGGCGTGCCGCGTCCCCTTGCGGTCGACGTTCGTGTCGACGACGGCGACGGGGGGATCGACCCGGATGGATCGCTTGGGGTAGACGATCTCCAGGCCGCCCCGCGATTCGTCGACCTCCAGGTGCGCCTCGCTCTCGAACGTCACGTGCACGTCGCCGATGCCCTTCTGCGAGAAGGTCGCCGTGGCTGCCCGGGCGCCGGTGTCGAGCACGGGTGTGCGGCGGTAGAGGCCAGCGACGAAACGCTCCGCGTCGTCGTCGCTGCCTCCGGCGGCGAGCGCCGCGCCCCAGGCGGCGAGAAAGCTGTACTTGCCGTTGCCGGAAGTCTTGGGATTGGGCGTGATGATGGAGATGCCGTCGCGGTCAAGATCGGGCCAGTCGAGGATGCCCTTCGGGTTGCCCTTCCGGACGACGAACACCACGACGGAGTGGTAGGGCACGGAATCGTTGTCGAACCGCTTCTGCCAGTCGGAGCGGATGAGCCCCGACTTCGCCACCGCCTCGACGTCGGGCCAGACGGCGAGCGTGACGACGTCGGCGTCGAGTCCATCGATCACCGCGCGGGCCTGACTGCCCGACGCGGCGTGCGACTGCTTGACGGAGAGGGCGCGGCCGTGCTCGGCGGCATAATGCCTGGTGAACGCCTCGTTGATGTCGCGATAGAGCTCGCGGGTCGGGTCGTAGGAGACGTTGAGCAGCGTGATCGGCCCGCCGTCCGCGTTGCCCTGCGTTCCGGGGCCGCCGTCGTTGCATCCGCCCGCGATCAACGGCAGTGCGGCGGCCGCGATCCAGGCGCGTCTCGTCCAGCGGTTCATGGCCGACTCCGGCTTCTCGAGGTCCCGCCGCTCCGACGCGCTTCCCTGCGTATCGGGGCGGGACAGTTCACCGGAGATAGAAAGCAACGCGCGTGCCGAATCGCGGCCGCGTAGCCAACGGGCAAAACCGGCTGGCACAAAACCACGCTGCTTACCCAAACGCATGGTTTTCTACGCAAAAAGGATATTTCATTGATATATGACGGAACACAATCCGTCATATATAATAGAACGCCGTCTTATTTCATTACTAGCGAGAGCGGTGCGATCATGCCCGAGGCCCGTGATCTGTTGTCGGCGGTGTGGCGCGAGGCCTGTCGCCACATCGAGATCGAGGCCTCTGCGACGGCGGTCGCCGAGACGATCGCGGCCCACCTGCCGCTCGAGTCGCTCATCGTCCTGCGGGTCGATTCGGAAACGCGTGGCCTGGAGACCCTGACCGTCGGAACGGCCCGCGGCTGTGGTCGGCAGGACGGCCGGCGGCCACCGAAGCCAGTGCCGCGGACCGCGGAATTCTCCGCGGCATCCTGGCGCAGGCTCATGACGTGGATGCGGTCCGGCGACGTGGCCGGGCCGCGCGACGGCGAGGCTCGCGAGGTGCTCGCCGCGCTCCTGCCCGAGGGGTGTGCCGGAGACGCCCTCGTCGGGCCGCTTCGGTCTGCCGACGTGCCGATCGGCATGCTCGTGCTCGTCGCGGAGCAGGGGATCGCGTTCTCCGCCGCCGATCGGAGGACCGCGCGCGGCCTGCTCGAGCCGTTCGCCGTGGCGCTGGAGAACGACGGCCGGCTGCACGAATTGCGATCGCTCCGCGAGGCCGCAGAGGCCGATCGGCAGTCGCTGCTGACGCGGCTCGGCAGGCAGGACGTCAACGAGGACGTGGTGGGCGCGCGCACGGGGCTGCGGCACGTGATGGAGCGGGTCGAACTCGTGGCCCAGTCGGACGTCCCGGTGCTCATCCTCGGCGAGACGGGCACAGGCAAGGAGGTCGCGTCGCGGGCGATCCACTCGCGGTCGAAGCGGGCGGACGGGCCATTCATCCGGGTGAATTGCGGCGCGATCCCGCCGGAGCTGGTTGATTCACAGCTTTTCGGCCACGAGAAGGGGAGCTTCACCGGCGCCGCCCAGCAGCACCAGGGCTGGTTCGAGCGGGCCGATCGCGGCACGCTGTTTCTCGACGAGATCGGCGAACTGCCCCTCGCGGCACAGGTGCGGCTCCTGCGGGTGCTTCAGGATCATCAGATCGAGCGTGTGGGCGGCCGCTCGCCCGTGCACGTCGACGTGCGGATCGTGGCCGCGACCCACCGCGATCTGGCCGCGATGGTCAAGGATCGTACGTTCCGCGAGGACCTCTGGTATCGCATCAACGTTTTCCCGATCCTGCTGCCCACGCTCCGCGAGCGGCCCGAGGACATCCCGGCGCTCGTGCGGCACTTCGCGCAGCGTGCGGCGGTCCGGTTCGGCCTGCCAGTGGTCGCCCCGACCGAGTCCGACCTGCGGCTGCTCTCAGGCTACGGCTGGCCTGGCAATATCCGTGAGCTCGGGGCCGTGATCGACCGGGCGGCGATCCTCGGCGGCGGCCGGACGCTCGATGTGGCCACGGCGCTGGGGCTGACCCGCCAGGCCGCCGCGCCGGTGCCCTCCGGAGGGGCCACGATGTACGAGGTGATTCCGGAGACGGTGCCCCTGACGGACGTCGCCGCCGCGCCGCCGCCGGGGGAGATCGTCCCGTTGGCGACCGCGATGCGGCTGCACATCGAGCGGGCGCTGGCGGCCGCTCGCGGCCGGGTCGAGGGCCGCAAGGGGGCGGCGGCGCTGCTGCAGATCAATCCCCACACGCTCCGAGCCAGAATGCGGAAGCTGGGGGTCGATCCGGCGCGATTTCGCGAGTGAATCGCCGCCGGAGACGTCCTGCTCGCGAGCCGAGGCGGGAGGACACTTCTCAAAAATCGAGGGCCTCGCTAAGGTGGGCGGACTTTGCGGGCTGCGGCGAGGCCGCCGTCGACCCGCACATGAGTCCTAAAACTCGTTGGTTCGCGCTGCTGACCGGACATCTTGGAGGCACGCCTTGACTGCAGGGATCGCAGGAGGCTCCAGGTGCCTGTTTACGGCGACAACGTCGAGACCATCGGGCGGACGCCGCTGGTCCGCATTCACCGGCTCGCCCACGGGCTGAACTGCCGGCTGCTGGCGAAGATCGAGGGCCGCAATCCGGCCTACAGCGTGAAATGCCGCATCGGCGCGGCGATGATCTGGGACGCCGAACGCTCCGGCAGGCTCAAGCCGGGCCAGCGCGTTCTCGAGCCCACCAGCGGCAACACCGGGATCGCCCTGGCGTTCGTCTGCGCGGCGAAGGGCTATCCGCTGACGCTCCTCATGCCGGAGTCGATGTCGATCGAGCGGCGGCAGCTGCTCAAGGGCCTCGGCGCCGAGCTCGTGCTCACTCCGGCGGCGGAGGGGATGCGGGGTGCGGTGCAGCGGGCGGAGGAGATGGCGCAGGATCCGCAGTACTTCATGCCGCAGCAGTTCAAGAACCCTGCCAACCCGGCGATCCACTTCCAGACGACCGGTCCGGAGATCTGGAACGACACGGAAGGTAAGGTCGACGTGTTCGTGGCGGGCGTGGGCACCGGCGGCACGATCACCGGTGTGTCGCGATTCTTCAAGGACGCGCAGGGGCAGAAGCTCCACACGGTGGCGGTGGAGCCGGCCGCCAGCCCGGTGCTCTCCGGCGGCCCGCCCGGGCCTCACAAGATCCAGGGCATCGGCGCCGGCTTCGTGCCGGACGTGCTCGACCGGTCGCTCATCGACGAGATTCTCCCCGTGACCAACGAGGAGGCGTTCGCGATCGCACGGCGGTTGGCGAAGGAGGAGGGCATCCTCTGCGGCATCAGCTGCGGGGCCGCGATGCACGCCGCACTGCGGGTGGCGGCCAGGCCCGAGTCGGAGGGCAAGACGATCGTCGTCGTGCTGCCGGACTCGGGCGAGCGGTATCTCTCCACCGGCATCTTCGAGTCCTGACGCGGCCGTGTCGCGGAGCCCCTCCCGGAGCCGATGCATCCCATGTCCGACAGCCTGCTGCAGCGCAGCGTGACGACGGCGGTGGCGCGGAACCTCGCCACGACGACGAAGACGCGGCCGATGATGATGTCGGTCACGCCGCGGCACCTGCTGCACCTGCTGCCGTGGATGCAGGTGGAGGGGGGCGCCTACCGCGTCAACCGCACGAAGGTGGAGCTCTCCAAGGCGGCGCGGATCGAGATCGGATCCTCGGAGCACGGCCTCTCGTTCGCGGCCGGCTCGCTCCGGAGCGTGCCGCTCTTCTCCCATCTCCCCGAGTCGCTGCTCGACCGCATGCAGCGGCGGTTCGAGACCGAGCGCGTGCCGCTCGGCAGCGACCTGCTCATCGAGGGGGAGGACCGCAGCACCTTCTTCGTGATCGCGCAGGGGCAGGTGGAGATCCTCAGCAAGGGGGTCCACGGCCGCGACCTGCGGGCTGCCCTGCTGACGGAGGGGGAGTTTTTCGGCGAGGTGGACCTGGTGAGCGACAAGCCGTCGGACATCACGGTGCGGACGATCACGCCGTGCGTGCTGCTGACGCTGTCTCGGAAGGACCTGGACGCGGTTCTGGACGAGCTTCCGAACCTGCGAGGCGACTTCACGAAGGCGATCGCGGAGCACCTGGAACTGCGGAGCACGGTGAACCGCTACGGTGAGCGGAACATCGACCTGGTGAGCGGGTACGCGGAGAACGTGGAGATCCCTGAGACGTTCGTGGACTACGCGGCGAATCCGCGGGAGTACTCGCTGTCGGCGGTGCAGACGGTGGTGCGGGTGCACACGCGGGTGTCGGATCTCTACAACGGCCCGTACGACCAGCTCGAGGAGCAGATCCGGCTGACGATCGAGGGGATCAAGGAGCGTCAGGAGTGGGAGCTGATCAACAGCCAGAAGTTCGGGCTGTTGCATTCGGTGGACCCGGCGATGCGTGTGTCGACGCGATACGGAGCGCCGACTCCTGACGATCTTGACGAACTGTTGGCGCTGGTGTGGAAGAAGCCGGCGTTTTTCCTGGCGCACCCGAAGGCGATCGCGGCGTTCGAGCGTGAGTGCACGTGGCGTGGCGTACCGCCGGTGACGGCGACGATCCACGGGACGAGCGTGATCCTGTGGCGTGGGGTGCCGATCGTCCCGTGCGACAAGCTGGAGGTGAAGAGCCGGTACGGCTCGAACCAGTCGTTCGGGACGACGAGCATCCTGCTGTTGCGTGTGGGTGAGGCGGACCAGGGGGTGGTGGGCCTGCACCAGACTGGGATCCCGGGAGAGATCATGCCGAGCCTGTCGGCGCGGCTGATGGGCCTCGACAGCCTGGGCGTGGCGTCGTACCTGCTGACCAACTACTTCTCGCTGGCCGTCCTCACCGACGACGCCCTCGGCGTCCTGGAGAACGTCGAGGTCGGCTACTACCACGACTACGAGCACCGCAAGGCGACGCCGAAGTGACCGTGCGCCCGGCGGACGGGCCGCGGGACGGATGCACATCGAAGAGGTGACCGATGGACGATGTCTCGACTGGAGTCTCGACGGCCGCCGGCCGGGCGCCGGCGATCGGGGCGTCCTTGCCGGGGGACGTGTCCGCGGGCGACGTCTCCCGGATCGCCGAACAGCTGATGCACGAGGCGTTGGCTGCGGCCGCCGATCGAAGCGTCGGCGGCATGCCCGCGCAGCCGCGTGCCATGCCGGCGATGCCCGCCGTCCTGCCGACGCCCTCGGTCGCGCCGGCCTCCGCGGCCCTGCCGCCCGCCATCCCCGGCGGCCTCGCCGCGGCGTCGGCGCCGCAGACCGATCTCACGGGGCTGCGCTCGTTCATCGGCCGGATCCGCGGCCTCGACCACAGGCAGTTGCCGACGGTGCTCGGCGACGGTGCCGCAGCCTCCTCCGGCATGCCGGCGGTCGGCATCGGCTCCGGCGGCCTGTCGCCGACAGGCTTCTTCGACGTCGACGCGGTCCGCCGCGACTTTCCGATCCTGAGTGAGCGTGTTCACGGCAGGCTGCTCGCCTGGTTCGACAACGCCGCCACCACGCAGAAGCCGCAGGCCGTGATCGATGCCCTCGCGGCGTTCTACGCCCACGACAACTCGAACATCCACCGCGGCGCCCACACGCTGGCGGCCCGGTCGACCGACGCCTACGAGCGGGCCCGCCGGATCGTGGCAGATTTTCTCGGGGCCGAACGGCCCGACGAGATCATCTTCGTGCGCGGCTGCACGGAGGGGATCAACCTCGTCGCCAACGCGTGCGGAGCGAGCCTCGGCGGCGGCGACGAGATCGTGCTCACGGAGCTCGAGCACCACGCCAACATCGTGCCCTGGCAGATGATCGCGGAACGGACGGGCGCCGTCATCCGCGTGGCCCCGATCAACGACCGCGGCGAGGTGATCCTGGAGGCCTACGAGGGCCTGCTCGGCTCGCGGACCCGGATCGTGTCGCTCTCCCACGCCTCGAACAGCCTGGGCACGATCCTGCCGGTGGAGCTGATGACGCGGCTGGCGAAGGCACGGGGCGCGTGGGTGGTCGTGGACGGCGCGCAGAGTGTGTCGCACTTCCCGGTGGATGTCCGTGGCATCGGCGCCGACTTCTACGTCTTCTCGGGGCACAAGATCTTCGGGCCCACCGGCATCGGCGCCGTGCACGCCACCGCGGAGGCACAGCGGTCGCTGCCACCGTGGCAGGGGGGCGGCAACATGATCCGCGACGTCACCTTCGCCCGCACGACTTACGCCGACCCGCCGGCGAAGTTCGAGGCGGGCACGCCGAACATCGCGGATGCCATCGGTCTCGGCGCGGCGCTGGAATACGTCACCGCGCTCGGCCGGGAGCGGGTCGCCGCCTACGAGCACGAGCTCCTCCAGCACGCGACCGCGCGGCTGACGGCGATCGACGGCCTGCGGCTCGTCGGCACGGCGGCCGAGAAAGTGGGCGTGCTGTCGTTCGTGCTGCCCGGCCGGGATCCGCTGGAGATCGGCCGCTTGCTCGACCGGGAGGGGATCGCGGTGCGGGCGGGTCATCACTGTGCGCAGCCGTCGCTACGGCACTTCGGCCTGGAGGCCACGGTGCGTCCGTCGCTCGCCTTCTACAACACCCGCGAGGAGATCGACCGACTGGCCGACGCCGTGGGCAGGATGGCCCGCGGGCGGATGTGAACAGCGCCCTATCGGAACGGCCAGATGAGCGGGGCCAGTGCCACCGTCAGCGCCATCACGAGGAGGTTGAGCGGACCGCCGAAGCGGACGTAGTCGCTGAACTTGTAGCCGCCGGGACCGTAGATCATGAGGTTGGTCTGGTAGCCCATCGGCGTCGCGAAGCCGCAGCTGGCGGCCACCGTCACCGCCATCACGAAGGGCATCGGGTTCACGCCCAGGTCCGTGGCCGTCTGCCAGGCGATCGGGAACGTCAGCACCGCGGCTGCGTTGTTGCTCATGAGTTCCGTGAAGAGCATGGTCACGAGGTAGATCGCCGCCAGCACGACGTGCGGGTGGTCTCCCGCCGCGGCGATCGTCGATTGGGCGATCCATTCCGCGAGCCCGGTCTTCTCCATCGCCCGCGCCAGCCCGAAGCTCGCCGCGATCAGCAGCAGCGACTCCCACTCGATCGACCGCCGGGCCTCGTCGGACGAGACGCACTGCGCCGCCACCACCACGGCCGCCGCCACGAGAGCCGCCGCCACCATCGGGACGAGCTCCATCGTGGCCGCCAGCACCATCGCCGCGAGCACCGTGCAGGCGATCCAGGCGTGGTCGTGCCGCGGCGGCGTGAAGTCGCGGACCTGGCTGACGAGGTAGAAGTCGCGATTGCTCCGCTGGTGGTCGGCGAAGCCCGGGCTCGCCTCCAGGAGCAGCGTGTCGCCCGGCTCGATGCGGATGTCGCCGATCTTCATCCGCAGCCGCTCGCCGTTGCGGGCCACGGCGATCACGACCGCCTCGTACGTGGAGCGGAAGCGGCCCTCGCGGACCGTCTGGCCGATGAGCGGGCAGGTGTTCGAGACGACCGCCTCGATCAGCGTCCGCTCGGAGCGCGGGTCGTCGAGCATGAAGACCTGGTCGGTGGCGGGCCGCAGGCCGCGGATCTTCTGCAGTTCGACGACGGAGTCGACGACGCCGACGAAGACGAGCCTGTCGCCGGCCTCGAGCCGCTCGGTCGGCGCGACGGCGGCCATCACGTGGCCGCCGCGGTCGATCTCCACCAGGAAGAGCCCCTCGAGGCCGCGCAGGCCGGCCTCCTCGATCGAGCGGCCGACCAGCGGGCTGCCCGGCTCGACGACCATCTCGAGTGAGTATTCCCGCGGGTCGTCGCCGGGGCCCACCGCCGGGCGGCGGTCCTTGAGCAGGTGCCGGCTGGCGACCACGAGGTAGGCAAAGCCCGCCAGCAGCAGCGGCACGCCGAGCCACGAGATCTCGAACATCCCCAGGGGGCGTCCGGTCTTCGCCGACACCAGCCCGCTGACCACGACGTTGGTGCTCGTGCCGATCAGCGTGCAGAGGCCGCCGAGCACGACCGCGTCGTTCATCGGCATGAGCAGCTTCGAGACGGCGAGCCGGTGCTTCTTGGCCCAGTCGCGGATCGCCGGCACCATCAGGGCGACGACCGGCGTGTTGTTCATGAACGCGGAGAGGGCCGCCGGACCGACCATGGTGCGGAACTGCGCGGAGGCGAGCGATTCCGGCCGGCCGAGCACCCGGTCGACGAGCGCCGCCAGCGCCCCGGTCCGTTCCACGGCCGCGGCGACCACGAAGAGCGCCGCGACGGTGATCATCCCCTCGTTGCTCATCCCCTTGAGCGCCTCGTCGGGCGCGAGGATGCCGGCCGCGAGCAGCACGACCACGCCGCCGATCATCGCCATGTCGGGCCCCCGCTGGCCGAGGAGCAGGGCCGCGAGGGTGGCGAGCACGACCGAGGCGGTGAGCACCGCCTGCCAGTTCCGGAGCACGTCCTGCAGCAGGGAGTCGGGGCTCATGCGGACACGATGGGCGAGGGGGCGGGCGGTCGCGGCTGCCGTCGGGTGGCCCCGGAAATGTCCTGCCGTGCGGGCGGCCGTGCAAGGGCAAAAGTTTCGCAGCGGCCGGCCGTGGCACGTGGAGGCCGCCGCGCGGTAGTCTCTCGGCCGAGCCCACTGCGGCGCCGCAGCCCTCATTGCCGGCCGCGTCGCCGACATCCCGCACCCGGAGCCACCGCCGATGATCGACCAACTGCTCGAGGGCAACCGCCAGTTCATCGCCGACGAGTTCCTGCCGAACGCGGAGTACTACCAGACGATCGCCACGCGGCAGACCCCCAAGGTGCTCTGGATCGGCTGCTCCGACTCCCGCGTGAGCGAGCACCAGATGACCGGCTCGAGGCCGGGCACGATGTTCGTGCACCGCAACGTCGCCAACATCATCGCCTTCAACGACGTCAACATCTCCTCGATCCTCGAATACGGCGTCGTGCACCTGAAGATCGAGGACATCATCGTCTGCGGCCACACCCGCTGCGGCGGCATCGCCGCCATCGAGGACGGCGTGCACGAAAACTACATCGCCGACTGGCTCTGCATCGCCTCCGGCGCCAAGGTCGTCGCCGACCGGATCGCCGCCGAGCGCGGCCTGACCCGCGAGCAGAAGCTGGAGGTTCTCACCGAGGAGAACGTCAAGCTGCAGATCAAGCATCTCAAGAACCTCGCGCTCATCAAGAACCAGCACGCGAAGGGGAACCTGCCGCGGATCCACGGCTGGCTCTACCGCGTCGAATCGGGCACGGTCGACGTGCTGGTCGACGGCCGAAACCCGACGGCGTGAGCCGGAAGCCGACGGCATGAGCACGCACGTCCTCGCGCTCGATCAAGGCACGACGAGTTCGAGGGCGATCCTCTTCGACCGCGCCGGGAAGATCGTCTCGGTCGCGCAGCGGGAGTTCCGCCAGATCTATCCGCGGCCCGGCTGGGTCGAGCACGACGCCGGGGAGATCTGGGAGACGCAGGCGGCCGTCGCCCGCGAGGCCCTCGCCACGGCCGGCGTCGCCGCCGGGGACGTGGCGGCGATCGGGATCACCAACCAGCGCGAGACGACGGTCGTCTGGGATCGCGACACGGGCGCGCCGATCGCCAACGCGATCGTCTGGCAGGACCGCCGCACGGCCGGCAGGTGCGACGCGCTCACGCGCGGCGGGCACGCCGGCCGCATCAAACGCAAGACAGGCCTGGTGCTCGACGCCTACTTCTCGGCCACGAAGCTGCAGTGGCTCCTCGAGCACGTGCCCGGCGCGAGGAAGCGGGCGAAGGCGGGCCGGCTCGCCTTCGGCACGATCGACAGCTGGCTCGTCTGGAAGCTCACGGGGGGCGCGGTGCACGTCACCGACGCGAGCAACGCCTCGCGGACCATGCTCTGCAACATCCGGACGGCTGAGTGGGACGAGTCGCTCCTCGATCTCTTCGACGTGCCCCGGTCGCTGCTCCCCGAGATCCGGGCCTCGAGCGAGGTCTACGGCGAGACGGATCTGCTCGGGCGGCCGGTCCCGATCGCCGGGATCGCGGGCGACCAGCAGGCGGCGCTCTTCGGCCAGCAGTGCACGCGGCCCGGCATGGTGAAGAACACCTACGGCACCGGCTGCTTCATGCTCATGCACACCGGGCGGAAGCCGATCGCCTCGCAGAACAACCTGCTGACGACGGTGGCCTGGCGGCTCGGCGGGGAGATCGAATACGCGCTGGAAGGCAGCGTGTTCATGGCCGGCGCCGCGGTGCAGTGGCTGCGGGACGGCCTGGGCATCATCCGCTCGGCAGCCGAGGTCGAGCGGCTGGCGGTGAGCGTGCCCGACACGGGCGGCGTGAGCCTCGTGCCGGCCTTCACGGGCTTGGGCGCGCCGCACTGGGACCCCCATGCCCGCGGGGCGATCGTGGGCCTGACCCGGGGCAGCACCGCGGCTCACATCGCACGGGCCGCCCTGGAAGGGATCACCCACCAGGTGGCCGACGTCCTCCACGCCATGGAGTCGGATGCGGGCATCCGGCTCAAGGAGCTGCGGGTCGACGGCGGCGCGAGCACCAACGACCTGCTCATGCAGCTGCAGGCCGACCTGCTCGGCGTGCCGGTCGTGCGGCCGCTGGTGTCGGAGGCGACCGCGCTCGGGGCCGCCTCCCTCGCGGGGCTGGCGGTGGGCTTCTGGAAGAGCCGCGCCGAGCTCGCGGCGCAGTGGCGGCCCGACCGCCGCTTCACGCCGGCGATGAAGCCGGCCGAGCGGGCGCGGCGGGCGGCGGTCTGGGCGAAGGCGCTCGACCGCGCGCGGCGGTGGGAAGCGGCGGACTGACGCGGTCGCGAGTCGATTGAAACGTGTTCTCCGCCGGTCGTGGCGGTGGAAGAGTCCGTGAGGGGTTGCCCGTGCTCCGAGAGCCGGCGTAGCTGACAAGCACAGCCATGGATGGCGGAGCGTAGTCAGCTTCGAGAGAGCGGAGGCCTGGAGGGCCGGAGCGAACGTCCGGCGACGGGGCACGGGCAGCCCCGAACCGTGGCCGAAGTCATGGCTTCGCGACTGCCGGCTGGAGAAGGCCCGTCTACGGCAGCGGGCCGCCGGTGTCGTCGCGGGCGGCGGCCCGCAGCCGCACGAGCTCGGCGCGGAGGCCGTCGAAGGTGGCCTGCGCGGCCGTGTCGGCGTGGATGCTCCGCATCTCCCGCGGGTCGTTCACCAGGTCGAAGAGCTCCCACTCGCGGCGGTCGTCGTACCAGATCAGCTTGTGGGTCGGCGTGCGGACGCCGTAGTGGCTCGGCACGCGGTGCGGGTCCGGGAACTCGTAGTAGTGGTAGTAGATGCTCTGCCGCCAGTCGGGCGGTGACTCGCCGCGCAAGAGCGGCACGAGGCTGCGGCCCTGCATGTCGGGCGGGGCCTCGACGCCGGCGGCCGCGAGGAACGTCTGGGCGAAGTCGAGGTTTTGGACCATCTGCTCGATCGTCGTGCCCGGGGCCGTGACGCCCGGCCAGCGGACCACCAGCGGCATCCGCAGCGATTCCTCGTACATCCAGCGCTTGTCGTACCAGCCGTGCTCGCCGAGGTAGAAGCCCTGGTCGCTCGAATAGATCACGATCGTGTCGCGGGCGAGGCCGGTCTTGTCGAGGTGCTCGAGCACGCGGCCGATGTTCCGGTCGACGCCGGCGACGCAGCGGAGGTAGTTGGCGATGTAGCGCTGGAAGTTCCAGCGGACGCGGTCGGCGCCCGTCGGCGGCGCCGCCTCGAAGGCGGCATTCTCCGCGGCGAAGGCGGCATCCCACCGCGCCTTCTGCTCCGGGGTGAGGTTCTCCGGCGGCTTGAGGGCGAGGTCCCGGGCCGTCATGTGACGGGCGATCGTCATCTCCTGCTCGGCGGCCCCGCCGGCGCGGCCGGCGTAGTCGTCGAAGAGCGTGGGGGGCTCGGGAAACGTGCGGCCCCGGAAGAGCCCGAGCTCCTCGGGGCCCGGCTGCCACTCGCGGTGCGGCGCCTTGTGCTGCAGCATCAGCACGAACGGCTTCGACGTGTCGCGGCGGGTGTCGAGCCACTCCAGCGCCAGGTCGGTGACGATGTCGGTGCAGTATCCCACGACGCGTCGCTTCGCGGGCTCGCCGCCGGGCTGCTGCGGCGCCGAGAGCAGCATCGGGTTGTAGTACTGTCCCTGGCCCGGCAGGACCTCCCAGTGGTCGAAGCCGGTCGGCTGGCTCACGAGGTGCCACTTGCCGAGCATCGCCGTCTGGTAGCCGGCCTGCTGCATCAGCTTCGGGAACGTCACCTGCGACCCGTCGAACGTGCTGTGGTTGTCGCGGAAGCCGTTCAGGTGGCAGTGCTTGCCGGTGAGGATCACGGCCCGCGACGGCCCGCAGATCGAGTTGGTGCAGAAGCAGTTGCGAAACAGCGCACCCTCGCGGGCGATCCGGTCGATGTGGGGCGTGTCGATCAGCTTGGAGCCGTAGGCGGAGATGGCGGCGGTCGCGTGGTCGTCCGAGAAGATGAAGAGGATGTTGGGCCGCCGGGCCGCGGCCGGCGCGGCATCGGCGGCGACGGTCTGTGTCGCGGGGGCGAGCATTCCCGGGATCAGGCTCGCGGCCAGCAGGACCGCCGCGAGCGGGACCCCTGCGACGCGGCGCACGGACGCGGGAGCGGCGGACGGAGACGGCGGGACAAGCATGGGACGGTTCCTGCTGGTGAAGAACGGCGGCGGCCCGGGAAGGACGGTGGCTGGGCGACCCGAAGGGGGTAGGCTGCAGTACGACACACTATATTCGGAGTGCAGGCCGTTCGCGGGATCCGATCGTCGAGGTGTCGGAGCAGGTGCGACCGGCAAGCCAGCCAGCAGGCCCGGCAGCAGGCCCGGCAGCGAGACCGAGCGGGAAGAAAGCCACCATGACGCACGAAGCCCGGCAGCCTCCGCGGGAGCGATTCGGCGACTATTACGCCACGCCCAAGGCTCCCTGGGACATCGGCCGGCCGCAGCGGGCGTTCGTCGAGGCGGCCGACGCGATCGGCGGCCGGGTGCTCGACAGCGGCTGCGGCACCGGCGAACTCGCGATCTGGCTGGCCGAGCGCGGCCGCACCGTGACCGGCGTCGACTTCCTGGCGGCCCCGCTGGAGGTGGCCGGACGGAAGGCCCGTGACCGCGGGGTCGCCGTGAACTTCCTGGAGATGGATGCCCTGGCACTCGGCGAGATTCCGGAGCGGTTCGACGCCGTGACCGACTGCGGGCTCTTCCACGCCCTCGACGACGCCAGCCGGGCCGCGTACGTCCGCGGGCTCGCCCGCCTCCTCGAGCCGGGGGCCCGCGTCTTCATCCTGTGCATGTCGGATGCCGAGCCCGGCGCGCACGGGCCGCGGCGGATCCACGAGCGGGAGTTCCGCGAGGCCTTCGCCGATGGCTGGGAGATCGAGACGCTGGAACCGTCGACGTTCGAGGTCGTGCCCGGCATTCCGGGGGCGGAGTTCACGGCCGGGGGCGCGCGGGCGTGGTTCGCCGTGATCCGGCGGACGTGAATCGGGGCATGAACCAGGGCATGAACCAGGGCATGACGGGGTCGGCGGCGGCGTGCCGCGGCCGCAGTGACGACGTGAGCGGCCGCAGGCTTTCGATCCGGCAAGCAAGCGGTTTGGACGCCCGGCTGTCGACCGATCAGCCGATTGTCTTCGTAGAATGGATGCGTTCGCCGCCGGCCTGCATGGCTGCCGGCGGGCGGGGCCGCCTCCGCGACGTGCGGCAGGGCGACCCCCGATCAAGCCGACGCGGGGAGCCCCCGTCGCGATCCCCTGCACCAGGAGAACCCATCGTGACACGCGCAACCATGACTCGCGCAACCACGACACGTGCAACCAGGACTCGTGCAACCAGAATGTTCATCGCGATGGCCGTGCTGGCGGGCGGTGTGTTCGCCGCTCAGGCGATGGCCCAGCAGGCCGTGTCGCAGCCGTCCGTCCAGCCCGCTCCGGTCCGCTCGCGGTCGCAGCCCACGCGGCAGTATCGCAGCTACTCGGTGAATCCGACCCGCGGCGAGGTCCGCCGCGACGGGTCGCACCGCGGCGACGCCACGTGGCGGCACGCCGGCGCGAAGGCCGTCGGGCACTACGCCACCGGCAAGTGACCCGCGCCGGCGCGGCACGCGATTCCCGCGACCCGCCGCGAAGGACCGAGTCTGCGAGACACGCCGTCTGAGAGAAAAGCTGCCTGGCAGACGAGCGGCCTGAAAGACGAGGGCCCGGTGCGACGAATCGCACCGGGCCCCGCTGTTTCTTCCCAGTTGCGTGGAGGCAGGAGCGGCGGATTAGGGTGTCCGCTCCCGCCGGGTGTCAGCAAGACCGAGGGAGTTGATGGGAGCCACCTCCTTCCAAGCCGATGTGACGGAAGCCAACGAATCGAGAGCGTAGTGCCGCCGCAGGGCGGGTTCGACGCCGACGTCGGCGGCGTCGTCGAGGAAGCGGATGAACGTGGCGGCATCCCGGCGGGCCACCAGCCAGCGGACGACCGCGGCACTCTGTCCATAGAACACCCGCTGGCGTCCGCCTGCCTCGGGGTAATCGTCGAGTGCCATCAGGTCGGATGGCGACCATGCAAGTCCCTGACGGAGAGCGGACTGGAAATCCGCCTCGTGCAGACGCTGCTTCGCCGGGGAGTCGAAGAGCAGGGCCAGCCCCTCGTCGGCCCACCGCGGCGGCGGGGCATGGACGAAGTGGTCCGCCAGCACGACGTGCACGAGTTCGTGGTCGAGTGCGTCGGGAACGATGTCGGGGCCGTCGCCCATCACGTCGATCCTGCGGCAGACGACGCGGTCGCCAACGAACTCGAGCGACGTCGCGCCGCGGGCATCGACCGGAGGTCCGCCGACCGCGGCGGCGAACGAGCCCGGTGTGGCATGCACGTGGACCTCGCACCGGACGACCCAGGCCGCCGGATCGGGCTGCCCGAGCAGGCTCGCGAATGCCGCCCGCCGCGACGCCTCGGCGTGTTCACGGATCGCCTCGCCACGGGCTGGATCGGTGCCGACGACGATGATGCTCGTCGCCAGCGGCTCGCACGTCACGCGGCTGCAGGCGGACGCACAAGCGGCAGAAGACGGGCATGCGGCGGCAGGCACGGCATCGTCTGCCCGGGCACCCGCGGTCACGGTCGAGATGAGTGCGAGGACCGCACCCGTCGAGACGATGCCCCGCACCTTGGACCTCGTCTCCGCAGCGGAGATCACCGGAACCTTCGGCGGATTGGGCAGGCGGTTCATCGCAGCGTTGCTCCACGGTCGAGTCCGTCGGCAAGAGTTTGCACGTTGCGTGCCAAAGTGATCGGCTGGCGGCAGGCCGAGGTCCGGCGGCCGTTGTGCCCGGGAAAATCGAGCGTCGGCCGCAGCACCGGTCGGGGCGAGAATCGGCCGAGTGCCCAAAAAGAGTGCAGACGATGCCGCTGCCGGGAGCACGCGGCGGCAGGTTTGCGACGGTCGATCTGGTCCACTACGCTCCGCCGGAATTTCGAGGACGATCAGGGCGAAGACCGCAGCCGCATGCCGTGGACCGGTCGATGTCCGGCCGCGGGTTCGCGGTCCGTCGGGCGAGGCGTGCCGAGATGCGCTTGTTTCCCTGTGACCGCTTCCGCCTGCCGCTGCCGGAGGGGCACCGGTTTCCGATCGACAAGTACCCGCTGCTGCGGCGACGGCTCGAGGCGCACGCGGCCGCGGGAAAGCCGCTCGAATTCATCGAGCCACATGCCGCGACCGACGACGAGCTGCGGCGGGTGCACGCGGCCGGCTACCTCGGCCGCGTGATGGCAGGCACCCTCTCGCGGGACGAGGTGCGGCGGATCGGCTTTCCCTGGAGCCGCGAACTCGTGGAGCGGTCGCTCCGCAGCACCGGTGCCGCCGTGGACGCCGCCGCCGCCGCGCTCGAGGACGGCGTGGCGGCGAGTCTTGCCGGCGGCACCCACCACGCCGGCACCGACTGGGGCGAGGGCTACTGCGTGTTCAACGACGTCGCGGTGGCGGCCCGGGAGATGCAGGCCCGCGGCTCGGTCGAGCGGGTGCTGATCCTCGACTGCGACGTGCACCAGGGAAACGGCACGGCGGAGATCTTCGCGCACGACCCGACCGTGTTCACGATGTCGATCCACGGCGCCCGCAACTTCCCGCTGCGCAAGGTTTCCGGGTCGCTCGACGTGCCGCTCGAGGACGGCACGGGCGACGACGAGTATCTCCGCGCGCTCGCGCCGGCCGTCGCCGAGTCGTTCAGCCGCGCGCGGCCCGACCTCGTGCTCTACATCGCGGGCGCCGATCCGTACGAGGGGGATCGGCTCGGCCGCCTGCGGCTCACGAAGGCGGGCCTGCTCGCCCGCGACCGGCTCGTGCTCGACGCCGTGCGGGCGGCGGGCACGCCGCTGGCGATCGTCTGCGGCGGCGGCTACTGCGCCGACCTCGAGGCGATCGTCGACATCCACGCCGCGACGATGCTGCTGGCGGCGGGCATGATCCCGGGCGGTGGTGACGTCGCCGCACCGTGACAGCCGTCGCCCGGGAGCGCGGTGATCCCTCTGTGAGGTCGCCCTTGCGAGGATGCATCCCGCGCGGGGCGTCCATCCCGCGCGGCAATGCTCCTCGGTGGGCGGCGTCCGCGGCTCAGCGGGTGGACGACGTCAAGACGCTGCTTGCGACGGCCGGCCGCGGCTCGGCCGCCGGCGCGGCATCGGCCACGACGGCCCTCGTAACCTCCGCCGGCCGCTCCGTGGCGACGATACGGCCGTCGCAGCACGTGGTCGCCGGCACGATCACGGTCTCGCGGACCACGCTGGAGCCCCATTCCGTCCGGGAACAGCAGGCGGGCTCGACCCTCCGGCTGACGTACACGCGCGCGTAGGCCGGGGTGCGGCACGGATCGCAGACCGTTTCGCAGACCGGCTCATAGACGACCTGTTCGCAGCAGACCTGTTCGCAGCAGACCGGCTCGCAGCACGACGCCTGCCGGTGATGCCGTCGCCAGCCCGCCTCGGCATCCCACCCGGTCGCCACCGTTGTGACGAAGGCCACGGCCGCCAGCACGCGCACGCCACATTTCCGACTCGTGAAATCCAGACGCATGGAAGAAACCCTCTGAGAATCCCGGGGCATGGAGTGGACGGCCCGGACGCGGGCCGCCCTTCCCGGGGGCCGCAAACGGTAAGGGGCGGGCGCGACGCGGGGCAAGAAAGCGGCCGACCCCGTTGGAGCCCCGCGATTCCCGCCGGACGATGCCCGCGGGGCCTGGCGGGGCGTCAGGGGACAGGCTCCGCGGATCGATTTTCGTCCGTCACGCCCGCAGTGCGCCGGAGGTGCGTGCGGACGGCCATCCAGATGGGCAATCCATATCCAGATGGGCGATCCATATAGTGGTTCGTCCATCGGGCCGTCGGCCGCCCGACCGGAGTCCGTCGGGAGCACCTCATGAAAGCGATCACCGAGCACCTCTCCTTCACCATCCCCGCCCGCATGGCGTTTCTCAACATCACGCCGCAGGTGGAGGCGATCGTGGCGCGGTCGGGCATCGCGGAGGGGCTCTGCCTCGTCAACGCGATGCACATCACGGCGAGCGTGTTCATCAACGACGACGAGCCCGGGCTGCACGAGGACTACGCGAAGTGGCTCGAGTCGCTGGCGCCGTTCGACGGGTCGCCCCACACGTACGCCCACAACCGCACCGGCGAGGACAACGCCGACGCCCACATGAAGCGGCAGGTGATGGGCAGAGAGGTCGTCGTCGCGGTCACCGACGGCAGGCTCGACTTCGGACCCTGGGAGCAGATCTTCTACGGCGAGTTCGACGGCCGCCGTCCCAAGCGGGTCCTCGTGAAGGTGATCGGCGAGTGAGACGCCGGCGGTCCGGCACCGTCCCCTCGCGGGGCCGCGGCAGGGCCGGCAGGCGGGGCAGGGTGGCGAGCCGCGGCAGGCTGGCGAGGGCGGTCGGCGGACGTGTCGTGCCGGTCGGTCGCCGACATCAGCCGTTGGCATATTCCCGGCGGCGCGCGGCTGCTACACGCTCCGTCTTCCGCGTCACAGCCCATCGGAGGCCCGCCCGTGTCAGCGCCCGCAGTCCGCCGCCGCCTGCATCTCGTCGGGGCGGCGATCTCCACGGTGATGCTCTCGCTGCCGGGCACCGTGACGGCGGACACGGTCGGTGAGCTCGGGGCGGACGAGCGGCTCGTGGTCCGCGGCATGACGCGGATCGAGCCGGAACGGCTCCGGCGGGCGCTCGTCGACGACGACGGCCTCGCCTGGCTGTCGCGACCTCGCGACTCGCGGGAGGACTTCGTCGCGGCGGTCGTGAGCAAGGCGACGCTGGCGCTCCAGCGGGCCGGGTTTCCCGCGCCGCAGGTGCGGGCGAACGTCGAGTCGTCCGCCGGGGTGGAGCGGCTCGTGCTCGACGTGATCGAGGGGGAGCGGCTCACCGCCGGACGCATCGAAGTCACGGGGCTGCCCGCAGAGACCGCCGCCCGGCTCGTCAGATTCCTTTCCGAGCGTCAGCCGCCGCTCGACGCGGTACCGCGGCCGGTCGACCGGCCCGATGGCTCGACGCAGACGGCCTGGGTCGATGCCGGCGACCGGCCGGCGACGTTCCTCGATCCCGAGTGGACGCCGGGCGGGCCGGCGGCCTGCGACGCGATCGCCGAGCGGTCGGTGCGGGCGGCGGTGGCCAGGTTCCTGCGCGAGGAGGGGTATCTGGCGATCGCCCCGCTCGTCGAACGCACGTCGTCGGGGAAGCTCCCGCGCGGCGGCGCGACGCTCACCGTCCGTTCGAAGTGGATCGACGCCTCGGGCACCCACGAGGCGTTCGACGTGTCGCTGCGGCCGGCCGAGGGCGTCGCCGACCTGGCCGTCGCGATCAAGGACCTGCCGCCGAAGGCGACGCTGCGCGAGATCGAGCTGTCCGCGGCATGCAGCACCCGCAGGGAGGACCTCGCGGCATTTCTCGGCATCACGGTCGGCGCGCCGGTGACCGAGCGGGATCGGATCGCCTGGCGGGAGAGGCTTCGCGGTTCGGGCCGGTTTCTGCGGCACGAGGTCGACCTGCGGACCGACCCCGACGATCCGGCGGCGCTGATCGCGCGATTCGACCTCGAGGAGTATCCGCCGGCCACGCCGCTGCCCGAGCCGCTCACCCGCGCCGAGGAGACGATGCTGCGTTTCCGCGGCTGGATCGTCGAGGCGACGGGCCGCGGCGACGTCGTCGTGGACGTGCGCCGCCGTGCCGCCGGGGAGGACTCGGCCGGCGTTGCCGCGAGGCTCGTCGTCTCTCCGACCGACGGCTTCGTGCTCACGGCCCTGCCGGAGGGGGACGTGGCGTGCGGGCTGGTCGCCAGCGGCACGCAGGTGAGCCTGGTGTCCCCCGGCAGCACGGGCCGGCTCGACGTGCCGCTGCCGACGCGGACGAGGCTGACGGCGACGATCGGCCTGTCGCTCTCCCGCGAGGCGGCGGGAGGGGAGCAGCCGAAGTACGTGCGGAACCTCTCGTGCGGCTGTGGGCTGGCCGCCGGAGATGCCGCCGGCGACGGAGGCGTCGAACTCGAGATGCAGATCGAGCCCGTGGCGTGCCTCGCCCTGGTGCACGAGGGCGGCGCCAGGGCATCGTTCGAGGGCGACGTGCTCGTCGTCGCCACCGACTCCGCGACGAGCCGGTTCGACGTCGCGTCGGGCAAGCCGCTCTCACTGGCCGTCGGCGGCTGCGAGGTGTCGATCGACATGCGGGCCGGCGGCATGGCCGCCGCGCTGGCAGCGCTCGGCCGTGCGGCCGGCCCGAACCACTTCCGGGATGCAACGCCGGTCACGTCGGCGGTCGAGTTTCTCGCGTCCGACGGGGTGGCCGAGGCCTGCGGCCGACTGGCCGAGGCGGCGGGCGTGCCGCTCGGTGCATCACCCGTCGCCGCGATCCTGCCGGTCGCCACGGCGGTCCGCCGCTGCCTCGCCGGCTGTCTCGCCGACGGCGTGCTCGCGGCGTGCGACGCGGCGGTGGTGGCGGCACGGGCGGCCGCGCCGTCGACCGCGGCCCTCGAGATCCCGCAGGATGACGCCGGAACGCCGCAGGCCGTCAAGAAGGCGACCATTCGCAAGATCGCGGCCTTCGCGTGGGAGTGCACGGAGGATCACTGCGGCCGCGAGTCGTGGCCGGCGTCACTGGCGCGGGCCGCGGCCTGCGGGGCGGTGAGTGACCCCGCGATCTTCCGGGAGATGACCGACTTCATGGCGCAGGAAGACTACGGGCCGCTGGCCCACGCGTGCGCGGCGCAGCTGTCGCCCGTGCCGATGGTCGCCAGGTCGCTGGCGCTGCGCGGCCAGGAGCGGCTTTCGACCGTCGCCTTCCACACCGACTGCCGTCCGCTCCTCCAGGCCCTCGAGCGGTACGGGCTCGACGATTGCTGCGTGTCGGTCCTGCGGTCGATCGACGACGACGCTGCCCGCGACCTGGGGCGGTCGGCCTGCGGCGATCCGGACCTGCTGCTGCCGCTGGTGCATGCGCTGCGATCCCACGCGGCGCAGGCCGATGCGGCGGACGTGCTGCAGCCCGCCCTCGACGACTGGTGGGAGCAGACGCTCCGCGGCCGCGTCGCCGCGTGGCTCGACGCCATCGCGACGCCGCGGACGGCGGCCAGCCCCGCCGGCGACGACGCGCCGGTGAAGAAATAGCGAATCCGCGGCGGCGAGCCGGGACGGCGACCCGGTGGCCGGTGGCGGGCGCCCGCTGAGCGGGTCGTCGAACCAGCGGCGGAATCCTGCGTACCCACATCGTGGCGGCCTGGATCTAGGCGGCCGCGGCGCGGGTGGCCTACGCTATCGGCAGGCGTCCGCATGTCGGCCCGCTGTCCGCCACGCGCTCGTGCCCGCCGTCGTTGTCGCCCGGTCGTCGTCGCCGTTCGAAGGAGTGTCCCAGTGAATCGCGGATGTGCACAGAGCCTGCGGTCTATGGTGGTCGTGCTCGCCGTCGGCAGCCTCGTCGTTCCCGCGGTGGCGGTCGGCTCGCCGGCCCGGCGGATCGCCCGGCGCGGTGTCGTCGTGGGCCCGCCCGCGGCGATCGTCGTTGGCCCGCCCGCGGCGATCGTCGTGCCCCCGGTGCCGGCTGCCGTGCCCGTGCCTGCGCCGCCCTGGGCGTGGCGGAGGTTCGGCCCGCCGGGCGTGGTGTTCCTGCCGCCATTCCCGGGCCTCGTGCCGCCGCCCGCCGTGATCGTGGAGCGTGCGGCCTCGCCGGCACCCGAGCGGAGCAGTCCCGGCATCGCGTCGTCTGCTGCTCCAACGCCGTCGTCTGCTCCTGCACCAACGCCTGCTCCCACGCCGGCACCGCCCGCCGGCGTCGCGGCTCCGGCGGGCGGGCCTCCGTCCGCGGGCGTGCCGCAGACGGCCCGCGTCGCGCCGTCGACCGACGCAGGCCAGCCGGCCGGGCCGAAGCCTGGGACCGGTGGCGGCGTCGAGGAGATTCCCGCGCCGCGGCCATCCCCGACGACCACCGCCCCGTCGGCCGCCACCGCGGCGTCGAGCGGCGCGGCGTCCAGCAACGCACCGACGGTCTTCTCGTCCGCGTGGCATGCGCGGCACCCCGAGGCCTGGAAGCCCACCCGCTTGTCGGCGAGCCCGTGGCAGGTCGCCGACGTCGCGACCGTCACGGCATGGATCGGCCAGCCGGTCGTTCGCGCCGACGCCGCGGCGGGCGCCGGCAAGGTCGCGCCGGCGTCCGCCCAGGCACCCGTCCAGCCCGGCTCAGCGCCGGATGCCGACGGGCTTCGCAGCGTGCTCGTCCTGCCGTCCGGGCAGGGCGAGGATGGGGACGCCGCCGACGCATGGCTGCCGCTGGGCGTCTTCGCGGTCACGCCGCCGGGTGCCGCCGCGGGCCACAATTATCAGCAGTTGGCGGTCGATCGCTCCGGCGCGATCAGGGGCACCTTCTACGACGCGATCTCGGACACGGTCCTGCCGATCACGGGCACCGTGGACAAGGGAACGCTGCGGGCGACCTGGACCGTCGGTGCCAACGGCAGCCGGTTCGAGGCGGCGGTCGCGGCCTTCGCGGCGGCGCCGGGAACCGTGGCGGTCACGTCGGGCGGCGCGACCCGCGAGCTCGAACTCGTGCCGATCGACGCGCCGTGAGCGGGCCGCCGCGATCCCGTGCCTCGGGCGGCGCCCGCCGCCGTGCGCCGTCATGAAGCCCACGATCCTCCGCGATCGGGCCACGACGCCCGACGGCAAGCCGCTCACGCTGCACGAGCACGACGGCGGCTTCGTCATCCGCGTCGACGGCGTGGAGCTGATGTCGACCCGGCAGCATCACTCCGAGGAGCGGCTCGCCGAGGAGGTCTGCCGGCGCATGACCGGCCGGGGCCGGCGGCTGCTGATCGGGGGCCTCGGGCTGGGGTTCACGCTGCGTGCGGCACTCGGCCGGCTCGGCCCCGACGACCACGTGGTGGTGGCCGAACTCGTGCCCGCCGTGGTGCGGTGGAATCGGACGCCGGAGTACGGCCTGGCCGCCGACGCGCTGGACGACCCCCGTGTCGAACTCGTGGTCGGCGACGTGGCCGACGTGATGCGGAAGAGTCCGGCGCGGTTCGACGGCGTGATCCTCGACGTCGACAACGGCGCCAGCGGCCTGAGCGCGGCGGCCAACGACGGCCTCTACACCTCGCGCGGCCTGACGACGGCGCGGGCGTCGCTGCGGTCCGGAGGCTGCCTGGCGATCTGGTCGGCGGAGCCGGACCCGGCCTGCGCCCAGCGGATGCAGGCGGTCGGATTCGACGTCGTCGAGGAACGGGTGCGGACGCATGCCGGCGGCGGCGGCTGGATCCACCTCTTCATCGGCGTGGTGTCGCCCGCGGGGCGGTCGCCGCGGCCGTCGCGCCGCTGAGAGCCGCGGCCGCGCGGGACTGACCGGGGTCCACCGGGGCCGGCCCTCGGCGATCCGCCCTTCCGGACCCGTGTCCGCCGCTTGATTCCGGCGATCCGCGAATCATCGTGACAGGATGCCGGCCAGGTGCCGCCGCCCCCGCATCGTGACAGCATCGTGACAGGAGGATCCCCATGAACGGTCTGGTAGAATCCTGCCCCGGAATCGCCCGCAGGCACCGGGATCGGCCGCGCGGCCGGACGTGTGCCGCGTTCGTGATGGGGCTCGCGCTCGTGCTGCCGTCGACGACCACCGCACTGGCCACCGACCTCTCCGGCTGCTGGACGGGCTCGTGGGAGAGCTGCACGAGCGGGCACTCGGGGCCGCTGTTCGCCGAGTTCACGCGGTGCGGCGAGAACGACTACCGGGTGAAGTTCACCGGCAGGTTCCTCAAGGTGATCCCGTTCCGCTACACGGTCACCCTCGCGGTCGTCGAGGATCGGGGAGACGAGCTGATCCTCGCGGGCAGCTCGTACCTCGGCCGGCTCTTCGGCACGTTCTCGTACCGGGCGACGGCGACGGAGGGGCGGTTCACCGCCGACTACACGTCGAAGCAGGACGACGGCACGTTCCGCATGACGCGGTCTGGCCGGTAGGCCGGCGCGTCCGCCCGGTCGCCGGCGGAAGCGTGCGCCACGAGAGCGGCGGGATCCGCGGCGCCATGGAGCCGCTACCGCGGCGGCGTCGCCTGGCCCGCCACCTGCCGCGCCTCCCAGGGGCTGAACGCGGCCCAGACGGGATTGTGGTCAGAGACCTCGAGCGCCTTGTCGAGCGGGATGCGGAACGTGTCCTGCAGGTCGAGCACGCCCCAGCGGCCGGTGTATTCCCCGGTGACGGTACGGTCGAAGATGAGGTTGTCGTAGGTCTTCGACCGCCGCGTGTTGGTCGTGACTCCCGACACGGCCCAGCCGATGCCGGGAATCTGCCTGATCCTGCCGAATTGCGGCGGGCCGGCGTTCAGGTCGCCGAGCACGATGACGTCGTCCTCGTCCGGCCGGAACGACCGCATCGACACGAACGCGTCGGCGAGGGCGTCGACCTCCTGCGGCACCTCGTCGGGGTCGGTGTGGATGTCGACGAGCCAGAAGCTGAAGCCCGCCTCGGGGGGGTTCGTGCGGACGCGGAAGCGGGCCCGCAGCGGCGGGCGGTGAAACTTGTCGCCCGGGTTGGGCAGCGTGCCCACCGACGAAGGATCGAGCTCGATCCGGTTCGTGTCGTAGATGAACGTGTACTGCTCCTTGCTCACGGTGCGGCCCAGCCGTGGACCGATGACGTATTGATAGCGGCTGCCGTCGGCGTTGATCTTCGAGACGAACGTCGGGACGACGCTGTCGGACTTCGCCCGCACCTCCTGCACCGCGACGATGTCGAACTGTCGCACGACTTTCGTGAGCACGTCGACCACCTGCGGCTTGGCGAGCTTCGATTCGCCGAACACCTGGATGTTGAAGCTGGCGATCATGACGGCGTCGGTCGGCTTGCCCGCGGGCGGCGGTGACGCGGCCGCGGGCACGCTCGGCGCCGGTGGTGCGGCGAGCGACCCCGGCTCTGCCGGGAGCGGCTGATGCTGCGGCATGGCCGCGGCGATCGGCGTTGGAACGGGCGGGGGAGGGATCGTCGCCGCTGGAGCGGCGGGCACGGGCAGGGGAGCCGCCGCGACGGGCAGCGGCGCGACGGGCAGCGGCGGCGGCAACGAGGTGGTCGGCGGTGCCGCGACGGGCAGCGGCGGCGGCAGGAGCGGCGCCGCGGCGACCGGCGGCGCGACGGGCGCCGGTGGGACGAGCGACGTCTGGGGTGCGACGGGCAGCGGTGCGTAGGAGATCGGCCGCGGGATGGGCAACGAGGCGATGGCGGTGTCAGCGATCGGCGGCCGCGGCGCCGGCGGCTGCTGCGGCGCGACGGGGAGTCCGCGCAGCGGCTGCGCCGACTGGACCGGTGCGAGCCCGAGGGCTGCCATGCCGGCGGTGTGCCGCGGCGACGGCTGCTCGATGGGAAGCGAGCGGATCGCCGGCACCGACGGTCGCGATGACGCCGGCGGGCCGGCCCCGCGATCTGCGATCGCCGTGGGATTCCCGGCCGGGATGGATGGCAGCGGTGCCAGCGAGATCGGCCGCAGCGGCGGCAGCCCCGCGGCCGCCGAAACCGCAGAGGGAGTCGGCAGCGACGCGAGGGGCTGCATCCCGGAGCCCGATGCGGTCTGCGGGCCGGCGGGGACGGCGTGGATCGGCACGAGCCGCGGCCCGTCGGCGAGCGGCGCGGACGCCGTCGCGGCGCCGGCGATCGGCACGAGTTCAACGGCGCACGAGGTCGTGGCTGGCGGGTCGATCAGGCTGGCACAGCCCGCGGCGACGACTGCCGCCAGGCTGCGCGCCAGCGCGGTGCGGCGGGGGTGGCCGGTGCGCGATTCGGGCCGTGTTCGTGACGCTGCTGCCACCGCATTCCCCCGTCGCACGTCGCGACACGAAGCGGGACCTGCAGCACGCCGGCGCGGCTGCCCCGGCCCGTCCGGCGTGCCCTCTTCCCGCTGCCTGTCTATCGGCACCGGACGGGCCGGCGATTCGGTCGTTCGTGCGGATCGGGCCGGCGCGCCGCCGATCGCCTCGAGCAGCCCGTGGGGAAAGTCGACCGCCGCTGGATGCGGTGGCAGTCGACCCGGGAGAACCTCGGCGTTTCCCGACGTCGATTTCGTGGAAAAAGGTCAGGGATGACTTTTTCCACAGGCAGCGAGCGCTTCGGTGGCGAGCCGTGCCAGCCGGGGATCGTCCTGACGGGCGGCCCGTGCGAGCGCATCGCGGGCTGTTGCAGCTGCGGGCCCGATCTTTCCCAGCGCCCATGCCGCCCGCTGGCGGACGGAGAGTTCCGCAGTCGAATCGACGCACAACGCCAACGCCGGCACCGCAGACGCCGCATCTTCCCCGGCTCGCCCGAGAAGCGTGGCCGCCCAGTAGGCGACGAGCGGATCGGCATGGGCGACGAGGCCGACGAGCCGGCCGATCGACTCCGCGGGCGGCGGCCCGAGGTCTTCGAGCGCCGCCACCGCGAATTCGCGGAGCTGATCGTCCGTGTCGCCGCAGGCCCGCACGAGGGCGGCCGCGGCCGGGGCCGCCGTCTCGCCCATTCTCGACAGGGCTTCGGCGGCGGTGCTGCGTGCGTGGGCGTCCGCGGATTCGAGTTGAACGGCGAGTGCCAGCGGGTCGTCGGCGTCGCTCATGGGGGGCTCTCCGGCAGGATTCGGACGGAGGCCGGAATCGGGGCCGTGATCCGCCGTCCTGGTGCGGTCACCTGCTCGTCGCGATCGGAGGCGGTGCGGCGCGGCGCGGCAGCCGCTTCCCGCATTTCATGGCTTCGGGCGGATGTGCCGCAAGGCTTCTGCGGCTCAGGATCGTCCCTGATGCCTGCGGGTGGTGAGCAAAACGGAGCGTTTGTTCCCAGGTTGCCGATCCTGCCCGGACGGCGGCCCTGCTTCGCATGCCGCTCGATCATGCGCCGCCGGTGGGCAGGTACCCGCCGAGGTACCCGACGACCGCCTGCTCCGCCCAGAAGGTCGGCGACCAGGGCGGACCGCCGACGAAGCCGCAGTGGCCGCCGCGTGCGGTCAGCGCGAGCTCGAGATTCGGATTGGCGGCGATCGCCGCGCGGGGCACGTAGTCCCTGGGGAAGAACGGATCGTCAGCCGCGGTGAGGACGAGCATCGGCCGGTCGATGCCCGCGAGGCAGCGGCCGCCCGAGGCGCGGTGCCAATAGTCGTGGGCGTCGCGGAAGCCGTGGATCGGCGCGGTGAAGAGCCCGTCGAAGGCCAGAAACGTGCGGGCCGACCGCAGATCGGCGGCCGAGGCGGCGACGCAGCCGGGAAAACGGGCGAGCGTGTCGAGCGCCTTGCCGCGCAGCACCCGCAGCAGTTCCCGCCGATAGATGCCGCGCGGCCGAAAGGGCTGGTCGAGAAACGCAGCGCAGCGGGCGAGGTCGAAGGGCGGCGAGATCGCGACCGTCGCCGTGAGGCCGGCGGGCACCCGCGCCGCATCCTCCCCGAGCAGCTTCATCAGCATGTTCGCGCCGATCGAGAAGCCCACGGCGGCGAACGGCCGGCCGGGCCGCTCGGCGGCGAGCCGCAGCATCACCTCCAGCACATCCTCGGTCGCGCCGCCGTGATAGGCCCGCGGCAGCCGGTTGCGTTCGCCGGAGCAGCCGCGGTAATTCATCATGCAGACCTCGTGGCCGGCATCGCCGAGCGCGCCGGCCATGCCCCGCACGGCGGGCGAACCCGCGGAGCCCGCGAGGCCGTGGAGCAGGAGCACCCAGCCGCCCGCCTCGCGCCGCGGCGGCACGAGATCGACGTCGATGAAGTCGCCGTCGTCGAGCTCGATCCGTTGCCGTCGCACGGCGGGAAGGTCGGGCACGCGCCGCAGGGCGGCGGCGAATACCGTCTGCACGTGCGGACCCCACGCGAGCGGTGCGGGCGGGAACGGCGGAACGCCCGGGGTCGTCATGCCTGGCCTGCGGGGGGAGGATGTCGGGGGATGCGGTCTCGACGAGCGCGGGCCGGCCGCTGGGACAGGTGAGACGGGGGCTTTCAGGGG
>Ga0214917_10000346_pt1 | contig 60751 bp, 48 predicted proteins | sample LL_1208_BB_MetaG_FD_177983 | JGI IMG/M metagenome (GOLD analysis project Ga0214917, IMG submission 177983) | Freshwater microbial communities from Lake Lanier, Atlanta, Georgia, United States - LL_1208_BB | ecosystem: Environmental > Aquatic > Freshwater > Lake | place: USA: Georgia | collected... | reverse complement strand
CGCACCACCCGGCGCCGCCGCGGGGCTCGCCGCGGCGAAGGCGTCGCTGACCTCCCGGCTCGACGCGGTCGAGCGTGACCTGCGGTCGCTGGCGGGCGTGTGACACCGGAGCCGTCGCGGCCGCACGCGGGCCTATACTGGGGGCGTGAGCGCACCCGACCCAGCCGACGCCGCCGAATCGATGCCGGCCGACACCGACGGGGCCGTCGCGGCCGGTGACCGGGCGGCGGCGGCCCGGAAGGCGCGGGCGTTCCCGCAGACGCCGGGCGTCTATCTCATGAAGGATGCCGCCGGCCGCGTGATCTACGTCGGCAAGGCGAAGAACCTGCGGGCGCGGGCCTCCAGCTACTTCCTCAAGGCCGCCGAGCAGGACCGCCGCACCGCCGACCTCGTGCAGGAGATCCGCGACATCGACTTCCTCGAGGCCGACAGCGAGGTCGATGCGCTCCTGCTCGAGAGCCGGCTCGTCAAGGACGTGCAGCCGCGGTTCAACTCCGACCTCAAGGACGACAAGACCTTTCCCTACCTGCAGATCACCACCCACGAGGACTTCCCGCGGGTCGAGTTCACGCGGACGCCGCGGCAGAAGGGGGTGAAGCTCTACGGCCCTTTCACCAGTGCCGGCAGCCTCCGCGGCGCGATCGTGGTGCTCCAGCGGATCTTCAAGTTCCGCACCTGCAGCCTCGACATCGAGGCCGACGACGAGCAGTGGCGCTGGTTCCGTCCCTGCCTGCTGGCCTCGATCGACCAGTGCACCGCACCGTGCAACCTGCGGATCTCGAAGGAGGAGTACCGCCGCGACATCAACCGGCTGAAGACGTTCCTGGAGGGCGGCAAGCAGCGGCTCCTCGCGGAGATGCGGCAGGAGATGCTGGCCGCTTCGGGCCGCCTGGAGTTCGAGCGGGCGGCGCGGCTGCGCGACGAGATCAGGCTCCTGGAGACGCTCGACCAGCGTGGCGACCTCGAGGAGCACGTGCAGCCGGAGGTGTTTCTCGTCGACCCGAAGAAGGGGCTCGCGGGGCTGGAGAAGGTGCTCGGGCTCAAGCGTCCGCCGCGGGTCATCGAAGGAGTCGACATCGCGCACCTCGCCGGCAACGAGACGGTCGCGAGCCTCGTGCAGTTCATCGACGGCCTGCCGTTCAAGCCGGGGTACAAGCGGTACCGCATCCGCACGGTGGACGGCATCGACGACTTCAAGAGCATCCACGAGGTGGTCTCGCGGCGCTGCGCCCGGCTCGTCCGCGAGGGCGCGTCGCTTCCCGACATCCTGCTGATCGACGGCGGCAAGGGGCAGCTGTCGGCCGCCCTCGACGCGCTCGAGTCGCTGGGCATCGAGCCGCCGTGCGTCATCTCGCTGGCGAAGCGGGAGGAGGAGGTCTACGTGCCCGGCCGCAGCGAGCCGCTGCGGCTCTCGCGCGACTCGTACTCGTTGCGGCTGCTGGAGTACGTCCGCGACGAGGCGCACCGCTTCGCGCAGCACTACCACCACCTGCTGCGGAGCAGGCGGTCGCTCGACGACTCGACCTGAGGCGGCCGCCGCTTCGGCCCGATTCCCGGCCCGTCGGGACGGCGGCCCGTCCGCGGCGGGCCGGCACGTCTCACGCTGAGACGTCGCGGCCGGCGCCGCCGTCACAGCACGATCGATTCCGTCTCACCCTGAGACGCGGCCCCGCGACCGGCGCGCCGGCGCCGCACCGCGACGTGCTGGCCCTTGGACACCGCATCGGCCGATAGCTACTATTGTCGGTCAAGGTCAGTTCCCCGGGGAGGCTTCATCATGGCCAACGTGACTCGCGGTGGATCGATGGGCATCGGTGCCTGCCACACGGCCCGGCGCGACTTTCTCCACGTCGGCGCGCTGTCGGCGTTCGGGCTGTCGCTGGGCGGCTATCTGCGGGCGCGGTCGGCCCATGCCGACACCAAGACGTTCGCGCACTTCGAGGGCAAGGCGAAGAGCGTCATCCACATCTGGCTGCCCGGCGGCTGGGCGCAGCAGGAGACGTTCGACCCCAAGCCGCTCGCGCCGGTGGAGTACCGCGGCGAGATGAAGCCGATCGACACGTCGCTCGTCGGCGTGCAGTTCAACGAACTCCTCGTGAAGACGGCGCAGATCGCCGACAAGATCACCGTCGTCCGGTCGATGTCGCACGGCGAGGCGGCCCACGAGCGCGGCACGCACAACATGTTCACCGGATACCGGCCGACGCCCGCGCTCACCTTCCCCAGCTTCGGGAGCGTGGTGTCGCACGAGTACGGACCGCGGGCGAACCTCCCGCCCTACGTGAGCATCCCCAACCTGCCGGCACCCGACGCGGGCCCCGGCTACCTCGGCAGCGCGTTCGGTCCGTTCGCGATCGGCTCGGATCCGGCCGACCCCAATTTCACCGTGCGCGACCTCGCCCTCCCCAACGGCGTCGACGCGGCCCGCTTCACCACGCGGCAGCGGCTGCGCGACACCGTGGGCCGGCACTTCCAGCGGCTCGAGGCCGCGGAGAACATCGCCGCGATGGACTCGTTCTACGAGCGTGCCTACTCGCTGGTCAGTTCGCCGGAGGCGCGGGGCGCCTTCGACATCAAGGCCGAGACCGACGCGGTCCGCGACGAGTACGGCCGCAATCCGGCCGGCCAGCGGATGCTGCTGGCACGGCGGCTCGTCGAGGCGGGCGTGCGGTTCGTCACGCTCTCCTACGGCGGCTGGGACATGCACCAGCGGATCACCGACAACATGCGGAAGACGCTGCCCCCCTTCGATCAGGCGTACGCCGCGCTGATCCGCGACCTCGACCAGCGCGGCCTGCTGGCCTCGACGCTCGTGATGGTGTCGAGCGAGTTCGGCCGCACGCCCCGCATCAACAACGACGCGGGCCGCGACCACTGGCCGAAGGTGTTCAGCGTGCTGCTGGCCGGCGGCGGCATCAAGGCGGGCAACGTCTACGGATCGTCGGATGCGATCGCCGCCGAGCCGCAGGACAACCCGCTGACGGTCGAGGACCTGGCGACGACCGTCTACCACTGCCTGGGGATCGTCGCCGACAAGGAACTGGTCGCGCCGGGCAACCGGCCCGTCGAGATCGTGGACGGCGGCCGGGTGCGTGACGACCTGCTCGCCTGACGGGCGTTCCAGAGAACCGGTCCCGGCCGCACCCGCGTTGCGAGGCATCACCATGCTCGGTCCTTTCATGCTTCTCCCGCTCTCGGCCGTGGCGACCCTCACGGCCGGCGGGCGGCCCGCCCGCGGCCGGGGGTGCCCCGTCCTCTCGGCGGTGCTGTCGGTGGTCGTCGGCCTCGTGCTCGCGGGCCCGTCGCCGGCCGTCGCCGAACTGACGATCGACCGTATCGAGCCGGGCGGCGGTCCCCGCGGCGCGGAGCTGGAAATCGCGCTCGCCGGCAAGGAGTTCGCCGATCCCGAGCAGCTCTGGTTCGAGGATGGCGCGATCACGGTGGTGTCCCTGACGCCCGTCGATGCGACGCACGTCAAGGCGACCATCCGCATCCCGGCCGACTGCCCGCCGGGCCCCCACCGCTTCAGGCTGCGGACGAAGCACGGCCTCTCCGAACTCCGGACGTTCCGCGTCGGATTCCTCCCGCAGGCCGCCGAAACCGAGCCCAACAACGATCCGGCGGCCGCAGTCGCCGCCTCCGGCCCCGCCCCGCTGCCGGCGGAGGGCCGCACGATCGCCGGCGTCGTCAAGGGCGAGGACGTCGACTGCTTCCCGGTGCGGGCCGCGGCGGGCGAGCGGATCTCGGTCGCGATCGACGCGGTGCGGCTCGACCAGGAGATGTTCGACCCCGCCATCGACATCGTCGACGAACGGGGCTTCGTGCTGGCCGCCGCCGACGACCATCCGCTGCTCGGGCAGGACGCGATGCTGTCGGCGACGGCCCCGGCCGACGGCACCTACTTCGTCCGCGTCCGCGAGAGTGCCTACGGCGGCAACGACGGCTGCCTCTATCTCCTCCATCTCGGCCGCTTTCCCACGCCGCACTCGGCCTGGCCGCCGGGCGGTCGCCCGGGCGAGGCGATCGAGGTCGAATGGCTCGGCGACTCGGCCGGCCCGTTCCGGTCGAAGATCGTGCTTCCCGAGCGGGCCGATCACGCCGGCCTCGTCGAGGTGCGGCCGGAGCGGGACGGGGTGGCCTCGCCCGTGGCCGTGCCGTTCCGCATCGCGGCCGTCCCCGCCACGGTGGAGACGGAGCCCAACGACGATCCCGGCAAGGCCAGCCGCGTCTCGGCGCCGGCCGCCGTGATCGGCCGCATGAACGCCGCCGACGACGTCGACTGGATCCGGGTGGAGGCCCCCAAGGGATCCACCTGGCGCGTCCGGGGCCGGGGCCGGCGGCTCGGTTCGCCGATCGATCTCGTGATGAACGTACACCGCGACGACGAGAAGCGGGAAAAGCTCACCGGCAACGACGACACCGACGGTCCGGACTGCGAAGCCAAGGTGAAGACGCCCGACCAGGGTTCGTTTCTCATCCGCCTGAACGACCACCGGCAGCGCGGGGGTGACGCCTTCATCTACTGGATCGACGTCGAACCGGTCGAGCCGTCGGTGACGGTGTCGGTGCCGCCTGGCCGCACCAACACGCAGGAGCGGCTCGTGGCCTCCGTACCACGGGGCAACCGCACGGCGGTCGTGTTCAACACCGCCCGGAACGAGTGCGACGACACCGTTCAACTGGCGTTCGAGGGCCTGCCGGCCGGCGTGCGGGCGATCACGTCGCCGATCGTCAGCCGGGCGCCCGCGGGGGTGGTCGTCTTCGAGGCGGCCGCCGACGCGGCCGGGGCGTCGAGCATGGCCGGCGTCGCCGTGCGGACCGTTCCCGAAGGGGGTGGAGAGCCGCAGGCCCGCGGCGGCATGCGGCAGGTCACCGAACTCGTCTTCGGCCAGCCGAACAACGCGACCTACCGCACGAGCGTGAGTGACCGGCTGCCCGTGGCGGTCATCGACCCGGCCCGCGTCCGCGTCGAACTCCAGCAGCCGGCCGTGCCGCTCGTGCGGCGGGGCAGCCTCGAACTGCGGGTGAAGGTCGATCGCGAGTCGGGGTTCACCGGACGGATCAAGCTCGGGTTCCCCTTCAAGCCACCGGGCATCGGCGCGCCCCCCGCGGTCGAGATCGGGGAGAAGGAATCCGAGGCCGTCTACCCGCTCAACGCCACGCCCGACGCGGCCGTCGGCGAATGGCAGGTCGTGGTCACCGCCGCCGCGAAGGACAAGGACGACCCGTCGGGATGGGTGTCGAGCCTGCCGGTCACGCTCCGCGTCGCCGAGCCGCTCATCGAGATCGCCGCCGACAAGGCGACGACCGAACCGGGCCAGGAGACGAAGATCGTCTGCAAGGTCACGAAGCCCGCCAGCTACGAGGGCAAGGCGAAGGTCAAGCTCATGGGGCTGCCCGCCAAGACCCAGGCACCGGAACTCGAGATCGCGGCGGATGCCACCGAATTCTCGTTTCCCGTCACGGTCGCCGCCGACGCATCGCCGGGCCGGCACGAGAACATCTTCTGCCAGGTGAGCGTGCCGATGGCGGGCACGTGGGTCGTCCACGCCACGCCGGGAACGCACCTGCGGATCGACAAGCCGCTGCCCAAGCCGGCCGCGAAGCCGGACGCCCCGGCGAAGCCCGCCACCGATGCGGTCTCGGCGGGCAACGCCGCGACCACCCCCGCCCCGAAGGAGAATGGCACGTGACCGCCAGCCGCCCCTGCCACCCGACCCGGGCCGTGTCGCCGTCAGTCCCGGGCGGCCGCCTGCTGCGTGCCTGCGGGACGATCGTGGCGGCCTGCCTCGCCGCCGGCTCCGCCGTTCGCGCGGCCGATCCGGTGGCCATCGAGGTCTATCCTCCGGCCGTGAAGCTCGACTCGGCGCGGGACAGTCAGCAGATCATCGTGCAGGCTCGGCTGGCAGACGGCCGCACGGTCGACGTGACGGGCCAGGCGACCGTGAGCCTCTCGGACGCCAAACTGGCCCGCGTGGAACCGGCGGCATCCCATGCCGGCCGCGCCCTGATTCTGCCGCTGGCGGACGGAGACGGCGCGATCCGCGTCTCGTTCGCAGGCCATGAGCGGTCGGTCCCGCTGCGGGTCGTGTCGGCATCGTCCAATCCGCCGCTCTCCTTCCGGCTCGACGTCATGCCGGTGTTCGCGCGGGGCGGCTGCAACATGGGCAGCTGCCACGGCGCGGCCCGCGGCAAGGACGGGTTCCGGCTGTCGCTGTTCGGCTTCGACCCCGCCGGCGACTACCACCGCATCACCCGCGAGTTCCCCGGTCGCCGCATCGACCTGGGCACGCCGAAGGCGAGCCTGCTGCTGCTGAAGTCGGTGGGCGCGGTGCCGCACACCGGTGGCAAGCGGTTCGACGCCGACAGCGACCTGGCCGTGCGGCTGGAACAGTGGATCGCCGCCGGCGCTCCCGACGACCCCGGTCCCGACCCCGCCGCCAGCGTGCCCGCGCTCCAGGCGCTCGACCTGTACCCGCCGCAGGGGCTGCTCGATGCCGGCGGCCCGCCGCAGCCGTTCGTGGCGGTGGCCCGGTTCGCGGACGGCACCGACCGCGACGTCACCGACCTCGTGTGGTACGGCTCGAACAACGACTCGTCCGCCAAGGTGTCCGCCACCGGGATGGTCACGCCGGGCGCCCGGGGAGAGGCCTTCGTGATGGCCCGCTACGACACGATCACGACCGGCACGCCCCTGATCGTCGTGCCCAAGGACCTGGCGTTCTCGTTTCCCGCCGGAGAGCCCCTGTCCGCGGACGGCACCGGCATCGACGACCTCGTCAACGCCAAGCTGGCCAGCCTGCGGATCGCCCCGTCGGGCCTCTGCGACGACGAAACCTTCCTGCGGCGCGTGACGCTCGACCTGGTGGGACTGGTGCCGACACCGGAGGAGCGGCAGGCGTTCCTCGCCGATTCCACCCCCGACAAGCGTGCCCGCGTCGTCGATCGGCTCATGGACCGTAAGGAGTTCGTCGAACTCTGGGTGATGAAGTGGTCGGAGATCCTGCAGATTCGCTCGCAAGGCAACGACGTCAGCCCCAAGGCGGCGATCCTCTACCACCAGTGGCTCGACCGCCGCATCGCGGCCAACGAGCCGATCGACCGGATGGTGCGGGATCTGCTCACCGCCTCCGGCGGCACCTTCGACAATCCGCCCACCAACTACTTCCAACTCGAGCGCAACACGCTCAAGGTCACGGAGAACGTGGCGCAGGCGTTTCTCGGGATGCGGATCCAGTGCGCCCAGTGCCACAACCATCCCTTCGACCGCTGGACGATGGACGATTACTACGGCTTCGCCGCCTTCTTCACGCAGATCGGCCGCAAGCGCGGCGACGACCCCCGAGAGACGATCGTCTTCAACTCCCGCGGCGGCGAGGTCAACCATCCCGTCACCGGCAAGCCGGCGCCGCCGAAGTACCTCGGCGGAGACCGTCCGAAGGTGACCGACCGGGACCGCCGCGAGGCGGTGGCCGCCTGGATCACCTCCCCGGACAATCCGTTCTTCGCCCGGCACATCGTGAACCTCACCTGGGCGCACTTCTTCGGCCGCGGCATCGTGCACGAACCGGACGACGCCCGCGTGAGCAATCCGCCGTCGAATCCGGCGCTGCTGACGGAACTGGCCCGCCGCTTCGCCGCCTCCGGCTGGGACTTCCAGTCGCTGGTGCGGGAGATCGTCACCTCCCGCGCCTACCAGCGGTCGAGCGACTGGAACGAATCCAACCGCACCGACACGGTCAATTTCTCCCACGCCGCGGTCCGCCGGGTGCGGGCGGAGGTCCTGCTCGACGTGCTGGCCGAGGTGACGGACACCAAGAACAAGTTCCCGGGGCTGCCGCTGGGGGCACGGGCGGTGCAGGTCGCCGACGGCCGGACGACGAACTACTTCCTGACGACGTTCGGCCGGGCCACCCGCGAGGACGTCTGCACCTGCGCGGTCCGCATGGACCCGAGTCTCTCCCAGGCACTCCACCTGCTCAACGGCGACGCCACCACCGAACGGATCCGCCAGGGCCGCGTGGTGGAACGGAGGCTGGCCGCGGGCAGCCCGCCGACCGCGGTCGTCGACGAACTGTTCGTGCGGTGCTTCAGCCGGATGCCCACCGAGCGGGAGCGGCTGGAGACGCTGGCCGCCGTCCTCGACGCCCCCGACAAGCGGCAGGCGCTGGAGGACGTGTTCTGGGCGCTGCTCAATTCACCCGAGTTCATCTTCAACCACTGAGGCCGCCACCATGTCCGTGCATCGACGCCTCCGCGCCTGCCTGGCCGTCGCCGTCGTGTGCCTGCCGGCTGCCGCGGCAACGCGGGCCGCGGACGCGCCGCCCACCTTCAACGACCACGTGCTGCCGATCTTCCGCGAGAAGTGCTGCGGCTGCCACAACCCCGACAAGAAGAAGGGGGGGCTCGACCTCACCAGCCACGGCCAGTCGATGGCCGGCGGGAGCTCGGGCGAGGTCGTCGCCGCCGGCGACGCCGACGGCTCCTATCTCTGGCAGCTGGTGAGCCACGCGGCGGAGCCGAAGATGCCGCCGGAGTCGGACAAGCTGCCGGCCGAGATGCTCGACGTGATCAAGCGGTGGATCGCCGGTGGCGCGATCGAGCGGTCCGGCGGCGCGCCGATCGCCCGCAAGACGACCGCGCTGGCCATGAACACGGCGGCGGTCGCGACGCCGGAAGGCCCGCCCGTCATGCCGCCGCGGCTGTCGCTGGACGTGGTCACCGAGGCCGCCCGGCCCACGACGATCACGGCGCTGGCCGTCTCGCCCCATGGCGACGTGGTCGCGGTCGGCGGGCGGAAGCAACTGCTGCTCTATCACGCCGGGTCGTGCGAACTGCTCGGCGTGCTGCCCTTTCCCGAGGGCGTGGTGAAGACGGTCCGGTTCACGCGGAACGGGAAACTGCTGCTCGCGGGCGGCGGCGAGGCGGCCAAGAGCGGCCGCGTGGTCGTCTGGGACGTCGCGTCGGGCCGCCGCATGGCGGAACTGGGTGAGGAGTACGACGAGGTGCTGGCGGCCGATCTCTCCGCCGACCAACGGCTCGTGGCGGTGGGCGGCCCCGCGCGGGTGGTCCGGCTGATCACCACCGCCGACGGCGCCGTCGAGAGCGAACTCCGCAAGCACACCGACTGGGTCACGGCGGTGGGATTCTCCCCGCCCGGCGGATCGGCGGGCGACCTCGTGGCCACGGGCGACCGCGCGGGCAACCTGTTCCTCTGGGAGCCCCTCGGGGGCCGCGAGCACGGCACCCTCAAGGGGCACACCGCCGCCGTCACCGACATCGCCTGGCGGCCCGACGGCGGCGTGGTGGCGACCGTGGCCGAGGATGGATCGCTGCGGCTGTGGGATCCGAAGCAGTCCACCCAGTTGAAGACGTGGCAGGCCCACGGCGGCGGTGCGGAGAGCGTCGCCTGGCTCAAGGACGGCCGCCTCGTCACCACCGGCCGGGATCGACGGGTGAAGGTGTGGAAGGCCGACGGACCGCTCGAACGCGAGACGCCGCCACTGGCCGACATCGGCACGCGGGTGGCCGTGACGGCCGATGGCGGCCGGATCTTCGCGGGCGATTGGAGCGGCGCGGTCACCGCCTACAACACCGCCGACGCCGCCCCGGCCGGCACGCTCGACACGAACCCGCCACCGCTCCGCCTGCGGCTGGAACGGGTCGCGGAGCAGCTGACGGCCGCGACCGCGGCGGGGCAGGCGGCGGCCGACCGGCTGAAGGTGGCGGCCGAGGCGATGCAGGTCGCGGAATCGCAGATGGCGGCCGCCCGCAAGGCGCTGGAGGAGGCCGAGGGCCAGGCGCAGGCGGCGAAGACGCGGCAGGAAGAGACGGCGAAGCTGGCCGACCGCTGGCGTGCCGAACTGGAATTCTCGCGATCCCAGGCGACGCCGGCAAAGTAGGCGGACCGCGTCCGGCGGGGATGTGCGGCGGCCCGGCCGGTGGCCGACCCGTGTCGCACTCCTCTTGATTCCGCCGGTCCACGGCTCCATCATCCCGCCCCGCGCCGATCACGGCGCCCCGGGCAGGTCGAAGGAGCGACGCCGTGCGACGATTCGGAACGTGTCGGATGCGGCCGGCCCAGCGCCTGCAGGCCGGCCTCTTCGCGGGCCCGGCGACGCTGCTGGCGACGCTGCTGGCGACGCTGCCGTCGGTGTCGGCCGAGCCGTCCGCGCTGCCCGCGCCGCTGCCGGTGATCGAGGCCGGGAGCATCGTCGAGGATGCCGATCGCGACCGCTGGAATCGGGTCGTGCTCCGTGCCACGCCGCGGTTCGCCAGCGGCGACGTCGCCGACGTGTCGGAGGCGATCAAGTCGACCGTGTCGCGGTTCACGTTCGTGGTCCTGGCCACGGTCCGGCCGGTCGCGCCGTCGCAGGCCGGCGGCGACGCGCCGCGGTACCGTCTCGCCGATGTCGGCGTCGGCTACGCGATGCCGGTGAACGACCGCCTCACGGTGATCGCACCGGATGCCCGCGTGCCCGGCGCGACCCTCGACTTCTTGGGCCGTCAGGTGCTCTCCGCCAAGCAGAAGAGTCTCGCCGAGATCGCCTGCGTCGGCCGGCACGACCTCGCGATGGTCTTCGACGTCCCGACGCTGATGCGGCGGGGAGACGAGCACGAGGAACTCGTGGTGCGGCACTTCGTCCGGATCGATCCCCGCTCCGGCGAGTGCTCCACCTGCGCCTGGGCCATCGCCGACGACGACGGGGTGCTCAAGCCCCTGGAGGAGCCGCTGCGAGTCATCGCGGGCGGCACCGCGGAGGAGCGGCCGATCCACGTCGACGGCAGCCGGTTCACCTTCGGCTTTCCCACGAAGCAGGCGTTCGCCGTGGAGGAGCTTCCTCCCGGCCGGCCGGTCGACTGGTCCACCACCCTGCGCACGGCGGCCGACCATCCCGTCTACACGCCACCGGCCCTCGAACGGCTCGCCGCCGAGCTCGACACCGCCGTCGCCAGCCTGCGCACGCTCCGCGCGGCCGACCGCTCGCGGCCGCTGGACTGACGCGTCCGCCGGGACACCGGGCGTCAGCGGCTGTGCATGTCGCTCGACACCCCGCCGGCCGCCGGCACGTAGCACATCCGTGCATAGTCCATGACCATGCGATGGGCGCTGAAACGCCACGCCAGGGAACTGATCGAGTTCATCATCATCCGGATCCAGGCCCGCGGCAGGCCGTCGCTGTCACGCTCGTAGAACCGCGGGATCACCTCCTGCTCCAGCACCTTGTAGAGCGCCTCGCCGTCGCGGCGGTCGGTGATCTCGTCGTTGGCGTGCGTCTCGCCGCGGCCGATGGCGAAGCCGTTGCGGCCGTCGAACGCCTCGGCCCACCAGCCGTCGAGGATGGAGCAGTTGAGGCCGCCGTTGTAGACGACCTTCTGGCCGCTGGTGCCGGAGGCCTCCAGTGGACGCCGCGGATTGTTCAGCCACACGTCCACGCCCTGGATGAGATGCCGGCAGACGTTGATGTCGTAATCCTCCACGAACACGATGCGGCCGGCGAAGCGGCCGTCGTTCCGCAGGTTGGCGATCTTGCGGATCAGCGCCTTGCCGGGCTCGTCGGCGGGATGCGACTTGCCCGCGTAGATGATCTGGATCGGCCGGTCGGGATGGCTGATCAACCCGTGCAGCCGGTCGAGGTCGGCGAGCACGAGATCGGCCCGCTTGTAGGTGGCGAACCGCCGGGCGAAGCCGATGGTGAGGATGTTGGGGTCGAGCACGGTGCGGGCCGATTCCACCGCCTCGTCGCATTCCCCCCGCCGCTTGCACTGGCGGGCCAGCCGCCGGCGCACGAACTGCAGCAGCAGGTTCTTCAGCGCGTAGTGCGTCTCCCAGAGTTCACCGGGATCGCATTCGTGGATCCGCTGCCAGACGTCGGGCTCGCCCATGCGGCGGAACCAATTCGCCGGGAAGATCCGGTCGTACAGCTGCAGCATCTGCCACGACAGCCAGCTCGGCACGTGGACGCCGTTGGTGATGTGCCCGATCGGCACCTCCTCCTCCACCCGCCACGGCCAGAGCCCCGCCCACATCTTGCGGCTCACGTGGCCGTGGAGCGCGCTGACGGCGTTGGCCCGCCGCGACATCTTCAGGCCCAGCACCGTCATGCAGAACGGCTCGGCGTGGTTGTGCGGCTCGACCCGCCCCATGCCCATCAGCTGGTCGTGCGAGATGCCCAGGGCGTCCCGCATCGGCCCGAGGTACTCTTCGATGAGGCCCGCGTCGAAGCGGTCGTGCCCCGCCGGCACCGGCGTGTGGGTCGTGAACACCGTCTGCCGGGCCACCTTGCGGACCGCGTCGTCGAACGAGTAGCCGTCCCGTTCCATCCGTCCGCGGACCGCCTCCAGCGTCGCGAACACCGAGTGCCCCTCGTTCAAGTGGTACACCCCGGGGACGATCCCCATGGCCCGGATCGCCCGCACCCCGCCGACGCCGAGCACGAGTTCCTGCCGGATCCGCAGCCGCGAGTCGCCGCCATAGAGGCGGCTGGTCAGCTCCCGGTCCTCCGGGTTGTTCACCTCGACGTCGGAGTCGAGCAGGATCAGGTCGACGCGGCCGACGGCCATCTTCCACACCTTGGCGAAGATCGGCCCCGACCGCGTGTCGATCTGGACGGTGATCGGCCGTCCGTCCGCGCCGACGGCCGGCTCGATCGGCAGCGCCTCCGTCCGCGACTGCAGGTACTCCTCGTGCTGGTAGCCGTCCACGTCGAGCTGCTGCTTGAAGTAGCCCTGGTCGTAGAACAGGCCGACCGCGACCAGCGGGATCCCCAGGCCGCTGGCGCTCTTGATGTGGTCTCCGGCGAGCACGCCCAGGCCGCCGGAATAGATCGGCACCGATTCGTGGATGCCGAATTCCGCGGAGAAGTAGACCACCGGCTTCGATCCGAGCACGCCGGCATGCACGGTGCTCCACGTCGAGTCGCCCGCCATGTATTCCTTGAGGCGGCGGTAGGCCTGGTTGATGCGGCTGTAGAGCACCAGTTCGGCGGCTCGCGCCTCGAGCCGCTCGGGGGTGAACTCCGCGAGGAGCGCGATCGGGTTGTGGTCGAGTTGCCGCCAACGGATCGGGTCGAGCTCGCGGAACAGGTTCGTCACCTCCGGATGCCAGCTCCACCACAGATTGCGGGCCAGGGCCATGCACCGGTCGTAGAGGTTCTGCGGCGACAGCTCGTCGAGCCGCGGCGGGGCGACGGCCGCGTGCGGGGCGACGCCATTCGAGATTCCCGTGCGCGAGATTTCCGTGCGCGAGATTTCCGTGCGGGAGATTTCCGTGCGCGAGATTTCCGTGCTTCTGGCGGCGCTGCTGGCGCCGACTTCCTCAGCCTGGCTCATGGTGTGGCTCCGGACGTGGTGTGGAGATGGTGGGAGGAACCTGCCAGAAGGACCCGCAGTATAGCGGGCCGGCGGCGATGTCCATTCGGCCCCCGGCCGGCATAATGCGGGCATGTTCACCCCCGGCTGCCGCGAGCCCGATGCGACCGCGCTGGACGCGGTCTGCACCACGCTGGCCGATCTCGCGACGGCCACCGACGCCGATGGCCCGTGGCGGAGCGGCGCTTTCGCGATTCTCGCTCGCTCCGGCGCCCTGGCCGGGTTCATCCCGGAAGACTGCGGCGGCACCGCGGCCCCCGAGCCGGCGCGTCTCACGCTGCTCGCGGCGATCGCGGCCCGCTGCCTGACGACGGCGCTGGTCCTCACCCAGTGGGCCGCCGCCTGCCGCATCATCGCCGGCGGCACGGCCGGCGTCCGGTCGGCCCGGCTCCCCGCCCTGGCGCGGGGCGACACGCCGACCACCGTCGGCATCTCGCAGCTCACGACCAGCCGGCGTCACCTCGCCGCGCCGGCGCTCACGGCGACCCCCGTCGCCGACGGCTGGCGCGTGAGCGGGCAGTGTCCGTGGGTCACCGGCGCCGACTCGAGCGACACGATCGTCACCGGCGCCGTCGGGCCCGGCGGCGACCCCCTGTTCTTCGTGGTGCCCACGGCCGCCCCCGGGATCGACATCGCCGCCCCGATGAAATTGCTCGCGCTCTCCGGCAGCCGCACGTCGAGCGTGACGCTCCGTGACGTCGCGCCGGCCGACGTCATCCTGCCCGCAGCCGCGGCCGCACGCACGGGCGGCCTGGCGACGACGGCGCTCGCGGTCGGCGCGACACGGGCGGCCGTCGCGCTGCTCGACGACGAGGCCCGCGGCCGGCCGGCCCTCCAGCCCGTGGCCCACGGGCTGCGGGCGGAGGCGACGCGGCTCTGGGGAGACGTCCTGGAGACCGCCGCCGCCGGACCGACCGCCGCTGCGGAAGGGCTCCGCGCCCGGGCCAACGGCCTGGTCGTGCGGGCCGCCCAGGCGGCGTTGACGGCGTCGAAGGGGGCGGGCTTCGTCGCGGGACACCCGGCGGAGAGGCTCGTCCGCGAGGCGTCGTTCTTCCTCGTCTGGAGCTGCCCGCACGCGGTGTCCGCCGCGGTGCTCTGCGAGCTCGCAGGGCTCGACGGACCGTAGCCGCCGCCGGCGCCGCCGGGAAATCTGCTCTTGCCCCGGCGCGGCGTTCCCGATGAACTGGCCGGCCTGTCGGCCATGTCTCTCGGGAGTCGGTGGCATGGATGCCCCACGTTCGATCGTCCTCGTCAAGCTCTCCGCCATCGGCGACGTCCTCCACGGCGTGCCGGTCGCGGTGGCCCTGAGGCGTGCCTTTCCCGGAACGCGGATCGGCTGGGTCGTCGAGGGCCGCGCCGCCGACGTCCTCGCCGGCCACCCCGCCATCGACCACCTTTTCCGCCTGCCGCGGGGATGGATCCGCTCGTGGCGGACGCTCCGGTCGCTGCGGCGGCAGCTGCGCGACTTCCGCGCCGACGTCGCCATCGACATGCAGGGGCTGCTCAAGAGCGCGGTCCCCACGTGGCTCTCCGGAGCCCCCCTGCGGATCGGCCACGCGCCGCCGGAGGCACGCGAGGCCGCCTGGCTGGCCTGCACCGTCACCGTCCCCGCCACCGCCGCGCACGTCGTCGACCGCAACTGCGGCCTGCTCGCGCCGCTGGGAGTGCCCCCGCAGGTTCCCGCCTTCGACATGCCCGACTGGCCCGTCGCCCGCCAACGGATGCAGGAGTGGCTGACGACCCTCCGGCTGCCGACGGCGCCGGTCCTGATCAACCCCGGCGCCGGGTGGCCGTCGAAGATCTGGCCGGAGGAGCGGTTCGCGGCCGTGGCCCGCGCGCTCCATGACCGCCACGGACTGACGTCGCTCGTCGTCTGGGGCGGAGACCGGGAAAGGGACAGTGCCACGCGGATCGCGGCCGCCGCCCCGCGGGCCGCGGTCGTCGCGCCGCCGACGTCGCTGCAGGAACTCGGCGCCCTCTGCCGACGCGCCCGGCTGGTCGTGTCCGGTGACACCGGTCCGCTGCACCTCGCGGCCGCCATGGGCACCCCGTGCGTGGGCCTGTTCGGGCCCGTGCCCGGCGACCGCAACGGCCCCTACGGCCCGATCCATGCCGTCGTCGAACCCCCCGCGTCGCTGCGGCCGCGCTGGGAAGACCGCAAGACCGACACGCGTTCGATGACGGGCATCGACGTCGAGCCCGTCGTGGCCGCGTGCGAACGCCTCGCATGCCACGATCGCCGGATCGGCGCCTGAACGCGGCCGGGGAACGGCCTGTGGCACCGTCCCCGCTCCAGCCGGGCCACCACCACCGCCCGAGTCCCGCATGGTCGGCCCGGGCGGCGGGAGGGTATGGTAGGGCCACGGGGCCGGCGGGCGACCATCGCGGCCCCTCCGCCCCCTTCCGCGAGGACCGCCCCATGACCGCCCCGACCGCTGCCACGAAGCCGATCCTGTTTCTCCTCCGCGCCGGCTTCCCCGATCCCGCGCACGGCCCCGGTGGCTACTACTGCCCGGAGTGCGCCACCGTCGCCGGCATCCTCTACTACTACCCCCGGCTCGGCGAGGCGATCGACGTGCGGCAGGTCGACGTGCCACGGCCCCGCCCCGAGGTGGTCGCCCTCGTGGGCGAGGAGCATCAGTCCTGCCCCGTGCTCGTGCTCCCGCCGGGCGATCGTCCGGCGGGCCTGCCGGTGGCCAACGGCCGGGCATTCGTCTCCGGGCCGAAGGCGATCGTCGACTTCCTCGCCGACCGCTACGGCACCGCGCGGTCGCACTGACCGCGGAACGCGGCCACCGGCCCCGTCATCCGCCGGCGGGCATCGGGGCTATGATGGGGACGGCCGCCGCGTCCTCACCCGGTCCCTCTCCGGCGGCCCAGGTCCCTTCGCTCCCACGTCGCCGAGCGCTCCATGCCCCGTCCACGTGCCAATCCGTTCTACGCGATCCTCGGTGCGGTGGGCTTCCTGTTCACGATCACGGCCTCGAGCTACTGCCTGTTCGTGCTGCGGGGCGTGCGGCCCGAGAGCCTCTCGACCGCGCCGCACGCCCTGGAGCGGCTGATGGACCGCCACGGAGTCACGCTGCTGGCCGGCCAGCTCGCGGTGCTGGCGGTGGCGACGTTCGGCGCCGTCGCGCTCGACCACCGCGAAGGGGAGCGGCAGAAGCGGGAGCGGGCGGCCGCGTCGTGCCGCCGCGAGGAGCAGGACGCCGCCGGGACGCGACAGCCGTGACCGCGGCGGCCGCCCGGCGGATCGAGCGGTTGCGGGAGGAGATCCGGCACCACGACCGGAAGTACTACGTCGAGGCCGCGCCGGAGATCAGCGACCGCGACTACGACCGCCTGCTCGCGGAACTCCGCGACCTGGAAGACGCACATCCCGAACTCCTCGTCGCCGACAGCCCCACGCGCAGGATCGGCGACGAACCGGTGCCGGAACTCGTCTCGGTGCGGCACCGGCTGCCGATGCTCTCCATCGACAACACGTACAGCCCCGCCGACCTGGCGGCGTGGGGACGGCGGGTCGAGAAGCTGCTTCAGGAGGCCTCCGGCTCCGCGGCCGACGCGCCGCCGGTGGCCTGGGTGCTGGAACTGAAGATCGACGGGGTCGCCGTGTCGCTGACCTATGAACACGGCCGCCTCGTGCTCGGGGCCACCCGTGGCAACGGCGTCTTGGGAGACGACGTCACGCACAACGTCCGCACCATCCACGGGGTGCCGCTGCGGCTGGATCTCGACGATCCCCCCGCGCTGATCGAGGTCCGCGGCGAGATCTACATGACGAACTCCGACCTCGTCGAGCTCAACCAGCGGCAGACCGCCGCGGGGCTGCCCGCGTTCGCGAACACGCGGAACGTCGCCGCCGGCAGCATCCGCCTGCTCGATCCGCGCGAGTGTGCCGCGCGGCCGCTGCGGTTCTTCTGCCACGGCGTGGGCGACGCGACCGGGCTCGGCGCCGCCTCGCAGTCGGAACTGCTCGCCTGGGCCCGGCACGCGGGCCTGCCCGTCGCGCCGGACACCCGCACCTTCGCCTCCCTCGACGCCCTGGTGGAGTACGGCACGGAACGCATCGAGGAACTGCACAGCCTCGACTTCGAGGTGGACGGCTTCGTGGTCAAGGTCGACCGTTTCGAACAGCAGCGGCGGCTGGGCACCACCGCGAAGAGCCCCCGCTGGGCGATCGCCTGGAAGTTCGAGAAGTTCGAGGCCACCACCCGGCTCGCCGGCATCCGCGTGCAGGTCGGCCGCGGCGGCACGGTGACGCCGGTGGCCGACCTCGAGCCGGTGGAGCTGGCGGGCACGATCGTCCGCCGGGCGAGCCTGCACAACGCCGACGAGGTGGCGCGGAAGGACGTCCGCGTGGGCGACGTGTTGGTGGTCGAGAAGGCCGGCAAGGTGATCCCGCACGTCGTGCGGGTGGAGAAACACCTGCGGAAGAAACGGCTCGATCCCTGGACGCCGCCCACGGAGTGCCCGGAATGCGGCACGACGCTCGAACGTGATCCGGAGGGCGTGTTCATCCGCTGCCCCGACGTCGACTGCCCGGCGCGGCGGCGGGAGCGGCTCAGGTTCTTCGCGTCGCGGGGGGCGATGGACATCGAGGGGCTCGGCGACAAGCTCGTCGAGCAGCTCGTCGCCACGGGCCTCGTCAAGGAGTACGCCGATCTCTACGCCCTCACCGCGGACCAGCTCGAGCCGCTCGAGCGGATGGGGGAGAAGTCGGCGCGGGCCCTCGTCGCCGGCATCGCCGCCAGCCGGGACCGCGGCCTCGTCCGCGTCCTGAACGCCCTCGGCATCCGCCACGTCGGCCCGCGGGTGGCGGCGGTGCTCGGCGCCCGGTTCCCGTCGCACGAGCGACTGCGTGCCGCGACCGTCGAGGAACTGTCGGCCGTGGAGGACATCGGCCCCGTGATCGCGGCGAGCGTGCACGAGTGGCTCGCGGGCGACTACGGCCGGCGCGTGCTGGACGGCCTCGAGCGGGCGGGCGTGCGGCTCGACGTGCCGGAGGAGGAGCGCGTGGTCGCGGGGCCGCTCGCGGGGCGGACGCTCGTGGTGACGGGCACGCTGGCGGGTTTCTCGCGGCAGGAGGCGGAGGAGGCGATTCGCCGGGCCGGCGGCAAGGCGGCCGGCAGCGTGTCGAAGAAGACCGACTTCGTCGTGGCGGGCGCCGAGGCGGGAAGCAAGCGGGACAAGGCCATGAAACTCGGCGTGCCGGTGATCGACGAGGCCGCCTTCAGGACGCTGCTCGCCGGCGGGTGACCGCGGCTACCGCCGTCGCGACGCGGTGCCCCCTCCCACCGCCAGCGGCAGGCCGAACAGCGCCATGGCGATCCCCCACAGGGGCATGCCGGCGAACAGCCCCACGAGCGGCCAACCGACCAGCCCCACGCGGGCCACGAGCCGCTGCGTGCTCGAGAACCACAGCCCCGCGGCGAACAGCACCTCGAACGCCGTGATGCCGTGCGTGATCAGGTTCGTGAGATACTCCGACTCGTCGAGCAGCGGCAGCAGGCCGCCGACGAGCCCCTGCGGCGCAGCCGCGAGATACCAGGCCGCCAGGCCGTCCCACCACGCATCCCCTTTCAGCTGCGCGGCGATCGCCCCGATCGTGATCGCCGACGCGTGCACCTGCAGGAGCCCCTGCGCCACGCGGGCCCGCGCGCCGCGGGGCGGTGCCGGCCGGCCGGTCCGGTCCCGCAGCCAGCGATCGACGGAGAGATGACCGCCGGCGGGGCCGATGGCGAGGCACCAGAGGATGATCGACAGGCAGTCGTCCGCCGGCCCGGCGAGCATCGGGCCGCGATGGAGCAGCGAGGCCCACGACAGGGCCGCCAACGGGGCGACCACCGGCGTGCCCAGCCCCACCAGGAGCAGCACGAACACCATCCCCAGCGCTGCGAACAGGGTGGCCAGCAGCGGCGCCGACGAGGCGTGGTCGAACAGCGACCAGCCGAAGGGACTCCGCCACTGCCGCACCGTGTCGACCGGCAGCAGGCCGGCCGGCCCGAACCAGGCCTGTAGGTCGGCGGCGTAGCTCCACCACAGGGCCAGGCCGATCGCGGCGGCGCCGATCCGCACGGCCGCCAGCGGCCGGCCGCTCGCGGGAGTGAACCAGAAGCGGTCCCATGCGGCGACCAGCGTGCCGATGAGATCGGCATCGCCGAAGCGGCCCGCCGTGTCGGGCGTCGGACGCGGGGTCATCGCGGCGGCTCCACCGGACCGTCCGACGCGGCGTCGGCGGGCCGCACCACCGGGGCGAGTTCGCCGCGCGGCTCCGAGCGCAGCAACTGCAGGTCGCCGGCGACCCGCCGCACCCGCGCGACGAGGGCCTGCGTCGGCACGGGAACGGGCCCGCCCCGCTCCGGCAACGGCGTGGTCATCACGCGGACGACCACGTCCTCCACGCCCAGGTCGTCGAACGCGCCCTGCCCCACCGCCGCGGCGAGCAGCCCGTCGCGGTCGGCGTCGTCGCGGTCGGCGAGCACGGTCCGCGCCAGCCGCCGCCAGCGGGCGGCACGCTCCCCCTCGCGATCACCGGGCAGGGCCAGGCCCGGTGTCGATCCGCCGGTGAACCGTGCCACCTGCAGGCCGTGGGCGGCGTCCTCCGCGGTGCCGTAGGTGAGGCGGTAGTCGAAGCCGAGGTCGAGCCAGGCCGGCACGAGCCAGGGCGCGAACAGGCGGCCCTTGATCGTGCGGATCAGGGCGGACGAGCCGCTGCCGGTGTTGGCGGCCATCGACAGCCCCAGCCCGACGAGATAGATGGCGATCGCCATCGACGCGACGGCCCGCGACACGTCGGAGGGGCGGCCACGGCCCCCCTCCGCGGGCGGCGACGATCTGGCGGAAAGCGTTCTGTTCAAAGTGTTCCGTTCATGGAAGCGGTCGCCGGACGCCTGCTCGCCGCTAGTGTGATCGGACTTCCCCGCCGACTCCACAGCGGCCGTTTTCGCGGCCTTGCCGCGGTCTTGACGCCCCCCGCGCCGGCGGCCCGCGTTGACAGGGCCGCTGCCTGGCGATAGTTTGCGGGTGGCGGTGAAGGACCGCCACGGCTCCCCCATCGCACTGGCGACGGGCCCATTCGACGGTGGTCGAACCCGCGGGCCCTCCATGCCTCATGGGGGATTAGCTCAATTGGGAGAGCGTCTGGCTGGCAGCCAGAAGGTCAGGGGTTCAAATCCCCTATCCTCCACTTTCCGTGGGGAGCCGGTTTCCCGCCATGACGAACGCCGCCGAACCCGTCCCGCCCGCCGCGTTGCCGGAGGTCGGGCCCTCCGGGATCGAGATGGCGTGGATCGACGGCCGGTTCGTGCGGCGTGACGACCTCAGCCTGCCCGTCGGCGACGCGGGGTTCGTGCTCGGCGCGACGGTCACCGAACAGCTGCGGACCTTCCGCGGCCGGATCTTCCTGGCGGCCGCCCACGCGGAGCGGCTGCGGGCATCGCTGGAGATCGTCGGCATCGACGCCGGCACGCCGCTGCCGCAGGTGTTCGCGGCAGCGGAGCGGCTGGCCGTCCACAACCATGCGGCCGGGCCGGCCGACGACGACCTGGGCCTGGTGATCTTCGTCACGCCCGGCGACCTTCCGGCCCAGCACGCGGGCCGTCCCGGCCATCCGCGGACGGTGATCCACAGTTTCCCGCTGGCGTTTCGCCTCTGGGCCGACGCCTATGCGTCGGGCGTGTCGCTGCGGAGCGTGTCGGTGCGGCAGGTGCCCGATACCTGCTGGCCCGTGCACGCCAAGGTCCGCAGCCGGCTCCACTATTTCCTCGCCGACCGCGAGGCACACGCGGCCGAACCCGGCGCGCGCGCGGTCGTCTGCCACGCCGACGGGCGGGTCAGCGAGACGTCCACCGCCAACATCGCGATCGTCCACGATGGAACGATCCTCGCGCCGCCGCCGGCCGACGCGCTGTCGGGCGTCAGCCTCGGGTGCGCCGCACGACTGGCCGAGGCGATCGCCATCCCCTGGCGATCCCGTTCGCTCACCGTGGACGATCTCGCGGCCGCCGACGAGATCCTGCTGACGAGCACGCCGAATTGCATCCTGCCCTGCACACGGTTCGATGGCCGGGCGGTGGGCGACGGCCGGCCCGGCCCCGTCTTCGGACGGCTGCTCGCCGCCTGGAGCGAACTCGCCGGCATCGACATCGCTTCCCAGGCCCGGGGCCGGGCGCGGAACGAGTCCGTCGTCATCGGGCCCTGAGCCGAGGTTCCACCGCAGGTCCGCTCGCCGACGCCGCACCGGCGACCGATCGGGCCGCCCTCCGGACCGGGGGCTGGCCAGCGTCGATCAGTCTGTCCTGTCGCGGGCGATATACTCGGAGGGACTTCGGGGCACGCACTGCCGGGCGACCTCCCGGAGGCCACCCTTGCCCGCCGGCCGGTCGCCCCGCGACCGGCACCGTCGCCGGCACGTCCCGTCACCCCATCACGCCATGCAGGGCACGCTCCGCCTTCTCCTCGTGTTCGCGGCCGCGGCGGTCGCCGTCCCGCTCGTGCCGTTCCTCGCCTTCGGCACCCGGCTGGATGCCCTCGTGCTGCGCTGGCTCGATCCGCTCCCCTCCCCCGCCGTGCTCGCCGCCGTCGAGGTCGGAGTGCTCGCCGCCGACCTCCTGCTGCCGGTGCCGTCGAGCGTGGTGGCCACGCTCGGCGGCGCGCACCTGGGCGTGGCCGCGGGCACCGCGTGCGCGTGGCTCGGCATGACCACCGGGGCGATGCTCGGCTGGTGGCTGGGCCGCACCGCGGGCGCGGCCGCGCTCGCGCGGCTCGCCGCCGACGAACGCGCCGCGCTCGCCGACCGCGAACGCCGCTTCGGCCCGCTGGCGATCGTGCTCGCGCGGCCGCTTCCGCTCGTGGCCGAGGCGACGGCGATCATGGCGGGCGCGGCCGGCATGGGCTGGTGGCGGTTCCTGCTGGCGGCCGGCGGCGGCAACCTCGCCGTCGCCGCGGTCTGGAGCGTCGCCGGCGCCCTCGGCCGGCAGGCCGACGCGTTCCCGTGGGTCCTCTCCGCCGCGCTCGCGGTGCCGGTGGCGCTCGCCTGGCTCGCGATGCGCCGCGATTTGCAAACACCGACCCCGCCACTATGATCCGTCGCGGCGGGCCGCCCCGCTCCCGCCGGCCGTGCCCGCCCCCTGCCACGGATGCCCGCCATGGACGCCCTCCGGTCGCTGCTCGACGTCTTCCTCCATCTCGACCGCCACCTGCAGGGCTGCATCGACACCTGGGGGCCGTGGACCTACGTCCTGTTGTTCGCGATCATCCTCTGCGAGACCGGGCTGGTGGTGACGCCGTTTTTGCCCGGGGATTCGCTGTTGTTCGCCGCCGGGGCCATGGCCTCGCTCCATCCGGAGTCGCTGAGCATCGTCACGCTGCTCGTGCTCCTGTCGATCGCCGCGATCGTCGGGGACACGATCAACTACGGCATCGGGCGGGCCGTCGGTCCGCGGGCGTTCCGCATCAACGCCTGGTTCCTCAAGCACGAGCACCTCGTGAAGACGCAGGAGTTCTACGAGCGTCACGGTGGCAAGACGATCGTGCTGGCCCGGTTCGTGCCGATCATCCGCACGTTCGCCCCCTTCGTCGCCGGCGTGGGGCGGATGAACTACGGCCAGTTCCTCTACTACAACGTCGTCGGCGGCCTCGCCTGGGTGCTGATCTGCACGCTGGCCGGCTACTTCTTCGGACAGATGCCGATCGTGAAGAAGAACTTCGAACTCGTCGTCGTCGGCATCGTGCTGGTGTCGGTGCTGCCGATCGCCTGGGAGTTCTGGGCGGCGCGGCGGCGGGCGGCGCGGCCGCAGTGACCGCCGTCCGGGCCGCGACCGCCGGCGGCCGGCCCCGTCAGGACAGCGCCGCCTCGATGCGGTCGAACGCCGCCTCGAACGCCCGCCGCGTGTCGGCGGTCAGCGACCGTACCTCGGTCACGAGTTCGGCGGGCGAGGCGTGGCCCAGCAGGTGGGCGAGCGTGCGCTGCTGGTCGGGATCGGTCGGGAAATCGTGCCGGCCCGGGGCGTCGAGCAGCCGCAGGTGCCCCTCGATGGTGCGGAACTGCCGATAGGCCCGTTCCAGGAAGGCGAACTCCGTCGCGGCGAGGCAGCCGACGGCCTGCAGCCGCTCCAAGCCGGCGAGCGTCTCGGGCGTGCGCACGGCGGGTTCGTCGCCGCCGTGGACCAGTTGCAGGGCCTGCACGAGGAACTCGATGTCGACCACGCCCCCGGGGCCGCGCTTGAGATTCGTGGCCCGGGCCCCCTCCTCCATGCGGTAGCGCATCCGGCGGATGTCGCCGATCTCGGCCGCCGTCCAGCGCCGCTCGTAGCAGGCCGCGTGCACGATCCGCATGGCCCGTGCGGCGGCCGCCATCCCGCCGACGACCACCCGGGCCTTCACCAACGCCTGTCGCTCCCAGGTGGCGGCCGGGCCGTCGGCGGCGAAGTGCCGGGCGAAGTCGTCGAGCGATACCGCCGCGGGGCCGCTGCGGCCGCTGGGCCGGAGCCTGGAGTCCATCTCGTAGAGCCGGCCGTGCGGCCCGAAGGCGTTGAACACCCGCAGCGTCCGCTGCGCGAGTTCCGCGAAGAAGTGGGCGTTGGTCGTGCCCTCGACGCTGCGACGGGTGCGGCGGCGGTGGAACGAGATCCCGTCGTGGTCGTAGAGGAACACGAGGTCCACGTCGCTCGCGTAGTTCATCTCGCGGCCGCCGAACTTGCCCATGGCGAGCACCACCGGCCCAGCCCGCACGCCCACCGTCTCCCCCTGCCCCGCCGTGGGCTCGCCGAGCCGCTCGACGAGCCGCGCCTCCTCGCGGTCCATCACCACCCGCAGGATCGCCTCGGGGATCGCCGAGAGCGCCGCCGTCGTCGCCGCCACGTCCTGCCGGCCGAGGATGTCCCGCACCCCCACGCGGAGCTGCTGCGAGGCCTTGAAGGCGTGGATGATCGGCTCGATGTCGATCGCCCCACGCACGAGATCGGCGCAGGCGGCGTCGAGTTCGGCCGCCGTGGGCAGCCGCGGGATCACCAGGCTGTCGAGCAGTTCGTCGATCATGCCGGGATTGCCCACCAGCAGCCGGGCGAGGAACGGACTCGACGAACAGAGGCGGACCGTCAGGTCGAGCGAGGGCGGGTGGTGGCTGAACAGCTCCCAGAGCACCCCCTTGCCGCCGAGAGAATCGCTGACGGCGACGAGGTTGCCGAGCGTGGCGTCGGGGTCGGGCGTGGTGGCGATCGCCCCCAACAGCCTCGCGGCGATCGCCGCGAGGAAGTGCCGGCACCGGCGGGTCGACAGGAACCGCACCCGCTCCTCGCCGAGCCGTTCGAGGGCCCGGTGGGCCGCGGCGACGTCCTGAAACCGGTGCCGCGACAGCACCTCGCGGACGAAGCCCTCGGAGGGGGACGGATCGAGCACGAGATCGACCTCCGGCTCGGGCTCCGCGTCGTCCGGGAAGGCGTCGTGCAGGAGGTGATCGAGGATCCGCCGATTGTGATCCGTCGCCTCCGCGAGCTCGCGGTGCAGCCGCGTCGCGGCCGCCGCGTCGATGCCGTAGCCCATGCGGGCCGCCAGCCGGGCGAACTCCGCGGGGTCCTCGGGCAGCACGTGCGTGCGTCGGTCGTAGAGGATCTGCAGACGGTGCTCGACGGTCCGCAGCAGGGTGTAGGTGCGTTCGAGGATGCCGCGTTCCTGATCGGTGAGGCCGCCGGTCTCCGCGAGCCTGCGCATCGCCTCGAGCGTGGTGCCGGTGCGGACCTCGGGCGTGTCTCCGCCGTTGAGCAGCTGCAGGAACTGGATCGTGAACTCGACGTCGCGGATGCCGCCCCTGCCGTTCTTGACGTCGGCGGCATCCGTGCCGTCACGGATGGAACGCTGCTCGATCCGCCGCTTGAGGGCCTTGATGCCACTGATGTCGGCCCGCGTCAGCCACCGCTGATAGACCCACGGCTCCATCGCGGCCAGCACGCGTGCCCCCAGGGCGGCGTCGCCGGCGACGCACCGCGCCTTGACCCAGGCCTGCCGCTCCCAGGTGCGTCCGTGGTCGTCGTAGTATTGCAGCAGTTCGTCCTGGGCCAGCGATGCGGCCCCCTGGGCGCCGTGCGGCCGCAGCCGCAGATCGACGCGGTAGGCGATGCCCAGATCGGTCGGCTCCGCGATCAGTCGGACGGTCTCCTGCACGACCCGCGTGAAGAACTCCGCGTTCGAGCAGGGCTTGGGCCCCTCCACGCGGCCGTCGGCGGAGTGCACGAAGACGAGGTCGATGTCGCTGGAATAGTTGAGCTCGCCGCCGCCGAGCTTGCCCAGGGCGATCACCGTGACGACGGCCCGCTCGCCGGTCGGGCCGCGGGGGATCCCGCGCAGCCGCTCCAGCCGTGCGACCGCCGCGGCGACCGCCGCCTCCACCACGCAGTCGGCGACGTGCGAGATCTGCGCCGTGACCGTCTCCAGCCGCTGCGAGACGACGATGTCCCCGTAGGCGATCCGCAGCGTCTCGCGGCGCTTGAAGCGGCGCAACGCCCGCATCACGCCGTCGGGCTCGGCGAGCAGGGCGGTCTCCGCCATGAGCGCGGCGGACAGCGTGCGACGGCTCTCGGGCCGTCCCTCGCCCACGCGGACCTGCTCCCACGACTCGGGGTCGAGGATCACCAGCTCGGCCAGGTACGGACTGGCCGAGAACAGCTGCACGAGGATCTCCAGGCTGCGCGGATCCCGCTGGAACAGCGTGCCGGTCGACAGCGGGCTGCGGACGGCGCCGACGAGTCGCTCGATCGACCGCAGCACCCTGTCGGGATCGCTCACGCCGGGCAGCAGCTCGGCGAGGCGGTCGCACAGCGACGCGAGCAGGTCGAGCGTGAGCCCGTGGGCGGCCAGACCGCACAACGCCCGGTGCGCCGCCGCCGGGTCGGCCAGCCCCGCGCGACGGCCCCAGGCCGCGGCGGCGGCCGGCTCGTCGAGGAGTCGCTCCATCTCCGTGATCGACCCGGGATGCTCGGGCGGCACGGGCTAGCCTCCGGGAGACGTGTCGGCCCGTGTCGTGCCCGGCCCGTGGGACGCCTTCGCGGCCGGCAGCGCGATCGCATAGAGCGGTCCGGACTCCGCCGCGGCCCGCTCGGCGAACAGGGGTGCCCGTGGCATCGCATCCGCGGGTGGCATCGCATCCGGGAGTGGCACCGCATCCGCGAGCCCGTCGGCCACGTCGCCCGCCAGCGACCAGGCACCGGCCGCCTGGATGTCCACGTCCACCAGCCTGCCGACGAGCCGCAGCGGCGCGTCGAACACGACGATCCGATCGCACATCGTCCGGCCCTGCAGCTGCGCCGGCGACTCGGTGGCGGCCTCCTGACCGCCCTGCCTGCGTTCGTCACGCGCCGAGAGCCCCTCCACCAGCACCTGCTGCCGCGTGCCGATGAACCGCAGGTTGCCGGCGAGGCTGACGGCCGCCTGCGCCTCCAGCAGCGCCTGGTTGCGGTCCCGCTTCACGGCCTCGGGCACGTCGTCGGGCTGCCGGTCGAAGGCCTTGGTCCCGGGCCGCGGGCTGTACTTGAAGATGAAGCTGTTCTTGAAGTCGGCCGTGCGGACGAGGTCGAGCGTGGTCTGGAACTCCGCGTCGGTCTCGCCGCAGAAGCCGACGATGAAGTCGCTCGTCACCGCGGCGTGGGGGATCGCCTCCCGCAGCCGGCCGAGCATCTCCAGGTATTCCCCGATCGTGTAGCCGCGCTTCATCCGCTCGAGCACCGCGTCGGAGCCGTGCTGGGCGGGCACGTGGAGGTAGTGGCTCACCTTCGGCAGGTCGCGGACGGCGGCGATGAGATCGTCGGTCATGTCCCGCGGGTAGTTCGTCACGAACTTGATCCGGTCGAGGCCGTCGATGCCGTCCAGCAGCACGAGCAGGTCGGCCAGCCGCGTCGTCCTCCCGCCGTCGCTCCAGCGATAGCTGTTGACGGTCTGGCCGATGAGCGTGATCTCGCGGCAGCCCTCGGCGACGAGTTTGCGGGCCTCGGCGACGATGGTCGCCGGGTCGCGGGCCTGCTCGGGGCCGCGGACGTGCGGCACGACGCAAAAAGCGCAGAACTTGTCGCACCCGGTCTGCGTCCGCACGAACGCCTGGAACGGCGTCGGCCGCATGCCGGCATCCCGGTCGGGATCGTAGCTCTCGAAGCTCTCGGCGATCGCCGCCCGGCTGCCCCCCGTGCGGTCGAGGCTGACCTCCAGCCGCGGGCCGCCGCCGGCGAGCACCTCGTCGACGAGCCCGGGCACGCGGTGCAATTGCCCGGGGCCGACCACGAGATCCACCCAGGGCGCCCGCTTGCGGACGAGCTCCTGGTCCTTCTGGGCCATGCAGCCGAGCACGCCCACGACGAGCCCGGGCCGCTGCCGCTTGTGCTCGCGGATGCGGCCGAGCGCCGAGTAGATCTTGTCCTCCGCGTGCTGCCGCACGCTGCAGGTGTTGTAGAAGACGGCGTCCGCCTCGGCGGTCGTGCGGGCCATCTCCCAGCCCTGCCGGCGCAGCGCCGCCACGACGAGCTCGCTGTCGAGCACGTTCATCTGGCAGCCGACCGTCTCGATCCACAGCCGTTTCGTCATGCGGCGATTGTAGAGCAAATGTCCGGGCCCGGGCGACACGGGGCCGCGCCGTTCAGGCCGCCGGCCAGTCGCCCAGCGACTCGACGTGGGCGGCCGAGCCGTCCCGCAGCCAGCCGTCGAGCTGGGCGACGTCCTTCAGCTGCTGGCCGCGCTGCCGCGGCACCACCACGAACCGGGAGGCGACCTCCGGCAGGGCCGTCATGTCGCCCCAGAGCTTCTCGAACTGGGCCACGGGGTAGACGTCCTCCTGCCCGTGCCCCCAGCGCTTCTTCACGTCCTTGAGCGTGACGTAGGTGGGCATCCGCGCCGCGAGGCCGCGGATGCCGGCGGCCACCCTGCCGGCGTCGCCGAGGTCGCCGCGGTGCAGGCCGAAGGCGGCCAGCAGCTGGTCCACGTCGATCCACGTCGAGAGCGTGTTGTAGAACCGCAGGCGGAACTCGTCCTCCTCGCGCGGCAGCGCCAGCCCCTCCACGATCCGGGGCCGGCCGTCCACCCGCGCCAGCCCGCCGCCACGGTCCTCGATCCGCCGCGGGATCACCTCGAACGAGAGGCACGCTCCTCCGGTCATGTGCCGGCCCAGCAGGACCGGATCGAGGTCGGCGCCGACGGTGTCGATGTTGTGCAGGAACAGCCAGCGGAGCTGGGGCCGGTCGCGGAGCAGGCCCGCCAGCACTCCGTTGCGCAGCAGGTTGGCGACCTCGTACCAGTGGCCGACGGGATGCAGGCACTGCGTCGGCGTGTTGTCGACGTAGTCGGCGGCCTCGCCCGCCTGCTCGGCCCAGCCGACCAGCGCCGCCCGCAGGCTGTCGCGGACCTTCTGCTTCTGCTCGTCGAGCCGCTGGACCGCGAGTTCCTCCCAGGTGAACCGCAGGTCGCGGGTCATCGGGATGAGCCGCAGGCCCACGGACCGCCCCGGCGAGAGCCGCATGTCCACGCCCGACGCGTCGAGCCCGAAGGCCTCGATCTGTCCGTGCGTCAGGTGGCTCGTGGTGATCAGGTGCGGCACCGGGCACCCGGACAGCCGTCCGGTCCGTCGCGACTTCGCCAGGTGGACGTCGAGGAACGTGCGGTGCCGGCCGGCGAGCCGGCAGAAGGGATGCAGCGCCTTGACCACCCCCGCCCCCTGCGTCCAGCGGCTGCCGACCCCCGCGGCCATCGTCACCACGGCGACCTCGCCGCGCCGCAGCGATTCCAGCCCGCACCGCCGCGCCTCCTCGTCGCCGGCGAACTCGTCGGCGAAGGACACGTCGGTGTCGTGGACGTCCTCGATCACGGTCGTGGCCGGCAGGCGGTTCTGCGCGAGGCCGATCCGGCCGGCCCGGAGGTCGTCGCGGATCTTCTCGTGCTGCACGTCGTCGAACCCCAGGTCGGCGAGCAGCCGCCGCAGGGCGGCGGTGTCGCCGCGGCCGCCGGATCCCCGGGGAAACAGCCGGTCGAACAGCGTATCCACCATGCCCGCCAGCTCCGGCCGCGTGCGGCAGGCCGCGCCGAAGGCGTCGAGTTCGGCCCGCCGCGAGGCGGGCAGCGCCAACCGGTCGGTCCGCAGCAGTTCGGGCACCGTGAGGGCGTAGTAGGCGGGTGGCATGAGGGCGGCGGCGTCGGTGAGGAGGTCGCACCACGTGCCGCGGTCGTTGACGGCGAAGTCGTACACGACCGGCTCCATCGCGAAGGGCAGCGAATGCTGCAGCCGTGCCTTCGCCTCGGCCATGATCTCTCCGAGGGCCGCCTGCGCGGCCGCCTTCACTCCGGGCGCGACGATGAAACCCATGCCGCCCCCGGACATCCCGCCGAGCATCCAGAAGCCCCAGAAGTCGGCGCCGAAACGGCCGCGCACCCGGTCGATGATCGTCTCCGTGTAGAGGTTGGTGGCGGCCGGGATGATGGTCTGGATGGGGCCGAAGAAGTTCCGGCTCGTCGCGGCCCCGATGCGACGCATGTCGCCGGCCTCGACCGCCGCGATGATCTCGTCGAGCGCGCCGACGGCCTCGCGACGGGCCTGCCATTCCGCGGCCGACCGCAGCAGGTATTTCTCCGTCACCATCTCCAGGATCGGGCCCACGTTCTGGGCCAGGCCGCCGTGCACGAGCACGAGCGAATCCTGCAGCGTGCCGCCGATACGGACCGGCTCGTGCACGGGCAGGAGGCGGCCGCGGCTCGTGCCGTGCTCCGGGTCCCCCGCACCGGCCGCGACCCCGCGGATCAGCTTCGCCCCGGGCCAGACACCGCCGGAATCCTGCCAGCCGCCGCCGCTGCCGCCGAGCCATTCGCCCAGGATCGCCCGCGCCGCCACGAGCCGGCGTTCCGACTCCGCGAGCGGTCCGGTCAACGACCGGGCCTGGCCCGTGGCCCGCATGCAGACGGCGATGAGCGCGGCCAGCAGGTTGGTCGACACGGCCAGCCGCGATCCCTTGGGGATGTTGTTGACGCTGCTGACGATCTCCAGCCCGTGGCCCGGGCCGACCACGCGGGCGAGCAGGTCGGCGAGCCGCTCCCCGCAGCCCTCCACGCCGGGCGGCACGATGCCCGCCGCGATCACCGCCGCCTTCAGCAGGCCCAGATGGTCGCGGGCGAAGTCGAACACCTCGCCCAGGTCGGTGATCTCGGCGGTGGTCGCCAGGTCGACGCTCGTCAGCCGCAGCACCGGGCTGTCGATCACCCGCAGGGAGGCCTCGACGGGCGGCCGCGGTGCAGCGTCGCGGCCGTGCACCCCGAGGTCGATCGACACGTTGAGCACCCGCGCCCCTTCGGGATAGTCCATGCCCAGGAAGAAGACGTCGCTCCAGCAGGAGTGCGACAGGTCCATGCGCACCGGCGTCGCCTCGCGGAGCAGGGGGAACATGCCGTTCTCGCCGCGGGCGAGCAGCTCGGGCCGGATGCGGAGCGCGTGGTCCGCGGGGTGGCCGACGCGGAACATCCACTGGTTGCCGCGGAGCGACCGCACGCTGCGCCGCACCTGGTTGGCGAGCGTCTGCAGGCCGAGTTCGCGGTACGCCACGGCCAGGGCGCTCGACACGGCGTCGGACGGCCCCCGGGTCCGCTGCCGCTCCAGGAACGCCCCGATCGCCTCCTCGAAGCGGCGGTCGAGGAGGTGCTCGTAGCCGGCATGCGGGATCAGTGCCGCGGCGCGGCCCGCGGTGGGAAGCCGCGCGGGCAGGTGGAAGCGGTGGATGCCGGCGAGGAAGAACAGGGCCCGCACCCGGTGGTAGAGGCTGGTGCTTTCGTGACGAAACGCCTCCAGGGCCGCGGCCTCGGCGAGCAGTTCGGCGGCCGGGGCGGGCCCGCAGACCGCCTCCAGCGGCCGATCGCGGATCGCCGGGTCGGAGGCGGTGATGATCGCCACCAGCCGGCTGGCGACCGGGCGGCTCTCGACGGCGGTGCCTTTCATGGGACCTGCGGCTGTCGGGCCAGCAGCTCGACGAGCTGGCTGAGGATGTCGGCCCGGTCCTTGCCGGAAAGCCCCAGGGCCAGCTGGGCCACGAGCAGGCCGTACGTGGTGCCGAGGTTGAAGCGGCTGCCCGCGACCTCGTGCGCCAGGTACCGCTCGCGGCCCGCGAGGAGGGCGAGGGCGGGCGACACCTGCCGGCGGCCCGTCTCGCCCAGCGACTCCAGCAGGTCGAAGATGACCGGCGTGAGCACGTGGATGCCGAAGAAGCACAGGTAGTGCCCGGCCCGCAGCCCCGGCACGATCAGTTCCTGCTCGGCCTGCGTGGGGGTCGGCTTCTCGACGACCGTGTCGATCTCGTAGAGGTGCTTCGTCTGCGGCACGCGGCGGCCGCCGATCGTGCCGAAGGCGGAGAGCATGCTCTCCCGCGTCGGCTGCACGGCCGACACGGCGCACTGCTCCGCCTCGGCCACGGCCACGAGCTGCCGGCCGCAACGCAGGCCGGTGTCGCTGACGTACAGGTGGTCGCCGACGAAGTGCAGAAAGGGCTCGTCGCCGACGAACCCGCGGCTCACGCCGACGGCGTCGCCGTAGCCCAGCGGCTCCGGCTGGGGGATCAGTTCCAGCCGCGACGCGGAGGTGCCGGCGGCGGACCGGAAGGCGGTTTCGTCGCCGGGCCGCACGACGATACCCACCTCGTGGGCGCCGGCGGCGACGGCCTCCTCGACGATGATCTCCAGCGCCGTCTTCGGCTGCCCGTCGCGGTCCACGAGCCGCTGCAGGGGCAGGCTCTGCTGCTCGCGGCCCGCGGCGGTGATGACGGCGCGCTTGATGTGCATGGGATGTCCGAAACGCGGTCGCGTTCCGCAACTATTGCACCCTTCCGGAGGGGACGCCAGCCGCGGGCGTTCGGTGGAGCCGTGCCGGGGCGTTGGCTCCGGGAAATCCCGCCGCGAAGCCGGCGGTCCACCACGGCCGACGGGCCCCTAGCCGCCGAAGCGGGCGGCCTCGAACAGGGGGTGGCCCCGCAGAAACTCGGCGGCCGACATGGCCCGCCGCCCCTCGGGTACGAGCCGGCGGACCAGCAGCCACGTGTCGCCGCCGCAGGCCACGACGAGGCCGGACGCTTCGACGGCGACGATCGCGCCGGGTGTCCGGCCGATGCCGTCCGCCGGCCCCGTGGTCGCGACGGCCACGTCCTCCAGCACGACCCGCACCGGGGGCCTCCCGGCACCGGCGTGGAGGAACGTCGCGGTGCGGGGCCAGGGTTCGAGCGCCCGACGCATCCGCTCGATGCGGTCGGCCGGCAGCGACCAGTCCACGAGCCCGTCGGCCTTCGACAGCCGCGGCGCCCGGGTCACTCGTCCGGAATCCTGCGGCCTCCCGGGAGTCGCCCCCGGTCCGGCGGCCAGCAGCACGTCGATCGCCTCCAGCACGGCGGCCACGCCGAGGTCGGCCAGCCGGCCTTCGAGCTGCGGCGCGGTCTCGCCCGCTGCGATCGGCGTCTCCCGCGCCGCCAGCACGTTCCCCGCGTCGAGCGCGGGCGTCATGTGGATCACGCTCGCCCCCGTCACGGTGTCGCCGCACAGGAGGGCCCACTGCACGGGCGCCGCGCCCCGGTGCCGGGGCAGGAGCGAGCCGTGCAGGTTGATGCCGCCGTACGGGGCGACGGCCAGGGCGGCCGGCGCGAGGATCTGGCCGTAGTCGCAGACCACGAGCAGGTCGGGACCGCGGGCGGCGACCGCGGCGATCGCCCCGGGATCGTTGATCCGCTCGGGATCGAGGATCGGCACGCCCGCGGCGGCGGCCGCATCGCGCATGGGGTTGGGCGGCGGCCGGCGGCCGGCCGGGGCGTGGGCCGGGCGGGTGACCACGGCCGCGATGCGGTGCCCGGCGGCGAGCAGCCCGCGCAACGTCGGCACGGCGAACGGGCCGGTGCCCATCATCACGATCGTGAGCGGGGCGGCGGACGGCGTCATGCCGGGCAGCGGTCGGCTTCCAGCCGATCCAGCCTGGCGACGAGTTCGTCGTGCGACGGCAGTTCGCCGCGTGCCTGCTGGCCGACGAACACGTCGCGGAACGTCTCCAGCGCCCGCCGCGCCTCGAGGGCCGCCGCCTCCGGCAGGCGGTCGGTGAACAACTTGCCCTCGAGGTGGTCGTACTCGTGCTGCACGACCCGCGCCAGGAGACCGTCGAGGTCGAGGCGGATCGGCTGGCCGTCGAGCGACCAGGCATCGACGACGATCTTCTCCGGCCGTCGCACGTCCATCCGCAGTCCCGGCAGGCTGAGGCAGCCCTCCTCCTGCACGGCCGTGCCCCGGGGTCGGCTGAGCGAGGGATTGACGAACACCAGTTCCTCGCCCTGGCCGCGTCGGCCCGCCGTGTTGACCACGAACAGCCGGTAGGGCAGCGCGACCTGGTTCGCCGCCAGCCCGATGCCCTCCGCGTCGTACATGATCTCGAACATCTGTTCCACGGCAGCGCAGACGGCCTCGTCGATCCGCGAGAGCGGCTTCGTGGGCCGCAGCAGGGCGGGGTGCGGATACTCGACGAGGGCCAGCCGGCCGATCGCGTCCGCCGGGGAACGGGGAGTGTCTGTCATGACATGAATGGATGGATGGATGGATGATTGCGGGTGTCGGGCGACACGACGGCGTCCGGCCCGCCCGTCGACCGGAACGTGGCACGCAGCCCATGGCATCATACGGCGTGCTACATTCCGCAGGTACCGGCCGCCACCCGACGGTGCCGTCTCCCGCCGGCCCGCTGCCGCACCCGCCCCCCGCACGACCGACGTGGAGCCCCCGTGGAGCCCGCCGCAGCACCGCCGTCCGCCCCGCGTCGAGTCGCCCACGGGCTCGACCCGTTCGTGCTGCTGGCCACCTGCGGCGGGCTCGGTCACGTCGGCTTCGCACCGGGCACGTACGGCGCCCTCGTGGGGGCGTTGGCGGTGCTCGCCTCGGCCCGGCTGTCGCCGTCGCCCGCCGTCGAGGCGGCCCTGCTCGTGGCGGTCAATCTCGCGGGCATCCCCATCTGCACGCGGGCCGCCCGCCGGCTCGGCCGCGGCAAGGATCCGGGCGCGATCATCTACGACGAGGCGGCGAGCCTGCCGCTGGCGGCGCTCGTGGTGCCCGCGGCGGAGCGGTCCCCCGCGGTCGTCGCGGTGGTGTTCCTCCTCCACCGCGCGTTCGACATCTCCAAACCGTTTCCCTGCCGGAGGCTCGAGCGGCTGCCGGCCGGCCTCGGTATCATGGCCGACGATTGGGGGGCCGCTGGCTACGCGGCCTTCTGCCTCGCGGTCGCCCGCTGGCTCGGCTGGCTGTAGGGACGCCCGGCACCATGCGACTGCTGCTCATCGACCACGGGAGCTGCGACCACGACCACACCCGCGTGCACCGCTGCCGGGCGGCGCTGGCGGGCGAGGGCATCGAGGCCTCCATCTGCGGTCCCGCGTCGATTCCGCAACTGGAGCGGCAGCATGCCGGGATGTACGGCATCCACCTCCATGCCATCGCGGCGGCCTCCCACCGGTTTCTGGCTGCCGTCCACGACGGCGGCCCGGAGGCGCTGCTGCAGGTGATGCCGACGCTGCCGCCCCGGCTGCTGGGCCTCGTTCGCGAGACGGCCCGGCAACTGATCGCGGAGGCGGTCGACGCCACCGACCCGGAGGTGATCTTCGTGATGCACGCCGGCATCCTCACCGATCTCGCCGTGGAGACCGGGGCGCCGGTCGTCGCGCACGTGGCGGAGGCCGACCTCCGTGCCGCCGCCGGCAAGCCGCCGATGAAAAAACTCGTCGCCCGCGCGCTCGGCTCCTGCGAAGCCGTCATCGCCGCCGACCCGGCCACGGCGGCCGCCCTGCGGGGCGGCTGGCTGGCCGCCGACGAGCCGGCCCGCGACGCGATCTGGCCGCTCACGGCCGATGCCGCCGCCGACATCGCCGCCGCCTGCCGCACCGCGCTGGCCCGCCGCCGCGGCACGGCCGCGCCGGGACGCGATTGAGCCGTGCGTCGCCGCCCCCGCGGCGACCCGATCGCCGCCGCGGGCCCTCAGGGGGCCGCCGCCAGCAGCCGGTCGATCTCGCCGCTGCCGACGGCATGCGCGAAGGCGTCGACGTCGCGGTAGACGGCCCGGCTCGTCAGCTGCACCACCCAGTTGTGGACCAGCGGCGTGATCGCGACCACGACACGGCCGTGCCGGTGCGCCTCCCACATCTCGATGGCCGTGCCCATCGACGCCTCGGGCACGTACGCCACCAGCAGGTCGAACTGCCGGCACATCTCGATGTGCCCCATGAACACCTCGCCGGCCCGCCGCCGGTCGTAGGCGATCGAATTGCCATGGTTGGCGAACGGGTCGTAGACTTCCGCCTCCGGCCAGTGCGCCTGCACGAGGGCGCGGAGCGTGTCGCGGTAGTGCTGGTCGTGCACCAGGGCCGCCACGTGCGAGCCCTGCATGATCCCGGCGAGGAAGATCCGCATGAAGAAAGCCACTCCCGGCAAGGGGGCCGCGAAGCCCGGCGCCGCGAAGGCGTCGCCCTCCGCGCGGAGGGCGACCAAGAGTGTACGGCCCGCCGCGACATCCACCACGGCGGGCCGCACGCAGCCGCCGCGTCCCGATCTGGCGGCGGCCCGGCGGCTGGTGCTGGAACTGCTCGCCATTCCCGGCGGGTCGGGACGGGAGAAGGCCGTCGCGGAACGCATCGCCGCGCGGCTCCGCGAGGCGGGCTGTCCGGCCGACGCGATCATGTTCGACACCGCCCACACGAAGACGCCGCTCGCCGGCGACGTCGGAAACCTGATCGTGAAGCTGCCGGGCACCGTGCCGGGACCGCGGCGGCTGCTGATGGCCCACATGGACACCGTGCCGGTCTGCGTGGGCACCCGGCCGGTCGTGGCCGGCCGCTTCGTGAAGAGCGGCAACCCCGCCACCGGCCTGGGCGCCGACGACCGCTCCGGCTGCGCGGTCGTGCTGTCCACCGGCCTGGAGATCCTGCGGCGCGCACTGCCGCATCCGCCGCTCACCCTGTTCTTCGCCATCCAGGAGGAGGTCGGCCTCTACGGGGCGCGGCACGCGAAGGCCGCCGATCTCGGCCGGCCGAAGCTGGCGTTCAACTTCGACGGCGGGGCGGTGGAGAAGATCACCGTCGGCGCGACCGGCGGCTACCGCATGGACATCGACATCGCCGGCATCCCCAGCCACGCCGGCGTGGCCCCCGAACAGGGCGTGTCGGCGATCGCGATCGCGTCGCTGGCGATCGCGTCGCTGGTGGAGGACGGCTGGCACGGCCTCGTGACGAAGGACGGCAGACGCGGCACGAGCAACGTGGGCGTCATCCACGCGGGCAACGCCACGAACGTCGTCGCCGAGTCGGCCACGTTGCGGGCCGAGGCCCGCAGCCACGACCCGGCGTTCCGCGGCCGGATCGTCAAGGCGATCGAGAAGGCGTTCCTGGATGCGGCGCGGCGGGTGCGGGCCGCGGACGGGCGGACCGGCCGGGTGGCCTTCTCCGGCCACCTCGACTACGAAGCCTTCAGGCTGGCCGACGACGAGCCCTGCGTGGTGGCGGCGGTGGAAGCCGTGCGGGCCATCGGCCTCACGCCCCGGCTGGACGTCTCCAACGGCGGCCTCGACGCCAACTGGATGGCGGCCAACGGCATCCCCACGGTGACGCTCGGCTGCGGCCAGATGGAGATCCACACCACGAGGGAGCAGCTCGACCTCGCCGCCTTCGAGCATGCCTGCACGGCGGCCCTGCGGCTGGCGACGGCCTGAGGGCCGCGCGGCTGGACGGCCGTCGGCCGACCGGCTACGGTGTCGAAAGCAGCCGGCGGAAACGGAGTTCTCCCCAATGACCACGCAGCCCACCTCGCCGCGGCCCGGCGTCCAGCCCGACCCCCTGCCCCTTCCCCTCGATGCGATCCACCGGGGCGACTGCCTCGAGCTGTTCCGGCGGGTGCCCACCGGCTCGGTGCACCTCGCGTTCGCCGACCCGCCCTTCAACATCGGCTACGACTACGACGCCTACGACGACCGGCTGTCGGCAGACGCCTACCTGCGCTGGTCGAAGCAGTGGCTGGCGGAGGTCGTGCGGGTGCTGCGGCCCGACGGCACGTTCTGGCTGGCGAGCGGCGACGAGTACGCCGCGGAACTGAAGGTGATCGCGACCCGCGAGTTCGGCCTCACCTGCCGCAGCTGGGTGGTGTGGTACTACACGTTCGGCGTGAACTGCCGGCAGAAGTTCAGCCGTTCGCACGCCCACCTGTTCCATTTCGTCCGCGACTCGGCCCGGTTCACGTTCAACACCGACGCCATCCGCGTGCCCTCCGCCCGGGAACTCGTCTATGGCGACCGCCGGGCCGCCCCGGCCGGCCGCCTGCCCGACGACACCTGGATCCTGCGGCCCCAGGACCTGCCCGAGGCGTTCACGGCGACGGAGGACACCTGGTACTTCCCCCGGGTCTGCGGCACGTTCAAGGAACGGTCGGGCTGGCACGGCTGCCAGATGCCCGAGCAGCTGCTCGGGCGGATCATCCGTGCGTCGAGCAACGCCGGCGACACCGTGCTCGACCCCTTCGGCGGCTCCGGCACCACGCTGGCGGTGGCGCGGAAGCTCGGCCGCTCCTACCTCGGCATGGAGCTGTCCGACGCCTACGCCGACAAGATCACGGCCCGACTGGCCGGCATCGCCCCGGGCGATCCGCTCGACGGCGCGCCGGAGCCGCTCAAGAGCGTGCCGGCCACGAAAGACGGCCGGCGGCTGAAGCCCCGCGGCCGCCCCCGGTCGGGAAAGCGGGCCTCCCGCGCGAAGTAGCGGCCATGGCGAAGCGTCCGACCGAGCCCGCCCCATCGTCGCCGCCGCCGGGCTTCCAGGCGCCGCCCGCGGACGGCGGGCTGTCGATCGACAGGCTCGCCCAGGCCTTCGCCGCGATGATGGGCAACGATCCCTACGCACCGGCGGATGGACCGGGCGCGGTGATGAAGGTCGAGGTCTCGCCGCTGCTCGACGACGACGCCTCCACGGCCGTCGCCGAGGAGGGCCGGTTCCGCGTCTGTCCGGAGACGATCCTGGAGGCGATCCTGTTCGTCGGACTGCCCGACGGCGAACCGATCACGAGCCAGCGCATCGCGGGCCTGATGCGGGGGGTGCGTCCGCAGGAGATCGACGACCTCGCCGCCGACCTGCGGAGGCGGTACCGGGCCGACAACTGCCCCTACGAGGTGGTGGCGAAGGATGCGGGCTGGGTGATGCGGCTGCGGCCGGAGTACGCCCGCTTCGGCACCGTCGTCGAGGCCCGCGCCCGCACGGTGCGGCTGGATGCCGAGGCCCTCGACGTGCTGGCGCTCGTGGCCTGGAACCAGCCCGTCCGCCGGGACCGCATCGTCGAACTCGGCTGCGACGCCCGCCCTTCCGTCTGGAGGCAGCTCGTCCGGCGCGGCCTGCTGGAACTGGTCCACGACGCGCCGGCGTCCGCCGACAACGCGGCGGGGGAGGATCGGCCGGCGGCCGCCGAGCCGTCGTACCGCACGACGCGGAAGTTCCTGGAGATCTTCCGCCTCGAGAGCATCGACGACCTGCCCGAGCCGACCGAGCCGCCGAGGTAGCGGTCCGGCACGGGGATGGGCGACCGTGATCCGGGCTCAGCCCCGCGGCCGCGACGCGAGCCAGGCCCGCGCCTGCGGCGCCGTGGCGAGCACGCCGTCGAGCTGCAGGCTCCTCGCCTCGTCCAGCACGCGGCCGACCGCGCGTCCCGCGGGCACGCCGGCGGCGAGGACGTCGTCGCCCGTGAGCAGCGGCGGCGGATCGAGCCGTTCGCGGGGCAGCCGCACCCTGTCGGTCACCCACGCGGCGGCCGCGGAGTCGCCCAGCCCGCAGGCGGCGCGGCCGCGGAGCAGGTCGGCCAGCAGCGGGGCGGCCGCGTGCTTGAGCCAGGGCTGCACCTCCGACCAGGGCCGCCCGGCGGGAGCGGGAACGGCCGGTCCGGCGACCGCGGGCACCGCCGCGTGCAGCCAGCAGGCGTGGTCGCGCTCGCGCGACGAGAGCCGCAGCCGCGTCGCGATCTGCCGCGGCACCTCCGCCGGCCGCGACGCCGTGAGCGCCGCCAGCGTTAGCGACAGTTCCGGCTCGTCGAGCGCCGCCACGACGCGGGCGGCCTCGCGCCACGCCGCGACGTCCGCGGCACCCGCCGCGAGCAGCTCCGGGAACACGCTGCGGGCCAGGCCCGTCTGCTCGAGCAGTTCGAGGGCCCGGCGCCGCCCCGGCCGCGCCACCATCGCCCGCAGCTCCGCGGCGATCCGCTCCGGACTCACGCTGGTCGCCAGGTGCGCCATGCGGGCGATCGCCGCCGCCGTCTGCTCCTCGAGCGCGAAGTCGAAGACGGCGGCGAACCGCACGGCGCGGAGCATCCGCAGGTGGTCCTCGGCGAACCGCATGCCGGGCGTGCCGATCGCCCGGACGACGCCCGCCGCCAGGTCTGCCCGGCCGGCGACGTAGTCGTGCACCGCGCCCGACACGGGGTCGAGGAACAGGCCGTTGATGGTGAAGTCGCGGCGCAGCGCGTCCTCGCGGGCGTCGGTGAAGGTCACGCCCGCCGGATGGCGACCGTCGGTGTAGGCGGCGTCGCTGCGAAAGGTGGCCACCTCCACCTGGCCCGCCTCGCGCGGCCCCAGCACCGTGATCACTCCGAACGCCGCCCCCACCGCGAGCGTGCGGCGCTGCCCGAAGACGGCGCGGACCTGGTCGGGCCGGGCCGACGTGGCCACGTCGTAGTCGGCCGGCGTCCTGCCGAGCAACTCGTCCCGCACGCAGCCCCCGGCCCACAGCGCCTCGTGGCCGGCGGCCCGCAGGCGTTCCACCACGCCCAGGGCGAACCGGCGGGCCGCGGCGGGATCGCAGGGAATGGCGGGCATGGCGAAAGGGGCTCTGGTTGGACGACGCCCCGATCTTACCGCACGGTCTTCCCCCACGGCCCGCGTGGCCCGGCCGGCGGTTTCCCGGGCGTCGGCCGGCAGGGTATGCTCTCGGCGGTCGGCGGGAGGGTCCGCCGGCAGACTTTCGGCCCGGTCGGCATCGCCCGACGGCCGCCGTCCTTTCTCCCGGAGTGACCACCATGTCCGCGTCCCCCGAGCATTCCTGCCCGAGCAACCTCTCCCGTCGCGGCGTGATCCAGGCCGCCGGCCTCGCGTCGGCCGCGCTCGCGGGCATGCGGGCGGTGCACGGACAGTCGCCCTCCGCCGACCTCATCCGTATCGGCCTCATCGGTGCCGGCGGCCGCGGGACGGGTGCCCTGCAGCAGACGCTCTCCGTGCCCGGCTCGAACGTGAAGGTGACGGCGATCGCCGACGCCTTCGACGACCGCATCAAGGGCGCGCTCAAGGCGGTCGACTCGATGAAGGACAAGGTGGACGTCCCCGAGGACCGGCAGTTCAAGGGGCTCGACGGCTACAAGCAGGTGCTCGATCACTGCGACCTGGTGATCCTCGCCACCCCGCCGGGTTTCCGTCCGTTCCACTTCGACGCGGCGATCAAGGCCGGCAAGCACGTCTTCATGGAGAAGCCCGTCTGCGTCGACGCCTTCGGCGCGAACCTCTGCCTGCAGGCGGCCAAGCTGGCCGACGAGAAGAAGCTGAAGGTGGTGGTCGGCCTGCAGCGTCACTACGACGACAAGTACCGCCAGACGCTGGCCCGCGTCCGCGAGGGGCTCGCCGGCGACATCATCGGCGGCCAGGTCTACTGGAACGGCAGCGGCATCTGGTACCGGGGCCGCAAGCCCGACATGACGGAGATGCAGTTCCAGGTGCACAACTGGTACCACTTCAACTGGCTGTGCGGCGACCACATCTGCGAGCAGCACGTCCACAACATCGACGTCGCCAACTGGTTCCTCGACAAGCTGCCGGAGTCCGCCTACGGCGTGGGCGGCCGGCAGAACCGGGTGCCGGGCCAGCCCAGCGAGATCTACGACCACCACGCCGTCAACTTCACCTATCCCGGCGGCGTGCGGATCGCCAGCCAGTGCCGCCAGTTCCCCGGCGGACAGGACCGGGTCAACGAGGAGTTCCAGGGCACCAAGGGCTTCGTGAAGATCGGCGAGATCACCGACTACGCCGGCAAGGTGCTCTGGAAGTACGACGGCAAGGCCGCCAATCCCTACCAGGTGGAGCACGACGAACTCCACGACGCCATCCGCAACGACAAGCCCCTCAACAACGCCTACTACGGCACCTCGTCGAGCTTCTCGGCGGTGCTGGCGCGGACGGCCACCTACACCGGCAAGGAGCAGCGGTACGACGGCGTGCTGAAGAGCAACTTCCGCACCATGCCCGAGAACCTGTCGTGGGAGGCCACGCCCCCGGTGGTGCCCGACAAGGACGGCAACTACCCGATCCCGATGCCGGCCAGCTACAAGATCGCCTGACGACACGGAGACAGGCCGACACGGGGGAGAACCCGTTCGTCGACCGACGGGTTCGTACGGTCGTTCCGTGGCTGCGGAAGGAAAAAACTGCCGCTGCCGAGGAGCCTGTCGGAGGCACCCGCAGGAGCCGGTGAATCGTGCGGCTCGCGAGCGATCCTCTATCGCCCGCGAGCATCCTCGAGCACAATCCGCCGGCGACGAGCATGCCGCGGCCGGCGGACCGACGCATGCAACTTCGACCCCACCCACATGGTCCAGAGACGAATCGCATGATCGTCGGCATCCCGAAGGAGACGAAGCGGGACGAATACCGGGTGTCGATGCTCCCGGTGGGCGTCGAGGAACTCGTCCGCGCGGGGCACCGCGTCCTCGTGCAGCGGACGGCGGGAGCGGGGTCGGGCCTGGCCGACGAGGCCTATGCCGCCTGCGGCGCGACGCTCGTGGACACCGCCGCCGAGGTGTTCGCCGCGGCCGACATGATCGTGAAGGTGAAGGAGCCGCAGCCCCCCGAACTGCGGCTCATCCGCCCGGGGCAGACGGTGTTCACCTACTTCCACTTCGCCGCCGACCGGGCTCTGACGGAAGGGTTCCTGGCCACCGGCGCCACGGCGGTGGCGTACGAGACGCTGCGGGACGACCGCGGCCGGCTGCCCCTGCTCATCCCGATGAGCGAGGTGGCGGGCCGGATGAGCATCCAGGAGGGGGCGAAGTACCTGGAGAAGCCGCAGATGGGCCGCGGCATCCTGCTCGGGGGCGTGCCCGGCGTGGCGCCGGCGCACGTCACCGTGCTGGGGGCCGGCACCGTGGGGGCCAACGCCGCCAAGGTGGCGGCGGGCTTCGGGGCCAACGTCGGCCTGCTCGACACGAACCTCGAGCGGCTGCGGTACCTCGACGACGTCACGCCGCCGAACATCGACTGTCTCTTCTCCGACCGCCACACGATCCGCGAGCAGATCGCCCGCGCCGACCTCGTCATCGGCAGCGTGCTGATCCCCGGCGCCCGGGCGCCCCACCTGGTCGAGCGCGACGACCTCGCGCTCATGAAGCCCGGGGCGGTGATCATCGACGTCGCCATCGACCAGGGGGGCTGCGTCGCCACGAGCCGTCCGACCACGCACGCCGACCCGACCTTCGTGGTGGACGACGTGGTGCACTACTGCGTGACCAACATGCCGGGCGCCGTCGGCCGCACGAGCACGTGCGCGCTGTGCAACGCCACGCTGCCGTACGTGCTGCAGCTGGCGGCGCAGGGGGTCGAGGCGGCGGCCGCCGCGAGCCCCGCCATCCTCGCGGCGGTCAACGTGTATCGCGGCCGGCTCGTCCACCGGGCCGTGGCCGATGCGTTCGGCCTGCCCTGCGAACGGCTGACCGCGCACTCCTGAGGCCCGGCCATCCCCATGATCCCCGCTTCCCTCCGCTGGCAGGGCGCCGCCCCGGGGCGTCCCGGGGCCGGCGTGCTCGAACTCATCGATCAGACCCTGCTGCCCGCCTGGCTCGAATGGGTCGCCTGCCGCGACGTGGACACGCTCGTCGAGGCGATCCGCGCGCTGCGGGTCCGCGGCGCGCCGGCCATCGGCATCGCGGGGGCCTACGGCCTCGCGGTGGCCGCCGGCGAGGCGGTCCGCGACGGCCTGCCGCCGGCGCCGGCCCGGGCCCACGTGCTGGCGCGGGCCGAACAGCTGGCCTGCGCCCGGCCGACCGCGGTCAACCTCCGCTGGGCGGTGGAGCGGGTGGTCGCCGTCCTCTCCGGGCTGCCGGACCACACCTCCGCCCAGGGCCTGGCCGACGCGGCGCTCGCCGAGGCGCGGGCCATCCATGCCGAGGACCAGCGGCTCTGCGCGGCGATCGGCCGCCACGGCGCGGCGGTCCTGCCGGCCGGCGGCGTGCTCACGCACTGCAACACCGGGGCGCTCGCCACCGGGGGCGACGGCACGGCGCTGGCGGTGATCACGACGGCCTGGGACCAGGGCCGGCGGTTCGACGTGTTCGCCGACGAAACGCGGCCGCTGTTCCAGGGCGCCCGGCTCACGGCCTGGGAACTGGTGGAGCGGGGCATTCCCGTCACGGTCCTCGTCGACGCGGCGGCAGGCCAGCTGCTGCGGACCGGCCGGATCGGCGCCTGCCTCGTGGGCGCCGACCGCATCACCGCCAACGGCGACACCGCCAACAAGATCGGCACCTACGGGCTGGCGGTGCTGGCCGAGGCCCACGGCGTGCCGTTCTTCGTGGCGGCGCCGTCGAGCACCTTCGACCTGTCGCTCGCCGCGGGCGACGACATCCCCATCGAGGAGCGGGCGGCCGCGGAGGTGCTGCGGCCGCTGGGCGTGCAGGCGGCTCCCGAGCGTGCCCGCGCCTATAATCCCGCCTTCGACGTCACGCCCGCCCGCCTCATCACCGGCATCATCACCGAGCACGGCGTCATCGCCCCCGTCACCCGTGACGCCATCGCGGCCATGGTTTCCGCCTCCCCTCCCATGTCCGCACGCTAAGCTGGGTCGGCGGCCCGCGCGATGCCCCGCCGCCCCACGCACCGAGACGCCGCCGTGATTCCCAAGATCGCCATCGTCGGCCGGCCGAACGTCGGCAAGTCGACCCTGTTCAACTGGCTCGTGGAGAAGCGGATCGCGATCGAGGATCCGACGGCGGGCGTGACCCGCGACCGGCTGGTGCAGCGGCTTTCGCTGGAGGGCCGGACGGTGGACCTCGTCGATACCGGCGGCATGGGGTTCGACGATCCCGACGGCCTCACCGCCCGGATCGACGCCCAGATCGAGGCCGGCCTCGTCACGGCGGCGGTCGTGCTGTTCGTCGTGGACGTCCGCAGCGGCCTGGTCGCGGCCGACCACGACGTCGCCGCCCGCGTCCGCCGGCTCGGCGTGCCGGTCCTGCTCGTCGCCAACAAGGCCGACGATGCCCGGCTCGACAACCATGCCCACGAGTTCGCCGCGCTCGGCTTCGGGGAGCCGCTCGTGGTCAGCGCGCGGCAGCACCGCAACCGCGAGCCGCTGGTCGCCGCCATCCTGGAGCGGCTGCCCGAGCCGGCCGCCGACGGCGACGAGCCGCCGGCCGACCTGCCCGAGATGAAGCTCGCGATCGTGGGCCGGCGGAACGTCGGCAAGAGCACGTTCGTCAACAGTCTCGCCCGCGAGGAGCGGGTGATCACCAGCCCGGTGGCGGGCACGACCCGCGACTCGGTCGACGTGCGGTTCGAGGTCGATGGCCACTCCTTCCTGGCGATCGACACGCCGGGACTGCGGCGCACGAAGAGCCGCACCACCGACATCGACTTCTACTCCACGCACCGGGCGCAGCGGAGCATCCGTCGCGCGGACGTCGTGCTCCTGTTCTTCGACGCCTCGGAACCGGTCGGCCGCGTCGACAAGCAGCTGGCCGACACGATCATGGAGGAGGCGAAGCCGGTGGTGTTCGTCGTCAACAAGTGGGACCTGTATGCCGGAGACGTCGAACGCGGCGAGTGGGCGGAGTACCTGCGCGACACGTTCCGCACCATGCCCTGGGCGCCGGTCGCCTTCGTGACCGCGACGAGCGGTCGCAACGTGAAGGCGGTGGTCGATACCGCGCAGCGGCTCTATCGCCAATGCCACGAGCGGGTGCCGACGGCGAAGCTCAACACGATCCTGCGGGAGGCGATCGAGGCGAATCATCCGCCCGCCGATCCGCGCGGCCGCCCGGTGCGGATCTACTTCGCCACCCAGGTGGAGACGGCCCCGCCGACGATCGTGCTCTCCACGAGCGCCCCGCGGAGCGTGTCGGAGGGCTACAAGCGGTACCTCGTGGGCGCGCTCCGCAAGACGACCCCGTTCCGGGAGGTGCCGATCCGCCTCTACGTCCGCGGCCGCTCTTCCGACGCCAAGGACGCCGGGGAGGAGTGACCCGCGAGGCGGGCGACCAGCGCCGCCTGCCGCTCCGTGAACGGCACGGCGCCGGTGAGCAGTTCGGGGTCGTCCGCCTGCTCGGGCACCAGCCGCCGCACGATCGCGGCGGCCAGGGCCGCGATCCCGGTGCCGGCGACCGCGCTGGTCCAGAGGGTGCCGGCCGGCCAGGCCGCGGTCGGCCGCTGCACCAGGTCGGCCCGTGACGCCACGAGGAGTTCCCGGGCCGTGGGGACCGGCGGGTCGCCGCGGCGGCCGTCCACCACGTGCAGCACCAGATCGGCCCCCGCGCGGGCCGCGACGGCCCGCGCGATCCCGGCCCGCTCGACGGGGTCCGTGGCGTCCCCGCCGTCGTCCCGCAGCCCGGCGGTATCGACGAGATCGAGTTCCCAGCCGTCGAGGACGAGCCTCGTCTCCAGGAGGTCGCGGGTGGTGCCCGGTTCCGGCGACACGATGCTCCGGGCATGGCCCGCCAACGCGTTGACGAGGCTGCTCTTGCCGGCATTCACATGCCCGGCCACGACCACCCGCCAGGGCCGCGTCAGTCGCATGCCGACCCGCGCCGCCCGTCGCAGCCGGTCGAGGGCGGTCTGCGCCGCGGCCGCCTGACCGGCCGCCAGCAGGCCCTCGATCCGCACCAGTTCCGCGTCGAGTCCGCCGGACAACTGCCGCGACAGGATCCGTGCCGCCCGCGGCCCCCCCGCGCGGCACAACGCCTCGCGGGCCTCCACCTCGGTCTCCGCCGCGCCGCCCGCCCGGAGCCACTCCGGCCAGGCGTGCCGGACGGCCCCGAGCTGCTCGAGCCCCCGGATCACCGACTCGCACGCGGCGACCCCGCCGTGGCAGTGCACCTCGACCGCCTCGCGGCCCGAGCGGACGACGACGACGTCCTCCCCCGCCTCCGCGGCGGCCGAGGCCCAACGGCCGAACACGATCGCTCCGTCCGGTCGTCCGGCGAGGGGCTCGCCGCCGCGCGGCGTGAACAGACGCGCGACGATGGCGATGGCCCGCGGCCCCGCCGCTCCCACCACCGCCAGCGCGCCGCGGCCGGCCGGCGTGAGCAGGGCGACCCGGGCGTCGGCGGCGGCCTCTGGCCGCTCCCCGGCGAGGCGGCTAGAACGTCCTGGCTCTCGCCCCTGTTCACACCCTTTCGCGGAGTCTCGTGCCATGGCCGACTGGATCGAGGAAGGTTCGCGGGCGCCCGATTTCACGCTGCCCACGCACGACGGCACGAGCCTGAAGCTGTCGAGCCTCAGGGGCGGCCCGGTGGTCCTCTACTTTTACCCCAAGGACGACACCCCGGGCTGCACCACCGAGGCCTGCGGCTTTCGCGATGCCCAGCCGCAGTTCGCCGCCCACGGGGCGGTCGTGATCGGCGTGAGCCCCGACGACCCCGCCAGCCACGAGAAGTTCCGCCGCAAGCACCGGCTGCCGTTCACGCTGCTGGCCGACGTCGATCACGCGGTGGCGGAGCGGTACGGCGCATGGCGCGAGAAGAACATGTACGGCAGGAAGTCGCTCGGCATCCAGCGGAGCACGTTCGTCATCGACGCCACCGGCCGGGTCGCCCGGGTCTTCAAGGCCGTGCGGGCGGCCGGCCACGACGCGCAGGTCCTCGCCGCCCTCGCCGACCTGTCAGAGAAGGCATAAGCGGCACAGACGGGCGCCGCGGTCGGAGGGAATGCGGTCGCGGCCCCGGCGGCCGCCGGCCGGAGCCGGGCGGCGGCGCATACTTGCCGGCCCCAACGAAGCGTCGGGGGCCGGGATTCCCCTGCGGGAGTCCCTGGCATGAGTCCCTCGTAGCCGTCCCATGCAGTCGTTCCTCCCCAAGTGTGCCGCGGTCGGGATCGTCGCCGGCGGCTTCGCCCTCACCGGCGACCTCGGCCTGCTGGCCGAACGGGGCCGACAGCTGCTCGACGCCCGCACCATCCCCGCGCACGCCGGGGCCGACGCAGCGCCGCCACCCGCCGCTGCGTCCCCGGCCGTGCAAGCCCCGGCCCTCCAGCCGGCACATGCCGTGCAAGCGTCAGCCGGGCAGGCCCCCGCGGGCCCGGCGTCGGCAGCCACGGCGTCAGCCGCCCCATCCCGTCCGGACCGTGGCGATGCCCCGTGGGGCCGGGCCGCCGCCGTGCCACCGCCGCCGGCCGCCGGCCCCGACGCCATCGACGTGGCCCGGCTGCCCGCCGGCACCCGGCTGCTCGTGTGGGTGCGTCGGCCCGGGGCTCCGGCCCGGGGCCGGGGCCTCGACATGATCGCGCTGGACATCATCGACCCCGACTCCGGCGCCGCGCTCGAGCAGCGCCACGCGGCACTCGGCCACGGCGGCGACCCGGCGCCCGTCCACGCCGCGGCCCGCCGCGTGGTGATCGTGCGGGATGCCACCGGCCGCGTCGCCAGGGGCGGCACGCTCCGCGTGGCAGCGGTGCACGGCGTCAATGGGACCGCCCCGGCCGAAGACATCGGCAGCATCGTGGCCTTCGACATCCCTGGCCGCTGACCGCGACCGCCGCGTGTGGCGGCCGTGGATGGCCGCCACGGCGGAGCCACGCCCCTGCCGGAGGCGGATCAGGCCTCGTCGGCCGATTCCTGCGATTCCCGGTCGCTCGACCATCCGACCCGCTTCTTCGACAGGCCGATCTTGCGCTCGTCGGTGTCGACCCGCAGGATCTTGACCTCCAGCGGATCGCCGACCTTCACCACCTCCTCGGCGTTCTCGATCTTGTCGTCGGAAAGCTCGGAGATGTGCAGCAGGCCCTCGAGGCCGTCCTCGAGGCCGACGAACACGCCGAAGTTCGTGATCTTCGTCACGGTGCCCTTGACCACGTCACCGGTCTTGTACCGCCGCGGGATGTCGGTGGACCACGGGTCGTCCGCCATCTGCTTGAGCCCCAGCGCGATCCGGCGGCGCTGCTGATCGACCGAGAGCACCTTGCACTCGACCTCGTGGCCCTTCTCCAGCATCTCGCTGGGGTGGGTCACCTTGCGGGTCCACGACATGTCCGTCACGTGCAGCAGGCCGTCGATGCCGTCGTCGATCTCGATGAAGGCGCCGTAGTTGGTGAGGTTGCGGACGACGCCCTTGACGATCGCGCCCGGCGGATAGTCGGCGGCCACCTTCTCCCAGGGATTCTGCTGGGTCTGCTTCATGCCCAGCGAGATCTCCTGCTTCTCCTTGTTGATGGCCAGCACCACCACCTCCACCTCGTCGCCCGGCTTCACGAGTTCGCTGGGATGGCTGACCCGCTTGGTCCAGCTCATCTCGCTGATGTGCACGAGCCCCTCGACGCCGTCCTCCAGCTTCACGAAGGCGCCGTAGCTCATGACGTTGACCACCGTGCCCTTGCAGACGGTGCCCACCGGGTACTTGTCGGCCACCTTCGCCCACGGGCTGGCGGTCCGCTGCTTCATGCCCAGCGCGATCTTCTCCCGCTCGCGGTCGATGTGCAGCACCTGCACCTCGACCTCCTGGTCGATCTGCACCATCTCGCTGGGATGGCCGATGCGGCCCCAGCTCATGTCGGTGATGTGCAGCAGGCCGTCGATGCCGCCCAGATCCACGAACGCGCCGAAGTCGGCGATGTTCTTGACGACGCCGCGGCGGACCTGCCCGACCTCGAGCGTCTCCATGAGCTGCTTCTTCCGCTCGGCCCGCTCCTGCTCGATGAGCGCCCGCCGCGACACGACGATGTTCCGCCGGGCCTCGTCGATCTTGAGCACGAGGCACTGGATCGCCCGGCCGCAGTAGTCGCCGATGTCGGCGGGGCGACGGATGTCGACCTGGCTCGCCGGCAGGAACACGTTGACCCCGGAGATGTCGACGAGCAGCCCGCCCTTGATCTTGCGGGTGACGAAGCCGGTGACCACGTCGTTCTCGTGGACACTCTCCATCACGCTCAGCCAGTCTTCGATCCGCCGCGCCTTCCGCTTGGAGAGCGTGATCAGCCCGCGCTGCTCCTCGACCTGCCCGTCCTCGAACTCCTCGAGCAGCACCTTGACGATGTCGCCCACCTGCGGCGGCGGCTCGCTCTCATCCCACTCGTTCCGCGGGATGTGGCCTTCGCTCTTGTACCCCACGTCGACGAGCACGAACTCGTCGTCGACACGCAGCACCTTTCCCTCGAGGACCGAGTTCACCGCCAGCGTGGAGGTGCCGACCGAATACTCGCCCTCCTCCGTGCCGGCCAGGGCGAGTTCCAGTTCCTGATCGAGTTCGTCTCCGAGTTCCAGTTCGCGAATGAGGTTGCGGTTGACCATGCGTGGGGGGTGTTTGGGAAAAACGGGTGGGAGGAAGGGGACTTTCGGGCCACGTTCGACGAGCCTCGCAGTGTAGCAGTCCCCGGCTGACCGAACAATCGAGCGTTCCCCGATCGCCCAATTACCCCGCACGCCCACCTTTCCCGACCCGCAGGGGGCGGCGGTGCCGCGAGTCGCGGCCCGCCGGAGGCCGATGAGCCCCTCATGCGACCGCCGCGCCGCCACCTGCCGACCGCTCCCCGGCCCCTGCCCCTGCTCGTGGCCGCGTTCGCGGTCCTGCTCGCGACGGTCTGCCACGCCCCGGTGGCCACCGCGCAGTTCGCGGCTCCGGCAGCCGGTTCGGCCGCGCCGGGGCTGGGCGACGCGCGGATGCAGAAATTCCGGGTGGGCGTGGTGGTCACCGCCGAGGGGGGCAGCTGCCGCGATCTCTACGCCACCCTGCCCGTGCCGGCCGACTGGCCCGAGCAGAAGGTGCAGATCATGCACGAGGACGTCTCTCCGGACGTCCGCAGCCTGCGGTACCGGACGCTGCCGGGCGGCGTGAAGCAGATGGTCGTCGAGATTCCCGAACTCCGCGCCGGCGACAAGGCCCGCGCGATCGTCACCTTCGCGCTGGAGCGGGCGTCGATCACCGCGCCGGCCCACACCGACGCCCTGGCGATCCCGGAAAAGCCCGACCGGGCGCTCCGCCAGTTTCTCGGCGCGAGCCCCTACATCGAGACGCGGCATCCGAAGATCATGAAGCTCGCCAAGACGACCGGCGCCGACCTCGACGGCTGGCGGAAGGTGGAGGCCATCTACGACGCGGTCCGCGAGAAGGTGGAGTATCGCAACGGCGATCTCAAGGGCGCGGCACGTGCCCTCGCGGATGGCTGGGGCGACTGCGAGGAACTGACCTGCCTGTTCATCGCCATGGCCCGGGCCGAAGGCATCCCGGCCCGCACGGTCTGGGTCGAGGGGCACTGCTACCCGGAGTTCTACCTCGTCGATGCCGACGGCCAGGGCTGGTGGTATCCCTGTCAGGCCGCCGGCACGCGGGCCTTCGGCAGCATGCCCGACCAGCTCCCGATCCTGCAGAAGGGCGACGCCTTCCGCGATCCCGACCGCCCCGGCAAGACGCTGCGGTACGTGTCGGAGTTCATCCGGGGCTCCGCCCGCGATGGCGGCGGCTCCCCGAAGGTGGTGTGGATCCGCGAGGGGGCGTGACGCCCGGGCTCACTCGGCGGTGGCGAAGGCCTCGTCGGCGATCGGCCGGCCGAAGGCGTCCTTGGCGACGGGCGTGAACCACCGCGGCACGATCGGCAGACCGGCCTCCCGCCAGGCGGCCTCCATCCGATCTCCGGCGGCCTTGACGATCCGCTCGCGACCCCGGCCCGCGAGGGTCGAGCGGTCGGCCCACGGCGTCACCGGCCCGTCGAATCCCGCGGCCTTCGCCTGCGTCAGCACGGCGGCCGAGCCGATCACGCCGGTCTCACCCGGCATCAGCCGCTGCGTGTGGAGCAGATCGGCACCGGCGACCTCGCGGGGGGCGTCGGACAGACGCACCTCCACGATCCGGCCCTTGGGCACCTTGGCGATCAGGTCCACCGGTTCGCCCGTGACGTGCAACGCCCAGGCGTCCACCACGGCGCCGATGTGCGGGTGCGATGCCGCCAGCAGGCCGAGCAGACCCTCGAAGGTGTGGATGAACTGGTGGGCCTTGTCCGCGCGGGCCTCGGTCTCGGGGACGAGGACCAGCCCCAGCGTCATGCCGAGCGGCTCGAGCATGCCGCCCACGGTGTCGAGCCGGGTGCGGTACTGCTCGAAGAAGTCCTTGAACGAGTGCTCGTCCGACGCCGGCGCGATCGGGGCCACGGCGCGGGTCGCCTCGGCGGCCTTGGCGAACTCCAGCCGCTTCGGCAGGGCTTCCAGCTCGGCCTTGAAGGTCTCGGCGTCGCCGTCGAGCGTCACCGGCAGCCGGAACACGCCGCACTTCAGCCGTGCGCTGACCATCAGCCGCCGGGCGTGGGGCACGCCGAACGCCTCAGCCTGCTGCTGGAAATCGAGGAGGTCGATGTCCATGGCGTCGAACCCGAACGACAGCGCCAGTTCGATGAGTTCACTGGGGCGTCCGGACAGCGGGAGGCCGAGCGTGCTGAGATTGCGGAACATGCGAGGCGACTTCTCCTGGGGGCGTCGGACCGGAAGCCCCGAAGTATGCCCGAAACCGGCCGCCTTTTGAAGCGGGGGGCCGCGCGACCGCGTCGGGCGCGGGTGGAGCACCGGCTGCGGCTGCACCCCGACCGGCCGGCTACCGGCCCGCCCGCAACTCGGCCAGGTTCATCCCCAGCCGCTTGATCTTCTTGTAGAGCGTCGTGCGGTTGATTCCCAGGGCCCGGGCCGCTGCGTCCCGCCGCCAGTTCGACCGTTCGAGCGCGTCGAGAATGAGCCGTCGCTCCGGATGGACGAGCGCCCTTTTCAGGACCCCCGCCCGACCGTCCTCGGCTCCGCCGGCCGGCACCTCCACGGCCCTCCGCACGGCGACGGGCAGGTCGCCGAGGGCGATCGACGGGCCGCGGCCCAGGCACACGGCGTGCTCGACGGCGTGCTTGAGTTCGCGGACGTTTCCCGGCCACGAGTGGCGGGCGAGGGCCTCGAGCGCCTCCGGCGTGAAGCCGGCCACGTCGCGGCCCCCGCGGCCGACGGCCGCGGCCAGGAAGCGGCCGGCCAGGGGCGGAATGTCGCCGACGCGGTCCCGCAGCGGCGGCATCTCGATCGTGATCACGTTGACCCGCCAGAACAGGTCGGCCCGGAACCGGCCCGCCGCCACCAGCGCCCCCAGGTCCTCGTGCGTGGCGAGAATCACCCGGGCATCGACCGCATGGGTGTGCATGCCGCCCACCGGCTCGAATCGCAGGTCCTGCAGCACCCGCAGCAGCTTCACCTGCAGCGCCGGAGTCGCGGTCGCGATCTCGTCGAGAAAGATCGTGCCGCCGTCCGCCTGGAGGAACTTGCCCTCGCGGTCGGCGGTGGCTCCGGTGAAGGCGCCGGCCACGTGGCCGAACAGTTCGCTCTCCAGCAGCGTCTCGCTCAGGCAGCCGCAGGCCACCTCCACGAACCGGCCGTGCCGCCGCCGGCTGGCCCGGTGGATCTCCCGGGCCAGGAGCGACTTGCCGGTGCCGCTCTCGCCGGTGATCAGCAGCGTGGCCGGCGCGTCTGCCAGCCGGCCCACGAGATCGAGCACCGCCCGCATGGCGGGCGAGGTGCCGACCAGTCCGGCCGCCGGAGGCAGCATGCCGGCCGCCCCGCTCCGCCGCCGTCCCGCCTCGACCGCCGCGTCGAGGGCGGCCAGCAGGTCGGCGTCCCGGACCGGCAGCGCGACGACGTGGTCGGGCTCGATGCCCGGCGACACGCGGGCGGCGCCGCCTTCCGGCACCGTCACGACGAGCCCCGTGCCCGCCGACGTGAGCCGCAGGGCGGACGCGATCCGGCCCGCCCCGTCGCCGGGCAGCAGGCCGTCCACCACGCAGACGGCGACCCGCTCGCGGGCCAGCACCGGCAACGCCTCGTCGGCACGGCCGACGGCGCTGGCGTGCCATCCCTGGCTGCAGAGCCATTCGGCGGTGTGCGACGCGGCGCGGCGGTCGTCGTCGACGACCAGCACGCGGACGGGGCCCGTGGGCCGGGCGACCGTCGCCGTGGGGCAGATCATGGTGGCGTCCTGGGGTGGCGTCCTGGGTGCGACTGGCGAGGACGCCGTGCGGCCTCACCAATACCTAGGTCGCAAACGGGCGACAGCAAAGTCGCCGCAGGGCCACGATCCACCGCAATCGGCAGCCTCGGGCCGACGCGACCGCTCCCATCGTCACGACCCCACCTGCGAGGGCCGCGTGCGGGCGGCCCGCCGGCCTCTAGGGCCCCGGCTGACGTTCCCTGTCGCCCTGGCGGCTGTCGCCGAGGGCGACGGCGTCGGCGATCCGGTCGGCGGCCGGCCCGAGCAGGATCTCGCGGTTGTCGAACAGGGCCTCGGGATTCTGGTCGAGCATCCGGATCCGTCGCTGTCGGAACGAGAAAAACGCGATCACCGTCAGGCCGACCAGCGCCACGCCCAGCGTGATCGCCGTGAAGCCGCGAGTGGCCGACTGGATGAGGCCGGTGATCCGTTCCCCGAACAGGTAGGCGAGCCCGAAGAAGCCGCCGATGACGATGCTCGCGCAGATGAAGTCGGCCAGCAGGAACCAGCGGTACTTCACCTTGAGGATGCCGGCTGTCAGGTAGAAGGGGCTGCGGAGCCCGACCAGGAACCGGGCCACGAAGAACGCCTTGATGCCGTGCTTGCGGAGGAGTTCCTCGATCGTCCGCTCCCGCTCGGGCGTGAGGAAGCCCGACCACCACGGATGCTCCTTGAGGATCCTGGCCCCGAAGAACCGGCCGATGGCATACATCAGGCTGTCGCCGAGCAGCGCCCCCACCATGCAGGCCGGCAGGGCGTAGTACCAGCGGAGCTGGGCCAGACGGCTGGCCACGCCGGCGGCGACGATCGGCACCTCCTCCGGCACGGGCAGGCCGATGCCCGTGAGCGTGAGGAACAGCACGATGCCGAGGTAGGAACCCCGCTCGAACCAATCGAACATGTCTGCTGTGGGTGTGGCGGGCGGGGGGTCGGGCAGCGGCTCGGCGCCGGTCGGCAGCCCCCCAGTGTAGCCCGGCGGTCGGAAAAGGCACGGAGGCCGGCGGTTTTCCTCAGTGTTCCACCCCTTCGCCCGGTTCGATCACGAGCACGTCGGGCTCGAGATTGGCGGTCACCACCCGCACCGCCCCGGCCACCGCGGCCGGCACGACGACGATCGCCCCCACGGGCCCGCCAGGCGGCGCCAGCCGGGGCAGCCCGGACGGCCCGAGCACGTAGAGCGCCGTGGACAGGCTGTCGGCCTCGGCCGCGGTCGGCGCGACCACCGTCGCCGACAGCACGCCCTCCGCCGGCACGCCGGTGCGGGGATCGAGGATGTGCCCCAGCCGACGACCGCGATCGATGAAGAACTGCGTGCCCGACCCGCTCGTGCCGAGCGCCCGGTCGTGCAGCCGCACGGTCGCCAGCCGTCGGCCGGGTCGCAGCGGGTGCCTCACGCCCACCGGCCACCCGCGGCCCGTCGCGGCCCGGTCTCCGATCGCCCGCACGCTGCTGGCACCGCCATGCACGAGGCCGCTCGTCACCCCTTCCGCCCGCAGCCGCGTGATGACGCGGTCGATCGCCCACCCCTTGCCGATCGCGCCCGGATTGAGCTCCACGCCGGGACGCGTGAACCGGACCCTGCCGCCCGCCGCGTCGATCTCCACGAACCGCATGCCGGCCGACTCGCGGGCCCGCGACAGATCGTCCGCGGAAGGCGTGCGGCCCTGCCGCCGCAGGAAGCCCCAGGTCCGCACGAGCGATCCGGCCGCCATGTCGAAGGCCCCGCCCGTCCGCGCGTGGAGGTCGCGGGCCTCCACGAGCAGGGCGAGCAGGTCGGCGTCCACCGACTGCCAGCCCTCGGCCGCGGTGGCGTTGAGGCGGGCGAGGTCGCTCGAGTCGCGGTAGACCGTGATCCGGCTCTCGATGGCATCGACGAGGTCGAGGCAGTCGACGGCGATGGCGGTGGCGTCCGCCGCCTCGGCCGCGTTGAACACGATCTCGAACCGGCAGGCCATCGCCTCGCGGCCGACGACGAGCGTGTGGACGTCGGACTCGCCCTGCATGGGTCGCTACCGCGGCGCGAGTCCGCGGTCGAAGGCATCCTGGTCGCGGCGGAACACCGCCAGCACCGTGTCGAACCGCGCCAGCGGAATCTTGTAGACCGCCTGCTCGCCGGTGTGCGCGTGGCAGTGCGCGACCAGGAGACGGTAGAGGAACTTGAACAGCTGCCGCGGCACGCGGAGGCTGCGCAGGCCGTCGAGGAGCCGCCGCTGGTCGACCTCCGGTTCGAACAGCTGCGCGAGCGTGGCCGGCGGGCTGCCGACGCTCGCCGCCTTCACGCGGGTGGAGGCGATGTCGTAGAGCGTCTCGCCAGACCACTCCAGCGACGGCACGAGATTCTGCTTGTCGAGCCGGGCCCGCTGGTTGAACTGCTCGTCCTCGCGTTCGATGAACCGGTAGAGCTCCAGCGGCAGCAGCAGCTTCAGTCCGAGGCCGGGAGACTTGAGGAACTTGTTGTCGAGCATCGGCCAGATCACCTGCCGCATCCGGTCCGCGGAGCCGTTGATGAGGTGCGGCTCGTCGAGCCGATCGACGATCACCACCATCCCGGAGTACCCCTGCGCCGCGAGGATCCCCTGGAACTTCGCCAGCAGTTCGTAGCGGTCGTCACTGCGGGCCGCCGCCGGCAGCGGCTGACCGGCGAGATCGACCTCCGGCATGCGGGCCAGCGCCCGAGCCAACTGGCCGGCCGTCCGGTTGCCGGTCCGCATGCTGCGCACGATCCGCAACGCGAGCCACCAGCTGCGGGCCCGCCGCCATCCCCACGGCGACCAGGCCGCCGCCAGCAGCAGCCATGGCCACCACGCCCCCGCCCACGCGAGCGTGCCCCGCTGGAAGCCGACGAGGACCGCCAGCGCGAACACGGTCGTCGCCGCGAGCCCGACGGCCGCGGGCCACAGTCCCTGCCAGGCCTGGTAGCCGATGCGGCCGCGGAGCTTCCGCCACCGCGAGGGAAACGTCTCGGCGGTGGACTGGTCGTAGCAGGCCGCCAGCAGGCTGAGATCACGCGCCTGCGGCGGCGTGAGCCGGGGCCGGGCCGCGGCCTCGCGGGCCGGCGGATCGACGAGCGTGGTCACGAACTGCGTCACGGCCAGCGAGAGGATCGCGTCCATGTGATCCCACAGCTTCCACTGGGAGAGCACGCGATCGACGGGACGATTCGGGCCGACGCGGCTCACGAACCGGTCGAGGAAGGGGTTGAAGTCGTCGTAGAGCACGACGAGCGTCCGCTGGCCCGGATGCGTGTCGTTGTGGCGGTCGAACTGCCGCACCATCTGGAGCTTGATCGCCGTCTTCCCCGCGCCCTTCTCGCCGAACACGATCGCGGTGCTGGGGTCGGCGGGATCGCCGTAGATCTTGTCCCAGGCGGGATGGAACGTCGATTCCAGGCAGGTCCGCTTGAAGACGGTGTCGTTCTGCGCATCCTCCTCGGCGAACGGGTTGCCCGCGATGCCGTGATGCTCGAGAAATTCCTGGATCTTCATCGCAGCCCCAATCCCTCTCGACGTGCGGTCAGACCTCCCGCCAGACCGGCGGCCGAACCCGCCGCTCGTCGGCCCCGCGGCCGGTGCGACCGGTCACTTGCCCGCCGCGACGAGCCCCTCCACCATCTTCCGGAAGCCGTCGGCCTCGCGGGCGACGGTGGCGGCCGGCCCGTAGAACTTGATGAAGTGGCTCCCCGCATCCGGGGTCTCGACGATCGCGGCGAGCATCCGGTAGTCGGGCCGCTCGATCGTCTTGCCGCCGGCGAAGGGCCCGCCGGGCATGTCCTTGTACGTGCCGGACACGTCCACGAGGGTCACGGTGCAGCCCGCGAGTTTGACCGTCTTGGTGGTCGCCTTGTCCTTGGTCGCTCCGCCGTCCGGCTGGGCGAACTGCCCGTACCAGCGGTCCACGTTGGCCTGCACGCTGCCCCCGGCGCCCATGACCGTCATGCGTCCCGGCGGCAGGTCGCCCTCCGAGGGAATGGAAAACTCGGTTTCGACGATGCCCGACTTCGGCTGCACCCGCTTCCAGCCGGCCGGCGCGTCGAGCGACAGGCTGCCGCCTGCGATCGTGAACCCGCGGACGTCCTCGGTGACGACCGCCTGGGCCGACGCGGCGGCGGGCAGGAGGAACGACAGCATGGCGATGAACGGGCCGACGACGGCGAGTGGCAGGCGCATGATGGGCAAAGCTCCACGGGTGGTGCTGGGGGACGTGCTCCTCGGGACCGTCATGATAGGCATGACAGCGTGCCGGGCATGCCCCGGACGGCCGCGTGCCGCTGACTCTAGCACAACCCGCCGCGACGGACCGCTCCCGCGCGGGAGCGGGCGGCTCACGCCCCGGCGAACGAGTCGGGAAACACCTCGTGGACCGGCCGCCACTCGGTCCAGTCGGCCCGCCACACCAGTTCGCTGCCGTCCGCCTGGCCGGCGGCCAGCCACTCCTGCAGCGTGGCCGCATCGACCGGTTCCGACGCCTCGCCGCCCGGGTAGGCGATCCGCCAGGTGAGGTCGGGCCGGTCGGCGATGGCGGCGTGCCACGGCGGAGGGGCCACTTCCTCGGCCTCGCAGAGGATGAACTCCGCCTCCTCCTCCCGTTCCGCCGCGGCGGCCGCCGCGGTCGCCGCCGCAGTCCGCGCCGTCCCGAAGGGCAACGCCCGCGGCAGGGTGGCGATCACGGCGGGATCGAGCGGGATGAACCGGGCAGGCGGCAGTGCCGGCGCCGAGGCGGTGGCCGCGTCGCCGCCCGCCGGCCGCTGCTCCCCGCCCTGCACCGGGGCGGCGGGCACCCGCATCGTCGCCTCGCAGGTCGGACAGCGCACCCGCTTCCCGGCCAGATGATCCCGGACCTTCGTGCGATGACCGTTCGGACAGTGGGCCACGATTCCCATGCGGCGTTCTCCTGGTGCGGAGGTCGTAGTGTAAGCTCCCTGACGCTTCCCGCAGATCTCCCCTCGGCCCCCAGGAGCGACCACCGCCATGGCCCGCCGCGACCCGAAGCGCCACGACGCGGACCGCGCCCCCGAACCGGAGGAGGACCGCACCGGGCCGCTGGAACTGGCGATCGTCGGCGACCTCACCGACAACGAGGCCGATCTCACCGACCGGTTGCTCGGGGTCGAACCGGGGGGGGAATGCACGATCTACTTCGACTCCCCGGGCGGCAGTCCCTACTGCGGCATGGCGCTGGTGACGCTGCTGCGGGTCAGGGGGATCCGCGCCACCGGCGTGGTCACGGGGGAATGCTCATCGGCGGCGCTGTGGCCCTTCGCCGCCTGCGAGCGGCGGCTCGTGACGCCGTACAGCGTGTTCCTCTTCCACCCCATGAAGTGGCAGAGCGAGGAGCACATCGGCATCCGGGAGGCGGCCGAGTGGTCGCGGCACTTCGCCGACCTCGAACGCGAGATGGACGTGCTGCTGTGCGACCTGTTCGGCCGTTCCGGCCCGCTGATCGACGAGTGGAGCCGCACGCACCGCTACGTCACCGGCCGCGAGATGGTGGCCGCCGGGTTGGCGGAACTGATCGATCTCCGGCCGCTGCCGGCGCTCTTCGAAAAGCCCGGCGAAAAGCCCGGCACGCCTGGCTAGTCAGGCGAGGGGTCGGCGAACGCTCGAGGAGCTTTGGGCCGCCCCGGCCCACGCGACGAGACGTTTGCCGCCCCGAAGCCGGCGCGATACCACCAGGCGAGGGGTCGGCGAACGCTCGAGGAGCTTTGGGCCGCCCCGGTCCACGCGACGAGACGTTTGCCGCCCCGAAGCCCGAGGCGGCTCAGCTGCGGTAGTCGCCGTGGCAGGCGTCACACGACTTCTTGAGCGCACCGGCGGCGGCCCGGGCGGCGTCGTAGTCTTTCTTGAGGGCCGCCTCGCGCAGCTTCAGGGCGGCGTCCCGCATGGTGGACGAGTAGCCGCGATAGGTGTCGTCGTCGTGGTACTCGTAGTCGGCCTGCTGGATCACCTCGCCGATCGCGGCCACGATCTCGGCGTCCCGCAGCACCCTGTCCACGGCCTTGTCGAAGTCTCCCTTGGAGGCCGCGGCCGCGGCGACGGCGGCGTCGGCCGCCTCCAGCCGCGACATGAGCGCCGCGCGGGCGGCCACCTGGCTCCAGCGGAAATCCTCCTCGCGGTCGGCCTTGGCCGTCAGTCCACTGCCATCGAGCAGCGACTCCAGATCGGCGACCCGCACCTTCGACTCGTTGAACGACTGGTCGGTGCCCACCTTGCAGTTCGACGACACCCGACCGAACAGGTCGCGGGCGGTCTCCGCGTCCTTCTTCCAGCGGACGTCCTGGTCGTAGGCCGCGATCACGCCGAAGGCGAGGGCGACCGAGGCGAACGCTCCACGGGCCGTCTCGTAGCCGCCGCCCTTGAAGTCGGACTGGCTGGCCACCACCTTGGCGAGCACGCCCTTCATGTCCTTGATCTCGTCGCTCAGCGTCTCCTCGGAGATGATGGCCGACCACTTGAAGCCGCCGCCGGCCACCGGTGCCGCTCCGCCCCCCTGCTGTCCGCCGCCCACGACCACGGTCCTGGTCGCCGCGACGAAGTCGGGCCGCTCCCCCTCCAGTTCCGCGAAGGCGTCGTCGTAGAACGTCTTCCGCGTGTTCTTGTCCCAGCCGGCCGCGGGCGGCTTGGCCCGCCTGACCGTCCCCCGCGACATCGCTCGGCCGTCGCGGCCCGACGCCACCCCTGCGACACCGTCGAGCCAGCAGGCGGCGGCCGCGAGCAGGGCCGCCGACAGCACCGCCCGGATCGACACGCTTCGCATCGGCACCATTGGACACTCCCAATTCTGTCGCGTTCGGCCCCGGCCGGCCGCCAACGGGGTTCCCGCAGTCGAAACCGCCGTGGCGTGCTCCGCTTGAGTATCGGCTCGGGCGGCGGCTGGGCACAAGCACTCGGGCACAGGCAGTCGGGCATCTCGCACCGGCCCCCAACGGGCAGCCCGCCCCGCATCCAGTCGGCCGACGGCCCGGCAGGCCGCCGTTTCGACCCCTCGATTTCCGCCTTGACCCCTCCGACCCCATTCGTCACCCTCCGCCCGCTTCCCCTCGCCCGGCCCCGGCCGGCATGGGGCGGGAAACGCGACCGGCAGGGTGACCGGCCGCCCCCCTTTCGGCACGTCGGGAGCTTCGGCATGGCCACCAGCGGATCATCGATGCGTACGG
>Ga0214917_10000344_pt1 | contig 60809 bp, 60 predicted proteins | sample LL_1208_BB_MetaG_FD_177983 | JGI IMG/M metagenome (GOLD analysis project Ga0214917, IMG submission 177983) | Freshwater microbial communities from Lake Lanier, Atlanta, Georgia, United States - LL_1208_BB | ecosystem: Environmental > Aquatic > Freshwater > Lake | place: USA: Georgia | collected... | reverse complement strand
TTCACCCTGGCGTCGGGACGCACCAGCTCCCATTACGTGAACTGCAAACCGGTGAGCCTCAGCGGCCCTGGGCTGGCGCTGCTGTCGGCGCAAATGCTGGCGCTGGTGGAGCCTGAGGCCGCCGCCGTGGCGGGCCTCACCCTGGGGGCCGACCCGTTGGTGAGCGGCGTGGCCCAAGCGGCGGCCCTGGCCGGCCGCCAGCTCGATGCGCTAATCGTGCGCAAGGAGGCCAAGGGCCACGGCACCGGCGCCTGGCTGGAGGGCCCCCTGCCCGCCGCCGGCAGCGTGATCACGGTGCTGGAAGACGTGGTGACCACAGGCGGCTCCTCCCTCAAGGCGGTGCGCCAGCTGCGGGAAGCGGGCTACACGGTGAACCGGGTGGTGACCATCGTGGATCGCCAGGAGGGCGGCCAAGAGGCGATGACCTCGGCCGGCCTGGAGCTGAGCAGCCTGTTCCTGCTGGAGCACGTGGCCGCGGCACACCTCCACGGCAGCACCCCTTGAGCCACCCCGCCTCCCCCAGCGCCGCCCGTTGGAGCACCCCCGCGGGGCTGATCCGCCTGGAGGGGGACGGCAGCCGCCGCTTTTTGCACGGGCAGAGCAGCCAGGCCATTGAGCTGGCCCCGGAGGGCGCCTGCCTGGCCACCTGCCTAATCAGTCCCACCGCCCGCATGCGCGGGCTGGCGCTGGTGCGGCTCGACGCCGGCGGCAGCGCCGAACTGGTGGTGCTGGCTGGGGATGCGGCGGCCGTGCATCAGGGGCTCGATCGGGTGCTGTTCCCCGCCGATGGCGTGCGGCTGGGCCCCGTGCAACCGGCCCAGCTGGTGCGTTGGGTGGGCGCCCCCGCTCCGGCCGACGCCGAGGGCCACCCCAACCTGCTCAAGCCGGGGGTCGACCTGGGGGCCGGCGCCGAGCAACCAGCGTGGCTCCAACGCGACGGCGAACCCCTGCCCGCCTGGCTGCAGGCCCTGCCGGAGCTCTCGGCCGAGCAGGTGGAGCAACGGCGCCTGCGCAGCGGCTTTCCCGCCGCACCGGGCGAGCTCAACGACGACACCAACCCCTTCGAACTGGGCCTGGCCCGCTGGGTGAGCCTCAACAAGGGCTGCTATGTGGGCCAGGAGACCCTGGCCAAGCTGGCCACCTACGACGGCGTGAAGCAGCAGTTGCGCCATTGGCGGGCCGAGCGCACCGGCCCTGCGGCGGCCGACGCCTGCGCCCCGGGAACCACCCTCACCTCGGCGGCCGGCGAGCGGGCCGGCGTGATCACCTCCACGTTGGCTGGCCCCGATGGCCTGGAGGGGCTGGCCCTAGTGCGCCGCCCGGCTCTAGGGGAAACCCAGCTGCTCGCGGGCCCGGAGCTGCCCCTGCAGATCAGCCGCCCCAGTGGCTTTGTGGATCCACCGGTGGGCGCCGGCGGCAGCGGCGCGGGCGGTCGCTAGTCCTGGCCTAGCAGCCAATGGGCCACCGCCCAGGTGGCCAGGGCGTCGTCGTGGTTGTAAAGGAAGATCCGCCGCAGGTTCTGGCGCGAGCCGCGATCCTGCGCGCCCCCCAGCCCCAGCCGCCAGCGCCGCCACCACAGCAGCGCCCGGGCCCCATCCACCCCGCTCTGACGCCACTGGAACCCCAACCAGCTGGCCACGGGCTTGAGGCCGTAGCCATTGGTGGGCATCCACCAGTGGCGCCGCAACCGCTGGTGCACATCCACCAGTCGCTCCCGAAGCTCGACGATCTGCCGCTCCGACGCCCCCTGCCGCTGGGCGAGGCGCACCAGCGCCAGCAGTTCGGTTTCGCCGTAATGGAGCACCGGCCAATCGGGGTAGGCGGCCAGCAGCCGCTGCAGCCGCCCCCAGAGCCGCTCCTCCCCGTGCTCGTGCAGGGCCAACACCGGCTGGTAAGGGGCCTCTGCCGCGGCCACTGGATCGCCCCAGGCGCCATCGGCACCGCGCGCCAAGCGCAGGAAGCCGTGCAGGAAGTCGTCCCGGGCGTCGGGGTCGGATTCGATGTCGTAGATCAGCACCCCAGGGGCTGCGGCCAATTCCGGCAGGGCAGCACTGGCATCGCGGCGCAGGGGCAATCCATCGCGCTGCACGCGGGCCTGGGTCACCAGCTGCTCGGCCACATCGGCGTGCTGCTCGCCATGCACCAGCAGGTCAGCCGCCAATTGCTCCGGATTGGCGGCCGCGAGGGTGGCGAGGCGGTCGATGCCCAAGCTCTGCAGCAGATCCCGACGCTTGGCGCCAATGCCGCTCACCTCGCTGAGGTGGCCTTCGGCGGCGGCCACCTGATCACAGGCGCGGCGCCAGCCGCAGAGCACGCACTTCTTGCGGTCCGCCACCAGCGGTGGTGGCTCGGCTGAGGCCAGATCCTGCTCCAGGCGGCCGAGGGCCTCCTCCAGCTGGCGCGGCAGACCACCGCTGAGCGGCAGGGTTTCCTGCTGCAGGGCGCGGCCCACCCCGGAGAGCACCAGGCCGCTGCGCACCGCAGCCCCCTGCTCCTCCCCCAGCAACTGGCCCCACAGGGTGAGCATCAGCCGGTGCTCTCGGGTGGTGCGGCGCCCCTGGCGGAAGATCACCGGCCGGTAGGCGTGCTCCCCCCAGCGGCTGCGGCCCTCCACCCGCTGCAACAGGGGCGGATGCGCCTCCAGGGTCTGACCAGAGTTAGTCAGACCCCGGAGACGCAGCCCTACCACCGCCGGGGCCGCCGCCAACGCCGCCGCCTCACCGCGCTGGGGGCGCTGCGGAAACAGGCTCGAAAAACTGCGGCGTTGCTCGTCCAGCAACAACTCACGGTGGGCCGTCCACTGGCGCTCTGCGGGGTCGCCATGGCGATCGAGCCAGGCCCGCCGCTTGCAGCGCAACCAGCTGCGCAGCAGCCGGTCGTTGAGCGGGGTTTCAGGGACCACGGGCCTCACCGTAGGCGGCCAGGCGGGTGACCCCGCGCTTGCACAAGGGGGTGGGCCCGCTGCTAGCACCAGCAACAGCACTGCACCGCTAGCCGATGGCTTCCGCACCGCTGCCCCTGGAGGCCAGCCCGATCGCCTTCGGCACCGATGGCTGGCGCGGCATCCTCGGGGTGGACATCACGGTGGAGCGCCTACTGCCGGTGGCGGCCGCCGCGTCCCGGGAGCTGGAATCCTCAGCTCCGGCATCACTGCGCAGCCGCGAGGTGGTGATCGGCTACGACCGGCGCTTCCTTGCACCCGAGCTGGCCGAAGCCATCTGCAGCGCCGTGCGCGGCGCCGATCTGGTGCCCGTGCTGGCCGACAGCCCCATCCCCACGCCGGCCGCCAGCTGGGCGGTGGTGGAGCGCCAAGCCCTGGGGGCGCTGGTGATCACCGCCAGCCACAACCCGCCGGAATGGCTGGGGCTGAAGATCAAGGGCCCCTTCGGCGGTTCGGTGGAGGGCGATTTCACCCAGCGGGTGGAGCGGCGCCTGCAGGCCGGGGGCATCACCGTGCCGATCCCCGGGGACACCTTGCGCTTCGACGCCATGGGCACCTACCTGGCGGGGCTCAAGGCCAAGGTGGACACCGCCGCCCTGAGCACCGGTTTGGAGCGCCTGGGCTGGCAGGTGATCGTGGATCCCATGCACGGCTCGGCCGCGGGCGGCCTCAGCCGACTGCTGGAGGGGGCCGCCGCCAGCGACCACCTGCGCGAGATCCGCGCCAACCGCGACCCCCTGTTCGGCGGCAACCCGCCCGAACCCCTCGCCCCCTACCTGCAGCAGCTGATCGGTGAGGTGCGCGCCTCCACCCTGGCGGGCCGGCCGGCGGTGGGCATCGTGTTCGACGGCGATGGCGACCGCATCGCCGCCGTGGATGAGCAGGGCCGCTTCTGCAGCACCCAGCTGCTGATGCCACTGTTCATCGACCACCTGGCCCGGGCCAAGGGCCTGCCGGGCAGCGTGATCAAAACCGTGAGCGGCTCCGACCTGATGCAGCTGGTGGCTGAGGGCCTGGGCCGCACGGTGCTGGAGAAGGCGGTGGGCTTCAAGTACATCGCCGCGGAGATGCTGGCCAGCGAGGTGTTGGTGGGCGGCGAGGAATCGGGCGGCGTGGGCTTCGGCGGCCACCTACCGGAGCGCGATGCCTTGTATGCGGCGCTGTTGCTGATCGAGGCGCTCGTAGAGGGCGGCAAACCCTTGGGCGAACGGGTCAGTGAGCTCCAACAGCGCTGCGGCGGTGCCGCCGCCTACGACCGGCTCGACCTGCGCCTGCGCGACATGGCCACCCGCCAGCGGCTGGAGCAGTTCCTGGCGGCCACGCCCCCCAGCCAGGTGGCCGGCGCAGCGGTGCAGGAGGTGATCACCACCGATGGGGTGAAGCTGCGGCTGGGGCCGAACCACTGGCTGATGCTGCGCTTCTCCGGCACCGAACCCCTGCTGCGGCTCTACTGCGAAGCCCCCAGCGACGCCCGCGTGGCCGAGGTGCTGGCCTGGGCAAGGCAACTGGCCGAGGGCATCTGATGGCGGCCCCCTCGACGCCCCCAACGGTGCTGGTGATCGCCAGCGGCAACGCCGGCAAGGTGCGCGAATTCGGGGCGTTGCTGGCCGATCTCGGGCTCGAAACGCGCCCCCAGCCGGAGGGCCTGGAGGTGGAGGAAACCGGGACCACCTTTGCCGAAAACGCGCGCCTCAAGGCCGCGGCCGTGGCGATCGCCACCGGCTGCTGGGCCCTAGCGGATGATTCGGGCCTCAGCGTGGATGCCCTCAGCGGTGCGCCGGGGGTGCATTCGGCCCGCTACGCCAACGGCGACGCCGCCCGCATCGAACGGCTGCTGCAGGAGCTGGCGGCGGCCGGGGCCCTCAGCCCCACCGCCCGCAGCGCCCGATTCACCGCAGCCCTGGCCCTGGCCAACCCCGCTGGCGCGGTGGTGCTGGAGGTGGAGGGGCACTGCCCCGGCCAGATCCTGGAGGCCCCACGGGGCACCGGCGGCTTCGGTTACGACCCGGTGTTTTTCGTGCCGGAGGCCGGCCTCACCTTCGCCGAGATGCCCCACAACCTCAAAGCCCAGCTGGGCCACCGCGGCCGAGCGTTTGCCTTGCTCAAACCGCAGCTCCAGGGGTTGATTCAGGGGTAGGGCTGCTCTAACGGATCCCCAAATCCCCCACAGCTGAACGCCATTCCGCCAGGGTCCAGTCCACGCCGCCGCTGAGCAGCATCGGGTCGCTGGCCACTAGGGCCTCCGCCTCGGCGTAACTGGCGCATTCCAGCAGCAGCAGGCCGCCGCCCCCGGGCTGGCCATCGCCATCCACCAGGTAACCGCTGCTGATGCGCGCCCCCTGGATTCGCAACTGCTCCACCCAGGCGCGATGGGCCTGCAGGTGGGGTTTGAGCTCGGCGTAGGGGCGCAGGAAACGCTCCGTTTTCACAAACCAGGGCATGGCCAGTGGCGCCTCAGGCCGCCGCCCAGCTGCCGTGCAGGCCGTGGGGCACCGCCAGCGGCAGCTCCAGCACCGCCACGTCCTCCAACGAAGCGGCATCGAGGATCACCAGGTCGCTGGCGCAGCGGGCGCCGTTCCACACCAGGCACAGCACCCAGCCGTCGTCTTCAGCGGCAGCGCCAGGCCTGGGCACCATCAACGGCTCGCTCACAAAGCCCCGCGGTGCCGCACTCCACACCCGGCGTTCACCGGTGTGCAGATCAAGCTTCTTGATCGCCTGCAGTGGGTCGTTGCCGGTTTCGCGCTCCGCCACCGCCATCCAGGCAAAGCGGGCCGGCAACCCCTCCCGCTCGGGGTTCACCATGGCGAATTCACAGCAACGCTCGCTCAGGCGGGTGGTGCTCACCGTGCCGGCGGCCAGATCAATGCGGCACTGCTCGAGCAGGCCCTCCGGCAGCAGCTCGAAGTTCACACTGCGGAAATCCTCGTCCGGGCCGATCGAGGGGAAATCGCTGTAATAGATGCTCTCCACCACCACGGCCTCACACTCCTCCCAAGCATTGAGGTGGTGGAACACAAAGCCCTCGGGGGCATCCACGATCCGCGGCGCCTGGCCAGCAAAGGCACCGCCGGCGCGGGGGATCAACCAAAACTTGGCCTGTCCCCCCGGCTGCGACTGCAAACACTGGGCCGCCCCCTTGCGGCCCATCACGTAGGGCAGGGGGTTGAAGGCGATGGCGTTCTGCAGGAACACCGCCCAGTTGGGGGTGATGGCGAAGTCGTGCAGGAAGGCGAAGCCGTTGAAGCTGTCGCGGCGCTCATGCAACAGGTCGCCAGCCTTGACACCGTTGGAGGGATCGTCCTCCACGGCGAACTCCATCAGCCGGATGGTGCTGCGGGGGCCGGTCTTGACGCCGAAGGTCACCATCGCCGGCCGGCCGTGGTGGCCGGGATCGAAGCGGGGGTGGGCGCTGAAGGCCTCACCGGGCTTGAGCAAACCATCAAGGCGCGAGAGGCCTCGGGTTTCGAGCGTGTCGGGATCGAGCGCGTGGGGTTCTGCCGCCTCCCAGAGGGCCAGCAGCTGATCGCCGAGGCGCACCACATGGGTGTTGGCGATGTTCTTGAGCCGCAGGTCGAAGGCATTGGCCACGGGGCCGCCGGGCTTCTGGGTGCCAAACACACCGCGGTAGAGAACGCGATCCGCCTGCTCCTCCGCCAGCCAACCCTCCGTGCGCACAAAGCGGTTGCGCAGCTCGGCGCTGCCGCCGGCAAAGCGCAGGGCGGTGATCATGCCGTCGCCATCAAAGGGGTGATGCACCCACTGGCCGCCCCGCTCCAGCCGACCCGGACCGTTGCGGTAGAGCGTGCCCTGCAGCTCCGGAGGGATGGCCCCGCGGGCGGCCGTGATCGGCACCCCATCGAGCTCCACGCCCACGTTGCGGAAGGCGCTGGCCCAGTCGGCGCGGTCGTAGCCGGTGGCGGGCGCAGTGGCTGTCATGGCGATCGGCGCAGGCGAGCACCGATCATCGCGTAACGGAGTGTTAAGCGCTGATCAGCTCGCGCAGCCAGGCCTCGAATCCCAGCAGCTGGCCTTCCAGCCGCGGCCACAGCTCGGTGGCCTGCAGCAGCAAGCGATGCACCTGATCAGCACGCAGCTCATAGGCGTAGAGGTGACGCACGACGTGGCGAAAACGCAGCAACTCAGCAAGGCCCTCGCGGGTTTGCGAATCAAGCAGGGCCGGCCGCTGCTCGGTTTCCAGCGCCATGCGCTCCAGCAGCCGCCGGTGCCAGTCCTGCCCCTGCGGCGGACCACCGTTAAACACTCGCACCACCTGCGTAAAACAGCGCTCCACCCCGGTGTAGAGGCTCTGCAGACGCAGGGCCGCAGCATCGACGCGCTCGGCCTGCCCCTCCGATTCGTGCCACTGGGGCAGCAGCACCTGCAGGCTGGTCACCAGTTGCGCGAGCTTGCGGCGCTCGATCTGGAGATCGGTGATCAGATCCTCGAGCACCCGCGCACTGGGGGATGGGGAGCTCATCAGGAAACCGCGCGTAAAGCCTTGGCGCGCTCTTGGATGCGCTGCTGCCAATGGGGATCAAGGTCCTCGAGCCGCACCAGATCGATGACGATCTCACCGTCTTGCAAAGGCTCCAAGAGAGCCATGGCGCTTAGCAGCGCGTCATCGGGCAAGCCAGCAACAGCGAGGTCCACATCGGAGGTCAAGCCAAAACGGCCGTCGTGCAGGGAGCCAAACAGCCAGATGCCCTGCAGATCGGGCCAGCGCTCCAAGAGCCGTTCCGCGGCCGCCTGAGCCAGCTGGCAGGCCTCTGCGGCGCGCTCAGCCACCGCAGCGGCCTCGGCGTTGAAGCGCTGCTGCCAGTGGTGCCGTTGCGCCGCGGTGACAGCCATGGCTCAGGCCCCAGCCCGCTCCAGCACGCCCTTGCTGCTGGGCACGGCTCCCGCACGGCGCGGATCCACCTCGGTGGCGAGCCGCAGCGCCCGGGCAAAGGCCTTGAACCCAGCTTCCACGATGTGGTGCGAATTCACCCCGTCCAGCTGGCGCAGGTGCAGCGTCAGGCCGGCGTTGTTGGCCACGGCCACAAAGAACTCCTTCACCAACTCGGTGTCGTAGCTGCCGATCTTCTGGGCCGGGATCGCCAGGCCGTAGCTGAGGTGGGGACGACCGCTGCAGTCGAGCGCCACCTGCACCAGGGCTTCATCCAGGGGCGCCACGAAATGGCCGAAGCGGTGGATGCCACGACGGTCGCCGAGGGCTTGCGCCAGGGCCTGGCCGATGGCGATGCCCACGTCCTCGTTGGTGTGGTGGTCGTCGATGTGGGTGTCGCCCATGGCGTTCACCTCCAGATCAATCAGCCCATGGCTGCTGATCTGGTGGAGCATGTGGTCAAGAAACGGCACGCCGGTGTTGGCCTGGCAGCGGCCCGTGCCATCGAGGTCGAGCCGAACCCGCACATCGGTTTCGCCCGTCACGCGATGGATCTCACCGATGCGCATCGACCCAGGCTCCGCGAAACAAACCTCTGGGCCCAGTGTGCCGCTCACATCCCGGTGATGCAGTAGCCGGCATCCACATAGATCACCTGGCCGGTGATGCCGGAGGCCAGGGGGCTCGCCAGGAAGGCGGCCGTGCCGCCCACCTCGTCCTGGGTGACGGTGCGGCGCAGGGGGGCTTTCTCCTCCACGTTGTGGATCATGTCGAGGATGCCGCCGATGGCGCTGCTAGCCAGGGTGCGGATCGGGCCAGCGCTGATCGCATTCACCCGCACCTGCTTCTCGGCCCCCAGCTCGGCGGCCAGGTAACGCACCGAAGCCTCCAGCGCGGCCTTGGCCACGCCCATCACGTTGTAGTTGGGGATGGCGCGCTCGGCCCCCAGGTAGCTGAGGGTGATCACACTGGCCCCCTCGTTAAACAAAGGCTTGGCGTAGCGGCACAGGGGCGCCAACGAATAGGCACTCACTTCCAGCGCGCGGCCAAAGCCCTCGGGGCTGATGGCGGAGTAATCGCCGATCAGTTCGTCTTTGCCGGCGTAGGCCAGGCAGTGCACCAGCACATCAATCGAGGCCCACTGCTGCTGCACTTTCTGGAACACCGCCTCGATCTGGGCGGGGTCCTGCACGTTCAGCGGTTCGAAGAGGGTGGGGGCCAGGGGGGCAGTGAGATCGCGCACCTTGCCCTCAAAGCGGCCCTTCTCATCGGGCAGGTAGGTCACCCCCAGCTCGGCCCCGGCGGCATGCAGCTGCTGGGCGATGCCCCAAGCGATCGACTTGTTGTTGGCAATGCCCGTGACCAGGGCCTTCTTGCCGCGCAGATCGAGAAGCATGGGGAGCAGCGCCGCCAGCGGCGCCAGGAGAGCAATCTCGCGATTCTCCCCCAGCCACGGCCGCGGGCCCTGGGCGGCAGGATCGGCTGGCGGATTGATCCACCCCGTGGCCACCCCTCCCCCCAGCGGCGTGCCGCTCGCCTGGCCGGAACACCCCGGCGACCTGCCGCGGCAGTTCGCCAGCCGCGACAGCCTGGAACGCGAGCTGAAGCAGCTCTTCCCCCAGGCCGAAGGGGGGCTCAGCCCCATCGAGGGAGGCCGGCGGCGCGCCGACGAGCTGCTGGCACGGATCCAACCCCAGCGCTACGGCAAGGGCCGCAATTTCCTTGATGGGCCCGTGACCCGCCTGTCGCCCTACATCCGACATGGGGTGCTGACGCTGGCGGAGGTGCGCGATGCCGTGTTCCGCCGCACGCGGCAACGCCAAGCCAGCGAAAAGCTGATCAATGAGCTGGGTTGGCGCGATTACTGGCAACGGCTCTGGCGGCAGCTCGGCGATGGCATCTGGCACGACCAGGAAGCGCTCAAAACCGGCGTCGCATCAAGCAACTACGCCGCAGACCTCCCGGACGACATCGCCACCGGCTCCACCGGTCTGGCCTGCATGGATGGCTTCATTGCCGAGCTGCACAGCAGCGGCTGGCTGCACAACCACGCCCGCATGTGGCTGGCGAGCTACCTGGTGCACTGGAGACGGCTGCGCTGGCAGGTGGGGGCACGCTGGTTTCTGCAGCACCTGCTGGATGGCGACCCGGCCAGCAACAACCTCAGCTGGCAATGGGTGTCCAGCAGCTTCAGCCACAAGCCCTACGTCTTCAACCGCAGCAACCTGGAGCGCTACAGCGGCGGCCGCTTTTGCTCCGCCTGCAGTCTGCGGGATCGAGGTTGCCCGTTTGAGGCCAGCTACGAGGACTTGGACAGCCGCCTGTTCCAGCGATGAAGCACCCCATCCTCTGGATCCACGGCGAGGCCCTTGGCCCCAGCAACCCAGCCCTGGTGGCCTACCCCGGCCGGCCAGCGGTGTTCGTGTTCGACACGGCGCTGCTGGAGGGCAAAACGCCTGCGGCGGCCATCAGCCTCAAGCGCATCGGTTTTCTGTATGAATGCCTGCTGGAACTGCCGGTGACCCTCCGGCGGGGCGATGTGGCCGAGCAGGTGTTGGCCTTCGCTGGGGCCCATGGGGCCGACGGCATCGTCACCAGCGCCGCAACCGACCCGCGCTTCAAGGCCATCTGCCGCCAGCTGGAGCCGCACCTGCCGCTGCAGGTGCTGGAGCCGGAGCCGTTTGTGGTGATGCAGCCGGAGCCCAATCTGGGGCGCTTCAGCCGCTACTGGCGCCAGGCCGAGCGTGCCGTTTGGGCCCAGTGGGCTACTGCGCCTGGGCCCCGTTAAGCAGCTCCTCCTCCCGCTGCCTCACCTCCGACGGTGGCGGCAGCAGATCTTGCTCCTCCACCAAGGGGAAGGTCTGCACGCGGATCTCACGCGGGTTGCGGGGCGGCTCGCTCCATTGCCAGCGGGCCTTTGGTGCCCGAGCTGCACACAGGGCCTGCAGCTCCTGGCGTAGGGCCCGGCGCACATCCTTGCGGGCCACCGCCTCAAAAAACTCCGCTCGGGTGGCCAGGCCGGAGCTGAACGGGGCGCTGCCGTTGCCGTTAAACAGCCGGGCCGGGTCCGCCAACCAGCGGGGCCGGCAAACGCCCGCTTGGCTGGTGTCGGTCTCCAGCCAGAGGTGCAGGCCGTAGCCATCGGGCTGGCTCACGATCGCCAGGCCGTCGTGGGGCTGAGCGCGGGGCAGGGGGTAGATCGCCCAGCTGGCCCTCCTGTGGGCAGGCACGCAAGCCGTGAGCAGCACTAGCGCCAGCGGCGCAACGAGGCCTAAGCGCAACCGCAACGAACTTCGGCAACAGACTCGGGCGCATCCTGCCCCAGCCAGCCGGCCTGGATCGTCATGGTGCTCACCCCCTCAGAGATGCTGCCCCTGGGCACGGCCCTGCCCCGCTTCGAGCTGCAGCAGGTGTGGGGGCCCGAGGGGCCCCTCGGCAGCGGCGATGCAGGGGTGCCCTGGAGCAGCACAGCCCTGGCGGCCGAGCCGGTGCTGGTGCTGTTCCTCTGCGCCCACTGCCCGTTTGTGAAGCACATCGAGCCCGAGATCAGCCGGCTCGAGCACGATTTCGGCACCCAGATCCAGATCCTGGCCATCGCCAGCAACAGCACCCAAACCCATCCGCAGGACGGTCCCACGGGGCTGCGACAGCAGGCCGAGCGCCATGGCTGGCGCTTCACCTACCTGTTCGATGCCACCCAGGACGTGGCCCGCGCCTTCCAAGCGGCCTGCACGCCGGATCTGTTTCTGTTCAACGCCCAGCACCGGCTCGTCTACCGCGGTCAGCTGGATGGCAGCCGCCCCGGCAACGACCAGCCGCTCGACGGCCGCGATCTGCGCGCCGCCCTCCATGCCCTGCTGCAGGGCCGACCGATCAACCCGGATCAACGGCCCTCGATCGGCTGCAACATCAAATGGCACCCGAGCTGAGGGCGGGGAACCGAACAGGGGCCTTAAGGTTGCCTTCATGCAGGTGCCCCCCTTCAGCCTCAACGAGCAGCTCGAACAACTCGGGGAGCAGCTCGATGCCGCCGTGTTGCAGGTGTTGCGCAGCGGCCAGTACATCGGTGGTGGGGTGATCGCCGCCTTTGAAGCGGCCTTCGCCCAGTCCACCGGCTGCCCTTACGCGATCGGCTGCAACAGCGGCACCGATGCCCTAATCCTGGCCCTGCGCGGCCTGGGCATTGGCCCCGGCGATGAGGTGATCACCTGCTCCTTCAGCTTTTTTGCCACCGCCGAAGCGATCAGCGCCGTGGGCGCCACGCCGGTGTTCGTGGATGTGGACGAGAGCACCTATCTGATCAACCTCGATCAGCTGGAGGCGGCGATCACACCCGCCACCAAGGCTCTGCTGCCGGTGCACCTGTTCGGCCGCCCGGTGGACATGGAGCGCGTCTGCACCATCGCCACTCGCCACGGCCTCAAGGTGGTGGAGGACTGCGCGCAGGCCAGCGGCGCCAGCTGGGCCGGCCGCCCGGTGGGCAGCTGGGGCGATGTGGGTTGCTTCAGCTTCTTCCCCACCAAAAACCTGGGCGGTGCCGGCGATGGCGGTGCTGTCACCTGCCGCGACCAGGAGCTGGCCCAACGCATGCGCGAGCTGGCGGTGCACGGCATGCCCCGCCGCTACCTGCACACCGAACTGGGCTACAACTCACGCCTCGATGCCATCCAAGCGGCGGTGCTCAACGTGAAGCTGCCGCACCTGGAGCGATGGGTGGAGCGCCGCCGCACCATCGCCGCCACCTACCGCCAGGGGCTTGCTGCCGCCCAGACGATCGCCCTGCCGGAGGCCGGCCCCGAGGGCCACAGCTGGAACCAATTCGTGGTGCGCGTTCCCGCCTGCAGCCCCCAGCCGGCCTGCGGGGGCAACTGCACCGCCTCGGCCGACAGCGCCAACTTCGGGCTGCCGGAAGCCTGCTGCCGCGACTGGCTCAAACAGCAACTGCAGGACGCAGGCATTACCACGATCATCTACTACCCGATCCCGATCCACCGCCAACCGGCCTATGCGCAGCTCGGCTATGGGCCCGGATCACTTCCCATCACCGAACGGCTGTGCTCGGAGGTGCTCAGCCTGCCGATCTTCCCGGAACTCAGCGATGCCCAGCAGCAACGGGTGATCGAGGTGCTGCTCACCATCACCGCCGCCAGCGCTTCCGCAGGTTCCGCCGCTGAACAGGCTCTGGCGGCCTGAGCTCACCCCCGCGGCATGGCGGCATAGAGAGCTTTGAAGCGGGCCTGCTGCTGCTTGTGGCTCACGATCGGCGCCGGGTAGCCGCGCCGCTCCAGCGGGGCAATCTCGCCGCTGATCAGGTCGCGGCTGCTCACCTGCCGCAGCTCGGGAAGCCAGTGGCGGATGTAGTCGGCCTCGGGATCAAATTTGCTGGCCTGGGTGGCGGGGTTGAAGATGCGTAGCGGTTTGGGGTCCATGCCGCTGCTGGCGCTCCACTGCCAGCCGCCGTTGTTGGCCGCCAGGTCGCCATCCACCAGCCGCTGCATGAAGGCGCTCTCGCCCCAGCGCCAATCACAGATCAGGTCTTTCACCAGATAGGAGGCCACGATCATGCGGCAGCGGTTGTGCATCCAGCCGCTCTGGTTGAGCTGGCGCATGGCGGCATCGATGATCGGCATGCCGGTAAGGCCTTCGCACCAGGCCTCGTAGTGACCCTGATTGTTGTCCCAGGGGAAATGGCGCCACTGGGGCCGGTAGGGGCCCTCGGCCAGCTCCGGGAAATGGAACAGCGCCTGTTGGTAAAACTCCCGCCAGGCCAGCTCCTGCTCCCACACCTGGATCGAGTGCCTCTGCTCCTCCCCGCGCGCCAAGGCCTTGGCCTGCTGGGCTGCGTGCCAGGCCTGGCGAGGGCTGAGGGTGCCGAACTTCAGCGCCGCACTCAGCGCTGAGGTGCCGGCCTGCCCCGGCACGTTGCGGCCGGGCTCGTAATCGAGCAGGGCACCGCCATCGCAAAAGGCCTGCAGCTGCACCTGGGCGGCCGCCTCCCCGGGCCGGCAGGGGCAGAGGTCGGCCCCGTCAAAGCGTTGCCCCAACGCCTCCGCCGCGGGCAGCGTCTCCAGCAGCGGCAGATGGTCCGGCAACGGCTGCTCCAGATCGAGCAAGCCGCTCGGTGCTGGCCGCAGGGCCAGAGCACCACTGGCTTCACTGCGCTCCACCTGGCCGCGCCAGTTGCGCCAGAACGGCCCGTACACGCGGTAGGGATCGCCAGCGCCGGTTTTCAGCGCCTCTGGCGCCACCAGCAGCTGATCCCAATCCACCAGCACCTTGCGGCCGGCCGCCTGCAGCTGCGCCGCCACCTCGCGGTCGCGGGCACGGCCGTAGGGCTCCACATCACGGTTCCAGGCCACCACAGGCGCGTGCAGGGCCTCGGCCAACTGCGGCAGCACCACCGCCGGATCCCCCTCCAGCACGAGCAGGCGACTGCCCGCCTGGCGCCAGCTGCGCTGAAGCTCCGCCAGGCTCTCCAGCAGGAACCACACCCGCGCCGGCGCCATGTCGGCGGCACCGAGGATCGCCGGATCCAGCACAAACACCCCCGTCAGCGCCGGGGTGGCCGCCGCGGCCGCCGCCAGGCCCAGGTTGTCCGCCAGGCGCAGGTCGCGCCGGTGCCAGAACAGCCAGCGCTCTGGTGCCATCAGATCCCCAACAGCTGCTTGGCGCGGAACCAAGCGGTGATGCTCTTGCCGTCGAGGTATTCATCGCCACTGGCGATGGCGGCATCGAGGGCCGCCGGCTCCATCAGCAGCACCTCCAGGTCTTCGTCGTCGTCGCCTGCGGGCTGCTCCTGGAGCGGCGTGAGCTCGCGGGCCAGGAAGAGGTGAATGACCTCATCGGAATAGCCAGGGCAAGGGAGCATCGCCCCCAGCTCATCCCACTGGCTGGCGCTGTAGCCGGCCTCCTCCTGCAGTTCGCGCTGCATGGTGGAGAGCGGCGTCTCGCCGGGATCGAGGGTGCCGGCGGGGAATTCCAGCAGGCGTGTGGCCACTGCGAAGCGGTATTGGCGCAGGATCACCACCCGGCCGTCGTCGAGCACCGGCACCGCCAGCGAGGCACCGGGGTGCTTGATCACGCCAAAGCTGCCTTCCACCCCCATCGGCAACTCCACCCGGTTGATCTCAAAGCGCAGCTTGCGGGCATCCAGGCTGGAGCAGGTCTCCAGATGGCGCGGGGGCTCCGGGGCGGGCAGGGGCGCCATGGGCGAGGGCTTGTCGCAATGGGGCCAGCATCGCAGGCACCCAGTGCAAGCACCATTGATCTGGGCGCCGAACCTTTTGGGGGGCAGCGGCCATGCCTTGGGTTGGCATCCGCCCCTTAGTCAGGGTTAGTCAGCAGCCGTAAAGCGTGTTGGAGGGGTGTGCGGTGCTGCAGGAAGGGCTGCGGTAAGGCTCACTCCGGCCAGCCGGCACAGCCAGGCAAGGGCTGGGGCCAATCCGGCGGGATCACCTCCCCCCGCAGGGCCGCCAACGGCGCCAACACAAACGAACGCTGCCGCCACAGGGGATGGGGCAACACCAGGCTTGCACCGCAGCACTGAAGATCCCCCCACCACAGCACATCCAAATCGAGGCTGCGGGCTCCCCAGAGCTCCCGGCGCTCGCGGCCGAACTGCCGCTCAAGCCCCTGCAAGCGTTTCAGCAATTGCTCGGCCCGAGCGGCATGGGGAGGCCCCGGAGCCGCAACCAGCAGCACGGCATTGAGGTAATCGGGCTGGCCAGGAGGCCCTCCCACCGGCGCCGTTCGAAACAAGGGCGACCACTGCAGCGCCGGCGGCGCGGCGCCCCAGGCTCTCCATTGCTGCACGAGCGCTTCTGTGAGCAGCGGCCGCAGGGCCTGCAGGGTGTCCCGCGGCTCCCCAGCCGGGCTGGGCAAGTTGGCGCCGATGCCGATGGCCAGCTTGCAGGCCTGATCAGCGAGACTGGCGCGCACGACTCAGGGCCCGGGCCACTCCATGGTTGCAAGCGGTACCGCGACCAGCAACGCTGCAGCCCGCGCCTTCCCGCTCGCGGCGATCACCGGCCACGGCACCTTGAAGCTCGCCCTGCTGCTGGCGGCGGTGGACCCGGGCCTGGGCGGCGTGGTGATCGCCGGCGGCCGCGGCACCGGCAAATCGGTGCTGGCGCGGGGCCTGCATGCGCTGCTACCCCCCATCGATGTGCTGGATCTGGGCACGCCAGCCCCCGGCCAACCGGGCCCGGCGGCCCTCAACATCGACCCCCAACGGCCCGACGACTGGGACGAACCCACCCGCCGCCGGCTTACCGAGCTGGGGGCCGATCCATCCGGCGGCGACCCCTCGGCCCTGCAGCCCACCAAGGTGATCCCCGCCCCCTTCGTGCAGGTGCCCCTGGGCATCACCGAAGACCGGCTGGTGGGCTCGGTGGATGTCACCGCGTCGCTGGCCAGCGGCCAGGCGGTGTTTCAACCGGGGCTGCTGGCGGAGGCCCACCGGGGGGTGCTCTATGTGGATGAACTCAACCTGCTCGACGACAACATCACCAACCTGCTGCTGGCGGCGGTGGGCAGCGGCGAGAACCGCATTGAACGCGAAGGGCTGAGCCTCAGCCACCCCTGCCGCTGCCTGCTGATCGCCACCTACAACCCCGAGGAGGGGGCCGTGCGGGATCACCTGCTGGATCGCTTCGCCATCGCCCTCTCGGCGAACCAGGTGCTGGAGCTGGAGCAACGGGTGGAGATCACCCGCAGCGCCATCGGCCACGCCGAATCCAGCCAGGCCTTTGGCGCCCGCTGGCAGGAGGACACCGATGCCCTGGCCACCCAGCTGCTGCTGGCGCGCCAGTGGCTGCCGGATGTGCAGATCTCCCGCGAGCAGATCGCCTACCTGGTGAACGAGGCCCTGCGCGGCGGCGTCGAAGGCCATCGCAGCGAGCTCTATGCCGTGCGCGTCGCCCGTGCCCATGCGGCCCTCAGCGGCCGCGACCGGGTGGAAGCCGACGACCTGCAGGTGGCGGTGCGCCTGGTGATCGCACCCCGGGCCCTGCAACTGCCGCCGCCAGATCCCAACCAGCCGATGGAGCCCCCCCCGCCGCCACCGCCCCAGGGGGAGCAGCCGCCGGAGGAGCCGGAGCAGCCCGATCCGCCGGAGAACGAGCAGGAGCAGGACGAGAACGACGAACCTGACGACCAAGACGACACCCCGGAGGATCAGGCCCCGCCCTCGATCCCGGAGGAGTTCCTGCTGGATCCCGAGGCCACCGCCATCGATCCAGACCTGCTGCTGTTCAGCACCGGCAAGGCCAAGAGCGGCGGCAGCGGCAGCCGCTCGGTGGTGTTCAGCGACTCGCGCGGCCGCTACGTGAAGCCGATGCTGCCCCGCGGGCCGGTGAAACGCATCGCCGTGGATGCCACCCTGCGGGCGGCGGCGCCCTACCAAAAAACCCGCCGCGAGCGCCAGCCCCACCGCAAGGTGGTGGTGGAAGACGGCGATCTGCGCGCCAAGCAGCTGCAGCGCAAAGCCGGTGCCCTGGTGATTTTCCTGGTGGATGCCAGCGGCTCGATGGCCCTCAACCGGATGCAAAGCGCCAAAGGGGCAGTGATCCGGCTGCTCACCGAGGCCTATGAAAACCGCGACGAAGTGGCCCTGATCCCCTTCCGCGGCGAGCAGGCGGAGGTGCTTCTGCCCCCAACCCGCTCGATCACCGCCGCCCGCCGGCGGCTGGAATCGATGCCCTGCGGCGGCGGCTCACCGCTGGCCCACGGGCTGTCGCAGGCGGCGCGGGTGGGGGCCAACGCCCTGGCCACCGGCGACCTGGGCCAGGTGGTGGTGGTGGCCATCACCGATGGCCGGGGCAACGTGCCCCTGGGCCGCTCCCTGGGCCAGCCGCAGCTTGAAGGGGAGGAACCGGTGGACCTCAAGGAGGAGGTGAAGCAGGTGGCCAGCCGCTACCGGGCCCTGGGCCTGAAGCTGCTGGTGATCGACACCGAGCGCAAGTTCATCGGCAGCGGCATGGGCAAGGACTTAGCCGATGCCGCCGGCGGCAAATACGTGCAGCTGCCGAAGGCCAGCGATCAGGCCATTGCCGCCATAGCCATGGAGGCGATCAGCGGGGTTTAGAGCCGCCAGCCGCCGGTTTAGAGCCGGCCTGGGGAGGCAGTGCTGTCTTGGCGGGGTACAGCTCATCGAAGAACTTGCCAAGGCCGATGCTCACACTGCGCAGCCCATCCATGAACTGAGGGTCGGAGGTGAGTTTTTCCACATCGCCGCCCACCTGATCCCAACGGGCCGTGAGCTTCTCAGCGTTGGCCACCGTTTTCTTGAGCTCCGAAAGGGTCTTGGGGTTGTCCAGAGCCCGGGTGATGTTGCGGATGTTGGCGGTGGAGGCGTTGAGGTTGGTGATCGTGGGCTGCACCTTGGCTACCGACACCCGCAGGTCGCCGATCAGCTGCTGGCCATCCACCAGAAACTTGGCGGCCTCCCGCGAGGCCTGCTCAAAGCTGCCGGTGGCCTTGCCCAACTTGGGCACCAGGTTTTCTTTTTCCGCCTGATCGAGCAGCTTCTGCATCAGGGCGGTGACGGAGTTGAGGCTGGCGGCGTTCATGCCGTTGAGCGTCATGCCCGGGCACACCGTGAGGGCGGGGTTGCAGTTGCGATCCCGGGGGCCGGGGGTGCCGGCGGGGAGGGCCCGGCTGGGGGCAATCAGGGCCACCACCGCATCGCCCCCGAGCAGCGAGGCCTCCTCCACCTGGGCAATCAGAGGCTGGGGCAGCATCAAAGTGGGATCGGTGATCTCCAGCTCCGCCACCACGGCGGTGGGGGTGGTGCGCAGGCTGTTGACGCTGCCCACTAACACCCCCCGGTAGGTCACAGCGGAGCGCTCCGCCAGGCCGGTGGCATCGGCAAAGTTCACGCTGAAGCGCCAGGTGCGGCTGGCCAGGGTGATGCCCTGCAACCAAAGCCAGAACAAACCAGCTCCCCCCACCGCGGCGATCAGGGTGAAGCCCACCATCGCTTCTCGCAGGCTGCGGCGCATGGCAGTTAGAGCTCCGCAGGCTGCATCGGCCCGCTGAGACTAGCCGTGCGGAACTGAAGCACATAGGGATTGGTGGTGCTCTGAAAATCCGCCACGGACCCTTGCCAGCGGAATTCGCCGTCGTAGAGCAACACCACTCGATCGGCGGTGCGCAGAATCGTGCTCATCACGTGGCTCACCACCACCGACGAGCCCCCCACCAGGCTGGTGGTGTGCACGATCAGATCCTCGATGCGGGTGCAGGCCACCGGATCGAGGCCCGCGGTGGGTTCATCAAACAGCAGCAGCGGCACCTGCCCCGGCGGCTGGCTGGGGTCTTCGATCACGGCGCGGGCGAAGCTCACCCGCTTCTGCATGCCGCCGCTCAGCTCCCCGGGGTAGAGGTCTTCGGTGCCCGCCAGGCCCACGGCGTCGAGGGCATCGCCCACCCGCTGGCGAATCTCGGCTTCGCTCATGTGGCTGAAGCGATCCAGCAGAAAGCCCACGTTTTGGCGCACGGTGAGCGAGGCCAGCAGGGCGGGGTTCTGGAACACCAGGCGCACATCGGGGGCGTGGCGCTGGTCAAGGCGCAGGTAGGTCTGCGGAGTGCCGTGGATGCGGATGGCGCCGGCACTGGGCAACAGCAAGCCCGCCATCAACCGCAGGATGGTGGATTTGCCGGCCCCCGAGGGGCCCACCACCACCAGCCGCTCGCCGGGCTCCAGCCGCAGGTTCACGTCCTGCAGCACCGTGCGGGCGCCCCAGCGGACGTTCACGTCCTGCAGCTCCACCACTGGCACCACGGCTGCAAGGCTTCGGGAACGGGGCCATCTTGGCGGTTTCTCCGTACAGTTTCAGCACTCACCAGAGCTGATGGCGGCGCGCGGCCAACGCAGCAAACGACTCGCCCGGCCCCGCCCGAGCTGGGTCGACCGCGGCGACCTGCGCCAGCGCGACCTGATGAGCCGCTCCCGGCGAGCAGCCCGGTGGTTGCAGCCGGGCTTGGTGGTGAAGCGCTGGATGCTCACCTCCGGCATCGGCCTGGTGTTGGCGTTGCTGGGGGCTGCCGTGTGGGCCGACCTGCAGCCGATCTACTGGACCTTGCAATCGGTGCGGTGGCTGCTGCAGACCCTCACCCAGGTGCTGCCGCGCGAAATCACAGGCCCGTTGGTGCTGCTGATCGGAGGTGGGCTGATCTGGCTGGGGCAGAGCCGAAGCTTCGGCACAATTCAGAAAGCCCTGGCCCCGGAGAAAGACACCCTGCTGGTGGATGCCCTGGCGGCCAAGAGCCGCCTCAACCGCGGCCCCTCGATCGTGGCCATCGGAGGCGGCACCGGACTCTCCACCCTGCTCAGCGGCCTGAAGCGCTACAGCTCCAACCTCACGGCGATCGTGACCGTGGCTGACGACGGTGGCAGCTCCGGGGTGCTGCGCCGCGAACTGGGGGTGCTGCCCCCCGGCGACATCCGCAACTGCCTGGCGGCCCTGGCCACGGAGGAGCCGCTGCTGACGCGGCTGTTCCAATACCGCTTCCGCGCCGGCACCGGCCTGGAGGGCCACAGCTTCGGCAACCTGTTTCTCTCGGCGCTCACGGCGATCACCGGCAGCCTGGAATCGGCGATCACCGCCAGCAGCCGGGTGCTGGCGGTGCAGGGCACGGTGGTGCCCGCCACCAATGCCGATGTGCGCCTGTGGGCCGAACTGGAGGACGGCCGCCGCATTGAGGGCGAATCCCAGATCGGCCATGCCCCCAGCCCGATCGTGCGCCTTGGCTGCACCCCCGAGCGTCCACCGGCCCTGCCCAAGGCGATCGAAGCGATCGCCAACGCCGACCTGATCGTGCTCGGGCCCGGCAGCCTTTACACGTCGCTGCTGCCCAACCTGCTGGTGCCGGAACTGGTGAATGCGATCGCCCGCAGCAAGGCGCCACGGCTCTACATCTGCAACCTGATGACCCAACCCGGCGAAACCGACGGGCTGGATGTGGAGGGCCACCTGCGGGCGATTGAAGCCCAACTGGCCAGCCTGGGGGTGCAGCAAAAACTGTTCTCAGCGGTGCTGGCCCAGGAGGACTTGGGCGACACCCCCCTGGTGGCCCACTACCGCCAGCGGGGGGCGGAGCCGGTGGCCTGTGATCACCGGCGGCTGCGCAGCCAGGGCTACGACGTCACCCTGGCGCCCCTGCAGGGGGCACGGCCCACGGGCACCCTGCGGCACGACCCCCGCAGTGTGGCCCTGGCGGTGATGCGCTTCTACAAACGGCAGCGACGCTCGAAAGCTCAGTAAGCGTCCTGAAGTTCGTAGAAGTCGGGCTGCACGTAGTCCTTGCGCAGCGGGAAGCCCTTCCAGTCCTCCGGCATCAGCAGCCGCTTGGGGTGGGGATGGCCGGCGTAATGGATGCCAAACATGTCGAAAGTTTCGCGTTCCGGCCAATCGGCGCCGCGGAACAGCGGGTAGAGGCTGGGGATGGTGAGGTCACCGGTGCGGGGCAAAAACACCTTGAGGCGCACTTCCTCGGGCTTCACGGCGGCGGGCAGGTGCTGGGTGGCCGTGGATTGGTCGGCCAGGGCCGCCAGTTTCACCAGGTGATAGAAGCTCACCAGGTGGCCACCGGGGCCCTCGTCGTAGCCCCCCTGGCATTGCAGGTAGTCGAAGCCTGAGGCCTTGAGCGCCGCGGCGATCACTGGCAGGAACGGGGCCTCAACGCCGAGCACTTCCACGCCGAGATGGTCAGGCTCGAGCACCACATGCTCAAACCCTTGGCCGCTCAACCACTGGCTCACCGGCCCGGGCTTGGGGGCGGTGACCGTCACTGCAGTGTCTCGGGTTTGCTCAGGCATCGGCGGGCTCCTGGGTGGTCACGGCAGCAGCAACAGGGATGCCAGCAGCCGCGGCCAGGGCAGCTTGTTGGGTTTCAGCCCGCAGGTAGCGGCCGTCCACCTGGGGCGCCACCGCCTTGAGTTGGTGGGGCACTGTGCAGTAGCGGTGGGTGGGCAGCAGATTGCCGCGCTCGGCAAGGGCTTCGTTGCCCACCTTTTTGCGCAGTTTGATCACCGCGTCGAAGATCGCCTCCGGCCGCGGAGGACAGCCCGGCAGGTAAAGGTCCACGGGGATTAGCTTGTCCACGCCGCGCACGGCGGTGGTGGAGTCGGCGGAGAACATGCCACCGGTGATGGTGCAGGCCCCCATGGCAATCACGTACTTGGGCTCGGGCATCTGCTCGTAGAGCCGCACCAGGGCCGGGGCCATTTTCATGGTCACGGTGCCGGCCACGATCAGCAGATCCGCCTGGCGGGGACTGGAGCGCGGCACCAGGCCAAAGCGGTCGAAGTCGAAGCGGGAGCCGATCAAGGCGGCGAACTCGATGAAGCAGCAGGCCGTGCCATAGAGCAGCGGCCAGAGGCTGCTCAGGCGGGCCCAGTTATGGAGGTCATCGAGCGTGGTGAGGATGACGTTCTCAGACAGGTCCGAGGTGACCTTCGGGGCACCAACGGGATTGCAGCTGGCGTTGCGCTGATCGCGCAGGGCGGCTGCCGAGGGGGAGGTGGAGAGGGTGTCGGTCATGGGATCAGCGGCGCATCAACTCCACTCGAGGGCGCCCTTGCGCCAGGCGTAGGCCAGCGCCACCACCAGGATGGCGATGAACACCAGGGCCTCGATGAAGGCCAACAGCCCCAGGCGGTGGAAGGCCACCGCCCAGGGATACAGGAACACGGTCTCCACGTCGAAGATGACGAAGACCAGGGCAAACATGTAGTAGCGGATGTTGAACTGGATCCAGGCGCCTCCGATCGGCTCCATGCCGGATTCGTAGGTGAGATCCCGCTCTCCGCTGCGCGACTTGGGCGACACCAGCTTGTTGGTGACGAGCGCCAACACGGGCACCGCCGCCGCGATCAGCAGGAAGCCCAAAAAGGCGTCGTAGCCGGAAAGAACGAACACAGGCCGCGATCAGCCCAACCGTGGGCGCAGTCTGGCACCTGCCGCCGGGAGCTGGGCCGGGCAGGTCGTGCACCCACCAGAACACCCATCAAAATGCGCCCAGCATCCGTACAGGTCGTACAGATCGCCGCCGAAGGCCCAGCGCGCGCCCGGCCGCTTCTCTCCAAGGGTGGTACCAAATCCCATCGCAAGTGGTCCCAACCCTGGAGCGCACCTGCAGACCCCTAGGCCCCCACACCAACGGCACAACAAGCCACTTCTTAGAGTCCGGTCAATTGATGCAGGCGCCGTGAGCGAGGAGCCCCTCGAGCCCCAGGCCCCCGACACGGAGTCAACAGGGCCCTCAGCGCCCACAGACCCCGCTGGCCCCGTCGACGATCCGGACACCCATCGGTTCGAATGCCGCAGCTGCGGCTTTGTGTACGACCCCGGTGAAGGGGTGAAAAAGCTCGGCATCGTTCCCGGCACCCCCTTCAGCGCCCTCGATCCGGTGGGATTTCGCTGCCCGGTGTGCCGCAGCCCCACCAAGGCCTTCAAGGACATTGGCCCCCGCAACAAGCCCAGCGGCTTCGAAGAGAATCTCGGCTACGGGCTGGGGGTGAATCAGCTCACGCCGGGCCAAAAAAACGTGCTGATCTTTGGTGGCTTCGCCCTGGCCATCGCCTTCTTCCTCTCCCTGTACTCCCTGCGCTGATCCGCCCTGAGCCGATGACCCGCTTTCTTGCCCAACTCAGTGCCCTCGCCCTCAGCCTGCTGCTGGCCACAGGGCTTGGCGGCTGCGTCAGCACCAGCCTGCCCGCCGCCGGTGCCAGCCCCTGGCAGCCGGTGGACATCCACACCAAATCCAACCCCTTGGATCTGGCCTTCAGCGATGGCCAGCACGGCTTCCTGGTGGGCAGCAACCGCCTGATCCTGGAAACCAACGACGGCGGCACCTCCTGGCAGGAGCGGGTCCTGGATCTTCCGGCTGAGGAGAACTTCCGCCTGATCAGCATCGATTTCAGCGGCGATGAGGGCTGGATCGTGGGGCAGCCAGGCCTGCTGCTGCACAGCACCGATGCCGGCAAGAGCTGGAGCCGCCTGTTTCTCGACACCAAGCTTCCCGGCGAGCCTTACCTGGTGACGGCCCTGGGCCGCAGCAGTGCTGAGCTGGCCACCAACGTCGGCGCCGTCTACCGCACCAGTGATGCCGGCAACTCCTGGCAAGCCGAGGTAGAAGACGCCGCCGGCTCCGTGCGCGACCTGCGCCGCGGCAGCGATGGGCAGTACATCAGCGTCAGCAGCCTGGGCAATTTCTTCGCCACCTGGAACCCCGGCGAGCCCGTGTGGACCCCCCACCAGCGGGTGAGCAGCCAGCGCCTGCAGTCCATGGGCTTCCAGCCCAACGGCAACCTCTGGATGCTGGCCCGCGGGGCCCAACTGCGCTTCAACGCAGACGCCAGCAATCCCGAGGAGTGGAGCAAGCCGGTGGTGCCGATCACCAACGGTTATGGCTACCTCGACATGGCCTGGGATCCCAACGGCACCATCTGGACCGGCGGCGGCAGCGGCACCCTGCTCAGCAGCGCCGATGGAGGCCAGAGCTGGAGCCGCGACCCGGTGGGAGCCAAGCAACCCACCAACTTCAGCCGGATCACCTTCCTGCCGGACGGCAAGGGCTTTGTGCTGGGGGAGCGGGGCTCATTGCTGCGCTGGGTGGGCTGACAGGCTCCACCTGTCTCCCTGCACCTTTCCCTCTGTAACCAAGCCGCGGCGGCGATCCCGGCGGCCGACACTCCAGCCCTAGGATCACCCAGCTGAACGCTCGCTGCTCATGGCTGCCGGCTCAACGGGTGAACGCCCGTTCTTTGAAATCATCACGAGCATCCGTTACTGGGTGATCCACGCCGTGACCCTGCCGGCCCTGTTCCTGGCGGGGTTCCTGTTCGTGTCCACCGGCCTGGCCTACGACGCCTTCGGCACACCCCGCCCGGATGCCTACTTCCAGGCCGACGACGCCAAGGCCCCCGTCGTGAGCCAGCGCTACGACGCCAAGGCCTCCCTCGACCAGCGCCTGAAATAAGCCATGACCCAATCCGCCGCCTCCTCCACGCCCCGCAACTACCCGATCTTCACGGTCCGGTGGTTGGCGGTGCATGCCCTCGGCATCCCCACGGTGTTCTTCCTGGGCGCCCTGGCCGCCATGCAGTTCGTCCGCCGCTAAGACAAGCCGCCGCCATGCAACGCAACCCCAATCCCAACAACCTGCCGGTTGAACTGAACCGCACCAGCCTCTACCTGGGGCTGCTGTTTGTGTTCACCTGCGGCGTGTTGTTCTCCAGCTATTTCTTCAACTGATCGGGACGTCCTGAGATGAGCAGCAAACCCCGCACCCTTCCCGACGGCCGGATCCCCGACCGCCTTCCCGATGGCCGCCCAGCCGTGGCCTGGCGCTCCCGCTGGACCGAAGGCGTCCTGCCCCTCTGGCTGGTGGCCACCGCAGGCGGCATGGCCGTGATCTTCGTTCTGGGCCTGTTCTTCTACGGCTCCTACACCGGCGTCGGTTCGGCCTGAGTTCGCGCCGCTTGAGAACGCTCAGCATGCGTTCAAGCACTCCAAGCCTCACCCAGACGGGTGGGGCTTTTTGATGGCTGCAAGGGGCATCACCCTGCTGATGGCAGGGATGCCCAAAACTGAGGGTGATCCCGCAGCCAGGCGGCGAAGCTGGTCAGCCCTTGCTCCAAGGGAGTGTGGGGCCGAAAGCCCACCCAAGCCTCGAGGGCCGCGGTGTCGGCGGCCGTGGCCTCCACATCACCCGGTTGCATCGGCTCGAACTGCTTGACCGCCTCGCAGCCCAGGGCCTGCTCCAGAAGTGCGATGAACCGCATCAGCTCCACCGGCTGGGCGTTGCCGATGTTGAACAGCCTGTGGGGGCCCTGCGCCGTGGCTGGATTGGGGTTGTGCGGATCAAAGCAGGGATCAGCGGTGGCTGGCTTGTCGAGACAACGCACCACCCCCTCCACCACATCGTCGATGTAGGTGAAATCGCGCCGCATCTGGCCCCGGTTGAACACCCGGATCGATTGGCCCTGCAGGATCGCCTTGGCGAACAACATGGGCGCCATGTCGGGCCGACCCCAGGGTCCATAGACGGTAAAAAACCGCAGGCCGGTGGCAGGAAGGCCATAGAGATGGCTGTAGGTGTGGGCCATCAATTCGTTGGCCTTCTTGGTGGCCGCATAGAGGCTCACCGGATGGTTCACCGGCTGCTGCTCACTGAATGGCAGGTTGCGATTGCCCCCGTACACCGAACTGCTGGATGCGTAAACGAGGTGGGCAACGCCTTGATGCCGGCAGCCCTCGAGCACATGGCCGAAGCCCACCAGGTTGCTTTGGATGTAGACGGCGGGATTCTCAATTGAGTGACGCACCCCCGCTTGTGCCGCCAGGTGAAGCACGGCCAGAGGCTGTTCCGCCGCGAACAGTTCAGCCAGCGAGAGCCCATCTTCGAGATCGAGCTGCTCAAACACAAAGCGCTCGGCTGCACCCGGCAGCTGACGCAACCGCTCGAGCCGAGCCCGTTTCAAGGAAGGGTTGTAGTAGTCGTTGAGGTTGTCGATCCCCACCACCGCGTCGCCACGGCTCAACAACCGTTCGGCGACGGCGGCACCGATGAAGCCGGCGACGCCGGTGATCAGAATTGGGGATGACTGGGTGCTCAACCCATCCCCACACGCCACACCTGTAGCCCAGCGGCTCGGGCTGCCGTCAGATCGGCCACGGAGCGGGCATCAAACAGCCAGGCGGGACGTCGCATCAGTGGAGCCAACTCCATCCACGGCAGCTCGCGGAAGCTTTGCCACTCCGTGAGGATCACCACCGCATCAGCGCCACCCACGGCAAGCTGCGGCGAAGCCACCGCATGCCAACCACCGGCCTCGGCAGGGCACCCAAGGTCGGCTGCCATCTGTGCCTCGGGCACCTTGGGGTCATGGATGGCGAGCTGAGCCCCTTCCTCCAGCAGGTCCTGGCAGATGCGAATCGCTGGAGCTTCACGGGTGTCGTTGGTGTCGGCCTTGAAGGCAAAACCCAGGATGGCGATGCGCTTGCCGGTCACGGTGCCGAACAGCTTTTGCACCACCAAACGGGCAATGCGGTGTTGCTGCCAGGCATTGAGGTCAACAACGCTCTGCCAATAGGCGGCCACCTCATGCAGGCCGTAATGACCGCAGAGGTACACAAGATTGAGGATGTCTTTTTGGAAGCAGCTGCCCCCAAAACCTGGACCAGCCTTGAGGAATTTCGAACCGATGCGGCTGTCGGTGCCGATGGCATGGGCCACCTCCTGCACATCCGCACCGGTGGACTCACACAACGCCGCGATCGAATTGATCGAACTGATGCGCTGGGCCAGAAAGGCATTGGCCGTGAGTTTGGAGAGCTCTGAGCTCCACAGGTTGGTGCGCAGGATGCGCTCCTGCGGCACCCATTGGCCGTACACCCCCGCAAGGGCCTCAATCGCATCCGAATCCTCGCCACCGATCAGCACCCGGTCGGGGTTTTCCAAATCGGGAATGGCCGTGCCCTCCGCCAGAAACTCGGGGTTGGAGAGCACCGCAAAGGATTTGGGCTCGCCACCACCAGGCACATCCCCCTGGGCCGCCGAAAGGATGGCTTTCACGGTTTCCGCCGTGCGCACCGGCAGGGTGCTTTTCTCCACCACGATCGTGTGGCCTTGGGCGCAGGCGGCCACCTGACGCGCGGAGGCCTCAATCCAGCGCAGATCGCTGGCCTGACCGGCTCCCACCCCTTTGGTTTTGGTGGGGGTGTTCACCGAGAGAAACACCATGTCTGCCGCGGCGATCGCGGGCTCCACCTCGGTGCTGAAGTGCAGGTTGCGGCCGCGGCAACGGCCCACCACCGCATCCAAACCCGGCTCATACACGGGCAATTTGGAGAGGTCCGCGTCGTTCCAGGCGGCGATTCGGGCGGCGTTGAGGTCCACCACCGTCACCTGAATCTGGGGGCAGCGATCGGCGATCACGGCCATCGTTGGCCCACCGACATAGCCAGCGCCGATGCAGCAAATCGAGCGAATGGGAGCTGTCATGCGCCGATGGCCTCCTTGAAGTAGGCGATGGTGGCATCCAGCCCCCGATCCAACGGAACCGTGGGTTGCCAGCCCAGCTCGCGCTGGGCGAGCTCAATCACAGGCTGCCGCTGGAGGGGATCGTCCTGGGGCAACGGTTTGCAGATCAGTTCAAGATCAGGATTGATCTTGGCGCGCACCAATTCCGCCAACTGGCGGATGGTGAACTCTCCCGGGTTGCCGATGTTGATCGGGCCGCTGTGGTTGCCATTCATGAGCCGGATGACCCCCTCCACCAGATCATCCACATAACAAAAGCTGCGGGTCTGGGAGCCATCGCCGTAGAGCGTGAGCGGTTCGCCACGCAGGGCCTGCACGATGAAATTGCTCACCACCCGGCCGTCGTCGGGCAACATGCGCGGGCCATAGGTGTTGAAGATGCGCACCACGCGGATCTCGACGCCGTGCATGCGCTGATAGTCGAAACAGAGGGTTTCAGCAATGCGCTTGCCCTCGTCGTAGCAGCTGCGGATGCCGATTGTGTTCACGCAGCCGCGGTAGCTCTCTGGCTGGGGGTGCACCTCCGGGTCGCCATACACCTCACTGGTGCTGGCGAGCAGCAGCCGTGCCCCCACGCGCCGGGCCAGGCCCAGCATGTTGTAGGTGCCCAGAAAGCTGGTTTTGGCGGTCTTGATCGGGTTGTGCTGGTAATGCACCGGTGACGCCGGGCAGGCCAGATGCCAGATCCGGTCGACCTCAAGGCGAATCGGGTCGGTCACATCGTGGCGGATCAGCTCAAAGCGAGGGTGGCCCAACCAGGCGGTGATGTTGCTCTTGCGCCCAGTGAAGTAGTTGTCCAGGCAAATCACCTCCTCCCCCGCCTGCATCAGACGGTCGACCAGGTGCGACCCCACAAATCCGGCTCCTCCGGTGATCAGGTTGCGCGTGATGGAGGCGGGCATCGATCAGAACGGGGTTAGAGACGAACAAGCTGTTGATCCAGCTGCTCACGGAACAGCTGCACCGTGCTGCGCAGCCCTTCGCTGAGGGGAATTCTGGCCCGCCAACCCAACGCAGCCATGCGGCTCACATCCAGCTGTTTCTTTGGTGTGCCATCGGGCTGGGTGGTGTCCCAGAGGATGTCACCCTGGAAGCCGGTGGCGTCTGCCACAGCCTCCGCCAGCTGTTTGATCGTCAGATCAACGCCGGTTCCCACATTGAGGTGCTGGAGGTCATTCGGCTGCGGCCGCCAGCGCTCCAGGGCGAAGACGCAGGCTTCACCCAGGTCGTCGGCGTGCAAAAACTCGCGGAACGGTGATCCACTGCCCCAGCAAATGACACTGGCATCTCCGCGCTCGGCTGCCTCGTGAAAGCGACGGATCAGCGCCGGAAGCACGTGGCTGTTGGTGGGGTGATAGTTGTCGCCGGGCCCGTAGAGATTGGTGGGCATCAGGCTGATGGCATCAAAACCATGCTGGAGGCGCAGGGCCGCACAGAGCTTGATGCCGGTGATCTTGGCGATGGCATACCACTCATTGGTGGGCTCAAGCGCACCACAGAGCAGGGCTTCTTCGCGGATCGGCTGCTCGGCAAATTTGGGGTAAATGCAGCTGCTACCCAAAAACAACAGCCGCTTCACCCCTTGGCGCCAGGCCGTCTCGATCACATGGGTCTGGATCTTGAGGTTCTCCAGCAGGAAATCCGCCGGGTATGTGGAATTGGCATGAATCCCGCCCACCTTCGCCGCCGCCAACACCACCACCGTGGGCCGCTGGGCGGCAAACCAACGCTGCACCGCAGCACCATCCAGCAAATCCAGCTCGGTGCGGCTGGCGGTGAGAACCTGGCCGTAGCCGGCGCGTTGCAGCGCCCGGCAGATGGCACTGCCGGCCATGCCGCGGTGACCCGCCACAAAGATGCGATCCGCCGATGAAATGAGCGCCGTCATCGCTGGGCCGCCTTCACCGCCTCAGGGTTGGTGGGAGGGTTCTCCATCGAGCCCACCACCGCAAAGCCTTTGCGGCGCAGCAGGGCTTCTTTGGCCGCCTCCTCCTTGTCGGCCGCCACCATCTCGGCAACCAACTCTTCGAGGGTGGTGGTGGGCGTCCAGCCCAATTTCTCGCGCGCCTTGGTGGGGTCCCCCAAGAGCGTCTCCACCTCAGCCGGACGGAAGTAGCGCGGGTCGATTCGCACCGCCACGGCACCGGTGTCTGCACGCATGCCGCATTCCTGCAGGCCACTGCCCTCCCAGCGCATTGGCCCCCAGCCCAATTGCTCAGCCGTGAGCTCGATGAATCGGCGCACGCTCTCCTGCCGGCCGGTGGCGATCACAAAGTCTTCCGGAGCGTCCTGCTGCAGCATCCGCCACTGCATCTCCACGTAGTCGCGGGCGTGGCCCCAGTCGCGCAGAGAATCGAGATTGCCCATGAACAGGCACTGGTCCAACCCGGCATCAATGCGCGCCAGGCCGCGGGTGATCTTGCGGGTCACGAAGGTTTCACCACGGCGTGGAGATTCGTGGTTGAACAGCACACCATTGCAGGCATACATCCCGTAGGCCTCGCGATAATTCACCGTGATCCAGTAGCCATAGAGCTTGGCCACCGCATAGGGGCTGCGGGGATAGAAGGGGGTGGTTTCCTTCTGGGGGATTTCCTGCACCAAGCCATAGAGCTCGCTGGTGCTGGCCTGGTAAATGCGCGTTTTCTGGGTGAGCCCCAGCATGCGCACCGCCTCCAGGATCCGCAGCGTGCCGAGGGCATCGCTGTTGGCGGTGTACTCCGGCGCCTCAAAGCTCACCGCCACATGGCTCTGGGCCCCGAGGTTGTAAATCTCATCGGGCTGCACCTGCTCGATGATCCGGATCAGGTTGGTGCTGTCGGTGAGGTCGCCGTAGTGCAGCACCAGCCGCGGGTCGGCCTCGTGGGGATCCTGGTAGAGGTGATCAATGCGGCTGGTGTTGAAACTGCTGGCCCGGCGCTTGATGCCATGCACCACATAGCCCTTCTCCAGCAGCAGCTCCGCCAGATAACTGCCGTCCTGCCCCGTGATGCCGGTGATCAGGGCCACACGGCCGCTGCAGTTCACGCTGGCGGGGTTGAAGGCCATGGGGCTGTGGTGAACTGCAGCCATTACAACCCAGCCCCCGCCAACACCTCCCCGTAGAGGTGCAGGTGTTGGGCCGCCACTGGCTGCGGTTGGAAGAGCTGGGCGGCTCGCTGTCTGGCCCACACCGAGAGCTCCCGACGGAGCTGAGGATCCTCCAGAAGCACGCGCAGACCTTGTTGCAAGGCCTCAGGGGTGAACTGCGGGAGGAGCAAACCGCTGCGAAGGTGCTCCACCACGGCCGCCACGCCACTGTCGGCCAGGGCCACCACCGGCAGCCCGCAGGCCTGGGCTTCCGCCGCCACCTGTCCGAAGGTTTCCTGCTGGGAGGGCAGCACCAACAGATCGGCACTGCGATAGAGCGCGGCCAGCTGTTGCGGATCGCGGATCAGACCATGGTGCCGCCAGGGCTGGGGCCAGCGGAGGCCCGCCGGGGGCAGCTCCCCAAAGCTGGCGCACCGCCACTGGGGATACTCACGGGCCAGCCAAGGCAGCAATGGCGCCAGCAGCTGCCAACCCTTGCGGGGATCGCTGAAGGCATTGGAGCCACCGAACAACAACAACGGCCGCTCGCAGTCGCGGCGCGGGCCTTGCTCCCGGGGCCCCTCAAAAAACAAAGGATCCACCGCGTTGGGGATCACGGCAATCGGACGCGGTTGGCGCAGGGCTTGAAACAGCTCCGATCGCTCCGCCTGCTGGGCGGCCCAGGGGCTGGGGGCGATGAACTGAATCCCCGCCGGAAGACACCGCTGCTTGATCGCCACCGCCAGTGGGTCGAAATCGATGCTCAGCCCCGCGGGCACAGCATCTCCCAGGGCTGGATAGGGCAGCACGCCTAGCACGGGCCAGAGGTCGTGCAGGGTCCACACCAGCGGCTTTCTCAAGCGCGGCAGGCTGAACAACGACAGAAAACCCGTGCCCAGCCAATGCAGGTGGATCAGATCCGCCGGCCAACGCCGAAGGGCGCCGCTGCGCAGGCCCGGGGTGATCGAGAGATGGATGCCAATGCGACGCCGATCGAGGCGATCCACCGCTCGCCCCAACAGGCGAGACGCGCCGGCGGAGCGGCACCACATCCACCGGGAGGCCTCAGCAGGGCTGATCCAATCGGCCTCGGCGCCAGCGGCCTGAAGGGCGGCCCGCAGCCGCCGGGCGGCGATGTCCGAGCCGCTTCCGGCGGGCGCCCCGGAGAGCTGCAGGCTGCGGGGCCAGGTGCTCATCGCTGCCGCAGGCGCCGCCATTTGCGTTGCACACGCTCAAGCAGGGTGGGATCGCGGTATTGATTCCGTTGGGTGAGCGAATCATGCAGGGGACTGGGCCGCACAAAGCGGGGATGCTGCAACGGGAACGGCATCGCCTCCGGCTCCGGCAATGGGCAAGCTTCGGAGTTGGTGTGGGTGGCATCGGGCCCGAAGCCGGCGTTGCGCACCAGGCAGCGGTCGGGCACGCAGGAGAGCATGCCGGCCTTCCAGTGGCTGTAGGTCCAGGCGAAATCCCAGGTGTCGATCTCGCCGGCAGCGGTGGCCTCGAGAATGCGCGTCCAATAGCGCTGAAAACTGCGGTTGCCCAACCCCGCCAGCAACCCCTGAGCGCGAAAAGCAGGCCAGCTGGTCAAGGCGATGTCGTACTGCTGCCAGGCACGCCGCCAGGTGCCCCAGCCCCAGCAATGGTTGTAGATGGAATAGCGGTAGCTGCTGCCGCTGCTGGGCTGGCGGTGGAAGTGGTGCGAGGAGATGGAGCCAATGCGGCTGTCATCGCGGTAGCGCGCCAACAGCTCCTGCATGAACGGGAAAAAGCTAGGGTCCGGCCAGACGTCGTCCTCCAGCACGATGCCTTCCGGCTCCTGGTCGAAGAACCAGCTGATCGCTGAGGCCACGCCAGCTCGGCAACCCTGGTTGTGGTCGCCATAACGGCGCCGCAGCTGAACGGGCCAGGTCACCCGCTCCTCAATCAACGCTCGGCAACGCTGCACCAGGTCCCAGTTCTCGGCATCCCCGGCCCTGGGGCCATCACAGGCCACATACAGGCGTTGGGGCTGCTGGGGCTCGAGCACATCCAGCAGGCCTGCGAGCAGGGCAGGCCTGTTCCAGAAGATCACCAGAATTGGAACGGAATAGGCCATCAATTGCGCCCAGCCTGCACAGCAAAACGCATCAGCTTGCCAAGACGACGCCGAAGGATTTGAAGATGCCAGAAGACACTGCGAAGCAGGGGGGAGAAGGGCCTACGCAACGGCAAAGAGACGAGGGTGAGCCGAACCCCAAGACCACCGCGCTGCAGCGCAGGTTGGATCAAATGGCGGTCAAAAAGATCCATCACCCGTTCAGGCGTGTACTGCAGGTAGGCATCCACAGGGCTTTGTTCGACAGTATCGCGTTGGAACGTGAGCAACAGGCGGAGCAATTGATCAGAATTGCGGTACACCAGGGCTGAAGATCCCAACACATACAAGTGATGGCGATCCGGACTGTCTCCATAGGTGAAAATCGGCTTCTTTTGCGCTGAGAATTCAGCACAGGCAAGTCCAAATGATTCACCCTGTCGGCGCGCATGCAACATGGCATCACAGGCCGCCACAAAGGCCTGCTTCTCAACTGGATCAATTGATCTAGGCAAAAAATGAACACGCGGGTGCTCAATGAACGAGTCATAGTTCATGAACACAAAATGAAGGTCTGATCGCTGCTCAAGCGCTCTCGCGATGACCTGTTCCCGAACAAAACCAACATCAAACGAAGTTCGCCCGCCATAGCTTCCCAAAACAACGTGCTGGTCGGGAATGCCAAGACGATGACGGAATCTGCGCTGAACGTTCCCAATGGGGCTATGCACCATGAAGGGGACAGCGGGCACCAAGCCAGAGGAACATTTCATGGCAAGCCATTCAGAAATAAACGCGTAGGCCGAGCCATGAATCTCAAACGGGGATTGAGCAAAAACCGCGTGAATCATGCTCGGCACAACCCGGCTCACAATGCCGTCAACCTCACCGCCTTTGATGGCATAGAAAAGGTCCAACTCCATGGAGTGAATATGCTCATCTACTTCGGCAAAATTGTCATAGGCAAACAGCTCAAAAGAACTCGCAAATCGGTCTACTATCGATGCATCATTCGCCGATGCATGACGCGGGTAGAACACAACCGAGCGATTCCCTAGCAGCTCCTGGCTGTAATAACAGTAGTCAAAGAGAGCTACCTCACATCCGCGCTCGGAAAGCTGATTGGCATGGAAAGCGATCCGCACCATTAAGGGGCACCTTGGTTGCAGGCAAGCTGGTCAAACAAGTTAATGAGTTGCCTGGCACGAGAATTTTGTGTGTGAGAGCGGAGCACAATCGATTGACCATTTGCACCAATACGCGCTGCTCGTTCTGGATGGATCAACAACCGAGCCAAGCGAAGAATCAATTCCCAGCAATTGGAATACAACACGATTGACTCCCCATCCACAAACAACTGCTCTAAGCCGGCACCAGGATCCAGGCGATTAGCAACCACACAACAACCACAAGCAGCAGCCTCGAAGACCCTGCGAGTCAGCTCTCGCCAACGGGCGTACTGGAATGCAATCAATCCCGAATTATATAGATGGGTATTTTGCTGACCCTCGCACCGCCGGTTCACAAACAATGGACCGAACACAGCGTGCAGCAAGCCGGTATATCGACGACGGCCAACCGTTGTCACAATCCTACGGGACCGCACCACCGCTGGATCTGAATGAAACAATGCCGTATCGGCCCAGTGGGTGAACCAGACGCAATGAGCCCCCAAACTGCGCCAATGCTCCACAGATGGCTGATCGGGAGAAAGGCTGAGATCTGCAACCTGGACTCGCCTCGCATTGTGGCAACGGGTTTGGGGTTCGTCTCCCAGTTCACAAATGATCTTGAGATCCAGATGAGCACGGTTAATCTGGAGACGTAACAAAAGCAATTGTCGATCCAGTTCAACCCCAGGGCCGGCGTAGAGCACCAGCAATGCTTCGATTGAATGCTCCTCGAACTCTCTTAAGCTCGGCAAAACAACCCGATCCGGCTCAGCGAATGGACAATGCCATACCTTTATTCCCTCAGCTTCAAGAGCAACAAGCAAACCCAAAGGCGTACTCCACTGACCAGAGGAGTTCGTGGGTTGATGATAAAGCGCAGCCCACTTCATCAGCGGATTCCCGTAACGGTGCTGGTAAAACCTTCTAAGAAAGAACCATGCCGAAAAAAGGGCTCAGCCCAATGCAAGCAAATACAGCCGGTTCGGCAACGCTTAGACAGAATTGAGGCAACATTGATCAAATGATCAGCAGGCAACTGTCGCAAAAGAGGATAGCGACGAATCATCGTCAACCAGCAAGAAAGCAGAGGGCGCGAAACCAGATAAGAGCAAATGGTATTTGTACGGACATGCGACAAGGTCCAGCACCCCGCATAAGAATCTAAAGTTGCATACCTGGGGAGTAACAGCAGAGGATCATAACCGCCCGCCAAATCACAATACACAGGCATATTTGACCTATATGTATCAAGCACATGTGCGAAAAATTGCCTCAAACGAACTTCTGTCTTGTCATCCAACAGCGCATCATCCTCAAGAACGAGCAACCAATCTGAATTGAGATCTACTGCCTTTGACCAAGCTAATACATGTTTGTCAACCAATACAGACTCAATCAAAGCAGCGCGATAGGAACTGAGGACGACATCTGATGATGCCGTGAAAAACCATTGCAGAGAACGCCCTAACTCCGCCAAAAACCGTCTAATTACCGTGAAGAATGAATCGCGCTTGCTGAAAAATTGAAAGATAGCATCTGAAATATTAAGGAGTAATTGACGCCTTAAAATAATAAATCTGAAGCACGGCTCCAGCTTTTGCACGTCGATCTCTGGCTGTTCAATGATCTCGACAAACCGAAGATCAAGCGCTGCCATCAAGTGCCTGAGGCGTTCACGATTAATAGCTCGCTCTGGCACCCCGTGGTGGATCATGGCGGCAAGCATCGCTGATTCCATTCAGGACTAACAAATCGCGAAATAGAATGAAGAAATGCACCTTCTCAACACACTTTTAACCTTAGCCCATAAACCCCTGCGAAAACGTTTGATCCGCGCCAACTCAAAAGGAATCACACGATTACACACCAAGGGTGATGGCGGCGAAGCATTGATCAGCTGATAGAGACCCTCGCAAATCTGGCTGAGATCTGGCAGGCGCTCAAACAGCGGCTCTTCTACGATTTGGCGATAAAGCAGAGGGCTTTCATCGATTTCTCGAATCTGGTTAATCAACTCTTCAGGATCCATAAATGCAGCCTGAATACAGCAGCGAGGATTAAAGTCGAGGCCAATAGACTCATGGCCATAATAAATAGGTATTCCCCCGCAAATCTTGCCATGCAGAAGCTTCTCTGTGTGATAACCAGGGGCAATCGAATTTTCGTAACACAAGGAGAAACGATAATCAGCCAGAATCTCAAGCTTCGCCCATTCTCCATCCGCAATCGGCACCAAAGCATTGGCTTTTCCGAATATATCAACCGGACGATAGTCAGACAACGCCTTAATTGCCCGAATTCTCGATTCAATGGGTTTGCCATAAACAATGGCACAAAATCGACGCTTATCACGTGACCAAAATGGAGACAACCTAGGTTTTATCAGCCAGTCTTGAGGAACAAGCCACTCAGGATTTCCATAGGATTTAACCCCAAACCAATCAATGTAGAGATGCCACAAGGGTAAGCGCAGATTTTTTCCGCCATAAGCCTCCGGACTGAAGCTCAGAGCAGCATGACACTCGTCAAAATTAGGGAGAATATTCTCCCCGGTGTAAAAGATTTTCAGACAATCTCGAAAGCGTCGATGTTGATCCCCAAAAGGCCCATAAAACAGTACATCACAATTCTCGGGCCGCACAACTTCGAGGCCATGCACACAAGACCTAAGGGCATGCACAAAGAAATTATTACAGGGATCAAACGGTCGAGGCGAGGGCCAAAAATCAGCAAATCCGATCTTCATGCTCACCAGTAACAACCGTCCTCAACCGCTTGGTAACTCGCAGGACGATCACTGATCAGCGGCCTGATCCAGGCATCATTCACTAACGCTCGCTGACTGGCAAAACGCTCCCAGCGACTACCAAATACACCAAACAACAACTGCAATGAACCACCAAGATGAATTGCCGTACGCCCCAATGATCGAATTCGGGCAGCCAGTGGAAGGCTATAGGCCCCGCAACCGATGATGGCCGCATCAAAGGTCAGACTATTAACCTGACACCAAAGGTGATCGAGGGCTTCAGACCAACTAAGAAACCCATGTTTCGCACCCCGAATCGTCATTGGGGTTGCCACAAAGATTGCTTCAAAGCTGGGCAAAATAGGGCGATCTGGGAACAATGCTTCACGCCGACTCCATTGGTGACTTAGGGATTCGACGAATGGATGCAACACCAGTACCTTTTTCCCTTGAAGAGCATGGCTCCAGGGAAGAACATAAGCAAATGGCTCAAGATCTGGCATCTCACAACGCCGCGGCAGAAGCGGAAGATCCATCAGTAACCGCGCTTGATATTCCACTGGCCAGCACCCCAGGAGCTCGAGGGTCTGTAGGGCTTTCCAAATTTCTTCGGCAGCAACAGTGAGTGAGGCGTCATCACAGGGAAAGATGCCGGCGTTCTGATGGGCCTGGAGGCGAGTGCGAGCACTAAAGTGACGCCTGTAACGGTGCTCCCCCAGCAATCGAGATTCCACCGAACCCAGCTTGCCGGCCATTAGCGGTAGACCCTGGCGTAGGTGGTTGTAAAGCAGAAGGTTCGCCTCATCTGGGGTGAGGCGGCCGCGGAAGTAATCCGGGTAACGCAATCGATCCAATTCCGCGTTGCACAGCTTGAGCTGTGCCTTGGTGGCGCGAGCCCGTTGCAGCAGAAGCTCTAGCGGCATCATGTCAACCATCCAAACCCAAGCCCATAACCCACACTGAGCGCAGCGGCACTGCCGAGCCACCACGGCAACCATCGGCTACGGGCGCTGAGCAGTGCCAACACCGCCAGGCTGCTGAGATCGATCCATACCCGTGTGTAATCCGGAAAGCGCGCCAGGATTTGAGCGCTGGTGCAGAGGGCTGGCAACAGATAGAGGGCCGCTGTGAGGCGCAGCCATCGCCCCCCCCAGCCCTGGAGGGCCGTTGTTGCCAGAACGATCAACGTGGCCAACCAAAACAGCAGACACAGGCCGTCAAAGCACCGCTCTAGGCCGACCAAGGGTGGGCCTGGTAGATGGCGGAGCCCTAAAAGCTGCTCAACCTTTTGCACCATTCCCAGCCCCGGTGGACCGAAATGCAGCGTTGCCAACAGCCCATCTCTGGTGGTTTCAAACCGGGTCTTCAACCAGACGGTGAGGACCAGCAACGGCACGGGCACCAAAGCCAACGGCAACAGCCACCGCCAACGGCGCTCCCAGAGCGTAGTCAGCCCTGAGGCGGCCCAAGCGAGCAAAGCCGTTTCACGCGTCAGCACAGCGGCACTGAGGGTGCCCACCAACAACCCCGACCGTCTTCGCCGCCAGGCCACAGCGACCGCCAACAGAAGTGTGGTGGCCAGCAGATCAGCAGTCGAAAGGGTGAGAGTGATCCAGTAACCGGGTAACGCCAACACCGCTAACCCCCAGCGCGGATTGCGTTGCTCCAGCTGCGCCCATTGGGCCACCAGACAAGCAGCGCCGGCGATGCAACCCACATTCAGAAGCCCCAAGGACCAAACGATGAGTTGCGGCTGGCCCAGCCCCGTAACCCAGGCGAGCAAGGGGTAAAAGAGGCGTTTGCCGCGGTAGATCGGGTTGTCCAACGCCTGCGCCGTTGCGGGATCCAGTTGGAGCGGATCCGCCGCTAGCACCAGAAATTGCTGGCCATCGTTGCCGCGCTTGCCAGGAAGCAGCAGCAACTCGTCGCGGGCGTAATGGGGGTTGGCCGGGAACTGGTCTCCGATACGGGCCAGGCCCGTGGGATTTCCCGCGAATTTGCCAAACACCAACAGGGCCCACATCAACAGGGCCACCAGTCCGGCGATCACCGCCACCCCCTGGGGCCTCAACTCTCCACCGCCCTGCAGCCCCGCCTTGATCAAGCGCTTCAGCTCCGGCCAGCTGGGCCAGCCTGGCAGGGCCAGGCCCTGGCCCCAGAGCTGGCGCAACCAGCGCTGTTCATGCCACCAAGGGGTGCTCACCGCCACCGGTCTGGCTGGCTGCTGCTGCATCAACTCCTGGGCCAACTGCAGCCAGGCGGCCTGCACCACCGGCCCTGAAAACCGCTCGCGCACGTGCCGCTGGCCCGCAGCCCCCAACCGCCAGGCCCGCTCGGGATCCTGGAGCAGGGCCACGGCGGCGGCAGCCAGCTGCTGGTCGCTGCGCACCAACACCCCCGTGCCCTGATCCAGCACGGTTTGGGGAAGGGCGTTGCGGCGCGGCGCCAGCACCGGCACTCCGCAGGCGCTGAATTCCGCCGCCGCCAGGCAAAAGGTTTCATCACGGCCGCTGGGGTTCACCACCCCCACGGCCACCTGATCAAAGCGCGAATAGCGCTCGAGGCCGCAACTGCCCTCAAATTGCACCCGCTCCGCAAACCCCCCACGCTGCAACAACTCACGGCAATGCAACTCATAAGGGCTGAGGGCTGACCCCCCTGCGCGCCCGGCATAGAGATTGCCGCTGCCGAACACCCGCAGCCGCGCATCGGGACAACGGCGGGCAATTACCGGCCACAGCCGCGCCAAACGGTCGAATCCCTTAAAAGGCGTCAACGCCCCCACATAGGCCAAATCGGTTGCGGCACGGGCCTGCTCCGGGCTTCTGGCTTCCCCCTGCGCCGGGGGCACCGCCACCGGGTTGGGCAACACCACCGCCCTACGGGCCAGGCGGCTGTGGCGGAAGGCATCGAGCTGGGCACCACTCACCAGCAGCCAGCGTTGAACGGCAGCCAGGGCCTCATAACGGGCCTGCTGCTCACAGCCGAGGTTGTGCAACCAGGGCAGCAGCGGCAGGGGGGCACGCTCCAGGGCCTGCCAATCCTCAGGGCCGGCGAAGCCCGGCCGGAACACCAGCCCCACGGCGCTGGCGGCAGACGCCTGCTGCAGGGCCTCCGCCAGGCTGCCCACGGTTTGCACCGAGGCAGCCGCGATGCCCTGCACCATTTGGGGGGCCGTGAGCAACAGCAGGGGGTCGAGCCCGGATCCCTGCAGCAGCCGCACCACGGCCAGGAAGGCGTATTCGGTGCCGCCGACGCCGGGATTGCCTAGGGATGGATCCGGCAGCGGGCCGCGCCCCGCAATGCCCCGGTTGTCGAGGTAAAAAGCCAGGCGCATCGACCCAGAATGGCAGGCCTTGCGGGGCCTGCATGCGGCGCTGGAGCTTGATCGGGGCAGCTGTGGCACTGGCCCTGCTGGTGTGGCTGCCCCTGGGGCTGGCGGGGCTGCCCCTCGACACACCCGATGGCTTCCTGCACCTGGGCTGGAGTGTGGCCTGGGTGCGGCAGCTGCAGGCGGGCTGGCTCTGGCCCACCTGGAGCGATCTGCCCTGGGCCGGCGCGGGCAGCTTTGCGCTGCTGATCTACCCGCCGTTGTTTCGAGTGATCAGTGGCCTGCCGATGCTGATCGGCGTGGCGCCCGACCACGCCATCGCCGGTGGCCTGCTGCTGATCCTGCTGGTGAATGCCCTTGGCGCTGGAGCGCTTAGCCAGATCTGGCTAAGACCTGGAGGCTGGCGCTGGCTGTTGCTGCTTAGCGCCGCCCTCAACCCCTACCTGTGGGTGAACATCTACGTGCGTGGGGCCTGGCCGGAAGCCCTGGCCCAGGCGCTGCTGTGGTGGCTGGCGCTGGGCCTCCTGGGGCTTGAACGCGGACGCCGCTGGGGGATTGCCCTCAGCACCGCAGCCCTGGCGGGGGTGATCCTCAGCAACTGGAATGGGGCGCTGCTCACGGGCCTGATCTGGGGTGCCACAGGCATCGCCCTGCTGCGCCGCGGCCGCTGGCGGGGCTGGCTCTGGAGCAGTGGCTTGGTCCTGGGGATCACCGCCCCCTTCTGGGGGCCGGCCCTGCAGGCCCTCAGCAGCGTGCGGCCGCCGATGCCCGCGGGCCTGTTCAACACGGAATTCTTTTTGGGTGGCGGGGGCGGCCCCCGCACCTTTGCCGATCTGCTGTGGGTGCAGGGGCTGGCGATCGCGGCACTGCTGCTGATGCGCGGCGTTGGCTGGGGCTGGAGTTGGCGGCGCAGCGGCGGCGGGCTGCTGGCCCCATGGGGCCTGACGTTGGCGCTGGTGGGCCTGGGGCTGATGCTGCCGCCGGCGCAGCCCATCTACGACCTGCTGACGCCACTCCAGCGCATCCAGTTCCCCTGGCGCTGGCTGGCCCCCACCTGGCTGGGGGCATTGCTGTGGCTGTGCAGCCCAGGGGCCACGGCTCCCCGGCCCGCTCAACGACGCTGGGCGATCGCGCTTCTGGGCGCCGCGGCCGCGGGCCTCTGGACCGACAGCCTGGGCCGCTTTGCCGCCAACTGGGTGGGCCACGCGCCGAGCCGGCAGGAACAACAAGCCCTGCGCCAGCTGCTGGCCTGCGACCCACTCGCCCCCTGCCCCACAGGGCTGCGGGCCCTGCCGCACCAGGGGGAGCTGAGCAAGCGCTTCCTCGCCTTGCCCGATGGCCGCGTGGCCCTCAGCGGCGTGCCCGATTACAGCCCCGCTGGGGTGCCGCCAAGCAGCTGGAACCCAAGGCTGGCCATTTTCTGGGTGCCACAGTGGCCGCAGCGGAGCTGGGCGCAGTTCCAGGGCGTGGGCCAGGTGCAACTGATCCGCCGCGGCCCACAGCAACGGCTGCTGGCGGTGCAGGCCCAGGGCCCGGGCCGTCTGCGGATCCTGCAGTGGGCCCATCCCCACTGGCAGGTGCGGGTTCGCAGGGCGGCGCCAGGTGGTGCCTGGGGGCCGCCGCTGGCCGGGGGCGGCAGGGATGCCCAGGGCTGGATCTCCGTTCCTCTCCAACCGGGGCACTGGCAGGTGGCCTTGGAGTACAGCCCAAGGCGTTGAGCCTGCCTACGATTGCCGCCATGGCCAGCACCACAACGCGTCCAGCCCAGCCCTTGCTGAGCGCCGTGGTGCCCTTCCTCAACGAAGCCGACAACCTGCCACGGCTGATCAGCGAGCTGGAGCGGGTGCTGACCCCCTTGGGGCTGCCCTGGGAGCTGGTGCTGGTGGACGACGGCAGCCGCGACGGCAGCCTGGCGGTGGCCAAGGGGGAACTGCAACGGCGGCCACAGCTGAGCGCCACCCTGATCAGCCTGTCGCGCAATTTCGGCAAAGAGGCGGCCCTCACCGCGGGGCTGGAGGCGGCCCAGGGGGATGTGGTGGTGCCCCTGGACGCCGATCTGCAGGACCCCCCGGAGCTGATCGGGCCGATGCTCGAGCAATGGCGCCAGGGGTTCGACGTGGTGTACGCCGTGCGCCGAAGGCGCGCTGGCGACAGCCGCACCAAACGCCTCACCGCCTTTGGCTTCTACCGGCTGATGGGGCGTCTGAGCAGCACGGCCATCCCGGCTGATACGGGCGACTTCCGCCTGATGGACCGCTGTGTGGTGGAGGCCCTGGGCCAACTGCCGGAGCGCAGCCGCTTCATGAAGGGGTTGTTCGCCTGGGTGGGATTCCGCCAAACCGCCATCACCTACGACCGCGACGCCCGCGCCAAGGGGCAGAGCGGCTGGAGCTACTGGAAACTGTGGAACTTCGCCCTCGACGGGATCACCTCCTTCAGCCGTGTGCCCCTGCAGGTGCTCAGCGGGGGCGGCCTGCTGATCGCCTGCCTCGCCCTCCTCTACGGCGCCTGGATGGTGCTGCGCACCCTGGTGTTCGGCATTGATCTGCCCGGCTATGCGTCGCTGATGACCGCCGTGTTGTTCCTTGGCGGCGTGCAGCTGCTGGGCCTGGGGGTGCTGGGGGAGTACCTGGGCCGGGTGTTTGAGGAGGTGAAACGCCGGCCGCTTTATCTGGTGCGGGAGCGCTGGCGGCAGGGCAACGGGCTCGACCCCGCCTCAACCCACCGCTGAGAGGATCTCCACCAGCGCCGCGTGGGTGGCGGCCGCGGTGCGCTCCCAGCTGAACTGAGCCGCCCGCTGCAGGCCCCGTTGGCGCAGCTGCTGCAGAAGGCTGGGCTGCTCCACCAGATCCCGCAGGGCCGCCGCCAGCGCTGCGGTGTTGGCCGGATCCACCAATAAAGCCGCATCCCCCGCCGCCTCCTCGGTGCCGGAGCCGTAACTCGTGAGCACCGGGGTGCCGCAGGCCATGGCCTCCAACACCGGCAGGCCGAAGCCCTCCCAGAGGCTGGGATACACCAGGGCCAGCGCCCCTTGGTAGAGCTGCACCAGGGTTTCGGAGGGGGCGTAGGGCAGCAGCTGCACGCGGGCCTCCAGCCCCCGTTCACGCACGCGGGCCTCCAGGCGAGGGGTTTCAGTGGGATGGGGCTTGCCCGCCAACACCAACTGCAGGTCGGGGTGCTGGGGGGCCAACGCCGCAAACGCCTCGATCAGGCGGGGCAGGTTTTTGTGGGGGTAGGCCTGACCCACGTGCAGCAGGTAGGGGCGTTTGGAAGGCAAACCACTGGCCCCAGCAGCGGGGCGAAAGCTGGCGGCGTCGTAGCCCAGGGGGATCACGCTGATGCGCTGCTCTGGCACACCAGCCCAGCGCTCGATCTCCTGGGCGGTGAAGGCGGAGTTGGTGAGGATGCGGCGGCACTGACGCAACAGCGGTGGCACCCAAGCACGGAAGTACAGCGACTGCAACGAGCGCTCGGGGTGGCTGATGGGCCGCAGGTCGTGCACCATCACCACCTGGGGGATGGCCTGACGCCCGATGTAGCCCTCAGGGGCCGGAGTGAAGATCAGTGAGGCGCGGTGCTGGCGCGCCAGGCGCGGCAAGCGCCGCTGACTCCACACCAAGCGCCTCAGCCGCTCGCTGGCGCTGCCCGTGTCGCCGCCGGGGATCAACACATGGGGCAACTGCTGCAACGCCGGCAGCACACCTTGGGCGTAAACCCCGATGCCCGTGGGCTGGCGCAACACCGGCCGGTAATTGAGCAGCAGGGTCATCAGGCCAGGCCGATCAGCCGCCGGCGAAGGTATTTGAGCCAGTTGAGGGCCCAACAGAGGCCGGCATAGGCAGCACCCACATGCCGGCGCTGGGCACGGAAGGTTTCGCGGTACACCGCCGCAATGCGGGTGTGGCTAACGCCCGCCTGCACCACCTTCAAGATCGAATCACTGCTGTGCACGCTGCGCAGATCCCGAGGCAGGCGCAGGAACCAGTCGTAGTCGCCGCAGATGCGGTAGGTGGCATCGAAGGGGCCGAAGCGCTCAAACAGCTCACGCCGCACCAACATCCCCGGGTGGGCGATGGTCATCGATTGGCGCATGCGGCGCCAACTCCAGGGTGAACCCCAGTGCCGCAGAAAACGGCCATCGCGGGCGCAATAGGCATTGCGGGCCGTGATCAGATCCGACTCCGCCGCCGTGAGGGCCGCAATGCGCCGCAGGCTGCCCGAATCCAGAAACACATCATCGGCACCGATGAAGCTCAGATACCGGCCGCGGGCGAGGCCCAGCCCGCGGTTCCAGGCCTCATAGATGCCCTCATCGGGCTCGCTGCTCCACACCACCCGCCGCGCAGGATCCTGTTGGCGCTGGAACCGCTGGACCACCTCTGCGGTGCCATCGGTGGACGCGTTGTCGAGCAGCAACAGCTCCCAATCGCACCAATCCTGGGCCGCCAGGCTGCGAAGGAAATCCTCGAGCTGGGGGGCGCAATTCCAGGTGGCCAGAAGGATGGAGAGGGCGGGAGCCGCCGTGGTCATGGCTGCACCAGAGCCGCCACGGCGGCACGGTCGTGCAGGTTGAAGCTGAGCTCCTGCAGACCTGGATCCCGCAGGGGCTTCAGCCGCAGTACCCCCTGCTCAATCTCCTCATCACCCAGAACAGCGGCCCAGGCCGCACCGCTGCGGTCAGCCCGTTTGAACTGTTTGCCAAAGGCGGCACCGCTGCCATCCAAATCCACCCTGAGCCCAAGCCGGCGCAAATCCCGCGCCAGGGCCAGGGCTTCCATTTCCGCCGCCGCCCCCCTGCTCACCACATAACAATCCGGGGCCGGGGCGACCACAGGGTTGGCCTGGGCCAGCAACAGCACCAGGCGCTCCATGCCAAGGGCCCAGCCCACCGCCGGTGTGGCTGCCCCCCCCAGCTGCTCCACCAGGCCGTCGTAGCGACCGCCACCGCACACCGTGGCCTGGGCGCCGAGCTGCGTGGACGTGAGCTCAAAGGCGGTGTGGCTGTAGTAGTCGAGCCCCCGCACCAAACAGGGGTTGAGACGGAAGGGAATGTTCAAGGCGGCCAAGCCGGCCTTGACTTGCTCAAACCGCACCCGGCTCTCGGGCGCGAGAGCATCGACCAGGGTGGGGGCCTCCACGAGCAGGGCCTGGGTGTCCGGATGCTTGGAATCGAGGATGCGCAGGGGATTGCGCGCCAAGCGATCTTGCGAATCCGAATCCAGTTGGTCGCGGCGGGCCTCCAGAAAGGCCACCAACCGCTGGCGGTACACCGCCCGATCGTCGGCAGAGCCGAGGCTGTTGAGCTCCAGGGTTAACCCCTGCACGCCCAGCTCCTGGAGCAAATCCCAGGCAAGGGCGATGGCCTCCACATCTGAGCGGGGAGACGCCGCCCCCAAAAACTCGAGCCCGATCTGATGAAACTGGCGCTGGCGGCCCGCCTGCGGACGTTCGTAGCGGAACATCGGCCCGCTGTACCAAAGGCGCTGGGGGCCCTGGCTCAGCAGCCCGTGCTGGATGGCAGCCCGCACCACGGATGCCGTGCCCTCTGGCCGCAACGTGCAACTGCGATCACTGCGGTCAAGGAAGGTGTACATCTCCTTGCCCACCACATCGGTGGCCTCGCCGATGCCACGGGCAAACAGCTGGGTGGCCTCCAACAGGGGGGTGCGAATTTCAACAACGGCAGCCCGATCGAACTGCGCACGGGCGACGGCTTCGACCCGTTGCCACAGGGCCAGGTGTTGCGGGAGCAAATCCACCATGCCGCGCAGGCTCTGTACGTGTTCCACCACCAAGCCGCAGCAGCCGTTGTCTCTCGGCAACCAGTTTGCCGTTTCGCCTTAGGGTCGCTATTGCCTCCAAAACCCCGCGGTGGCCCAGCTGCTGATCACGGGCGGAGCCGGCTTCATTGGCAGCCACACCTGTGTGGTGCTGCTGGAGGCTGGCCACAGCCTGGTGGTGCTCGACAACTACAGCAACGGCAGCCCGGAAGCCCTGCAACGGGTCGCGAGTTTGGTGGGGCCTGGTGGGGCACGCCGGCTGTGCGTGGTGGAGGGGGACATCCGCAATCCCTCTGATCTGGAACGGGCGTTCCAAGCCGCGCCTGCGGGGGCGCCGGTGCAGGCGGTGGTGCATTTCGCAGGCCTCAAGGCGGTGGGCGACTCCGTGCGCGATCCCCTCACCTATTGGGATGTGAATGTTGGGGGGAGCCGAGCCCTGCTGGCCGCCATGCAGCGCCAGGGCTGCCGCACGCTGGTGTTCAGCAGCAGCGCCACGGTCTATGGAATTCCCCAACAGGTGCCGATTGCTGAGAGCGCACCTGTTCAACCCAACAACCCCTACGGACACACCAAAGCAGCCGTTGAGGAGTTGCTGGCCGATCTAGTCGCCAGCGAAGCCGGCTGGCGCATCGCGCGGCTGCGCTACTTCAACCCCGTCGGGGCCCATCCCAGTGGAGCGATCGGCGAAGACCCCTTGGGTACCCCCAACAACCTGTTCCCGTTCATCACCCAGGTGGCCGTGGGTCGCCGCCCGGCGTTGTCGGTGTTCGGCGGAGATTGGCCCACGCAAGACGGCACTGGGGTACGTGACTACATCCATGTGATGGATCTGGCCGAAGGGCATCGCGCCGCGCTGGAACACCTGCTGACCCAGGGCGACACCCTGCTCACCCTCAACCTCGGCAGCGGCCAGGGGCATTCGGTGTTGGAGGTGCTGCGCTGTTTCGAAACCGCCTGCGGCCGATCGATCCCCCACCAAATCGTTGCGCAACGCCCGGGGGACACCGCCATCACGGTGGCGGACCCCAGCCGGGCCCAACAGATGTTGGGCTGGCGCACCCAACGCAGCCTCAGGCAGATCTGTGAAGACGGCTGGGCTTGGCAGCGCGCCAACCCCCAGGGTTATCGGCCGTGAACTCCGCCAGCAGGGCCCCAAACAACACAAAACCCAGCGAAAACATCAGCTGATCGGAATACAAAAAAGGCTGCAACATCCACTGCACCGCAAGCAAGGAGAACGCACTCCAACGCACCGACAATCCTGCGGACCAACCGTGCAGGCGAAAGGCCCTGAGAAAGCCACGCAGCAGGCTGAACATCAGTGGCGTCAGCGCTAGTCCAAGGCAAACAAACGGGATCCAGCCGCCATCGTTGTAAACATCCAGAAACACATTGTGGGGTGAACTGGCACTGGCATCCGCCAAGGATTCAAAGCGCAACACCAAACCAGGCCGACAATCCTGGTAGGCGAATTGAATGAGCCGGCCACCCCATGGGGCCGCCGCCAGATGCTGCAGAAAGGTGGTTTGCAACCACCAACGTTCATCGCAGAGGCCAGCACGCCAGCCCGCCAGGCCCACCGCCCCAAGCGCCGCCAGGGCTGTCCAACCCCGGGCCACCCAAGCGGGCAACAACCACAGGCCGGGCAATGCAGCCAGGGCCAGCGCCGCCAGGCCAATCCGGCCGTGATAGGCCCACGCCACATGGGCAGCCAGGCCGGCCATCACCACCAGAGCCATCCCCAACCAGCGGCTGGCCCTACGGCGATCCCAGAGCAACGGCACCCCTGCGGGCAACAGGGCCAACGCCAAAAACGCCCGTTGCTCCACCGAGCGCATGTTGGTGACAAGGGCATTGCCCCAGGGAACCCTCACCCACAGCTCAAAGGTTTGCGCCAGGTTCCACCACGGTGTGCGGGAGGCGGCGAGGCTGAGCAGCGCGTAGATCAGCGCACCGGCGCCGTAGGCCACGATCAGCCCCGTGATCAGCCGTGAACGCCCCGGGCCAGCCACCAACCAGCCCACCGCCAAACCGGCCACCGGCAGCACCAGCACAGCAAGGATTTGGGGAAGGTGCGCTGCGGCCGGAACCCACACCCCCCAAGCCCATTGGGCAGCGGCATAACTGATGCCAAACAGCACCAGCCACAGGGCACTCCAACCCAAAACTGGAGTGTGGACCCTTGGGCGAGCAGACCAACGACGCACCGCGCTGAGGATCAACAGCACGTAGAGCAGCGCAAAGCTGCGGGGCAACCCCAAGCCCAACAGCCCGGCCAGGGCCCAAGCGGTCAGGGCTGGCATTGGCGATCCAACTCCTCGGCCCTGAGCCGTTTGAGTTCGGCCCCCAGGGCAGGCCCAGACGGCCAACCCCGTTGCCGCAAGGCAGCGCCATCCAGCGGCGACGCCACATGCCGCCAGCACCAAAACCAACGCAGCAGGGGCCTGCGGGGTTGCACTCCCAGTGCGATCAGCAGGGCCACCGCGTCCGCCCCCCCCGGCAGTGCCTCCAACTGGCCACACCACTGCGAAGGCAGTGATGGCCAGGGAATCTCGGGCAGGTGCTGCTCCAGCTGCCGAGCCCGAGCGATCAGGGCCTGCTGGCCGTGGGGCAGCTGCAGCCGACGCACCAGGGCCACCGGGTCGGAGACGGCGGCAAGCAGCACGGGCAGCGCCGGCGCCCCCAAGCGCGCACCCCAACGCAGGCGCCTGCCCCAGGTGTGATCCCGCTGCAGGCCAGGGTCGAACAGCGCCAATCCGCCCCAGCGTTGCAACAGCTCCAACGCCACCGGCCACGGCTCCCGATCAAGCAGCAGCTCGAGTTCCATCCGCAACCTGGTGGCAAGGGCCGGCGGCGCCTGGGCCGGGTCATCGCCCAGGTGCCAATCCCAGGGCCAGGCCAGCAGCGTGGCCCTCACCTGCTCAAGCGCCTCGGGGGCCAGGTCAAAGCCCAAGCGTGCGGCGTAGCGCGCGGCCCTAAGCAAGCGGGTCGGGTCATCCCTCAGGCTGTGGGGATGCAGAAAGCGCAGCTGCCGCTGGGCGAGGTCCGCCTGGCCGCCGAAGGGGTCCAACAGCTCGGGCGCTGCGCCGACGCCCGCTCCGGGCGGGTTCAGCACCAACGCCATGGCATTCACCGTGACATCCCGGCGGGCTAGGTCGTGGTCGAGGCTGCCGGGGCTCACGACGGGGTTAGCCCCTGGCCGGGGGTACACCTCCTGCCGGGCTGAGGCCAGATCGATCAGCCAGGTGCCGCCACACTCCGGTGGCAAGGCCAGCTCCAGCTCGGCGGTGCCGTAGCGCCCATGGTGCTGCTCCCGAATCGCCACGGGCCTTCCGATTTGATGCGCCAAGGCCGCCTGCAACCGCTCCACCAGGTCGGCGGCACGGCCCTCCACCACCAGATCGAGATCGGGCAAGCCACGCCATGGGTCCTGGTGGTGGCGATGCAGCAGCAGATCCCGCACCACGCCCCCCACCAGCGCCAGCCGCTGGCCCGCCGCGGCCTCCACCAGGGCGGCCAGCAGCTGGGGGGGCACGTCGGGAATCTGCACGGCGCTGGGCCTCAGAGCGGTTCGATCGGCGCCAGGCGCGGATCCAGGATCTTGGGGCCCATCCCCTCGAACTTCACGGCAATCGAGATCTTCTCGCCGCTGCCGAACAGGTGGGTCACATGGCCCTCGCCAAAGGAGCTGTGCAGCAGGCGATCGCCCACCGCCCAGGTCTTCGAGGTGCCGCGGCGCCGCACGGCATTGGCGGGCTGGGCGGCCTCGCTGGCGGAGGGGCGATCCACCCTGGTGAGCCGCTCCAACCGATTCTCGCGGCGAATGGCCGCGCCACCGCTGCGGGGCACATCCCCCTGGATCAGCTCCTCCGGCAGCTCGGACAGGAAAAGCGACGGCACTGCCGGCTCCCGCATCCCGCCCCAGAGCCGCCGCTCACTGGCGTGGGACAAAAACAACCGCTCCTTGGCGCGGGTGAGGCCCACATAGCAAAGGCGCCGCTCCTCCTCCATGGCCGCCGGATCCTCCAGGGAGCGGTAGCTGGGGAACAGCCCCTGCTCCATCCCCACCAGGAACACCACTGGAAACTCCAGGCCCTTGCTGGCGTGGAGCGTCATCAGGGTCACCCGGTTTTGCTCCGTGTCCTTGCTATCAGCATCGCTGGCCAGGGCCGCTGAGGCGAGAAAGTCGTCGAGGGAGCCCTCTTCGTTTTCCTCCTGGTATTGCAAGGCCGCATTCACCAGCTCATTGAGGTTGCGGCGGCGGTCTTCCGCCTCATCGGTGCCGGCGGCAATCAGCTCGGCCAAGTAGCCGCTGCGCTCGATCACCAGCTGCACCAGCTCCGAGGGGGCCGCCTCGGATGCACGGGCCTGCAGGCCGTTGATCAACTCACAAAACTGCAGCAGCCCTTTGGCGGAACGCCCCCCCAAAGACCGCACGGCCTCCGGGTCGCTCACCACCTCCCAGAGGGGAATGCCGAGCTGGTTGGCGGCATCGCTGAGCCGCTCGATCGTGGTTTTGCCGATACCCCGCTTGGGCACGTTGAGCACCCGCAGCAGGCTCACCGAATCGGCTTGGTTGATCAGCAATCGCAGGTAGGCGAGCACATCCTTGATCTCGCGGCGGTCGTAGAAGCGCAGGCCCCCCACCACCACGTAGGGAATGCCCCAGCGCACCAGCGATTCCTCCATGGCCCGCGATTGGGCATTGGTGCGGTACAGCACCGCCATCTGGCCCCAGCTCAGCTCCGGGTGGGCCGCCTCGAGGGTGCGCATGCGGTGCACCACCGCCTCGGCTTCGGCGATCTCATCGTCGCAGCGGGTGAGGGTGAGCAATTCGCCCTCGCCGCGGGTGGGCTTGAGCACCTTGTCGATGCGCTCGCGGTTGTTGGCGATCAGCGCATTCGCCGCCTCGAGAATCGTGGCGGTGGAGCGATAGTTCTCCTCCAACTTCACCATCGTGCGGGTAGCACCATCGGCGGCGCCGTCGCCGAAGTCGTCCTGGAAGCCCATCAGGATGGTGAAGTCGGCGGCCCGGAAGCTGTAGATGCTCTGGTCGGCATCGCCCACCACGAACACCGAACGCCCCTGCCAGGCCTCAAAGGCGGCCGGGTCCTGGCCGTCGGTCACCAGCAGCTTCAACAGCTCGTACTGGGTGCGGTTGGTGTCTTGATACTCATCCACCAGCACATGGCGAAAACGCCGGTGCCAATAACCGCGCACCTGCTCGTTCTGCCGAAGCAGCTGAACCGGCAACAGCAGCAGGTCGTCAAAGTCGAGGGCGTTGTTGGCCGCCAAAGCCCGCCGATAGCGCCGGTAGGTCTCGGCCATCAACTTGCCGCGCTGGCCGCCGGAATCGGCCTCCAGCTGCTCGGGCATCCAGCCCTGGTTTTTGGCGTTGCTGATCGCCCAGCGCACCTTCTTGGGCTCGAAGCGCTTGGGGTCGAGCCCCTGCTCCTGGGTCACGATCTCCTTCACCAAGCTCTGGGCATCGGCCTCGTCGTAGATGGAGAACTGTCGGGTCCAGCTGAGGCCCTCGGGGTCTTTGTATTTGTCGATGTCGAAGCGCAGCAAGCGCGCAAACAGGGCGTGGAACGTGCCGATCCAGAGGTCTTTGATCACCTCCCGGTAGATGCGCGAACGCAGCTGGCGCTGATCCACCGCCGCCAGGGTGCTCCAGGGCTGGCCGAACTGGCTCTGGGCCAGTTTTTGAGCCAAGAGCAGCTCGAGCCGTTCCTTCATCTCGCGGGCGGCCTTGTTGGTGAAGGTCACCGCAAGCAGCTCGGCCGGGTCCACCCCGTGCTGCCCGATCAGGTGGGCGATGCGATGGGTGAGGGCGCGGGTCTTGCCACTGCCGGCGCCAGCCACCACCAACAGCGGGCCCTCGTGGTGGTCCACCGCCTTGCGCTGGGCGTCGTTGAGGCCCGCCAGAAAACTCATGCCGTTGCGGAGCGGCCCTCCAGTTGCGCCAACTCCCGGAAGCTATCGGAGCTCTGCTGCAACTCGCTGTAGCTGCCGTAGGCCTTCAGCCGGCCGTCGGCAAATTCGTAGATGCGATCGCAACGCTGCACGGTGCTCAGGCGGTGGGCAATCACCACGGTGGTGCAACGGCGGCCGATCACCTCCAGGGCCTCAATCACATCCGATTCGGTGCGGTTGTCGAGGGCGCTGGTGGCCTCATCGAGCACCAGGAAGCTGGCCTGCCGGTAGAAGGCCCGCGCCAGGGCCAACCGTTGCCGCTGGCCACCGGACAGCCTCAGCCCGTTTTCCCCCACCTGGGTGAACAGGCCGTAGGGCATCTCCGCCACAAACTCCTGCAGTTGGGCGGCTTCCAGGGCCTCCCAGACCCGGTCTTGATTCACCTGCTCTGCGGGTTCGCCAAATGCCACGTTCTCCATCACGCTGCGGTTGAGCAGAGTGATGGTTTGGGGCACCTGAGCGCAGTTGGCCTGCCAGGCGGGAAGATCCAGGCCCTCCACGGGGATGCCATCGAGCTCCAGTTGCCCCTGCTGGGGGTGCAGCAAGCCCAGCAGAATGTTGGCGGTGGTGGATTTGCCGCTGCCGGTGGATCCCACCAGGGCCACCCTCGAGCCCACCGGGATCGAGAGGCTCACGTCCTGGAGCACCCAATCCTGATGGCCGGGATAGCGGTAACTCACCTGCTGGAGCCGAATCGTATGGCGTGGGAACACACCGGCCGCCGAGGGAACCCCGGGGGTGCGCAGGGTGGGGCGATCGGCGGGAAGATCAAGCAGATCCAGGGCTGAACTCACCATGGGAAGACTGCCCCGCAGCATCGTGACGCCACGAAAGAGGTCTTGAAGCGGAGCGGTGATCCTGAGGGCAGCAACTGCCATGGTGGCCAGAAATGGAAGCACCGTGGTGATTGTCTCTGCACTGCCAGAGAGAAGGGCAGGGATCGCGCCAACGGCAAAAATCAGAGAAATACCCAAGGGTTCAATCAAGCCCCGCGGCACATCGGGCAAAAGCTCTCCGATCACCACAAATCGCTTGGCACGTTTGCCAACCCAAACAAATTGATTTTGGAAGAACAGTTCACTCCCAGTGAGTTGAATATCGCGGATTGAGCCCATTGACTCATACAAAATCTCATTGCTTTCTCGCTCTTGACGCAACCTTTGGCGCACCGCATGGCGCAGCTGGGGGGTGATGATTGTGGTGATCAGCCAGTAAGAAGCCGCTAAGGTGCTCACCAGCATCACGGCCAACCAGCGGCCGATGAACAGCACCCCAACCGACAACAGCAGAATGGAGCTGAGGGCGCTGATCATTTGCAGCACGGGGCGCACGGCATAGGCAGCAATGCGGTCGTAGTTCTGCAGGATTTGTGCGGCCAATTCTGAGGTGCTACGGCCTAGGTGATACTCAAACGGTTGACGCAACACCCGAGCAAAGGCCTGATCTGAAAGATCGCGCCAGATCTCCGTCGACACGGAATTTTGGAGGTAGCGCAGCAGCAATTTGGTCAGCGAAGAGATCCAAGCCAGCAGAACAAACAAGCCGATTAGCCACAGGCTTTGGTCCGGTCGATCACCGCCAAACACATGCACCCCGGGCAGGCGGTCGTCCAGGGCAGCCCCGGACAGGGCCCCCGTCAGCCGTGCCACCACGGCCACGGTGAGCAAATCCACCACCCCTGGCACCAGGGACAACAGCACCTGCAACCCAAGGGACCAGCGTCGCTGGGGGGGGAGGTAGCCGAGGAGACGTCGGAGGTTGCTGAGCGTCTGGCTGCGCATGGGCGCAACCTATGGGCTGGGCTTGGAGGGCGTCAGACCCAGGCGGCCAGCCAGCGAACCGATTGGCCTCAACCGTTGCAGCAGCTGCAATTGCCAGCGGGGTGGGCTCAGCAAGGGGGCGGCTCCGGCCTGCAGCTGATTCCAGTGCCGGTTCACCCCCTCCAGGGCCACGCGCCAACGCTGGAGGAGCGAGTCCTCCCGGCATCCATCCAGCAGTGCCTCCAGGGTCGCCGGCTGGGGACGCCAGGCCCCTGGGTCCGCCACCGCCGCGCTGATCCGCTCCAGATCCCCCTCCAGGCTGCCGGCACCGAGCTGATGGCCGATCACCCCTGGATCCAGCAGATCGGCCAAGGCATGGTTGAAGCTGCTGAACACCACACAACCGCAGGCGAGGGCTTCGATCGGTGGCAAGCCAAAGCCCTCACTCACGCCGCGGCCGCGCCAGTAATCGGCGGAGTCATAGAGCACCACCGTGGCGCTGTTGAACAGGTCGACGAGGTCGTCGACCCAGCCGCTCTGCACCTCCACCCGCAGGCCACGGGCCCGCAGGGCGGGCACCAACTGCCGCAACACATAGGCACTGCACTTGCGCCGTTGCACCAACACATCCACCGGGCGGGGGACCTGGCTTGCACCCGCCCCCCGTTCAATCCAATGGGGCTCAAGGGCATTGGGCACCAACCACAGCGGATTGCGGGGGGCTTGGTCGCCCCAGTAGCCGAGGGTGTTGCGGCTCACCGCCAGCACCGGCACGCCGGGGGGCAAGCCAAAGCCATAGCCGCTGCTGTGGGCGTGATAGGCCACAGCACGGCCCCGAAGACGCCGCAACAGCTGCGGCACATCGAAGCCCCAGCTCACCAGCCACAGGGGTTGATCCGCCCCGCAGCCGGCCGGCTCCTGACGCAGCAGATCCGCCAGAAAGGAATGGCCAGGTTCCCGCTGGCGATAGGTCACCACCTCCACCGGCAGCAGCTGGCTCAACAGCCCTGCCGTCTGCAACTCCACCAGCAGACCGCCGCAGCGGAACCGGCCGCTGGTGCCCGGAACCAGAACGCGGAGGGGGCGCAAACGCAGCTCAGGCCGCCACGGTTTCGGTGCTGCCGGTGCGGCTGCGGCGGGTGAGGAAGCCAAACAGCACCTTGCCAATGGCGGCCACCAGGTTGCCCTCCAGCTCCTGGAACATGGTCATGTTCAGGTGGAAAGCGTTGTTGGCCTCCTCCACGATGCGATCGGCGGTGGCCTGATCGATCGGCAGGGTGTCCATGGCGGCGCGGTAGGTGCCCTTGAAGGCCTTCTCGTCGTCGATGGCGGCAAACTCGTAGAAGTGGAGGCCGTCCGAATCCCCCAGATTCATGGCCTTCTGGGCGATGTTTTTGAGGATCTGGCCGCCGGATAGATCCCCGAGGTAGCGGGTGTAGTGGTGCCCCACCAGCAGTTCAGGAGACTCCTTCGCGACCTGGTGGATCCGCTGCACGTAGGCCGCGGCCGCTGGGGAAGGCTGAATCTGCGCTTTCCAGTCAGGCCCGAAGTAATAGACGAGATCGAGCTCGAGGGCCTCACGCCGGTTGAGCTGGGGGAATGCAATTGGCGCAATCACCGGATTGGCCTGGAGGCGCGCGATCTCCTCTTCCATCGCCCCATACACGAAGTAGAGGTCTGCCACCAGCTTGCGGTAGCTGGCCTTGTCCACCACGCCCTTGAGGAAGCAGCTCACAAAGCCGGTGTTCTCGGCCATGGTGTGGGATTTTTTGGTCCCTTCCCGCAGTTGGGCAGCGAGGGCAACGGACATGGTTGTCGGTGATCCGATGGATCAACGTAGAAGCGGCCCCCGGTGGAGCGCCGACAAGGTTGCGAAGGGTTACGCGGCCTGGGAGCCCTCGCCGCCGCCATCAGCAGCCAAGAGCGCAAACACATCCCGACAGAAGCCCTGCAGAGCCTGCACCACGGCGGGTTGGGGCAGATGGCTGCCGGTGGGCTGCCAATCGCCGAGGGTGGCCAGCCGCCACCGCTCCGCGTCGTAGGTGAGGCCGCGGATGGTCAGCCCCAGCAGCCGCGGCGGGGCCTGCCCGCCGGCGGGGGCTTGTTCGAGGCGCAACTGCACCAAGAAGGAGCGGCACTGGCTGCGGGGGCTCCAGCCCGGCAGATGAAACGACAGATCGAGGCTTTCCTGGTCGGCAAACGCCCGGGTCTGGGGGTCGTCGCGCCAGGGGGTGAGATTGGCGCGGGCATCCGGGAACGACTGGCGAAACAGGGCTGCGATGGCGGCCACGGTCTGGGCCCATTGCAGAGATCGGACCTGATCGGCGGCATTCATGCCGTAGGGGCTGCAGCAGAACCGCGCATGGTTGAAACCTAGGCTCGCCAAACCGCTCCAGCCGTGCAATGGCCCGTTACGAGAAGCTCACCGCCCCCAGCCAGGGCACCGCGATCCGCTTTGAAAACGGCCAACCGATCGTGCCCAACGATCCGATCATCCCCTTCATCCGCGGCGATGGCACCGGCGTGGACATCTGGCCCGCCACCCAGAAGGTGCTGGATGCCGCCGTGGCCCAGGCCTATGGGGGCGAGCGCCGCATTGAGTGGTTCAAGGTGTACGCCGGCGATGAGGCCTGCGACCTCTACGGCACCTACCAGTACCTGCCGGAGGACACGCTCGAAGCCATCCGCACCTACGGGGTGGCGATCAAGGGCCCCCTCACCACACCGATTGGCGGTGGTATCCGTTCACTGAATGTGGCGCTGCGTCAGATCTTTGATCTGTATTGCTGCGTGCGTCCCTGCCGCTACTACGCCGGTACCCCTAGCCCCCACAAACGGCCCCAGGACCTCGACGTGATCGTGTATCGCGAAAACACCGAGGACATCTACATGGGGATCGAGTGGGAAGCCAACGATCCCGTCTGCCTCGAGCTGATCAAGCACCTCAATGAGGTGGTGATCCCGGCCAACGGCAAGCTGGGCAAGCGCCAGATCCCCGCGGGCTCCGGCATCGGCATCAAACCGGTGAGCAAGCACGGCAGCCAGCGCCACATCCGCAAAGCCATCCAGCACGCCCTGCGCCTGGAGGGCGAGAAGCGCCACGTGACCCTGGTGCACAAGGGCAACATCATGAAATTCACCGAGGGGGCCTTCCGCGATTGGGGCTACGAGCTGGCCACCAGCGAGTTCCGGGACGTGTGCGTGACCGAGCGGGAGAGCTGGATCCTCGACAACGCCGATCGCAACCCTGGTCTGAGCGTGGAAGCCAATGCCCGCATGGTGGACCCCGGCTACGACGCCATGACCCCCGAAAAGCAGCAGGGCATCTGCGCGGAGGTGCAGGGGGTGCTGGATGCCATCGGCGCCAGCCACGGCAACGGCCAGTGGAAGCAGATGGTGATGGTGGATGACCGCATCGCCGACAGCATCTTCCAGCAGATCCAAACCAGACCCGCTGACTACTCGGTGCTGGCCACGCTCAACCTCAACGGCGATTACATCTCCGACGCTGCCGCCGCCGTGGTGGGGGGCCTGGGCATGGCCCCCGGCGCCAACATCGGCGACACCGCCGCCATCTTCGAAGCCACCCACGGCACGGCGCCGAAGCATGCCGGCCTCGACCGCATCAACCCCGGCTCGGTGATCCTCAGCGGCGTGATGATGCTCGAATACATGGGCTGGCAGGAAGCCGCCGACCTGATCACCAAGGGTCTGAGCGCCGCCATCGCCAACAAGGAGGTCACCTACGACCTGGCCCGGTTGATGGAGCCACGGGTGGAACCCGTGAGCTGCAGCGGCTTTGCCGACGCCGTCATCCGCCACTTCGGCGGATGAACACCACAGACCCCTGCGTGCATTGCGGCTTCTGCCTGCCCACCTGCGCCAGTTATCGGGTGCTGGGCACGGAGATGGATTCGCCGCGGGGGCGGATCCATGCCCTCAAGGCGATCGCAGCGGGTGAACAGGAGCTCGATGCCACCACCGCCTCCCATTTCGACAGCTGCCTGGGCTGTTTCGCCTGCGTGACGGCCTGCCCCTCCGGCGTGCGCTACGACCAGCTGCTGGAGGCCACCCGGCCCAAACTCAACGCCCCCGAGCTGCGGGAACCGGGCCAAACCGCATTCCGCCGGCTGCTGTTTGCGTTGCTGCCCTACCCGCAGCGCCTCAGGGCGGTGCTCACACCGCTGCGGGCCTACGCCGGCGGCAAGCTGCAGCGGATCGCGCGCCGCAGCGGCCTGCTGCGGATACTCGGGCCGCAACTGCAGGCGTTGGAGGCGTTGTTGCCCCCCTTAAGCCCGGCGGGCTTTGAAGAGCGCTGGCCCGTGGTGGTGCCCGCCCAGGGGGAACGGCGGGCCCGCGTGGGGTTGGTGCTGGGCTGCGTGCAGCGGGTGTTTGATCCCGCCGTCAACGCCGCGGCGGTGCAGGTGCTCAGCGCCAACGGGGTGGAGGTGGTGATCCCCCCGGCCCAGGGCTGCTGCGGCGCCGTGACCCACCACCAAGGGGAACTGGAGCACACCCAACGGCTGGCCCAGGCGTTGATCGCCAGCTTCGAGGCCGTGGTGGGCCCGGGCAAAGCCGCCGGTGCCGACCCCCTCGATGCGGTGCTGGTGGCGGCGGCGGGCTGCGGACACACCCTCAAGCAGTACGGACAGATCCTCGAAACCACAACCGGAGACGCCCCTGCCGCCGGCTTCGCCGCCCCGGTGCGCGACGTGCAGGAATTTCTAGGGGAGCTGGGCTTGGGCGATGGCTTCCGTGCCGGCCTGCAGCCGCTACGCCATCCCGATGGAACTCCGGCCACGGCCGACAGGCCACTCCCGGTGGCCTACCACGATGCTTGCCATGCGCTCCACGGCCAAGGCATTGGCGCCCAACCCAGGGTTCTGTTGCGGCAGATCCCGCATCTGGTGATCCGCGAGGCCAGCGAAGCCGGCGTGTGCTGCGGCAGCGCCGGCATTTACAACCTGGTGCAACCGCAGGAGGCGAACGCGCTCGGGGAGCTGAAGGCCAACGATCTGGCCCACACCGGTGCCGCGCTGGTGGCCAGCGCCAACATCGGCTGCAGCCTTCAGATTCGCAAGCACCTGCAGCGCTCGGGGCACCCCCAAACCGTGGCCCATCCGCTGCAGTTGCTGGCCCGCAGCGCCGGCCTCAGCGATGCAACCGGCTAAACCCGAAGGCGGCCGCCTGCTCAACGTGCTGGGGCTGGCCTTCGGATTGGCCGGCTCGGTGGGGGGCACCATCGGCGCCGGGATCCTGCGCACGCCTGGGCTTGTGGCGGCCCAGCTGCCCTCGGAGCCCTGGATCCTGCTGATCTGGCTGCTGGGGGGGCTCTATGCCCTGCTGGGGGCCTGCTGCATCGCCGAGCTGGCCGCAGCCCTGCCGCGGGCCGGAGGTTGGTACGTGTACGCCGATGCCGCCTTTGGGCGACGCGCCGGCCTGGTGGTGGGCTGGTGCGACTGGCTGGCCCACTGCATCGGCCTGGCCTGGGTGGCCACCACCCTGGGGGATTATTTGGCCCCCCTCAGCGGGTTGCACCCGCAGCTCACGGCCATCGGCACCCTGCTGCTGTTCAGCGGCATCCAGCTGCTGGGTGTGCGGGCGGGAGGCACCAGCCAGGAACTGCTGAGCCTGGCCAAAGCCCTGGCCTTCATCGCCCTGGTGGTGGGCTGTTTTCTGCTGCCCCAGGCAGATCCGATGGAGGGGCCCAGGGAGCTGATTGCCCCAGACACCAGCCTTGTGGTGCCGATTGTGCTGGCGCTGCAGGGCGTGATCAGCACCTTCGATGGCTGGGCCTCGCCGGTGTACTTCGCGGAGGAATTCGAACACCCCGCCCAGGATCTGCCGCGCTCGCTGATTGGCGGGGTGGTGACGGTGCTGGCGTTGTACCTGCTGATCAACGGCGCCCTGCTGCACGTGTTGCCGCTTGGGGTGCTAGCGCAATCGACCCTTCCCGCCGCCGATGCCGCCGCCCTGCTGCTCGGCCGCCGGGGGGAGCTGGTGATCACGGCCATCGCGCTGGTGGCCCTGCTGGGCCTGATCAACACCGTGGTGATGGCGGCTCCCCGAATCCTTTACGGGCTGGGACGCGATGGGCTGCTGCCTGCCGCAACGGCCCAGGTGAGCCAGGGGGGGACCCCCACCACAGCCCTGCTGATCACGATGGCCACCAGCGTGGTGTTGGTGCTGGCCGGATCGTTTGAGCGCCTGCTCGGCATTGGAGCTTTTCTGTATGTGCTGCTGCCCCTCAGCGGCCTGGCGGCCCTGATCCAGCTGCGGCTGGCGCAACCCCAACTGCAGCGGCCCTTCCGCTGTTGGGGCTATCCCGTGACCCCGCTGTTGGTAGGATTGGTGTCGCTGGGCTTTCTGGCGGGCTCGCTGCTGAGCGATCCGGGCAACAGCCTGCTGGCCTTGGGCATGGCCGCCACCGGGGCCATCGCCACCCTGCTCAGGCCCCAGCCGGCTCCGCTTGCATGAACCGCCAGGCCTCCAGCAGGCCAGCGGGGGTGCCGAGGTTGCCGGGGAAGGTGATCACGGGCAGATCGGCGGCCAGCACCAGGGAGAGGCCCGGCACCAGCTGCCCCTGCAACTCCACTTGATCGCAGCGCAAGCCCTGCTCCAGCAGGGTGTGGCTGGTGATCCCACCCTTGCTGATCACGTAGCCCAACTGCGCTGCCATGGCCCCCACCAAGCGGGCCATGAAGGCGGCCAGCTCCAGCCCAAATCGGCGGCGCTCCGCCTCAGAGCCAAGGCTCAGCTCACCACGGCTGGTGTACAGCACCGGTGTGGTGCCGGCCCGCAGGCGATCCTGCAAGCGCTCCTGCCACTCCGTGTCCACGAGCTGCGCCAAGCGCGCCACCGGCAGCTCCAGCCCCGCACAGCCGGAGTGTTGCAACAACCGCTCCAGCTGCGCATCCGCCAGGGGCACGTGGGAACCCACCAGCACCAGCCCCGGCAGGGGTTGGCCCAAGGCATCGCGGCGCCGCAACGCCGCCAGCCCCTGAGCGCTGAGGGGCT
>Ga0214917_10000342_pt1 | contig 60904 bp, 44 predicted proteins | sample LL_1208_BB_MetaG_FD_177983 | JGI IMG/M metagenome (GOLD analysis project Ga0214917, IMG submission 177983) | Freshwater microbial communities from Lake Lanier, Atlanta, Georgia, United States - LL_1208_BB | ecosystem: Environmental > Aquatic > Freshwater > Lake | place: USA: Georgia | collected... | reverse complement strand
GCATAATCAGCTATTGGTGATCCTAAATGAGGAGTTCCAAAAAACACAACCCCTTCAGTGTTGTCTCGAAGAGACTCATCGTCAACCAATGCTCTCTTGACGACCAGTCCGCCCATCGAGAAACACACAAAGATCACTTTCCTACCGTTTCCAACTCCGGCATCTCTCAAGGCATCCCTTAAACTCTCAGACATTTCGGCGAAATTTTTTGCCACTTCAACTTCCGAGTAGTGCTGCTTGTGAGTTGCAAACCACAGCGGGGCATCAAACGTGAAAGCAAGAAGTCTTGCACCTGGAAACGACGGTCCTAAACATTCTGCTGGCCATAATCTCCCTGACTCTTCACCCTCATATCTCCATGTCTTCAAACCTCCTCGAAGACCATGGACAAAAATAATATCAAAATCCGGGTCCAATGGAGTGTTGGAATCATCCAGTGGTAATAGTGAATCCACTAGTAACGGAGCAGACTTGATTGGTAAACACTTTATATTGTGATCAAGTCGAGCGAGTTCCGCTCGACTTGATACGGTGGATTCCGGTCGTTTCAAATCTTGGGATAATTTCGTCATCCTGTCTCGACTAACCAGAGAAACCATCTTTCCTAGACTCGAAATATTGGCGAGAACTTTCCATGTGTTCTCAGTACCAAGAGAAATGAGAAGTGAAAAAACAACTGAAGTGAAAAATTCACCTGCAACAGAATCTTGATTCCGTCGCGCAATTTCAGAGAGAATACCGAGCCGTTCAATCAACGACTCCAAAGTGTTTGAGGAAGGTATTGGGGGTTCATCTGATTCACCTTCTTCCTCATGAAACGCATATAAATCGGTGTCAACAATTGGCCGATCTCGAGTGGAAACGACTGCAATTTTCTTCTGGGTCGATTCATAGTCTGTCAGTTGAAGACGACGCTCCAAACACGAGACGCATGTCGCCAAAACAGAGTGGATCTCAGACTCATCTGTGGGGAGTGAACATGCAATCAAGTCAAGAAGTGTTCGCTCATCAACCGCCGATGAAGTGAAGTAGTCATTAATCCACGAATCGGGTGAAGGGATTTTCATTTTTGGACTAGATTGTTTCAGGGCCAAAATCAGTCTCAGAACAAGTTGTTTGTTATCAGATGATGCGTTTTCAGATAGATCAATCAGAGACGGTAAAATGGAGCTGCTCTGCATGTCTAGATTGGGGACAGCCGAGATGAGTTTCGTACAAGTGGTCATGATGAGAGGACCATCTGGTGAATTGAGGACTCCGTTGGATCGCAGTAATCGAATAAGAATTGGTAAGAGAATCTTGACACGTTCCGAATCCATAAAGTAGTCATAGTATGAGTCAATAAGCCGGAGCAAAAGTTTGCGGTATCTGACCAAATCAACGAGGACATTGTTGATACAAGTCTCGAGGATAGAAAGCACATCTTCGCGGCTTAAATGAGATCGAATGGATGAAGAGTGAGTTAGAACGAAGAACAACAGCTCACTAGGAACCAGTTCATCACCACCCTTACAACATGCAACGAGACTTTCTGGATCGTGCAAGGGGGGATTCTGAAACCGAGCGTCGAATTCAAAACACGAAAACCACGATCCATGTGATTCTTTGCCGATAAGTTTATGGAGGAGGTCGAGCGAAGGGGCTCGGGATAACAGCTGTGCAGTCAAGAGCTCGTCCTGAGAGTTTAACACGTGGACGACTGACGGTAATAATGATATATCAGAATGCTCGTAAGTGGACCAAAGATAATCAACTATCTGAGGGTCCGAAGCAAGTTGGAGAGCAAGGGAATTGGAAATAGACGATGGGTCCCGTGACGTCAGGAGCTTATAAATATCTGCAACTTTCAACTGGGTAATTCCAGATGCCTTGAGAATGGTCGGAAAGGACTCAAATCCGCGTGATATATCTTCGAATGTGGTTCCATTATGGTATGCGATCCCCGCGCCAGCTGCCGTTATAGTTCCCGCCAACGTTCGACGCAATATATGAGCCGGAATCTTCAATGTAAAGGCCATGACAAACACCCTGGATTGAAATCTTCGGCATGAAAAAACGACAAAAAAGCGCTTAACGTCTTTCGTTAATTTGACTCAGCATAACAGTTCTCTTGAATGAGTACCGAAGCTCATGATGCTCCCGATAGGCCACCAGTGAGCTTGATGAAGGAGTTCAAAAAGCGCCCCAGAGCGGATATCAGCAGAAGTCTCCCCAAAGTTCATGTGAGACCCCCTCGATGGTGTTCATCGCAGACCATCGCCAAATCAGACGATTTATGCGTTTCTGAATTCGAGAGACTCCAGATAATCCATCTCGAGTCCTTCAGAATCGCTGTTGACTCCCGCGACTGGGGAGCAATTCACAATCGCCATTTCGATTGGTGGCAGTTTCCGATAGACGACGGTAGCCGTGTAGAGTTCAACATGAAATCAGAATCGGACATTGATACTTTGCGCTCCAATCCAGATTGGCTTTTTCGTTATCGGGAGTCGGTGAAGCTTGTTGCACTAGCATGGGGCTGGGATATAGATGCTTGTTGTTTAGTGGAAGATGGTGGTGTTTGGGACAAGAAGGATGTAAGATTAGCCAAGATTATTCGTTCTCTGTGGCTGTTTGAACAATGCGATTACTTCACTTCGATGCAGAAGTATGCCCATCAAATTAACGACAATGTCTACAATAAGCGAGGATTCCGGTATGGCCGAATATGTCTTGATGAAATCTTGTATATGAAATTACCTCGTCGATATTGCCCCTTGTAACTTTTCATTCTTTCATCATATACCCCCTTTTCAGTTGTGTATCATGTCCGCCACTTCTTCTCCAACCGTGTTGGCCGCAGCCGTCGTTGCTGGTTTCCTTGGTGGATACGCCATATCCAAGTATTTGTCCAAGCGTAAGGGCGGATTGCTGGGAGCTCATCGATCCAGTTCAGACATTGGTATCCAACATCAATGGAGAAAGATTGTGATTATCTTTGGTCCTCCAGGTGCTGGAAAAGGAACGCATGCACCCAAGATTGTTGATGAATGGAAAATTCCTCAATTATCAACTGGTGATATGTTGCGTGAAGCTGTTGCTAATGGTAACGAACAGATCAAGGAAATTATGGCAAAAGGAGCTCTTGTTTCTGATGAGATTGTCATTAATTTGATCAAGGATAGAATCCGAAAGATTGATTGTGGGTGGGGATTCCTTCTTGATGGGTTCCCTCGAACAGTCCCCCAAGCTCGTGCTTTGGACAAGATGCTTGCAGAGTCGGGTGAACATGTGACCAAGGTGATTGAACTTAATCTCCCAGACGCTGTTCTTGAAGAACGAATTTGTGGTAGATGGATTCATTCAGCTTCTAGTAGATCTTATCATGTCAAGTACAATCCACCCAAGTCGATGTCGCAAGCAGGTTCACCTATGCTTGACGATATGACCGGTGAGAAACTCACTCAAAGACCTGACGATAATGCTGATGCACTCAAAACACGATTGAAGGCGTATCATGATCAAACAGAACCAATTCTTGACCATTATGCCGCCCGAGGAATTGTTGATCGTGTCAATGCTAATCAGAAAATCGATGAAGTCTGGACAGGGATTAAGCGATCCATGCTCAAGAATATCTAGATAGTGTATAAAACGCCAAGATCAACATCCTCTCTCAATTCCTCTATTCTTTCCCCCAACCCATCGTCATCACACTAGCCATGTCACCACATATCCCAGCACAAGTTCGGTCTATGGTGGAGTCGTGGGGACAATCCCACGTCTTCAAATATGTAGATTCCGAAGAAGCTCGAGCAAAATATAATATCTCGGATTCCGATATTGCGGAATTTGTTGATCAACTCAAATCGGTTGATTTCGCACGAGTTCGTGCTCTATTAAAACAAGCTCAATCGTCTACAGAGACAACAGGTTCGACCGAGTATGCACCTCCAAGTGCGGACGAAATTTTCACGATCAGTTCTCGCAAACCGGAGAATATTGATCGATGGTGGAATCTAGGATTAGAAGCGATTCGTGATGGTCGTGTTGCTCTCACGATTCTTGCAGGAGGCCAAGGAACACGAATGGGTCTTGCCGTGGATGAAAGCAAGGGAATGCTTCGAATGGGGAACCTTGTGAGTAAAAAATATGTCTTTCAATTGTTTATTGAGCGGTTACAGAAACTGAAACAGTTGGCAGGAGGATCAAAACATATTCCGTTGCTCATCATGACATCTCCTATCAACAACAAGAGAGTGTCTGAATTCCTCAAGTCGCACAAATTCTTCGGCTACCCATCCGAAGATGTTATTGTGTTTGTTCAAGGGACTTTACCAGCCCTCACATTGGACGGTGATTTGTTGCTGGAATCACATGCTCGACTTGCCATCAGCCCTGATGGTAATGGTGGGATATACAACTCATTATTGGTTAGTGGTGCATTGGAGAAACTGGAGAAACGAGGAGTTGAATCGATCCATGTCATTGCGGTAGACAATGCTATAGCACGACCAGCTGACCCGATCTTTATAGGCGCATGCATTGAGTCAAAATGCGAGATTGGTAACAAGGTTGTTTGGAAATCAGATTGGAAAGAAAAAGTTGGAGTCATTGCGAAAAGAAACGGCCAAACATCTGTTGTCGAGTACTCTGATTTATTCAATCCAGATTTGGGTATTGATAACCCTCTTATACGTGCTCAAGATGATGAAGGACGTCTTCTATTTGGTGCAGGTAATATTTGTAACCACTACTACTCGGTGGCGGGGTTGCGAAAGATTTTGCCCAAAGTCACGGCCAATTATCATTTGGCAGTAAAGAAGATTAGTTCAGTGGACTCGGAGTCGGGCGAGATTGTTAAACCAAAACACAATAATGGGTTGAAATTGGAATCATTTATTTTTGATGCATTTGAGCTCGCAGAAACTTCTATTATCTTTGAAGCCGAAAGGGTCGCGGAATTCAGTCCAATGAAGAACGCGACCGGGGAAGACAGTCCAGAAACTGCTGTTGGTCAGATTTTGTCAACACATAAACAATGGTTGATCAACGCTGGTGCGATTGTCAATGCCAAGGTGGAGATTGCTCCCGAAGTATCTTATTCGGGAGAAGGATTACAAGGTTTGAATGGAATCACGTTTGCCAGTGATATGGTTCTAACCAGCGAATGGATGAAGGGGGTTTAGATAAAAAGTTATGTACAGCATTTTAAAGTCGCTTGTGTGGTGTTTTTTGCATGCATTCTCTAGCTAATGCTGAGAAGTGTGTCGAGTCTTCGATTATGTGCGTTGAGGCCGTCATCGACTCCAGTGACGACCCAAATCCTGGAAGCTGGCCAAATTGCAGATTGGATCATTGAGCAAATCGAGCACACGTATGTGAGCAAGCTCGATGGAAAATGCGAATCGTCTTCGTACGATATGTCGGGTAACACGTGGAAATACTTCAAGTCGTTTTCTGGTAAAGTGAAGAATGAATCAAAGCTTGCTGCAACTATAGAGGATCGTAATCCATTCATCCATCTAGATGACGCAGGACTGGATGATTTTGATACTCTCATTATTGCGAAACTACTTAGGTACAAGTGCGGGTCGGCAAAGCTGCTCGATATTAACAACAACCCGTTGATTGGAGATATGGGAATGGCGCATGTAGCCAAGCATGTGTTGGCGGGAAAGTCACCCGTTCGTCTGCGGTCCTTGTTTATGAGTGGCTGTGGTTTGACGGATTTGGCTGTGAATCATTTGATGGGGCCTTTGAGCAATCCAGAGCACGGCTTACAGATTCTCGAGTTGCGAAAAAATTGTATCACCGATACCGGGGCGACTCAGTTGGCAGCAGTGTTGACGGAATCGTGTCCGCTGGAATTTTCCCTGTTCTTAAACAATAATCCAGAGATTGGGGAAGAAGGAGTTGTTTCGTTGGCTAAAGCCGTTATTGAGACTCAAGGCAGACTCAAAGTCAACTTGAAGGAGTCGTGCGTGAATTTGTCGGCTCAAGATAAAGCTGATGTTATGCGAATGACAAAGAATAAAATTAGGTTTTGAGCCAGTGAGTGGGTGGATACGTTGGAGTTGTACAGTAGAAAGAGTTGGTCGGGACTAAAGGAGTGATTGCTATACGTTTTTGGCGTCGGAGAGCATAGCTCGAAGTGTGCGGAGAATGGAGCCAAGAGTTACGAGTGCCATAGACGCAACTAATCCTAGCGACACAATCATACGATCACCGACTCCAGTGGTAAGAATTAGTGTCCACGTAGCAAGCCCCGCGAGAAGTACTCGAACCACAACTACCCGGAGTTGTGGATGGAGGAAATCCCGAGCGCTGGGGAATGCGGTGGTTGACCAACCTATCCGAACAAGCATGGCGATCGTGTTCCCGACAACTATAGCGAGCGAGCCTGATGTGTTGCGGATGGCCACAACGACCATCACAAAGATCCCAAATGCGATTGCTTGAGATATCATAGCGAAGCGAACTTTTTTAGAGTCTGCAATCGCAAAATAATATGCTTCCAACGGACCATTGGCTGAACAGGTTAGCAAGAACACACAGTAGACTTGGAGAAGAAGGACTACTTCTGGACGAGAGGACCAGGTCGGACCATACAGAATATGGATGACGTGCTGTGCGGCAAGGGGCCCGAAAACAGCACCCAAGAGTCCCACAGTGAATTGAATGGCAAAAATAGATTGAATGATTCGAAGGCGGTCAGAAATTTTCTTCGTTCTTGCCAAACCTGTAAAGGCAATATCCTCGATTGGTGCAAAGAGAAGACGAAGAACAATTGAACCCAGATTCGTGATAAGGCCTAGTTGACCCATCCCGTCCGCAGATAGAATCGATACAGCTAAAATACGTTCTCCTTCGGTGAGAAGGAGTTTTTGGATAGCAGACAAACCCATCTCAACAACGTTACTTACCGGGAACGATGATGATGGGACGATTGCCCCAACAACAGATCGTATATGGACGTTCCTTGCAAGCAGTGCAAACCAAGAGAGTCCATAGACGATTTGGGCTAACCCAAACGCAGTTCCCGGCGAGTACTCATGATAGAGGAAAAATAAGAGGGAAAATGATCGGACAAAACTTGACCATGTTTCAGCCATTGTTCGGGAGGCAAAATTCTTCATAACCACAAGTTGATGAATCAAGAGAACTTCTGCAATAGTTTCAATCACCAATCCGATTGAGATAAGCCATACAGTGTTAATGTCTTCACTATTCACTAAAACCAAGGCAAATCCACTAATGATAATGAGAATGGTGGTAAAGACGATCCCCACCATTGTGACATGCCTGCTTATCCCTGGATCTGATTCACGAATAGCAGATCGTCGAAACCCCTCCTTCATTAAAAACAATGGAAGAGAAACATATAATTGATACTGGACAGAAATTTTTCCGAAATCTGATACAGATGAAAATCTCACAGTAATGACAGAGATGAGAAAAGAAAGAATCTTGACCCCAAGTGAAGTGACGAGAGAGGATTGTAATGCATGCGATACAGAGGCAGATGACATTTTGAATTTCTATACAAACATGTATCATCCTAAAAAAAATCTTTTTTTTCTACTTCATATTTGGAATGTGTTGTATATAAAACTACTAGACGGGAGAGCTGTGTGAGTTGTTGAAAGGAGCAAGCCATTCGTGCTTGAGACATTCGGCAACAGACATTCGTTTGGAAGGATCCTTGACAAGAAGTCTTTGGATAAAATTTTTGCCACTATCACTTACATTGATCCAACTTTTTCCCACAAGAGAATATTTTGCATCCATAGCGTTCTTGGCGATCTCACGATCCGTTTTACCTCGGAATGGCATTTGACCAGACAACATGACGTACACAAGAGCTCCAAGGGCCCACACATCCACAGATCGATCGTATGGAATACCTGCCAACACTTCAGGGGCGGCGTACCCTAAAGTACCAAGAGGAGCTTCCAAAGACTTGGTGTGAGGAGCTAGAGCTGATAAACCAAAATCAGTCAATTTCACGGTTCCATCGTTCGATAGCAATACATTCTCTGGTTTAATATCTCGGTGGATGATTCCTTTGCCGTGGAGGTACTGGACGGAATCGAGAAGAGATTTGACGATTCGTTGGGCTTCAAATTCGCCCAGTTTTATTTCATTTTGTAACCGATGAAGCAAATCGCCTCCACTAACCATTTCCATCACAATATATATTTTATCGAGAGATTCAAAAACGTCAATTGTTCGAACAATGTTTGGATGATTGACCAATTTGACAATCGCAAGTTCAGTGCGAATAAATTCACGATTCTCTGGAGTGTCTTCGGAAGACGAATGTATCAAGTCGGTCATTATTTTGACAGCAACTTCTTCTCCTGTTGCCTTGTTGATTGCGCGACATACTTGTGAAAACTTTCCCTCACCAAGTCGACCTCGCGGAGTCGTGTCGAGGTCATAGAAATCCGATATAATGCGGGTTCTTGTGGCTTGAGCTAGGACTGAGACCCATCGATCTTGATCCAATTTATCTGCGCAGAAAAATTTTCGTTTCTTTCTACCTGATTTCAGAATGAATCCAAACTTACCATCACGATTCTCCTCCCTAGTCATTCCAGACACAATCAAACCCGAGAGGAATATCACGCCCCGAGGGGGCGTGTTGGCCTCCTCGGGTTCCTTCTTGTAATAGTAGAGGAAGAAATCCCGGAGTATGAAATACCGAGTTTGTTTTGTTTGAGTTGTTCGACCTATTTTTGTCAAGTATCCTGTTAGTACCAATGGTTCACTTTCATCAGCACTACTGTCTCGTTGATGGTTGGAACCGTCATTTTCACTGCCAGAATCCGATCTTGGAGATCCTACCCCCCCGTCGCCGGATTCAGCACTGTCAGAGCTGGATGATACTGACGAGGAAGAAGAAGACGAAGAAGAGTCTTCACGTTCATCCAGAGTTGATTTCAAAGGATGGCCACAACAAAAACAATGCCGAGGTTCGGGATACGTTATACCGCAAAAGTCACATTTAACAGACTCAAGGTCTGACGCAGCAATCCCTACTTGCTTATCCAACCCGGGAAGAATTTTTCCACAGTTCATGCAGTGCACAAACTGGATAACGGCATCACACAGAGGACACTTACAACGTGACCGAGGACTGGTTAGGGCACTGCTCTGATTGTTGGGTGGTGTGACAATCCCTGGTGAGAGTTTCGGTACACTTGCACTGGGGGTCATTCCTCGAGAAACGCTTCCCTCAGTGAGAGGATCGAGAGAGTTGTCACCATGAAAAGCGAGCTCATTTTCAGGCAATGCGTCATCGTAGAAAATATTGAGGATTTCGGAAATCGCGGAATTGTGCGAGACTGCGATCTGAAACTGATCATACGACAAAGTCTCGCCATGTTTCTTTCCTTGAAAAACAGAATCAACAATGGCCTTGATTTTCTCCTCAATCTCCCGAGTTGGCCGGTAGGAGGAAACTGCCACAACTTCATCTTCATCGCTACTATCCACAGACTCATTCAACTCGAGGACTTTAAACGCTGCTGGAATATAGGAGAGCATAGTGGAGAACTCCTCGCGAGATACAGCACCGTTTCCATCCATGTCATACATGTCAAACAAAAACTTCTTTTTCTCTTCGACTGTCCCGTGGTAAATAGCACTAAGACCTGTGAGGAACTCCTGGAAATCAAGGGTACCATCTCCGTCCTTGTCAAAGACAGAAAACAACCGTTCACCCATCATCCCAGGAAGCGGGAAATATCGAAGAAACGATTCCTTGTCAATTTTGTCGTCCGATGTGGATGACTGCCGTGCTAGCTCATCAAAGATGTGACGAATACGCGTGACTTTATCTCGAGGAACTCGGTTCAAGGCTCGCTTATATTGACGTTTCAAAGAAGCTTCACCCGTAGGCGCAGACTGCTGCATCGGTGTACCGGGAGATGATGACGGACGATTTCCCATGATTTCTAATCGCTAGGAATAAATACACAATGTTGATGTCACACGGGAATTGTGGTCTAATAGCGAAAAACTATCTCCAGAATATTGTCACTATTGCCATAATCAGGCACCCTGCAGATATGTACGGACTAAGCCGCTCTCCTATCACGGCAAACCGTCCGAAAAGTCCTACAAATTGAATAATATCTTGCTTCATGCGCAAGTACATACCTGTGAAACCCGGTTTCTTAGGGTCTATGTACGATGGAAATCGTGGTCGAAGGTACGTTGCAGTACAAACAGATAATAAGAGAACCGTGAGTAATGACTGAAAATTGAAAAGTGCCGTCATTCACGGTCTTGTCCGATTTTTTTCAGTTCGGTTACATTAAAACAAATGGAAAATGTAATTTGCAGTGAGCCTGAGTATGAATCCTACTACCTGTATCGACTTTCCAGTTTCTTTATAGTACCTTTTATGTTCTCGCTCATTGCGTGTGCTACGGCGATTCGCTCCTTCAAAACTTCGATGGCCAGGTTAAGATGACCAAGGGATCCCATGAGGGAGGGTTGCTCTGTTCCATCATCCATCTCGACGAGGAGCCTATATTTATCACCAGCGAGTGTTTTTCGCTTGATCATCTCAGTCTCCTCCTCTTCTCTCGGCATGTCGGCGTAAGTGAATTGTAGAGCTTCTGGTTGTTGATCTGCTTGTGCTTCTGGGGTTACTTTCGTCGGTTCGGTGGGTTTCGGAGGTTCCACTGGTACCGTTGGGACAATTGTCGTTGCGGGAGGTGGCTGCGTTTCAACTTCCTGCTTCGCCCCCGCTTGGGGAATATCCCCCTTTGCTGGTTCCTCGTCGAATATCACCTTCTTGGGTTCCTCTTTGATTTGAGCGTTCTCTTCCTTGGGCAATAGAGTGTTCTCCTCCTTGGGCTCTTGAGTTCCGTCCACTTTGGCCTGGGGAGCTTCTTCCTGCTTCGATTCTCGCGGCTCCGGTTCTGCGGCCACCACCGGTGTGTCTTCTTTGACTTGCCCCAGTCCCGTCCCTAGAGCACCCTCAATCATGACACAAACTTTCGTTCCTTTTCCCTTCTCGGAGTCGAAGCGAATCTTTGCGCCAATCTTGTTCTCAATGTCCCGGACCATGTTTAGACCAAGCCCGATTCCGTAATATGTTTCGGGTTCAAGTCGATGAAACGGTTTGAAAATTTCAGCCAGTTTCTCACTAGTATTGAAACCGCAACCAGTGTCGCTAATCTCAATCATTCCATCACCCGCATGGATAACCTCAACTTTACCTTCATTCGTAAACTTGAGAGCATTGTCGCAAAGCTGATATATCATTCGGTAAAAGTAGAATGGATCGGTAGTGATAGTTGAATCATGTCCAGTAGAGTTGATAAACTCGACTGTCTTTTTCTTCATTGGTTGTCCCCGTTTATCCAAAGCCTTGTTGAGCTCATTGAAAATCGTTTCGCAAACTTGAGCTACATGAACAGGTAATCGACGAGGGATCACCATCGGCTCGGAAACAAGGGTCGAATCACGAATCAGACTCAAAACTTCAATCACTCGATTGGCTGATCTCTGGATCATTCCCAACTGTTTCTTTGCCGGTGCTTTCGGCTCGTTATTGATTAGGACTTCTGACATTCCAGATATCCCAAAATGCGCCGCCAATAGGTCTACTGCAAGAATACCCAGGGCACGTTTCTGTAACAACCAGGGGCCGGATTTGGGAATTAGGGGAGACTCTCCCCAATATCCGAATCCGATAGGACCACGGGTTGATTGACCTAGGTTTGATGCAGCCATCGGGACCCATAACTCTGCCACTGTCCCCTTACCAAGGGTAGACTTCAAAATAACCTTACCTCCCACATGCTCGATATACTCTTTGGTCGAAGTAAGACCAAGGCCTAGACTCTCTCCCGGGAGCCGATCATTGTGAAGGCGAACAAACGGGAGAAAAACACGCGCAATCTCTGAATCTGGAATACCAATACCTGTATCGGCGACTTCAATAACAATGTGTGATTCGCCCTCGAGTCGATGAGAAACCGAAACAGTCCCTGAATCAGTAAACTTGATTGCATTCATCAACAGATGATAAATACATTTTGATGTGTGGGGGTCGCTCCCAACTACAGTAAGGCCCTCGGCGGGAACCGTGTTGGAGACTGTAACACTTTCCTTCTTCACAAACTGGTCCCTCGGATCCTTTGCGACTGTCATTAGGGCACAGGCCTCTTGAATAACGAATCCAATATTGAATGTATCGGAACGGAGATCGACGAAGCCGTTCGCCAATTGATTGGCATCGACTGTTGATTCAATGTGTTTGCACCAACGCGCACCACAGACATTAATCCAGGTTAATTGTCTTTTCTTCTCTGGCTCCTTCGCCAATTTGGCCATGGGTTCTGTGAGGCCCACGATGCCGTTGAATGGAGACTTCATATCATGGACCAGATGACCCTGTTCCGCCGGCTCCAGGAACATCTCTGTGATGGATTCCTCCGGGTTAGGGTTCATGCGTGAAATTTTTCTTCATGTTGCGTTGTTGCGTTAGTTAACACTTCACGTAGTTTATTTGACAGAAGTCATGTCATCTCCAAACGGTGCAACTGTCGACAACCCACCTTCATCACCCCTCTCACCCGCACCGACGACACCAACAACTCCTTCCAGCTCAATCAAGGAATGCCCAATATGTCACAAGGAGTTATCATGGTTGTCGAGGAAGCGAACTTGTACATTATGCCATACTACATCCTGCAGGGACTGTGCATCCAAGAAAGTCCTCGAAGGTGAAATCGTTTGTACAGTTTGCCAGAAAGCTCGCGGTTTGAGTAAGAAAACGGACGTTGCAGCGGTGACTGTAGTGGAACCAACGGTTCCTGCTCTTTCACCTTCCGAGCTGTCTCGACAACGTCGCAGTCTCATACCACAGCAATGTTATGCCAATTTGCATGTCAAGATAATTGAGGCTCGCGGTTTGATTGCAGCGGATACTAACCTCCTTGGACGACCAACAGCATCGGATCCATATTGCGTGATTAGTTTAACGCGGGAAAAAACTAAGCGTATAACTAATTACATTGAGAGCACCTTATCACCAGTATGGAACGAGGACTTTGATATTCCAGTTCGTTTCCCGAATCAGAATCTTGTCATTAAAGTGTTTGATCGGGACGCTACAAGCAAGGATGACGAAATGGGTTTCATTGAGATTCCTATTTCAAGCCTTCCTAATGGACGGGAAATTACTGGTTGGGCACCCTTGTTGTTTTATGAAACTGTTGATCCAAATAAATTGCTTGAAGTATCACCAGGTGATCCGGTATTTGCCTCCAAACGAGTTCCTGTCCCAGCAGGATCTGTACGTGTTTCATTGACACTTGATTTCAAGATTCATCAAGAATTGTTTGCATACATTCGAAGTGCAGTTGCCATTCCACCATCGAAAAAAGTACAGTTCAATGTAAACGCCTTGTATGGTCCAGGTATGCTTGTGGTTGATTTATTGTGGTGGAGATTGGGTCAACCAATCCTGGGGTACATTATGTACGTGTTATATTGGGAAAACTTTTTGGTTTCATTGTTTTCTTTAATTTTTTGGATCCCAATTGCCCTGAATATGGAGTACTGGCCATCTGGTTTCTTCTTTATTATGGATGCAGTAATGATTCGAAACTTGGTTCGCAGGAAGTATAAGGCTCTGGAGGATGCAGAAGATCCAATGATTGGGAAAGATACAATGGGATCACCATCAACACCTACACGAAAAGGTGGATCGTCACGAAAATCAATCATGTCTGCAACACAGATGGATAAACTGAAAGCCCTAACATCGACAACAACTGGATTGATGAAATCTGACGATGCACTGGCAGGTGCAGCGGCAGTCAAGAAACCCACTGATACAAAGAAACAAGATGGTCAAAATGGTCAACCTGTTGAAGAAATGTCTCTTGGTTCATTTGTTGGTACTATGTCAATGATGGCCCCAGGATGGGTCAAGGAATACGCAGCCTATTACCAACCTCTGCTCCGAATGGTTGCGGACTATTTGATACTACTCTTGGCTGTTTTGGAGATGTCGAATCCATTGTCGATTCCTCTACTATTTGTGTTTGGAATCCTTGGATTCATGCTGTTGTACGTACAATTCAAGCTCTTTGTGATGGTAGTTGGAGCATTCATTCTCTTCTTCTTCTCGCCATTCATGAGTATTGTATACGGTGTCATTGCTTACGCAACGAGACCTTGGCCCAACAAGGCGGTTGAGCAGTTTGGTATGTCGGTAGAGTTTGATAAGGACTTTATGTCGATTGCAGCAAATGCAAACGAAATGAGAAAATCGAAATCCAAAGTTGGAAACTCTACTTGAAGCACTGTTAATTATAGTTAATGTCGCAATAAAGGAATTGGATAGTGGGTAGATGTACTGTAGAAAAACATGCGGTGAATGATGATCAATATCACATAGTTCACTATAATTCACTACGAACTGCTCGATGCAGTAACTTCCTCCCAAAACACGATCTGGGGATTGCGACGACAGAAAGAACGAACTGCCAGCGCTAAGTTATCGCTGTCATCAAACATTCGCCCATTACAACCTGCTCGAATATTCTTTGGAACCTTGTCCTTATCACCATACACAGTCGACTTGAAATCCTGCACGGTTGCCATCGCACTCGTATAGTACGAGTTGCCGTTCTTGAACGCACCATACTTTTTACCAACAACTGGGACAGTCTTCTCAGTTTGTGGGATCACTTCCTTATCAGCAACGTACACGTTGTACTTGTATTGGTGTTCAGCCCTCCATCGAACATAGAAAAGCGCACCAGGATAAAGGAAAACCAGTGTCCATTTGAGATTCGATTGCGAGAACCAGAAAGTCTCATAGAGTCGTCCAGCCCTGAATCGGAGACCACTCAGGACAGTGTTGAATGCTGATCTGAATCCACTGGAAGCGATCATTAAATTTTCTCGTTGGCGATTCCTACGTCTTCCGGACCGAGACATATCACACATGTTGCGTATGTTAAGCCAAGCAGCCAACGCAAGACGATCTGTATCACGGTCGAGGACCGTTTCGGGTCGATCAACCCCATACGACACTCCTTTCACCGATGATGAGTCGTTTTCTTCGTTCAGCGAGTCGGAAAACGAAAGACCTAGACGACGGAAGGCTGTTGGTGGTAAAGCAGCGAAAGAAAACTCTAAACAGAAGGCGAGTAACAGTAAGAAGACATCCGCGAAGTCTACGACGGGCAACGCAAAGGCAGATGTTGATGCCGTTGATAAGAAGCCGACAAATAAACGTAAATTGAAAACTCAGCCCCCTCCAGACGAGCTGGTTCACATTGCAAAGAAGGAAGGTTCAACTAAATTCCAGCAAATGCGTAAGTTTCTAGAGAGGGCCAACGAGGCGGAGAAACCCACTGATATCTTATCGGGATTTCTGAGCAAGCGTCGCTCCTCTGCGGGATCTCCTCTGAAGCCACTTGTTCTTTTACCAAACACATCGGAAGGATCCCCAATTAGCGGTCTTTCATCTCTTACAATGTCTCCGCGAATCGCCGAATTTCATACCGGTTTGACACCGACAAACAAATCATCGAGTCCTCCAGCTTTCCGTTTTTTCCCGGGAACTAGTCGGCGGGATTCCGATGATGGATTCGCAGCCAGTGATCTCCTTGCGGGGAACGGCGAAACGGCAACGAACAAAATAGGTTCATTCATTCATGGTCAGCGAGGTTTGAATCTTCGACGAAAAATGAATTCAAAACAAGCATTAGTGGCAGGTGCTTCTGACAGTACCACTGCTCTATTAATGGAAGAGATTCCAGACATGGAAAAGAGGTTACAAAAGACTGGTCAGAAGGAGATTGAACGAAGAGTTCTTATAAATAGCGCCGAAAATGAGGATGAAGAAAATATGGTTATGGAATCGTCTATGCTTCACGAGGACGATGATTTAAACGATTCACAAGTTGCGTTTATGGGAATGTAAAGTACACCTGAAAGATCAATTTTCCAATTAGTGATTTCATGCAATCTTCTTCTCTCTCGAGTTTATACCCCGAATCAATATAGATTAGTTATGGATACAGGGCCTCAGAATGTGTTGGGTAAGCGGCCATCGTTGGTAGATCCGCTTGTTCAGCTTCTTGTGTCAAAGATTGAACCTTTTTTGGGAAATAAGGATATGGAATTTGAAGGCCGAATAGGTGTTATGTGTGCTCCATCGGACAAGAGAAAACGAGGGGACAGTATGGCTTCTTTACAACAACGAGAGCGTATGGTTCTCCCGGTTTTGACAGAGACAGTTGTTGCCTCGTCTGATTCCATCACTGCTAGTGGTAAACCGTTTCGCTACGAGTTTGAACCGAATTTGGATAGAAAAACTTTTGATAGAATCAAGGACCGATTGGAAGAGATATTGGCTGGAAAAACCACTGCACCGAACCCCTTGTTTAAGATCATTGCATGCACTACCTCACATACCATCGATGAGATATACAAGAAACCGTACAGTGTGAGAATCAGTTACCCGTGGGCCACGTATGCCCAAGAGGGCGCGGAACCGATTGAGATTATATCCAAAGAGCATGTAGAGAAGCTGGACGTTTGGTCGGGATTCTTTGGCGATATGGACGAGGAAGGAGTGATTGAGGACGAAGGAAAGTCACGATTTCCATTTGATTATCGGTTAGCAGTGAATGTGGAGAAGAAATTTCCGACAAATATTGCGACAGAGTTTTCAAGAGCTGATTGTGTAATGAAACGTGAAAAACGACGAACAAGTTACGACATGAAAGCCTGGGTTGTTGACATGACACATGTCAGTACAATTGGAGGAAACGGGAGTGAGTCGGGGGATCGGTTTGAGGTAGAAGTTGAACTTAAAGGTGATTTACTTTTGGAGCAACTCGATCGACGAGCAAAAGGTAAACCGCATGGCGCGTACCAAATCTTGAATGATTTCTTGTATTTTTTGCGCGATTTATGTTTTGTTTTTGGGCCAAACGAAGACACAGCACCGGCTTCCCGAAAAACGGGATATCCCGAAATGACATCATGTGAACCCTCTGATGAAAAGAAACAAAGGTACGCCCACGTTACTGGATATTCCGTGTTCCCGATCATTGGAGATTACATATACAGGATAGCAGACGAAGTTCGATCAACTCCTCAAAATTAGTCTAGACAATGGGAGAGTGGAGGAGGGTTATTGAAAAATTTTGCTCGTAGAATATATGGGTAACGGATGCTTCAAGGGTGATTCTTCGCGGGCAGAGGTGGTGGACGTATTTGACAAGGACGCGTATCTCGCATACTATCACGGTGCAAAGTTTCGAACAGCACCGCATCGAGGAGGGAACCATCATCGTGTAGGTCGTGGATCTCGTACTCCTGAGGAGACTGGTAGTGAGATTGCTTCCACAAATGGAAGTGTGTATACTCCGCCAGCGGCAGCAACAATTCAATCGAGTCCGTCTGCTCCGCTGATTGTAAACGACAAGGTTATTACGGTAGAATCGAGCCCATTCCTTTTAGAGGGCCCCGATTGTCCCCTGAGAACATGCAATGACCAATCTACTGGCTCCTTTGTGGTCATTGATGTGCAAACAGGTATGGTCCTTGTATCGGTAGTTGGTACTGGGAAATCGACCTATGCAGTATCAACACCAGACGGACGACACGTAACAACAGTTAAAAAATCTCGAAAGAGCTACACTATGGAAGACCTCGGGTATAGAGGAGTTTGCGAAGGAAACGATCGATTGTGTATAATAGGACCATCATCCACATGCACAGTGGAGAATCGCTCCAAAGTATTTGTCGACAATCAAGGAGTCGATATGCTCGTCGTATTCTTATTCAATGCAATTAACATAATTGAAACCAACAAGTAACCACACAACAGTTAGATGAAAGAAAATTTTAAAACTTCTACATTATGGTACATCGTTTACTTGTGCGTTTCTTCTTCTTCTTCGGGGAAGCGACTGAAACAACTCGTACATTGCTCGCAGGAACCACTGTTGGCTGACGCTGCGGAGACACTACCGGCCGACCAGTGTCTACAAACAGTCCTCCTCCTTGGGACGCAGGTCGGAAGCCACTATCCAAGTACAAGGTGTCTCCATCAAGTTGGTCCAGACTTTCCCACATGGCGTTTGTTCGTCTAAAACCAACATCAGTAACGAGCGCAAACAGGTGAGCTTGTCGTTTGTATATCACCGAGAAATGATTGTTCCGGAAAAGGACCGCGATATCGCCCTCTTGTAGCGATGTATGAAGTTGAATGAGACCGTCACTTGTAAGTTGACTCGAGGTTGAACCGAGCCATTTAGCAACCGCTTCGCCTTCTTCAATTGTGTCTTTCTTAGTCGCAATAGCGGAATCAAATCCGTCCACGGATTCCAAAGCTTTCGACTTAATCTCCTCATATGCTGCAACTTTCTCCACTGCCTGGTTGTACGTGAGCTGAGATACGTACGGGTATGCTGACAAATCATCCTCGGACACTATCCAGCCATGGTACACGCGGACATCCAAAAGATCAAAAATCGACATCTCGGGCGTGTACTCGAATCCTTCAACAGATGTGAACCGTATATCCACATCCAAACCTTTGTTCAAACCGCCCAAAAGACCGACAGATTTGTCCAGTGTCGACCGCAATGTTTCGTCCGCATCCACTGTGTTATTCTTGTCAATCATGATATTGGCGAGCCTATCAACGAGGTATGAGAACGAGACCGTTTGTGCGTCCGGTGGAAGTGAGAGGAGACCGCGTAGAAGAAGAACATTACATATCGCGAGCAGGGGGCAAGGACCATTTCCCCCTTGAAGAAGATAACAAACCTCAAAACCAAGCAATATGGATCTTCTCACGGGAAATGTATCGGTAGAGTCTGAGAACTCCTGGATTGAGTTCTGTGATGCGTTTAATTGTCCTCGCGGTGTAGAACCAGGGACCATGACCTGTGGTGGTATGTTCCGCATATTTGATTCTTTCATGCGTCGGAAATTATTTTCGCCATGCATGTTATACCCGTTTTAGGATTTACAGATGGTAGCATTTTTCAAACTTCTGGAAGAGCGAGCTAGGGAGATTAACTCTCTCCTGTGCGTTGGGTTGGATCCCGAGCCGAGTGCTCTGGGTGAATCAAACTGTAACAAGGAAGGACTTATTTTGTTCTGCAAGAGAATCGTTGAAGCGACCAGCCATGTAACCCTTGTTTACAAACCAAATTCGGCCTTCTTTGAGAGATTCGTATGTCATTCATTTTTTGGAAACCCCATCTTTCTAGGGTCCGGAAGGTATGGAAGCGCTGAAACGCGTAATCGAGCATATCCATGCACAACCAGGGAGGCCTTTGGTTCTGCTTGACGCAAAGCGAGGGGATATTGACAAAACAGCGACAGCCTACGCTCATGCGAGCTTTGAATCTTTTGGAGCAGACTGTGTTACCGTGAATCCGTATATGGGATTCGACACCATAGAGCCATATTTGAAGCACGAAGGTAAAGGAGTGTTTGCCTTGTGTAAGACGAGTAATCCGGGTTCAAATCAATTACAGACGCTCCAAGTTGGAACTACCGGACAGGCTTTCTATGAGAAGGTTGCTGAAATATGTATTGGTTCACACTGCGAGAACGCCGATAAAATTGGTCTTGTCGTTGGTGCAACAGACGCAGATGCCATGAAAACAATTAGATCGAAGTTCCCGTCTGTTTGGATCCTTGCTCCTGGTGTTGGAGCGCAAGGAGGTGACCTTACTACCGCACTATCAAACGGAATCAATAGATCTACGAAACTAGGTATTTTGATCGCAGTTTCTCGTCAGATCTCAAAGGCGACAGATCCACGTAAAGAAGCAGAATCATTAGTCAACCAGTCAAGGGATGTTTTACGCTCTTTATAACCCCTTAATCGAGCACCTCTGTTCAATTACTGTAACCTATCCACACATCCATCTCTGACGTGTAATTATTATGTAAAAACTCTCTATGAATGATGATGGACATCTCAGGAACCAACAGCTAGCTCCGGTTCTCGGCGCGCGTGTAGAAGGGTCACCGGATAGTGAGAGTGGTGCTGTAGGTTGGGCTGGGTTTACGGATGACCGTCGGACAATTCAGTCCGGATGTTTGAATGGTTCAGTGCCATAAAAACTTAATCGGCGCAAATGTATTAATTGTTCTACAAATAAATTACAAATAAAATTAAAAATCCAATTGAGCCCTTTTGAGGTGTCGTTCCATATAATGATGTCCTTTCATATCCCTACAGTCTCCTCTACAATATATAAAAATTGAAAACTGGATGATTCAGGTCAACTGCTATTGTTGTGTCTGTCAAAATTCCAATATAGTATACTTTTGAAACCGCTTTTCCTAATTGTTTTGAAACAGGTGAATCAAATTCACCAAATCTATTTGTCCCATACGCTTCTGAGAAAACTCTTGATCGCCTCAAAATTGTCAATCAAAGACAATTTCATTTCCTCAACAGATTCTCGGAGTTGAGCTTGCCCAAGCTTGATTGATTGCATATCGTTCTCCAACACTCGGATTCTTTCCTCAACACCATCGGTAGATTTACCAGATGATGATTCGCCAGATATTCCCTCATGTTTTGGCTCGATATCGGCCTTTAGTGCAGTATATTGTGTATCCCCAAGAGTTATGTTTACGGCGTCGTTAAGCTCTCTATTTTCGGAATACCTTTCAAGACCCAATTGGGACAATTCCAACAGGCGCATACGAACCGCAGTCATTGTTCGATGATTGAGTTCGGATGGAAATCGTGCTTGGGATGTCAAATCGTCTATCTCCGACTCCTCAGTGAGCCAAGGATCCGTGAGGGTGATCATGGATTCACCTTTGATAATCATGTACAAGGGTGACCAATCTTTCATGTACCCGACCAAGCGAGAGATTGTTTCAATAGCTCGAACATCCCGCACGTACTCAGCCTTCTTGCTCTCTATTGCGAGATCCAGATTGGAAACACTCAAAGCATCATCTCTATGGGACAGCGATTGCATGACTTTCGATAGCCATATTTTGTACATATCCATTCCGAATTTCTTAGTCTCTAAATCATCCATCAGTGATTTGTTTAGCAAGGATGGTGCACGAAGATCCAGGAATTCGGAAACAAGCCGCGAAGGTAAACTTATACCCCAAACTGAATCTGCAATTCGAGAACTAGGTAAAAACAAATTCTCAATATTAGGAATCCGACCCCAATTGGTCAACCGTTCCATTTCGGCCTTGACAGTTGATCCAAGCTCTTCCAAACGGGGGTCTACTTGGGGCGTGGTTGCGAGATTGAATGTCCGAATTGATGCGAGAGGAACCGATCCGTTTGTCTCTAATTCCGAATTCAAATGGAATGAAATCTTCGTCGTTAAAGTATATTCAAAGGCTTTGTCGGCCAATCGGTTATGACGGAATCTATTCCGATCTGTTTCACCTCTGTCTCGATAATCGTACCAATATGGGGCGTTACCGTTTAACCCCAAATCCATTTGTTTAAGCTCACATGGTGTCCAAGTGATATCAACATGAAAATCGTATACTCCGAGCCCAAAAAGTTCCGGAAAAGAAACTACATCTTGCCATTTCTGAGAGGCATAACCATCGCGAGGGGATTCACCTTTTCTTTGACTGGTAAACGGTACATCAAATATCAGATTTCGTCCGTTTCCAATCAGATTTAATCTGACGATTCTTGAAGCGACAACAAGATCGCCGGCTACTCTGATAGCTCTTGTTGGATCCGATTCTGCTCGCAATAGATCTTGCAATCGTTCAATTTTCGCTATAGCTGCGCGGTATCGATCAACAAGCTCTGCTCTTTTCAGTTCGTGGAGTTGATTGAGATATCCGTGACGCCGTCCGGGGAACCCTGAATCGTCACCACTAAAGCGTTGAATCGCCCACCACTCATCACTGAGGGTGAAAGAAACCGATTGAACAAGACCCAGTTGGTTCACTATTCTCTCCAGTTGTTTATTGGCGTAACTGAGCAAATAATCCTTCGCGAATTTCACTTGTAATTCAGTTCGTTTCTTAGATATCAATCGCTTCAGTTCCATAGTCGTTTGATTTCTTCTTTTTAACAGTGTTTTCAATGTCTCTGGGTTTTGGTGAATTTGATCAATCGTTGAAACAAGCTTTCTACCCCTATTCATCATTTGAGATATATGATGTGGTTCAACGCCAGGAGAAGGGAGACTTGTGCGTTTGCGCAAATCCAAATACGCCTTGGTTGCCTCTAGCCAGAGATGAGGACTTGGAAGATCTTCGTAATTCTCCGATTTAGCTAAAATACCAATCTCCTTTGCAAAGTTTGTCAGGTATGCAACAACGCTGTACGGTTCCTTGGAGAAGACCTCAGAATCAACTCGAACGTCACGAGGAGAACCACCTGCGCTGGACTCATACCGCAACCCGTTGAATATACCGTGTGGTGTACTGCCCGCCCATGACGACAGCGGGCCGAGGATCTCTCGATGAACCCTGTCTATCTCGGATCGAGACAAGATTGGTTTTTGGAGTCTCTGATTGTAGATATCTTGCGCACGGTCATACAACTGAAACAATGGTAGCGTAGCAATGGAGCTTGTATCGTAACCGAGTTCCCTACCGATTTGTTCAATATGTCCCTTCAGGGCAAAAAAGTCAGCATGTTGTGCCCTCCTGAAATCCTTTGCTTGTTCGAGAATCAAATCGAGCTGAAAACTTAGAGACTCAAAATAGAGATAATTTTGATGCTCAATTTCATTTAAATGCTCATGAACTTGTTCAAAATGGATACGAACTTCTTCACGGAATTCGGCTACCATTGATCCCAGTTCTACAATTGCACCATTATACCATTTAAAGCATCCATGATTTGTTGATGAGACTCGTTTCCTCCAGAATCATCATTTTCCGCCGAAAAAATATCGTGGATAGCTAAAAAAGCATTACAAGCACCGGCAACACCACTGGCACTCGCAAGTGTTGTTAAACCAGCAGCAGTACCTGATACCTGACTGAGTTTTTGCAAATCGTATAAATGTTTTGCCAACTTTAATGTATGTGGAACAGAGCTTGTAATTTTCAGCAAATTTCGGTTACCAAATCTGGCGGCCAACTTGGAAGCAAACTTTCCTACTTCTTCGAGTTGGTTTTGAAAAACCATCCAGGCCCTCTCCTCGCGTTCTGCCTCCTGATCAGGTGTAAACTCCCTCTGCTGAGCTCTATGTCTAACAGCATTGATTGATCGTTGCAACAATTCGGTTCGGAAATCTTCCCTTAATCCACCTGACAAGTAATCCGCAAACTCATGTAACTGCTTCTCGAGTCCTTCATCTTTGACAAATTCATCAATATCTGAATTGCGAATACCCCCAAACTGTTGAGTATCATCGGCGACAATCTGTCCCCGATGTTGCATATCATGATACCAACGTTCTAAATCGGATGCTGCGCGTCTATGAATACTCGATTCGATTTGGTCTCCGGTCATATGAGTAGCATCCCAAAACGCAAATTCTTCATCAGGGCTGAAAGCAAAATATGAACCAACTAGAGCTTGTAGCCATCTATTCGGTATGAAATTCAACAAAAACCCTCCCTTTTTCCATACGGATGGCCCGCCTCTACCAAGATCCGGTACTCCTGGGTAGCCAAGGAGTTTTAAGAAGTGCTCGACTCTTTTATCATTTCTTCCGTTGGAATATAAACTTTGTATATCCTTTGCAGCATAGTAAATGGATTCTGTACTCGCTGGTAAAACAACAACTGTCACTCCATGACGATTGAGCGAACTTGGATCCTGACGTAGAATCAAATCTAATTCATAGTTTCCAGGTGTCACGTCCCCATAGATAATCTCACCAGACGGCTCTTTGATTACCGGTAATCGCATGTAGCTATGTCCTTTGTATTGAAAAATCGATACTTTATCGTTGAGTAAAGCATTCGTGACAATTCCGTCCTTACCCCGGAAAGATGAAGCAAATAGTTCACTATCAACCCATGGGAAGTGCTCTCTGAAGTCCTGTATAGCTCTTCGGTCTCTCTTCCGTAGATCCGATACATAGTTAACACCTGCAATATCATTTCGACCAACGAGGTATTTATATTTTCCAGCAATCGCAAAATGGAAAATCAAGCAAAGAGTAATCACTCTGATGATCATTCTGTCCTACACAAGGATGGATGAATAAAAGGAGAAACTAAAAAAGAAACAATCGTCGACTCAAACTATCAGAAAGGTTTGGCGCAACTCTTAAAGCGATGTATATCACAACTGGTGGAGAAGTGTTGAAATCGCCCTCAGCCAAAATTGGTTCACAAAACCTCTCGTGGTCAACGCTAAAAATTTGGCGACCCCATTCTGGTGCAAATCCATCTAAATCACGCTCCGAAGCCTCGGGATCATACTCCTCGTCTTTCTTAACGATGATTCTCTTGGTTTTGGAACAAAAACTTCAGGTCCCTACGAGAGAACTCAATTTAACTTGAATGGGAACTCAACGCGCAGTAGCAATATCGGACTGTTCAACGAAGGAGCGTCGGATACACTATATACTGCAGGTGTGAGTGGATATCATTTTATATAGAGACTAGACAAACACATCTTTGTGAACAAATATTAGCTAGGAAGACATGCTGTGAAAAAAAAATAAGACATTTCTGCCCAATATGAATCCGGATTAGGGGTTGTACCGATAATACAAATACCCAACCCCCTTATCGAGAACCTCGGTTGAATTACTGTAACCTATTCACACATCCATGCTTGACGTGTAATTATTATATAAAAACTCTCTATGAATGGTGATAGACATCTCAGGAACCAGCAGCTAGCTCCGGTTCTTGGGGCTGCTGGATCATCTGCGACTTCAGCAGCTCGGACACTCCTCGATTTGTCGAATAATCCATTGCAGTTTTCCCGTCAGTATCCGTGTTATGAGCGAAATTAGTCAATTTACTTTTTGCTGCTCTTTTCAAAATCTTTTCACATATTCTCACGTTTCCTCGAGATGCGGCATAAAACAAACTTGTCCATTTTCGAGGCCCAACTGTGGCTGTTAAATCGACTCCGTTGGACAACATCCAGTCAACAACTTCGTCATCGCATGCACTGACAGAGTCACAAACCATCATGAATGGCAAATCGTTGTGGGTGAGAAAATTAATTTCCGATCCACGGTTCCGAAGAAGTTTAAGAATTGGGATCCCTTCGTTGGTTCGCAACCCACCACCTGCACTTGCTCGTCGGATGAATTCGAAAATCGCACCCTCAATATTCACTGAGTTATTTGTGCTCTTTCGAATCGTTCGAATACATTGCTCTATATCTGCCTCAATCGAGTCTGGTGACCTGAACCAGCCTGCTGATCCCGCTACAGACACATCTGTAGCAAGGGATGAACTCGTATCAGTTGGAGCAGGATTCTCCGTCCTGAAGTCACCCTTTTCAATCAATAATGATACTTGATTGATTCGAGCGCGACATTCCGCAATACTTTTCTGGAGGTCCAAAAACTCGCCAATTGAACGAAAATCGCTAATGTTCTTATTCTTGTTCTTCATAGCATCGAAGTTCGCTGTAAGTAGTACGAGATTCGATTCCAGATCTTTTCTCTCATTGATCAGGTCGGTTTCGGTTGACTGTACAATCGGTACGACTTCCTTCGTTTTCGTGGAGAGATTACTCGTTGTCTTTCCACTCATAGAGCCCACAAATTCGCGAGCCTTTTGCAACTCGGACAACAACGATCCCGCACGACCTGCTACTTCCGAGAGATCTATTGTGTCTGGCGCACGTGGAGAAAGGTCACCGGATGGTGAAAGTGGAGCTGTAGGTTGGGAGGGGTTTGCAGATGGCTGTCGGACGATTCTACCAACTGTGACTGGTTGTTTCGACAGTTCAGCGCCATGGTCCGTTAGTAGCTTGATCAGTGATTCACAACAGTTTGATTCAGATGCCAAATCCAAGGGAGTTTTCCCGGCCAAATTCTTTGCATTAACATCAGCTTTCAGAAATATAAGTTCACTCACAAGTTCTAAGCGTTCTGTCGGGTCGAATGACGTTGTTAGGGTATCATGCAATGACGTGTTGCCGGTTGACGTGCTAGTGCCATCGACTGGTGGACTGTGCTCCAGTAACTCCAAGATAGTCTTGTAGTCACCCGCTTGAATCGCAAGACTCAAGCAAGGTGTTTCACAAGTGGCTGAGCATGTTGGATCAGCTCTTGACAATAACAGATCAGTGATCTCACGCTTACTCTTAATGGCCTTGATTAGTTTGTCATTCAATTTATGAGTCAACGATGTACGAGTGACTTCATCAGCCGCAAGGGATAACGCCGTCTCACCTGCTTTGTTAGAAATCATCATATCAGCCCCAGCATCCAAAAGAATTTCTACTCTATCACGCGCCCCTTCCCGCGACGCATATATCAAACATGTATCACCGTTGCTGTCTTGTGCATCCGGATTTGCGCCCAACTCAAGCAACGCTTTTATCACAGGAACTCCCTTGTAGTGTAGAGCCAGATGCAGCGGAGAGACTGACGAGATCTTCTCAATTTGCGACAGTCCCGGAACAGCCAAATCATCTGCAGTTTGATTCACATTTTCAGGTTTGAGTAACTCGAGAATTTGGACGCAAACAGTATCAGGTGTATTTACACCCAGCATTAACCAATGAATCCAACTCGTTTCTCCATCTCGGTAGGAGCCGAGATTTAGCCCGGAATCATTCAAGCGCCTCACGGAATCAAAATCCCCAGATTTGCATGCCCGAATAAGTTCTTGAATCGTGTCTGTCATGCGAGGATAAAATTTCCGGCTTTACCGTACATGCTTTTATAAATTTGGTTGAGTGCACCTCTCTATTATATATAGCTACGGTTTTGCATTTGACTTGAGATATTTGTCTATGGCTTCATATGTCAGGAATCAAAAGTGTATACCAATGTTTCACTCTTGGGTGGAACTTGTTAAGAAATTCCTTATATGGGTGAATCAAAACTTCGAGCTACATTCATGCATAGACAACATCATGTAGTTCTTGACCTTGACGGTCGGAACGAGCAACATCGGTGCAATTATCCGGACAGGAATCACTTTGATCCTCACACACTGGTGTTTGAGGATCTGTGCAAGTGGACGAGCAACCTGCATGTTCAACTGAATATCCGGCGGATGAATGACCGCCCTTCATGTAGACTGGTTCACCTGCTGGCGAACCTCCCCACATCGTTTGCTTATAAGCGAACGATATGTTGATCGGTCGGGTGCTCTTGGGAAACGCGAACCCTTTCAGTTCGTCCAAGGCTTTTTTGGCCTCGGATGTCTTAGAGAAAGTAACGAATGCAGCCCCTCGCGACTTCCCACTATAATCTGTGAGAATAGCAACTTCAATGAGGGTCCCGAAAGGACTGAACAAATCTGCTATATCCTGGGCAGTCTTGCTATATGGAAGACACCCGACAAAAAGCTTCATAGGGGGGTCTGACTCAACACCCACCTGTTGTTCCTCTGCAGCTGATGCACTGATTGAATCATCCCCACCCTGATATGACGTGACCGGTGGGGGTGGAGGAGGTGGAATAGGGTATCCCATAGGGACAGGGTATCCGTAAGGCATATATGAAGGGGCTGGAACTGCTGTCGTGGTTTGAACATATGGCGGGATTTTAATTATAGTAACCCGCACAGATGGACAAAGCATACCACCAACGTAGACTCCACCGGCTCGTGCGTCGTTGGAAAGTGCGTATGCGCTCGACTTCTTATAAAAAGACACATATACCGCCAATAGAGGACTTGATAGTGGATCGATTGAAACATTTACCACTGGCCCATACGTCGAAGATAAACTCGTCCAGAGTGCATGAGCTGAGAAACAATATGGCAAACCCTCAATATAACATGTCACCGGAATTTGTTCCCGTTTTTCAAAATGGCGCACCTGTAATGGGGTTGGTACATTTCCACAACAGAACCGATTATGAAGTGTCTGAATACAAGCCTCCGCAGCTTCGTTGGTGGTATAGCGAAGCGCCGCACAACCACGAGATCGACCAGCTTTGTCACGAAGGATAGCGAACTCAACGACTTCACCAAATTTGTTGAAAATAGACAAAAGATCATCCTCGTTAACATCATAAGGAAGAGAACCAACAAATAGCTTCACGGACGACTGGATACCATGTCCTGAATCGGCACTAGTGTTGTTAGCCGAATCTCCCGTTGAACTCCTGGGAGAAGAAGTAACTTCTCCATCTATACGTTCTTCATGTTCCAAATCGTTCATCTTCCGAAAAATCTACAGCATCGTCACAGTAAAATGGGAATTCATTTTGAACTACATATTACCTAAAAGGTGTACGATATCTACGTCTTCAATGACTCACACCCCTGTGAGGATGATTTCGCTGTCATAAGAGCCCGTCCCGATCCCTATGGGGCCAGGGCTTGGCGAATGATTGGTTAATGTCGGGCTAAGTGCTTCGATCGGGGTTAGTATAACAGAGTCAACGAACTCTTCGTGGGATATACTCGGCACGGCGTTCATGCTCGACCTCAATCCTGCTTTACGGACGAGAGACTGCACTTTTGCGGTTAACCGCTGTAAATCAAATCTCATATCCACGATTCGTTCCTTTAGCAGATGCTTATGCCGAACTTTGTTGTAATCTTTGGCAAGCCCATCCACTAGTTTATTGAACCCCGAAAGCATGCTCAGCCTATTGATACATTCCACGGTCAGATAACCATAGTCGACACATGCCATGGTTGCCTGAACGTAATTGGCGCAAGCAACAATCCTTCCAGATTCGTGATCTACTAACACTGGCCCGCCTTTTTCAACCATTTCATCACCCATGACTATGGCGAGAGCTATTCGAGCGCCGCTTGAAGCCTTAGCTTCAAGGCTCATCAACTGCTTGGCCATCTCGATATTCTCCCCAAACCATATGAAACTGCATCTTGGGAAAATTTGCCTATACTCTTTCCATGCGTCAATCACGCATGCACTGTACGACTGCTGAAGTCTCTGTACTAATCCACCGTGGCTTGCAGGTATGGGAGCCGACGATATAAGTAATGGTGCATCTCCCATCCCTGCTTCCCGAACAATCTTTCGCGTATCGATAAGAGATGAGATGGGACGATTAGACACAAATGTCACATCCTCTGACAATGCGTCCATCAGTAATTTGAACCCTGGAATGTGGCCGTCCGGCCACATTCGTACTGACCCAAATGGTGAATAGACTACTTGATCAATCTCGGACAGAATCTTGACAGATTTAGATGAGAAGCGATCGAAATGTCCAAGAATTTGCTGGCGCAAATTTTTAGATTCAATCACATGTTTCACCAGATACAAGAGATCAAACCTGTCACCTCCTCGATTAAGGAGAAACTTCAACTCTTCCAGACGAACTCGGTCATTACAACTAAACACAATTCTTGATATAATTTCACCAAATTGTGGAACATCATGTTCGAGACATCGAATCACGCGAGCAAGGTTCATAACAGAGATTTGACCCGATTTAAGATTCGATATAAATGAAGTATTTTCCAGCAAGTTGGGCACCAAACGAACCAAATCTGATATGGATACTCGGAGGAGAACGTAGTCAAGTTCGGATACCGATATACAATCGAAAATAGACGTCAAGAAATCAATCTTGTATTTGAGTGGTGAATCTATACTGTGGTCTTCTTCATCCTTTGATTCAACGAGAGAATTGAGAGTCTTCCGAACACTATCCACGAGGCCATCAAGTTTATCGATCTCAGAAATGTAATGAGTCTCAGGAAGAATGTTACTTCTTCTTGTTTCAAGCGGAAGTTTGGAATCAAATGGTAACAGCGTCCATCCAAGGCAAACTACTGCGGACCCTCCACCTTCTATCCTCATTGAGATCTCGTCACCCAGAGAGTCCAGTGAACCCTTTAAATTCACTTTGAATCGACATTCACCAAGAAATGTGTCTGTGCCCACAATAGAACTGCGGGAAAAACGCAAAGTAATCTCGGGGTTCGCTAACCCGTTGATTGGGAGAAGGAATGAACAATCTGGAAGCTTTGGGGACTTTCCATAAAACACACGACTACTATGGATTCCGCGCTTCTTTTTACGCGAGGTCGCTTCACCTTCCTCCCCCACACAGACGTAGAAATAGGCAGGGGACGATGCCAAATCAACAACAGAGCGAACGGTTACTTCAACTGCGAATGTTGTCGATATGCGGAACTGATCAGGGTCCTGTTGGTCAACCTCTACAGAAGAAGCGGATGACGTTTCGCATTCTTCAACCCCACCCGTTTCGACCTTCGCTTGGCGCTTTTGTCGGCTGATCTTGGCACCATGGACTTTCTCATGTAGCGTGTTCCGCAATTTGTTGAACATCGAAGCACTAGTAGACGTTTGTAACGAGCACATCTTCCGAAAATGAACACAGTTTACGTATGCATGAAGGGCTTGCAGCACGACGGATTTTTTCGTAACAGTGATCACAAATTCTATTATCCACTTTATGACACGCGACCTTTTAGCCACATCGCTATCGTAGCATACCTGTAGTTCCTCGGTGATCAGTGAGGAAGCATGTCTCCCAGTTCACTCTTGTCGAAGTTATTCCACTCGAAAAGTACCGATGTGGCTTCAACTGCGAGTGCTAGTACATCTGTGGATTCTCCGCGTTCAAGGTACGAAACTCCATACATCTACATCATGCGCTCATTCCCGCCACAGGAACGCGACACACATCGTACGGGATGTCTTTGAGTATCCCGAATCACGTGTTGATAAGGAAGAGGCGGTGCGGTTTTTGCACGCCCGCCTTCCATGTGTACCGATCAAAGTAATCAGAGCAAACTCTTATGAACCCGAAGCAAGAGTTCTCACGATGCGGACCAATGATGAGCATCGCCATCTAATTGGAGCAGTGGTATTCAAGGACCACGAGCAGGTAGAATTCCGGGAAGTTAAGTATTTCTGTACTGCGTATCAAGGCGGAGGAATCGGTACGAGATTAATGGATGCTCTGAAGGCCGACACTGTCAAGGCAAGCTTGTTTTACATTGTATTGTACGCATCCAATACGGCTATCCAATTCTTTGCCAAACAACAGTTTCTTAATTTTCCTAACGATATTGTGGGTTTATCAAAATCCGTTGTCCTTGCACGAATTGAACAATACCAGAGATCCACGCTCATGGCGTGTGATTTGATTGATCTCTTCCCTGATTCGTTCTCCCACCTGGCAGATGGCTTGATACTCAGGGAAGGAGACACTGTGCTTGTTTCACACGGTATTCGGCACGCCCGAGACGAGGAAGGGGAGATAATGGAGAAGAAGGGTAAGCTGAAGATCAAGGTTCATTATCCGAGGTGGACATCAGACAGTGACGAGTGGATCGTGGTTGGGTCAAAACGCCTGAAATTCCTCCCACCCCCAGCTGATAGTGAAGATGGAGATTCGCATCAATCGCCATCAAACAATCCAGATGAGGATGATGACATAAGTCTCTTCTCAAGAATCAAACGCATTCGCATCCTTTAGATATCTGCAATTACTATAGCGAATCAATAGAAGTAGGTATCTCAAGATTTATATTGTTTTGTGTCACTTGTGATCCTGACTCAATCATCCAGATATGCCAATCTACGAATCATTTTTCCTTATTTCGAATCGAGTGACCAACCAGAAGTTCCAGGCACTCGCGAGAGATATATCGAAGGCCGTGACGAAGACAGACGGTTCAATAATTCGCGTTTCGGATTTTGGATGGCGTAATACTGCTTATCCGATAGCCAAACCTCGTGTAGGAAAGTTCTATCTGGGTAGGTGGTTTCACATTGTGTGGGGAGGCAAAACGACCGCTGTAAAGGATATTCAAGATGTTATGCTCAATAATACAGGAGTCCTGAGATTCCTCACCACGAAAGTGGATTCACCAACGGGATTCTATAAACCAAGATCAACGTTCTATCTAACACCCGAAGCATACCAACAAATAACGAATGCAGAGGTCAAGCAAGGACCGGTTGACTTTTCCATTTAGTGCGACTGAGTGTAGGAATGTTAGTGTATATTAGATAGGCGCGCAACAAAATATTTTGATGTCATTCACAGTTCGCAAAAAAAAAATACAGAATGAACGATCGTATTTGGAATCGACTGCATAACGATAGATCGGCGAGAGACCGTGAAATCCAAAAGATAAATCGACTTCGAGAAGAAGTTGAGAGACGCGAAGCCGCGAGTTTGTCACAGAAGACAAGTGAGCGACTTCGCTCAACGCGGGAACCCAACGCTGCGGTTCTGAATCGAGCTAGATTACGCCACGTAGAGCGAATGGCTGCGAGTATGTATCTACAACGGACGTTCGATCACTTTATCGCGTAGTATCAAGGAACTCGACGCCGAGTTTCCGGCCAAGGATTCTCCCGAAATCGGAAGAAATCATAAAAAGTACTGGGCGTTTGAGTTTGCCAGCGTCAATCCGACTTTCAAAGCCAAGCAAACCTGGTACTCCCGAAACGGCGAGAGGTAATCAAGCGAGCACCAGGATGGACCCGGTCACTCTGAGAGTGGCGGCTTCGAGTTTCATAGCCCGACAAGATCAATGTTTGTCCGTTTCACAATCCAAACGGGGTATTCGAGAACGCATCGAGTATCGAAACTGCTCCTTCCGACCGACCTTGAATCCAAACTCGGAAAAGCTGGTGGCGGTTCGGAGAGTCGCTGAAACCCAATCGGCCATGACTGAGCGTCTGGCTGTGAAGGAGCCAACCGAGCGCGTTAATCGACGCGCAAAACTCGCCGATGAATTTTGCGTCCAACCAGGGGTGCCGATGATTGATGCCAACTCAGCGGCTCTCGCAACCACTCGAAGAATTCTACAACCGGCCCAATCAGTGCATGACCGTCTGTACTCGGCACGCTCAGTTTCACGGAGTACATTACTCGGGAAGGAAAACATAGCAGAGTTTAGTAACACCCCAAAACACAGACCTCGAAGTGCTAACCCGCTATACGCGCATGTAAAAGGTCGATACGATTTGTCGGATCCACAGGGGCTTGTTGTTCAGTTACAACAGTCCCAGAAAGAGAGGGAAATGAAGGCTCAGCGAAGTCGCGAAGAAGCAGCCCGACGTGAGATTGAGGAATGCACATTCCAGCCAAACTGTTCCAAGACTCCTCCACCGATGCGTAAACCAGTGTCTGTAAGCGGATTCGATCGATTCCTAGAGACAAAGCGGATCGCTAGAGAAATGACTTTACAAAAGAAGAATCTCGATGACAGTTATGTTTCCTTCAGATCAGACAGTGGTGCTACATGCAGTTCTTCCCGGCTTCTAACTGTGCCTTCTCCATTCAAATTCACTCACACGTAGTTGCAACGAAGTCTTGTTTTGCGTTACGGTACATGTATTTGCAAAAAGGCGAATTTCTATATACTTGTCATATACTCTCGTTGTCACTTGCTATAGTAGATCGTCGTCATTGGCATCCCATTTGTTCGCGGGGGCTTTTGGTGCCGTTGAGGGAGGTCCCGGCAAAGTGGATGGTCTGGCCGGGATCGATGGAGGACCCCCTGGTCGACTTGGAGGGCCTGGTGGCATCGTCCTTGTTGGGGGACCTGGAGGCATCGTTCGCGTGGGTGGTCCCGGCGGCATGGATCGGGTTGGTGGTGGACCAGGCGGGCCTGGTGGGGCTACACGAGGTGACGCTGAGTCAACAGAGACACGAGGCGACGGTTCACCACCAACTGCTGCCATCTTTGGAGAAACATCGCGACTCTTTGGGGATGATTGCTGCTTGGGGGACTTCGTCTGAGGAGATTGATCTCGTGATGATTTCGGAGAAAACGCATCTATTGGTGATGCGACAGATTGAGGCAATACTACCTTGGGTACAGCCGGTTGTATTGGGGCGGCAACTACAGGTGATTTCGGTGCACTATGAACAGGTCTAACGATCCCTCCAGTGCCAACTAGTTTTTCCAATTTTTGTTTCAATCCAGATTCACCTGATTGTTTCACCTCACCAACAAGATCCATTGTTTCTATCGTTTTCACGGACTTGAAATTCTTCGCTGGCGCATGCGAAAGACTCGACATCACTTTCTCCGCTACCAAACTTTCGGAGAATCCGGGGAACATTTCAGGGTGATGAGTTGGATCTGCTACGCATGCAGCGATTTGAGGATTGATTTTACCAACCTCTTTCTTCCAAGCGGGTAACAAGTCATGTAACGCCGACGGACAGTATGTCCTCGCAAACAAAACGGCTTCACCAAGACGATCTGGAGAACGAGCTAATACATTCACACATCCTCGAACATCCCCCATAATGAATCTGGCGGTGAACTCGACGTTTGTTTGACCTTCTCGATGAGCAATTTCGGCTGCCTTTTCCACAACTCCGATATCGCCCGAACAACTACCAAGGAGTAACAAACTGTTGGCATCCTCAGCTTGAATAAAACATTTCTGAGCGAGATCCAATTGACCTGTTTCCAAGGCTTTATCGCCCATCATTCGTCGCTTCGTTCGAAGCGAGCTTTGATCATCTGCTCCTGCTCTCTTCGCTGCTGCCACTTCCATTTCATGCAAAAGTTTATCCGCCATATCGAGCTTCCCCACCTGAACAGCCAATTCAAATTTGTGTTCAGGATCCTTCGTTATCTCGAGGGCCTCAGCTCTGTATCCTTGGTTCTCTAAAAATCTCGCAATTTTCGTGTGTTGACTAACTGGAATCTCTGCAAAAAGTGTTTCAGCGGTCGCAACATCTCCAGAGACAACTGCTGACTTATATCGGATCAAATTCAGCTGAATTTCGAATGGGTACAGGTTCAGTTGTTTATCAATACAGTAAAGCCGGGAATGTTCTTGCATGTACCCAAGAAGGAGCAAGGGATGATCGAGATGAGCAATGACCTCAACTTGTCCACCAACCAATGTGTTTAGTTTCATTTTCTCATTAATGAATGCAAAACACGCTTCACTTATCCAAACACCTGACTGGACAGATTCTTGAACCTCATTCACCAAATCAAATGCAATCTCGATCCCATCGTCGCTGGGGTACCCCCCAGCGACCGCTGCTTGAACAGCTGATTTATCATGCGCTAAAACAAAGAGGGAATCGATGCTTGCGAGCGCAACATACTCACCAGCATCTGACCAATACACAGATCGACAAACAACGTCAATTCGTCGAATAACTCGGTACTCGTTCCAGTCATAAAAGACAATAAAGTCAGATCCACGAACACCAAGCAATTGCCCAGAATGAATCTCCTCTATATGGAAATCAGGTTTAAACGAAAACGCTTCCTTGAAGTTGTGATACACTGTGATTTTGTTTGCATTGTCACGAGTCGCATAATGTCCTTCGGGACACCAAGCGAACCCCAAAGCGTGACCAAACGATTTGTTACGAAGAACTTGCGATGTGTAGATAACGTACTCACCGTCTCCGCAAACAGAGAACAATCGACCACTTGGATGATGAGAAAGGGACTGAGGGAACAACTCACAACTTCCCATATCCTTTACTGGGATGTTTGGGACAATTTCACCATCAACAAGTTCATGCGCAGTTGAATCATCAAGTTGTTTCAAATTGACTGTTTGAATATCAACTCCTTTTGCCCATATAATTTTTCCGGCATTGTAAGAAACAACTGGATCGTCTGAACCTAGCTTGATCACAACTGTTCCTTCGTCGTACCCCAGAGCAACTGTATTGGACCCCTTCATGACCCCAATCGACCACAAACGTTCTTGCATGTAGTTCAAAGATGTCTCAAGACGGTACGTTGTTGAATGCCAGAGTTTACATACACCGTCTTCTGATCCAGTCAGGATGACTGGTAATGTTGGATGAAACACTACTGAAGAAACATTACCTGTATGACCCTCAAGAACATGCACACACTGTTTCGTTTGATAATCCCACACTCGAACAGTCTTGTCATCAGAGCCAGACACTAGGTACGGTTTCTCACCAGACTGGGCGTAGTCAATGCAATTCACTCCACGGGCGTGGCCCGTGAGAGTGAAGTGTGCATTGGTACCGCCCGAGATCCCCCAGACCTTGATAGACCTGTCAAGGGAAGCAGAGGCGAAACTTGTATTGTCTTTGGGGTTCCATTGCACCATCATCACATAGTGAGAGTGTCCCTCATAAGTCCGAGTACATTCCCAATTCTTGTCCCAATCCCATTCTCGAATAGTCATATCGTCTGAAGATGTGAGAATAAGAGGCAATGTGGGATGAACTGCAATATGACGAATATAATCAGAATGTCCTTCAAGTGATTTGATTCGTTCCAATGTGTTGTAATTGAGAATTTTCACGGTCATATCATCACATCCAACAACGATCCACTGACGACGAACAACAAATTTTGCTGTCCTTATGGGGAGATTCGAAACCTCCATTTGACGCACCAAGGCTTGCGTGTTGTAATCCCAGATCATGATTGTACCTGAATACAAACCTGCGAGAACCCACGGTTCAGTGGGATGGAAATCCACTGATTTAACGCGATCTGATCGCGCAGACAAAAGTTTCTTAATGTCCAATTTCAGGGGCATTTTGTTTCAACTGGCGAAAAAAATTATTTAGGAAAAAAAAGGCACAAAAATTACATTATTTTCTAAGATGAAGAAACTAATAATTGTCGAATCAGTTGAATCACTGATTCTCTACCTATACCGAGTTTAGCGCTGGTAGCAACAACACCACGACAACCGGAGAATTTGTCATCTTGTTGAGATTTCAAAAACGTGTCCAAATCATCAACTTGAGCCAATTTGTCTGGTGCAATATCAACTTTATTACAAACGACTCCCCAGGGTTTATCTACCAATTGTCCGTCACTATACATGCAAATCTCGTTTCTCAAAATTTTGAGGATCGATTGTATGGATTGGGTTTCTTCCGTTGCATCATCTTCTACCAATGTCCTTCTAGTGTCCCAGTTTTCACCGGTTGAATCAATGACGAAAAGAAGGGCCTTGGTTCGTTCAATATGACAAAGAAACTCATGACCCATTCCTCGGTCCAAATGAGCCTCCTCTACTAACCCTGGTATATCTGCAACTTTCACGGATTTCAGATTATCACCGTCTGAAGGTACTGACCGAACGTCTACTGTACCTATATGGGGAGCCAAGGTTGTGAAGGGATATGGGGCGACTTTCGGGGCTGCTCGAGATATGAGAGACAACAAACTCGATTTTCCAGCATTTGGAAAACCAACAAGACCTATATCGGCAATGGTTTTTAGTTCAAGGAAAATTCGTCGCTGCTCGCCTGATTCACCAGGAGTTGATTCATGTGGTCGTACCATATTGTTACCTCTTCCTCCGGTGCCTCCTCTAGCAACCACAAGGGAGGAATCATGCTTGTCCAAATCGGCTAACAAGGTCATGGTGTTTGCATCTCTCACAGTGACACCGAGAGGAACAAAAAACTCAACATCACGTCCAGGTGAACCATTGGCACGATTCTTACCTCCATTCTGACCATTACCACCGGAAAGGATAGGTACTGTGGATTTGAGTGAACGAATCGATGATTGAGCAATGATCGAAACATCACCACCTCGACCTCCGTTACCACCACACGGCATTCCAGGACCAATCAATTTTTTGAGTTTATGGGCGGTGTAGGCGACGATTCCGTCGCCTCCACGACCGCCGCGAACATCTAGACGGAGTTTGTCTATGAATCGACCAGACATGTAGTCATCTAGGATACATGTCGACGCTGATAGAGTATGGAAACTAGGGTCACTATCTATTAACTTGGACTAAAGCTATCATAGATCCACGTATGAATTCCCAGCGATCACATGCACGACCTCGAGGAACAAAAACTATATTCATGAAGCGATCAAAAAGTACAATGGTGCCTTCCCTTTTAAGAATTTGGACAGTACGTTTTCCATGACTCATTCGAGCTTTATTCTTGATCCAAATCACCGCGATTTCACGCGAGCGACATAGTCGGGTCAGCATGGACAACGGACCCACGGTATCCGTAATAGAGTAACCACCCACAGTATGCACAGGCAGATACGTATCGGATGAAACGAAAGGATGTTTGGGTTCAGCGAAATCGGGGTTCGAGTCTGGAATGAGCGAATAAAACAAGTCCTGGATCCCTGTGTGGATGGTAGGGACAGAGGAGAGTGGTTGGATCAGAACGCCCCGATATATGTGATCAACGAGAGAACGAGCTGTGGAACGAGCAGCTTTGTCCCAATTAGTTACTAATTCGTGCATGGCTTTCCGCCGTGCTTCATCTTCCTCTCTACGTACCGATGTCCTTATTGACTCCTCTGGCGACGAGGGAGTGAACGGGGTCGAATCCCCTTCTGTTGGTCTGTGTTCGACTGGAAAGAGATACTTCAGATGTTCAGGCTTGAACCACGGAGGAATTTGTTGCTTTTGTTCCTTATTGAATGAATTCAACAGATGGCGTGCATCTGAATTAGAGAGGTCTTTCATACATCAAAACTTCAACACTAGGAATAACAGAGGGCTTGATAGCATTCTTTATAGATAGTCGAGCAATACATGGGACGTGAGAAGAATATCCACATTCTCTCGGGAAGCAAAAACGAAATTTTTCACATTTTGTACATTCCGAACTGGTAAAAAATGAAATCAACGACTATTCTAAACGGTTCTAACTTCCAGAGGGAGATCAGAAACTGCAGTTATGATTGCAAAAGCCGACACAGCCTTGTCTTTCGCCCTCTGCAATGCTTTTGTGACTTCGGCCATTTGTTCCTCGTCGTCACACAAATCCGCAAGTCGCTCGAATCTCTTGAAAGAGTGTATATCACCACATCCGCTGAAGACGAGAAGAACATGATTCTCCTTCATTTGTGAAACAATCTTTCTTATCTCGGAATCAACCTCGATCAGAGCTTCCTTCCTGGGTGTATTGTTCTCACATGCACGCTGATATTGTCGTAAGACATGAATCCGAAGCTTTGCATCATCGAATTCGGAAGGATTGATGTCCATACCTTCGGCTTTATACTGGGAATGGTCATCAAGTTCCGACAAGAGCACCGATCGACCATCAATCAGTTCCCCCAAAGGATTCAGTTTGGACGAGTTTAATCCCATTGGTGAGTAGTCATGACCTCGGGCCAATTTCTTCAAAGCCACTCTCAGTGTGGCTCGCGCATCATCTACCGAATCGTGTCCGCCTTCGCGATCGAGTGAAGCTCGGATGACTCTCTGAAGAAGGAACACCAATGAGTGTTTCGATGGATGACCGTTTGGATGCGGAAAAATGTCACTCGTGTCAATGATCCGGTTATGAATAAGTTTCATGCAACGTAGATCATTGTCTATGGCGTGACCAACGAGAATACTCTCTTCATCCAAAAATTTCAAAATATCTTTCTGAGCTTCTCGAAACGTCTTCTTGCATTCCATCATCATCTTTCGCGTTATACCAGAGTACTGAGTGAGGTAGTCCTCTATCTCGTTCTCTGGAAGGACTATGGAATCGTAGAGGACGCGACCATTGTAATCGACGAGAGACACCCGGGCGAGTTCTTTCCCGGCACATGTGTCGACCATTTCACAATCCACAGCAATCAGATTCTTATAGTCAGGATCAGACTCGATACGCTTCAGATCACGTTCGTTGAACATCATTGGAGGGACGTCCTCGGGATGTTCACCTTCAAGAACCACACGAGTTTTTTTACCCAATGTTGTAATGAATCCCGGAGGAGCGAAACCGTTCGCGAGAGGTTCGGGCATTCTATTGGCTCGTCGCATGTCTTCAGTCATTAGAAATTCGGCAATTTTTGGATGATAACCGTCATCTGTCTCGTTAGGAACCTCTTCATCATCGGACAGTTTATCAACCCATTTCGGAGCCTTATTCGATAACGGTGTACTCAAAAAAGTACTCAGAACTGGGCAAATAGCCGGGTATCTATGGAAACCAACAGAATTCATCGGTATCATTGATCCGCGAATGCAATGCGAGAAAAAAGGTAAGTCTTTTTGAACACCAGCCGAGTTACCCGCAAACTCGAACAATGTCATGCGATCCAGAAACGGCGTCACCACGACCGACACCGATTCGACAAGGTGCTTGTTCTTGATGATACACCACTTTGGAATTGAGCCTTGAGTGTCTGACAGCATCCAGAAGAGAACGTTACGAATATCCGTAATGCTAGTATTGGATTGATTCTTCTGAATAACAGCTTCTGGTCGCGATGACTTCTCTCGTCGCTTCGCTAGACGGAGATGTTCCTTTGGTATTTCGAATTCCCCTTCGTCAGATGAGGAGCGATCTGAAGTCGAAGATTTCGAGCTATCATCTCGTTTCCGTTTGCGATCATCATCTTTATCAGAGTCCATTGAAAATTTTTCAGAAGACCCACTGACAGGATGGAATACAAACGACCCCGGTTGGTAGCAGAAACCGCGGACGATCTACAGAACATCCTATTTGGTGAAATGGTTCAATCGGAAACGGCGAATGCGGTTGATGCGGTAACTGAAATGCAAGTGCCTGTCCCTTTACCTGAGCCAGAGCCCGAGGTATTTTCCGACTCAGACAGAGGTATGCCTCATTTACACTTAAGTTAAATATCCGGTTGTAGACTCCATGGATGAGTTTATCGTTCGGGACACGAACGAAGAAGCTGAGCAGCGATACTTTCAAGGGTAAGTCCCTCATATTCAATTCGTCTATTTTCATATTAGGTATTCCGATCGTTATGGTGAAGATGCAACGGAAGCTTTGTCTGATGTTATTGCTGTGTTTGGTGATCTGAGAATCCTTGATATTTACGCAAGGGACGCAGTTAAGGTCTCTCGAGTGCCGGCGGCATCGAGCACTGACAAGAAGAGTCTTAGTTCACAATACGATCCTGAGGAGATTCGAGCTCAATTTGCAAGTGAGAAGGATGATGAAATTCTTGTCACAGATTATCCGGAACGACTCCAAGAAGATTTCGGTACTGCAAAATGCCTTGAGACCCAATCGTTGTTTGATTCGAACCTTGAAATTCTCGAAAACGAATGGAGAGTTGAATCCGCTTGGATCTATCACGTTCTTCGTGATCGTCATGTCAAGAAGGAGAATGGTAAGGATGATACATCTTTCTGGTCACCAGTGACACTGGAGGATAGAGAATCGATCGAAGCGTTCCAGGAAACACCATCCTCTGAACATTCAGCTCTAATGATGGATGAGTACCGCACAGATGTTGTTAATCGTATTCATGTTGCCCTTCGTGACATTCGTGGTCGTGCTCATGACCCGTTGTATATTTGGTGCTCAATGTCACGAGCCAAATATTGCTGGTTTTTGAATTTGGAGGATCTTATACAAATCAAACAGTTGGATTCTGAATGGACTAAATTTGTCTCTGTTAAACTATCCACTGTCACTTCCAAGTATCAATCTCTCCTCAGTTCTCTTGACTCTGTTATTCAGCACTATAGCACTGATTTAACGTCTGATGAAGACAGTATCCCATTCCAAAAAACAATGGCAGAATCGGTCAAATCAGACATTATTGCAAGTCAAGGTGAATTAGCTCACCTATGTTCCCGGGATGGAATGGTTCCGGAATTCTCAGAGATTCTTGATGATTACTCCCTGAGTATTTCGGCCGAAGTTGAGCCAGTAGTGCTGTTCCTAATGACACCGATCTCAGCATCTACTGCTGTTGTCCCAGTAGCACCTCGAGTAGGATCATCACCTCCTCCTCCTCGTCGTGTTCGTCAATCGACCATATCGGATGCAAAGAACCCCCCAGTGGCCACAATTGTTCATCACAAAGTTCATGAGATTCTGATACCTCTCATTACACTGTCTCCGCGAGAGATTGGTGAGAATTTCAGTATTGGAACTCAGATTCACAAGGGTCCATTTTCAGGCATGAGAACAGCTCCCGAATTTGACACGAAAATTCTTTCGGACGATCATTTGCGTCATCAGTTGGTTGAGTTTTTATCATCCACGATTGCCAGTAATCCAAAAATTCGTCAATGGTTTCGCAAAGAGTTGGAAAGTCGCGCATGCATTTTCACCTCTCCAACTGGCGACGATAAAACTTCCATCAATCAGTGGCTATACAGTGTTCGTCGATTAGTCATGAAACCAGTGAAGGAGTTATGGGGAACTCAAGTCCAAGTTGCATTGAATGCTCTCACATCCTTGGGAGAGATTACGTGTGACCTTGTCATTTCCCAAAACAATAAGATTGTGGTGGAAGGCGCAACAAGTATTGAGAGAGAATTTGTTGATAAGTTGACGGAAATTATTCGTAATCAACAACTGGATGGAGAGTACGCTTTATTGGGAAAACATGTAACGTCTTTGAAAGAGATCAAATTGAAGAGTTGGAAGCATCCAGTTGAAAGTGCATCTGATTTGATCACCCAAGATCCGTTACTTGGTGAGTTGCTTGTTCTCATGAAACCCGAGAGTTATCGAGAGCTTGAGATTGTCACATCCCTTCGATTAGCTGTTGCGCGATCAGTTGTTGCTCGATTGTATAAATCATTGAAGTCGGAATTGGTTGCGAGATTGACTCGTGAATCTGTTCAAACTACTGCAAATGCATGCGCGATGAATTTCAGTAAATTGTTGCGAGTTCGACCATTTGATCCACGTTTCACTTTGAGTAAGAATTTGATGACTGCCGATTTGAGCAAAATTTTCGCCGAATGTAGAAACGATCCTCGAGTAGCTCGTGAAATTGTTCGCCGTAAATTTGGTCAATCAAGTGTTCTATCTGTTATTGCGGAACGAGTCTCGAACGGGTTCCGATGTCACTGTGTTATTGTTAACCATAAAGGCGAGTATGTGGATCACATTGGTCTCGATTATTTGCTCGGACCTCGTCATACAACTGATCAAAAGAAGAAGGATGGGGACAAGGAAAAAATATATAAACTTTTCCGACAGTATTTGCCAGCATTGGTTGTCATTGGAGTTGACAGTAACAAATCACTAGGTGCGTTTTCGGAGATTAAAGGAATGCTACAATGGGCATTCATGGACTCGAGTTGGAACGAAACAATTGCGAGTAAATTGCTTGGAGAACCGACGATTCATTTTGGTGATCTAACTGTTCCATCTCGTCGAGCTTCTGCAGACAATGATGAATCGGATACAGAGGAATCATCATTGGTGATTAGAACAGCAGTTTCATTGGCACGAATGACTCAAAATCCAGCCGCAGAAATTTTGGCCCTATGGTCAGATCATTCGGCTGATTCCAACAAGGCATTAACAATCCCAGTTCACGATTTGCAGCCATTTGTTCCTCGGTCTGTTCTTCATCGGGAATTCCTCGCCACTGCTTCCTCTGTTGTTGCGTACCTTGGAGTCGATTTGAAAAATAAGACAAGTGCATCTTCTTTGCTGAAATTCGTCCCCGGTTTGGGACCAAGGAAAGCCCAGTATTTGCTCTCAAAGAGTTCAACTGATGCGACCATTCTGGGATACGAACCAGAGGTTAATAACGGATCAGCCTCATCATCCGGTCGACTTGAAAAATTGGAGCAAATTCTTGGTACTCTGGTGTTCCGAAACGCTCAACCGTTTTTGAAACTTGTCCCTGATTGTGACCGTGTTGTTGCAACCAATGAGTTTGGTCGCCGAGGTACTCGGGCTGATTCCATGGACAGTATGGCAAGTTCAATGAAGGATGACGATGATGCCAGTAGTTCATATTCCTCATCCTCTTCTTCATCATCCTCCTCTTCTTCTTCGTCGTCTAGCGACGACGAAGCAGAGGCTGAACAAGCCGCAGACGAGTCCAGTTGGGATAATTGGTACAAGGATCCGGAAACTGGTGAATGGAAAAAAATTGAAAAACCACAACCAGAGAAACAAGAAGAATGGATCAAAGATCCGGAAACGGGGGAATGGAAACAAACGAATATTCAAGAGTCCGCCAAGCAGTCGTCGGAGAATCAAGGCGAATGGGTGAAGGATCCTCAGACTGGTGAGTGGACTCAGGTTCACCAACAGCAGGCAGAAGATACAAACAACAGTCAGGATGAATGGTTCAAAGATCCTGTGACAGGCAAATGGTCCAAGAAGGAGTCATCGTCTGCCGATAAAGCTGACGACGAATGGGTTAAAGATCCGAAAACCGGAAAATGGACAAAGAAGAGTTCGGGAGACTCGACTGACGATTGGTACAAGGATGAGAATGGAAAATGGGTAAAGAAATCTGGACTGTCTGAGGAGGAACCAGCTGCACTTATTCAACCATCCTATTTCGGAGTTCCAAACTCAATAGTGGAAATCTCTCTTGACGGATACTCGTATTTTGAGCTTTGCAGATTTGCGAAAGAATGTTGGGTTGTTGCGAAGGAGATTTTCCCCAATATGGAAACCCTTTGGAAATCAATAGGTGAAGAGCAATCCTCAAATGATTCTGCGTACAATTCGTTACTGGACGTTATGTTTGATGAATCAGTCTCTTTGCCATTACATTTGTGTGATCCAGAGATTGATCGTCATTCGCTTAAACAAGGCGCTCGTGATTTAATTGTGAAGTTGATTGTTCCAGAAATTGAAAAACCATTCAATTGTAATGAGAAAACGTTTGAATGGCGACCAGCAACAAAAATGCATATTTTTTACGCCATCATGAGGGAGAATCCAATGAGTTTGAACTTGTTTTCAATCGTCACGGTTAGTGTGAAGGAAGCAGCCAAGTTTAATGAAATAACTGTTGTCGAAGCGGGGACGGGGATCGAAGGATGGATGTATCGAGGCAACAATGATAAAGCGAGATACAATGTTGGGGACACAGTTCATTGTCGTGTGAAGACGATAAATTTTGCCAAGAATCAAATGGAGTTTACTACTGAAGGATTGACTGAAAAGGAGATCAAGGATGTCGTCAAAACCCACTGGTATATGTTGGTAGTACCGTCGGATCTGGTTGCGTATGATAGTTTAGGATTAGTGGAAGTTGTTCCAGACACATCGCGATCATCAGCACCAAAAACGAGAAGAATAATTAAACATGAGAATTATTTTGAAATTTCTCATGCCGAAGCAGTTAAACGTCTTGAAGATAAAAAGACAACTGAAATAGGTTACGTCTTGTTCCGTCCATCATCGACTAATCCAGGTCAGTATTTCGGGATGATTAAGATCAAGCAACCCCTCGAGGCCAAGGAAGAAGTTGCAAAAGAAGATTGGCTCAAGGTGTTTAGGTTTGTCGAAGGTCCATCGGCTCGATCATCTGCAGGACGTCCTGGAGGGTCAAAATTAGTGTTCAAACTTGCCGATGTAACGAGTGAAGAGTTTGAAGATTTTGATCAAATGAAGGTTGTTTATGTTGATCGGTACTTGCGTAATTTGGCGGACTTGAAACAGCATCCGAAATTTTTCTCTAGCACTGTTAATCAAGTCGGGAATACAATGAAGGCGAAGTCCATGACAGATTTCGATTCTCATGTCCTTTATGCTTTTGCTCTTGATGATCGAAAAGAAAATGCCGGTAATGCTGTTCTGATATGGGCTAACAAGGGTCGCGTTCATGAGGACGTGATTGAGATCACCAACCGGGGATACAAATTTTGGGCATCACCACCTCATTCATCAATCAATGGTTTGATTAATTGGTGGAAACGAGACGGACACAAGGAGAGACAACATTGGATCGAAGAATGGAGACGAGTTCATCAGGGAGTAGCGGGAAACTAGTATGGAACAAAAGTGTAGTAGTTATTCAAGAGATATGGACATATGTACGAAGGGAGGTTTGAGGTGCGTAAATACAGTAGAGGAGGGAACCCGAATATGGATACATGCGCTTGGGTGATGTGGGTTTCGTATTTTTAGACACTCGATTTGTAGGCTTGTATGGCACCTGCTCGTATGGAGATACAGGCGGGGACTTGGAATCTTTGGGTTTGGAAACGCAAGGATCGTCGATCGGTACTTTACTCCAAACGTGCCGCATGTGAGAGGATAGATGGATATCACCCGCGGGATGACGGAGGTGTATGACGATTCGCATGCGTGTTATCTCTGATCTAACTTTCGCCATGAATAATGCATCTTCATATTGGCTTTTGAGAATTTGGCCAAGTTTCAAGTCGTTCGTTAGTGCGGAGAGCTCGCTTTTTAAAGTGAGGTTTCGCTCGACCAGAAACGTCGACAACATTTCGAAGGCTTCGCTATCCGTCCCTGAGGCTTCGTTGGTCTCAAAAACCATTGAATAGATGCGCTTCAATGAGCCGGCGTCATCCGCCAGCTTTTGATGCGAAAACCTCATCTTCTCTGATTCTCGGGACATAGCCGCGATTGATTGTCTAACATTGATGATTTTGCGATCAATGGCGTTCGGATTGTCCGCTTCCGTATCGCAAGGAATCTCGGCGTAACCATTTTCATCGTGACCATACATTTAGACGACTTCAGGAAAAAAAAATTCGGGAATGGAAGACATCAATTCTCTTCCGGGTTGGGCATCAAGTTTTGATGATCTACTGGATAAGCGAGTATTGGCATTATTAGTTGATGGAAGGAAAATTGTCGGCACACTTCGTTCCTACGACCAGTTCGCTAATATAATGATTGATGAGGCGTATGAAAGGCACATAGCGGATAGTTTTTTCGCTGACGTGTTTCTCGGCGTGATGATAGTTCGTGGTGAGAATCTCGCGCTTTTCGGTGAGAGTACTGATGATGGGGCGCTTGTTGAAGCTCCCCTAGATGTAGTTTTCCGACGCCAGGACGAATTGAATGAGTCTACTGAAACGCACCATCGTGGCGTTACGGTAGATTTAGGATTTTTAGATGATATCTAGGCAATCAAATAAATGCATATCGATTGGCTTTGTACTGTTGTAACAAACATGAATAAACCCCCCGTTCAGAGTTAACAGGTTTAGAGTGTTCCACTTCTAAATCTAGTAATGGCACTCTTAAGATTAACCAAACTGCTAGCAAATTTTCTTCTGAATATCTCCCAGTCATCTGGGGGTGAGTCAATCAAGAATGATTCGACAAATTCCGCGACGAATTCGTCAAACACAAAGAAACTATATATATCGACACTTTCATCGTATGTTGCCGCGCGGACCACTCTCACAACGTTCACCACGTATTCGATAATTATGTTTTTAACATCGACAGATTGACCTCGAGTAATTTGCAATGCTTTCAAACCCATCTCCATCGAGTTTGAGTTGTTAATAATGAACCCGGAGACATGCATTCGGTTGCGCGGGTTGGCCAAGAATCCTCCATCGGGCAATCGGTTCGGCGTTGTTGGAGTCGCCGTGGTAGTGCTCACAAACATTCGTCGTCCCATGAATGAAAAGAGACACAATCCAGAACATCTCGATTGTGATGCCCGATTGTTTCTATACCAGGATGGATGAACATCCATCCGTTTCGAGGTCTTTTGCAGTCTGGGATGGGCCGGTAAATGGATTGATTCCTCTACCACAATGAGGAGCCTGGATATATTTTTTTGCGATTACTTCAACATCCTCCCATTCCGCAGTCATTAGCCGGAAATGCACCTGTTCCATGACTCTTCTAAAGTCCACACAATCGCTCAGATAACAAGTGGATCGAATATACACGTCCATGTAGTATAAGTGGAGATCGTAGTTGACATGTGCAAGAGTGACCATGAAGTCGGGTTTCTTGGCAATGGCTGAAAGACGGTCATAAATCTCACGCAATCGCATTCGTGATAAAACCATGTAATCATGTCGCGGTATCAGCTGCATTGGTCGTACCGGAGATCTTGATGAAAGAATACTCTTTTTCGGCGACTGGTGTGCCCTTACGGAAGATACCGCGGTTGTTTGGTTCCCAGCCGATTCATTCGCAGGCAAAGTGAAGGTGACGCGATGTGTGAGTGTTCTATTATCACTGGGTTCAATCGGGAGACGACCGACAAGAGAGTCAAATATGTCGTCTGTTAGGATGTTCGCAGTTGTATATTGTTCGTAAATAGCACTACCAAGATGGGCCTGAAAGAGTCTCGCTACTGGATCCGACACTCCCGTGGATTCGACGGCAGCAAGAACGCATGTAAAGAATACAACACCGGGTACCAGCATCATTGTAACCTGGGATACTACATGAAGTAAAAAGACAACATAAATGTCATCTATACGTTCTTGTTACTTAGTTTCGAATTTCTGAACGAAGATCACTGATTTGTAGCAAAAGTACACTCCAGTCATCAACGACCCTGTGAGGGATAGCTGCTAGATTCGTCGTGTTGTAATCCGCAGGTGGGGGAACGATCGTCTGTTTAACCATTCGATCGAGATCCGCCCGCGATTGCTGCCGCACATCTAGAGACAGCACGGGATCATTCAACGCGATGGCAACACCAATATTGAAAATAAGCGTATCCAATTCATTGCTGGTCGACCTTATGAGATCGCGAACGGCTTCTCTTCTTCTTAGCTTATCCGGGGAAAGGGTAATGGGTACTGTCGTGGGTGGATTGGTAGTTGTGGTTGTCCTCACGAACCGTCGGACGCAGTTGGCCACACACGTCGACCAACAACCTGGATTTGATGAAGGAGCCTCCATCGAAGACGAGACTACAACTGTGGATGTCTCCGCTGATTCCGTTGATACATGCGTTGACTCAGCTGTCGTCGTTGACTCAGTATACTGATCGGCTGTTCTCAAACACGCTGACCGATACATGTTCATCACCCAACTAGTCCCAATATACAAACCAGTGTATATATATTGAAGTTTTCCCAGTTCGAGAATCTGATCCTCATAGGATGAAAGTTCACCTCGGCTTAGTCGCACTAATCGAAAGTAAGCTTGTTTAATTATTTCCCGCGTATCTATACAGTCCTGTACATCGCAGCTAGACTCTCGTGTAACGTCGGTCCATAGAAGATACGCTGCCTTGACCAACGGGGATAATGCGGTTCTAAGATCTGATAGATCGATTCTACGCAACCCCAGCCGGATGGCGTCTATTCTCGGGACAACAGATAATAGAAAGTCTCCTTCGGGGATATTGTACGGAGGATATCGTAGCAGGGATCCGAGATCAGCTTGTCTTTGATTGATTCCGCATACGCACCAGAATGAATAAAGGTAGTGAATACCTCGTTTACGTCCCAGGACGCATATAGACAATCGAGTCTGATACGATCACCAGCAGCAGAGAGACGATCCGTATCATATATACTAGGGAGTTGAATACAGTATAGACTGAAACGCTCACAAGGGATACTACCAATCTACACACATATATTTGGTCATACGATCTATACATTAGCGGCTCTGAGTTTGTACATTTCGGTCCTTAGGTCCGTGATACTTTGCATAATACTTCTTCTGAGATTCGGCCACTCGGCGGCAGTCGAGCTGGTGCCATACAGGTCATTCAGTTTCAGCAAAATGTTCTGGATCGGAGTTGTATCGTATCCGACAGGTGCATTCACCGAGATACCTCTAGTGATAGCGGCAAACTTGGACATGAAATCAGCCCTTAGATCCTTGATAGCGGTCACGATTCCCGCATCATCAGTCGCATCTACTGTTCCTACATTAATCAAAAGGTTGTCAATTTCAGGGGTGATGGAAGTGAGGAACTGTGTGAGTTGAGTTTTTCGCTGGACTTCAGCAGGGGAAGGAGTGGAGGGAGTTGTGGTTGTGGTAGTAGTGGTAGTGGTGGTTGTTGTTGTAGGAGTAAAACGTCTAATACAGCTCATTACACATGCCCATAAGCAATCACAGCAAGCATTGACTACTTCTGGGGGAATATCGACACCTTCAATATTAACTCCTCCATCTGGATTTGTATGCACGGGCAATCCACGCATCATTGGACGCTCAGCTTCACAGTGTGCAGCAGCCAAACTTCGGAACCGATCTTCTGCCACCAACCACAGTCCATCCAATACTGCTGTCAGCTTTCCGAGCTGCATTCGATGCTCGGCGGTACTGATTCCAAACACTGCGCTACCACCTTCCAAAGCATCGTGGAATAAACGAGCGATTCTGAAATGCGTTTGCTCAAGGATGGTTCTGAAATCGTTACAGTCAACAGTGTCACACCTTGATTCGCGCGAAACATCCATATTGAGGAAATACAAGGCAAGGTTCACGGGCGATTGAGCAGTTCGGAGCAACGGGATGAAGGTTGATTCATCGGATTGCAGGACAGGTTCAATATCTGATCTAATACGGTCAATTCGTGAGGGTATCGACAAAATATAGTCGTCTTCAGGAATGTCCGAAAGCGGAGCAGTGTCAATGGGTACGTCGATTACAACAATACCTGCATCCAAGGTTTGTTCTGTTGTTGATGGTTCCATTGCTCTTGTCGGTTCAGGAGTCGACGGGGAGGAATCACATTCACTGGATGTGGTAGTGGTAGTGGTTGATTCTTCAGTAGTGGCTGCGGGTTCCCCTGTGGTAGTAGAGCTTTCATCCGTCACCATCAGTCGGCGGACACTACTGCTATCAGTGGCAGGTGCTTGGCTTGAACCAACCGAATCCTCTTCCCGAACGCTTGGGGAGGGATGAGGAGTGCTCATTCCATCAACTGTAGAATCGAAAGGTTCGTGTGAGTTATGAGTTGACGCGAGCTCGAACCGATGGGGGAGCCGAGAAGTTAATCTCTCATATTCAAAGTCAGGCATGATATTCTTTGATATGAAGTCCATGTATTCCACACTGTTAATATGCGAGAAATAGAATAGGTCCATTTGTTCCATTGTCGGTGGGGCTATCGCGGGCAATTCTTGGTCATCAGATTTGTGTTCGGCACTATCGACAGCGCCGAACGGTTCGCGAAGTACACCGACCCCGGCAGCATTGTCAGGCAAGGTGGATGCGTTCAATCTTGTTATCAGATTTGTGGCAACCAATGCAATGCTCGTGAATTTCATATATTTTACTATGTGTGAATATGAAGTGTGTCGATCAGAAAATGAAATTTATTTACATTTTTCATACAGTACTTAGTCCAAATATAAAATAGAGGTAATCTATACTCAGATAACAAGGGCCCTTGTCTGTGTTACACTAGGAGGGTTTCTGCTCCCACTCTGTACATTTCAGGATTGGGGTGCGATAGTTGACAAAAGATTTCTCAGTTGGATCACGGTAACGAGAATTTGCTTCTTCACTTGAGGCCAATCCGTGACGGACTGTCGCTGATTTAAATAATCCGAGATTTTGAATGACATCTCCAGTGTGTCAGTAGGGTCAAATGATGGTCCCGCGAATGACATGATTCCTTTAGTAATTGCGACTATCTTCACCATGGATTCAGTTCTAAGATTGCTCATTCGCGATTCCAACTCTGAGTCAGAGCTCGCGGAAACGGTTCCAACGCTGATCATGATCTCATCTAGGTTCGAGTTTGCACAACTCATGAACTGATCAAATTGTTTCCGCTTCCCTTCGAGAATCCATGCAGCGACTGTCGATGGAGTGGTCGTTGTTGTGGTTGTTGTTGTCGTGGTAGTCGACCGGTTCCTGTAGTACCGAATACATTGTTGTAGGCACCAGCAGCCGACATCCAATCCGACTTCCAAAACCGCTGCAGTTACACCAGGAGCCATCATCCGAGCCATTGGTTCCCTCTGCCCAATCAGCCGACTGTGTTGCAACAGCTCTGATACTTCTTGGTGAATCGAGCTTAGTATTGGTAAAACGCGGCTTACCAGCTCATGATACGACGCGAAACCAGATTCACCTTCTGTGAGTCGATAATGGATCTGTTCAATCAGTTTCCGAAGCATCCTAGACTCTATGTTTGTGCAAAACGATCTAAGAGTCAAATCAGTGTAAAGATAGAACAGTTCAAGATTGACTGATTTCCCAGTTGTTGCCAGCCAGTCTGAAAACGACATCCCCTCAATCGTTTCAGTTTTGAGATAATCCATTATTCTGTCAAGCTGACGAAGAAATTCAGACGAAACAATATAGTCATCCAGACGTGTTCGATGACCATCGTCAATCTCCATTGAGCGATATCGGAGCCGTGTATTACTTGCTGACCCTTCGGGAGCACCCGGAACATCGCCTACATGCAACGACTCTCCTGGTGCACTTGCCCCTGAAGCTGAGACCGCTTCATTTCCTGCAGATGACCCCGAAAGTATCGGTGCCACTGTGGGATTAGTTGGCTCCACATTCAAGAGCGCACCTTCTATAACCCCCTCATCCGAAGGAGAATCCGATCCGTAATACATTGCAAGAATACGAAAACATTCGTCCGAAATGAGCTTCGAGTGAATCGATGTCAAATACGTCGGTGAAGAAATAAAGCTGCGATAAAAATCATCAATCTGTGGTGTTCGATCGACAGGGCATGAACCCCCTGTTACAACGGAACCACCGTCAATAGTGTCGGTAGAATCGGCAACACTGGCGGCACAAACAGTACCTATCAAGAGTCCTAGAAAAATAATTCTTCGCATTTAATACTAGAGAAAAATTGATCACAATGGTCCGACTCACCAATATCAATATATTCACAGTCAGACTTTACACTCTTAAAACTAAAACGTTGTTGGTGTGCGAATCGCAAATAGTTCAGATCTCAAACTACTAACAGTTGTGAGGATTTCTTTACGTACGGCGGGCCAATCAGAAGACGTGTGTGATCTGCTCAATAACTCAGTCAGCCTCAGCGATGATTCAATTGTGGAACCTGGATCATATGAACTCCCGCCATTGGCTACCATTCCCTTCGTGATTGCCATTATCTTCACCATCAGTGCTGTTCGTAGTACTGATATTTGCTTTTCAAAATCAGTGTCTGAAACACTTCCAATCTTGATCATAATCTCATCCAGATCAGCGTTTGCCACATTTATAAATTGTTCAATCTGTCGGCGTGCTCCCTCAATAACCCACGCAGCAATCGTTGATGGTGTGCTTGTTGTTGTCGGCGTGGTAGTGGTTGTGGTCGACGTCCGATCGCGGTAATACTTGATGCATCGCCCGATACACCAACATCCAACCTCGGCCACGATTGGTACCACTGCCAATACCAATGGTGCAATCATGAATTTAGGTTCCGCAGGATGTGCTAAACCACGTGCTGCTACTTTTAAATCCATCGCTTCATTGTACAGAGAAGTCAGCACTGGGATCATGCTTCCAAGATTGAATCCTCCATCTGATTCACCCAGCGTGAATCTATAGTGAACTTGTTCCAGCAATTTCCTAAACACTCGTGAATCTATATTTGGACACACTGATCGTTGCGTCAGATCTACATGTAGGTAATACAAGAGAACTGTGGCGTTGGGAAGATCAGTTGGGTCTTCAAGGGATTTCAAAATATGTTTCAACTGTTTCGCGACTTCTTCCGAGGCAATATAATCATCAAGTCGAACACTGTGGCCGTCATCGAGAGTGAAACGGGGAACCGAGTATTGGGGAGGTACTCCCACAATATCCTCAGCAGATTCAATGGGTTCGGGGTCGCCAGTTGGGACACTACAGAGCCCATTCAAGGCATTCTCAAAAACAGTCTCGTCTTGAATCTTTCGAACAAATTTTGTGCTCAAAATGAAAAAACAGTCGTCAGTAATTATCTCGGAACGAATTGAATCGATATATGTCGGGGACGAAATGAAATTCAAGTAGAATGCGTTCATTTGAGGTGTTTGATCTGTTGGGCAACTGTCATGGTGATGGCCCTCGTGAGGGGTAGAGGGACTAGAACCACTCCCTGAGACAACCCCAAACATCATGATCAATTTTGTATACATTTTCATTTCACTGGGTAAGTAATGATACATAGATACCACCGGTAAGCACGCATGGTCTCTCTAATGGACAAGTTTTTCACAAACTATACACGGGCACTTGAAGCTCAGGGAGAAGAAAACGGATAACAAATGAAGATTCTCTGACCATATCGAAAATGGCTAGCAAATCGTCGTCGGACTTTGCACCTTCAATTACTCCAAGCAAATCGAAAACCACTTTAATCAGAATATCTGTCGTCTCTCTCTGAGTCGACGGAGCATTCACTATAACCCCTTTTGTGAGAGCAATAACCTCATGCACGGCAGTTTTCCTCATTACGCCAATTTTCACATCAAACGTTCCGTAGACTAAACTCCCGAGCAATTGGAGCAGTCTGTCGAGATGCTCGTCAGTGTATCTGATCATATTTGCGAGAGCTTGTTTGTCTTGTAAAGTTCGCCACTCAATCCATTTCGGATTACTTGTAACAGGTGTGGGAGCCATTGTGGTAGTTGTACTTGTGGTAGTTCGACCAAAGCACGGAAACCATCCACAACCTGTTCTTACTGGCGGCTCAGCAGTGCTGACTGGTGCTACTATTGTTGGAAACGACATTGCGACCGCCTTCGCAAGAACCTTGACTTCTTCCACTAGCAAATCCATCGGTAACAAGAAATCAAATTTGTTCGGGCCTTTCCCCTTCAATATCATCATTGTGAACCGATAGTGAGTCTGCTCAACTATTGCTCGGAAAACTCGACAATCTGTCGAGTTGCACACAGAACGTTGTTGGATGTCTGTCATTAGGTAATACATGAGCAAGTTTGTATCTCTGTGTCCTGAAGGCCACTCTACTCCGATTGCGAAAGCCTTCTCAACAGTTATTCTGAGTAGTCGATCCACGTCGAATGAGGCCAGGTAATCCGTAAGGGGGATCCCTAGTCCATCTGATCGATACACTGGGTTCACCAGGGGGGTTTCTTCTGCTAGAGCGTGTGGGGGCAGTGGCCCACACTTAGCCTCTAATGCGTCCTCAAAATACGTGTCATTCCAGTATCCTTGAAATTTCCGAGAGAGAACATTCATGCACGGTGCAGGAAGAATCTTGTCCCTAATCGATTCCACATATGTCTCGGAATGAATGTAATAGGTGTAGATCTCCTCCATATCGATGGTGGCTGATACTGTAGTGGTTCCCACAAGGGACCAGCAAAGAAATGGGAGTCTCATTAACCTTACAATTGAATGGGGAAATAGAGACATACAAAGCGGGCGTAATCTGGCAATAATAGACAAGATATCTAGGCTAGGGTAGCAATGAGTTGACGAACCGTTTGCAAGGTGTCGAATAATCGGTCTTGAGCGTCGATTGAGTTCAAAACAAGGGAATGAAATTTTGGGAGATCCTCGCGGAATGTTAGCAAACAAAGGGATTCAATAATAGCCAGGAGTTAAGAGACAATTTGAATACGGGTTTTTCTTGCTCGGACGGTCTCGGTGAGTATCGAACTGTCTATGGCGGCGAGCTCGGCAGTTGCTACAGATTTGAAATGCTTCAATTGCCAGGTTCGACTGTTCATGGACCAAATTGAAGAACCGTGAGTCTTTTGAGGTTTAATGTGATGTTCCAGATCGGACAACAATATGTCAAGGTGGGGATAAAATAAAGATGTGATTTGTTGGAGATCGGTAGACACATATTCGCCGGCAACCTCCAGCGTCAGCCGATAATGCATTTGCTCAATCAGTTTACGAATCACCACTGATTGCAACTGATTACAGAATGATTGTAGACGCAACTTTGTGTGAAGATCATACAAAGCAAGATTCAACTCCATTCCGGTACTCCTCATCCAGTCCGGTATATCGGAGGCTGCCCGCGGCCTCTTGGTATCGAAGAGATTGATAATAAACGCTACCCTATCTCGTACGTCTTTGGTGAGGATATAGTCAGCAAGATTAGTCTGGTAACCGGGATTGTTCAGATCAAGATCGCCGTATCGATAGCTCTTCGGGGAACCGAAAAGAGCTGTTGAAACTGCATAATGATTTGATTTCCCGGAAACACCTAACTGCAATACTTCGAAAGAGTCCGGCGGTAGACGCATTGCGAGCGCTTCACTTCGGTACTCATAACTTGATAAATAGGACGCTAAAAGTTCGTGTTCTGTCAGAGCAATATTGGTCGAGCCATGGACATATCTGAAAACCAGAAGCAACAGAGAGAGTTTAGCAACCATCGGATTGACTAGAGAACAAAAATGAGATGAACTTTTTTTTTATGCTAGAAATTTGAGCGCACAAAAACACACTGAAACGCCACGACAAACAGTACGAGTATGTGCAGAAATATCAACTTATATTGCATTAAGTCATCATTTGAATTACCCATTCTATTAAACTCTTTCATGATCGCTTCAAATATATCTCTGTCTGTGACTCTACTTTAAGCATGTAAAATCCTTCACTTGTTCTTCCGAGACTTTCGAGTGAGGCCGAACATAAAATTGATGTTCATGAGCAACGGAAATTATTAGAGTACTCGAACGCGATATGAAGTTTGCTAAATCGGGACAAATGTTGTACTACAACTATCTATTAACTCTTCGACTTGCTCAAACGATTGACGCATACGCTGCAAGAATGCTGGAAAGGTCCCCCTAACCATAAAATACGTCCATCCCATTGCTTGCCCAAGCAGACGTTCAATGATTTCCAAATCGCATGTGGGTATAAACGCATGTAAACCACGAGCAACAGACAGGAGATGAGAGATCGTCTCGTATTGAAATTCTTCCATTTGTTCGGCCGAATGTTTCGCATCATTCAGTCGATCAGTGAGTGAAGTCAACCTTGTGGATGCAAAGTCCCGAAATATCGCAAACTCTGCTGATATATCACGTGTGTAGTTTGCATGTCTCATCTCAACCAACGACGTTCCGATAAGTCCTATATCCTTGCTCAGTTCAGTTTTGACCTCCATTATCTCTCCCATATCTGGGTGTTCCAACTCGATGACTCCATAGTGAAGCTGCTCAACAAATTTTCTGACAATCCCACACATGGCCGACTGACATTGGCTCCGAATCTTCAAATCAGTGTGCAATAGAAAGAGTGCCAAACTTATTTCTGGTTTGATCTCCGACGGCCAATCCAGTGCAGACAAACTCTCCCGATCCCCCGGAATTCCAGCGAGAGATGTTAACGTGTTGTTGATGTGAGTTGCGACGTCGTCCGAGAACATGTAATCGGTCCATTGAGATTCATCATCGGAAAACTTTTCTCTCGGATTCTCTAGCATTGCAAATAAATCGTAAAACGTTTCCGCGTCTATCAGTTGCTTTTCAACCTGCCTGACCAACAAAGACGAAGAGAGGAAAGCAGAGGTTGTTTGGGAGACTGTCGGGCCCGTGACGGCAACAAAGAATAAGGACACAAGAACGAATCGCATGCAAATTTCTAGGCAGTTTTTGAAAGCACCACAACGTTCAAATTCATTCTCTATGTAGATGGAATTGCGCTTTTAAGATGAGTGATCGCGACGCGAATCGATCGCAAAATTATAGGCCAGTAACTTGGGGAGCTGTTGCCTTGGGTTAATGAAACGATTTCAAACAGGACACCCAGGTTGGTCGATTGGGGCGCAAAAACATGTGACATTGATAGCAAACTTGGAACTATGTCAGTACGCAAAACATTGATAGTAACAGGCCATGTAGAATAGAGGATTTGGTCGACAGTTTGCCAAAGTCTTTCTAGCTCAATATGAGCATGGACATGAAAATTTGATTCGGCTTTTTTCAATATCTCTCCCTCATGTTGGGCTAAAAATGAACGAATCAGGCGCGTCCTTCTCCCTGGAAACCACCAGCAACAGGTGCTGTGGTCATTTATCGATAAAGTCGCAGAATCTAGAGCAGATTGTTGTATTTCTGCAACTACGTGCTGAAGCGCTACTAGAGCCGCCGTGTTGTTTTGCTGACCCCTAATTGACCGGATATGAACTTGCGACACCAATTGACCCACTAGCAAAGACCTGTACGAGTCAGCCACTGATAACCAATGCAAGTCGTTGTTCAAAAAATACATCTGTAAAAGGGCGGCTGCATTGCCTTGATGATACGCCGACTCAGTTTCTATATACTTTTGAAATTTATCAAAGAACTCATTCGATGCAAGATAATCGTCTGAAGAGATCTCTATACGATATGTTCCATTCAATTTCGGGAGAAACGATTCCTCGCAAAATTGGTCCCGGCACTCATCGGTATCGGGGGACTCTACAAACGAAATGAGAAGCTCAAAACATTCCTGGGGCATGAGACCCGGCATTATTGCCTCTCTGTACTCGGTTGACTGAATATAGTCCAGGAACATTTGATCGATTTCAGAAGGGTTCAAGGCGTTCACGATAGAGCATAAAAATAAAAGAACAAGTCGCATGTAATGTGCTAGAATATGGACAAAAGCACGTCAAAGTTCGGAACAGCTCGTATCTTTACGTAATTATTGTTGTGAGGGTACACCAAAGTCGATCAAGGTTGGTCAGAATTCTTGAGCGGACACTCGGCCACTCCCCGGGGGTGTAATAGACGAATATCAAAACATCCTCCTGAGCAGTCATGCGAAATCAATCCACGAGCGCATCGACAATGCGTGTATCAAGAATCGCAATTCGTGACATAGAAAAGATTGACACGTCAACAAGGCATGACAAAACAGACCTAGGCGTATACACGACGTTGAAGTCTACAGAACAACACGATGCAAAAACATTTTCGATCTTCTACATAGTAGGAATAGTTGTTTCAAGATGAGTGATCGCGACGCGAATCGACCGCAAAATATTTGGCCACGAACTGAACGAACTGTTGCCCCCAACAAGAGAAACGATTTCGAATATCTGCCGAACTTGAGGAGTGTCTTCGGAATGAGATGATTGGATTGCATCAAGACGGGAGATTGATAGCAAACTTGGAACCACGGCGGCCCGCACGACATTGCGTATGACAGGCCAAGTCGAGTTTAATACACTGTCGATTGTTCCAGCAAGTGATTCAAGTTCCGCGTGAGCCTCAAGATGAAAATTGCTGATGGATTTTCTCAATATATCTTGTTCACGTTTGGCTAGAAAGGACCGAGTCATCCGAGCGACCCTTCCAGGAAAGCCCCAACTGGATCGGCGCCGTGCCGCGATTACCGCTGAGGCTGCAGATTCAAGCGCCGATTGTCTCATTTTTGCAACAAGTCTTTGGAGCACTTCAAGAGCAGCTCGTGGGTTTCGCAGTCCAATAATTTGCCGAATATGCAATTGAGTGACCAGTAGTTGCGCCAACATTGACTGGTAAGAATCCGCCACCGACAGCCAGTACAAGTCATTGTTCAAATGATACAATCGCAACAAGGCCTGGGGTGACTCGGAGGGTGTTTCGAGATATTTACCCCATTGGAGGGCAAATTCATTGGACCCGAGGTAATCATCAGCTGAGACTTCGGTACGAAAAGTCTCATTGAAACTCGGAAGGAACACATCTCCACAAAATTGGTCCCGTGACGGGTCCCTCTCGGGATCTTCCACATACGATATGAGAAGCTCGAAACAATTCTGGGGAAGCACTAGGGGGATTATCGCCTCTATGTATGGAGTCGATTGAATATATTCCAAGAACTTATCGTCAACGTCTGACGGGTCGGATGCTTTCAGAGACACCACAATGCTCCAAAAGAGGAGATAGATTGCGCAAAACCTCATTCTAAGACAGTGATATAATGCAACTCGTTCCCGATGCAAATACGCTTTCTCTATACAATTAATAGATCTTTACGTAATTATTGCTGTGAGGGTACGCCCAAGTCGATCAAGGTTAGTTAGAATACTTGAGCGGACACTTGCCCATTGCGCGGAGGTGTAATCGCCGTTAAACAACCGGGACAAGTCAAAGGTACAAGTGAGAACAGTGTCTGGGTCTGCCCCGATAGAAATGAGGGATTTACTGATACCGACAATTTGATCACGAGAAAAGTTTCGTAGAAACGTCCAAACTGATGCATCAAACACTATCAATAAAGTGATTTGAGAAATGAGTGAACCGATTGCGGTTCTGGTGGACGCCATCGTTGCCATCACACGGGGATCGGGCGTATGAGGAGTTCCAGTTGTTGACAAAGTGGAAACAGGGACCGCTGTGGCTTTCGCTGCCGCTTGTCTATCACGATAGTACCTGATGCATTTCCCGATACACCAACAACCAACTTCAACCGCAATCGGAACCAAGATCACGAGTGGAGCAAACGATTTCGGCTTACCATTAACAGTGGTGAAGGTTGAATTGGAAAGCCATGCTGAACATCGACCTGACTGCATGCGTAATGGTTCCAAGTAACTGGTGATTGTTCTGTGGAAATCTAAACATCCTCCTGACCAATCATGCAAGAACAATCCTTGGGCGCATCGATAATGTGTTTGTTGTATCAACACCCGCCATGCATGACATTGAAAAGATTTGCATGTGGATTGATGAGAAGTATCCACATACAGGTAATAAAACTCGAGATTGATCGCTCTTGTGAGATCATGAGTGTACCAATCAATGTCGGGGGAATCGTCACGTATTTCGAGCAATCTATCTAATGCACTAATAAGTGAATCAAGTCGGACAAAAGTCTCTTGGCTGGTGATGAAATCATCACCAGATATTGGTGTGTCATCTGGAACAACAGATTCGGGGATCCCTGTCATCCAGGCAAGGGTGCTACGATTGATGGCTGGAGCGAGTTCTGGGTGATCGGGGATTGCGATATCGAATACATGACTGAGGGCTGAAACCGTGGCGGGGGCCAACATATGATTCTTAATCGTTTCCACATATTCTCTTGAATAGACGTAGTCCATGTAGAATTTGTCAACATCGGTTGATGCTGAACATGTGGCAGAAAGACTTGTGGAGGCTGTAGAGACAGCACTTGATACCAGAGCAAACACGAGGACCAACGAGAGCATGAAACTAGTAGAAAAGTAGTTTAACGATATTATTAAAAAAGAGAAAACTTTTTTACATCGTACTCTATACACGTAATAGTTAGGGCTTAGCGAGGAGCGATCGAATAATGGAGGAAAGTTTCTCGAGATTGCTGAGAATGTTTTTGCAAACATTTGGCCA